>Ga0302326_10025171_pt1 | contig 12074 bp, 13 predicted proteins | sample Palsa_T0_3_FD_202264 | JGI IMG/M metagenome (GOLD analysis project Ga0302326, IMG submission 202264) | Peat permafrost microbial communities from Stordalen Mire near Abisko, Sweden - Palsa_T0_3 | ecosystem: Environmental > Terrestrial > Soil > Palsa > Peat permafrost | place: Sweden: Abisko...
AGAACTCAAGGCACACCGAATTACGGACGAGCCTAAGCGCGGCGTCGTGCATATTGGATATTCACGCCGCTAGTGTGCATCCGGTAGTTCAGCATTTTGGAACTCACCGAGTATTGTTCACACGCCAGTTCATTAGACCAACCTAGTTGCCGAATACGCAGAAGGGCAGCTCGCGGCAAAAGCAAGCAGCCTGATAGCCAATTGGCTTGCTCCTCTTGATCCGAATCGAAATGTCTCAGGGCAAGTTTACTTTTGGGATCGATATAAACGGTTCCGGGGACATGCTCCATCAAGAGATGGGCGACCTCATGCATCAAGTCGCTATTCTGTCGACCTTCTGAATGCGCAGGGTTGTAAACGATCAACGGAGGCCTAGTGGAGATCGTAATTGCCGACCACATGTCTTCATGATCAGACAGCAAGCGCCGGCACACATCAGATGGCAAGGCTGGCAAATCCTGCGGGGTGACAATGGTCGCCTTCAGGCTCTCAGCTAATGCGCGAGCTCTCACAGGTTCCCAAAGCTGCATGCCGCGCTGCCGGCGTATCGCTTCGGCAGTTTGCTCGCACCAGGTTTTGAATCCTCTCTTGAACATTTACTTTTCCGAGTTAGCGAATGCCTGTGCCGCCAGGATCAGGGCCGCGAGATCTTGTGCAGCCTGAAGGCTGTAATGGGCTTCTGCCTTGAAATGAACTGCTGCGACCGCTGTTGGGGAGGTGGCGGCTGGTCGGGCCTCGATATCCTCGATTTCGAGGATATCGGCTGGGTCAAGTTTCAGCACAGAACACAGCTTCCCGAACGTCTCAATATCGGGGAGTTTGCCACGTTCAATTCTTGAGAGTGTTGCGGCGCTAATACCAATTTCGCGGGCAAATTCGCGTACACCGCGATCACCCCGTTTCTCGACCAGCAACTTGCTGAGTTTGAGAATATTCACTTCGTTTCTCCAAAGAAACGCGTTGCAGATATTGACAGCTGGCTGGAGTTAGGTCTAGATTCGAAATTGGGCCCAAGAGATACATGTTGCATATTTGAAACATACCACCTGCCGTGCCACCTATGGGAGTGGATAGGGAGATTCTGCCATGACGGCTAGCCCTACCTCAACGCACAGTAGGCACGAAAGGCAACCGTTGCAAAACAATAAGGAGATGAGATTATGGCAACCGTGTACGTTGAAGCCCGGCCTAAAGGCCGCCCCCAAGGGTCGCGCATCGATGATTATGTGGTCGAGACCCAAGGTGACCAAGTGCTTGGCGCTTTTAGCACACAGAAAGAAGCAATCGATTGGGCGAAAGCAAACGGCCACTCTCCTCATGTTGCTCGTGTCCGAGACCTGAACGACAAGAAGAGGCCTGATCACTGGCGCGCGGTCTAACGATACTACACTCTTCGTCATTGGAGGCACTATGAATGCAGCGAACATTACGCACGGGCTAAAGCTGGCCGGCGGAAACACAAGGATGTGGGTGGGAGTGCTGGTCATTGCGATCGTGTTTGCAATCACACTCCAATGGCTGGAGAAAAGAGGAGAACGGACAGCGTATTGACCGTGGGTTTTTCGGTTAAGAGCCGCGGCTGGGGAGCGACGGGGCGGTAATCGAGATCTCCTCGCTCCGCGCTGATCGCACTCCGCTATCGTCCTAGAGGAAGTAACAAGGAGGAAATCAATGAAAGAACCAGGATTGGATGGGCGCCACCGTGACAAGACTCCGCCGAAAGCGGGCGAGATTCAACAGAAACGAAGCGACACCTTGAATCGGAACTTGGGCAAGCCAATTCCACAGTTCCGTTCAGATGCTACGCTCGGAAGGATGCGCGAGGAGACAGGCAAGGTGAGTGAAGAAGCAGTTCGAAGAGCTGCCCGAGTCTTACGGCCCGATAAGGGCTGAAGCCATCGGGGCGCATTCATTCTTTCGACACCTGTAAGTCCTGAGGACCAGCCAATACGGCAAGGGAGAGCTTGTTGGCCGCGCTTCGCTTCAGCTTTTCGTCCGGATCAAGATACTGCCGTGTGGTATCGAGATCGCTGTGCCCCATGAGTTTTTGCACGGTCACAATGTCGCACCCGCTTTCAAGAAGGCGCGTCGCGTAGGTGTGCCGGAACTTGTGGAGAGTGGCATCCGTGACCTTGGCAGCCTCAGCAATCACTTTCAGCCGCCGCAAGAGGTGTGTCTGTCGGTTGCCCGCCTTTGTCGGGAAGACCCACTTTGACCGTTGAGGGAGTTTGCCCAAGAGCTCTGCCAGTTCCCGCGAAATCGGAATCACTCGTTCCTCGTAGTCTTTTGGCGAGAAACCCTCCTTGCCTTCCCCACTCACGCGAAGCGTGGCATTGCCGCGATCGCGAAGACTGACATCCGGCCATGTAAGGTAACAAAGTTCCTCCTCCCGCAGCCCCGTGAGGAGGAAGGTCGCAAAGATCGCTTTTTCGTTCTCCTCGCACGTAGTGAAGATTCCATTCAGTTCGTCCTGGCGATAGGTCGGTGGGCGGCGCTTGGCCTTCGCACGTGGATCTTTCAACGGCTTGAACTTCGCACACGGGTTGGCGATCGGGAGATTCCGCTCACCGATCAGGAAATAAAAAAAGGTTCGAAGGACGCTAATCTCGTAATTGATCGTACGGGGCGTGATGCGTCGGTCCGGATGCTGGTCGCTCGACTCGCCACTTCGAACGGCCTTGTAGTCGTCGATATCCGCGCGCGTGATCGCTTCGACGAACATCTTTCCGCCCAAGATCCGCTTCACGTGGTCGAGAACCGCCGCGTACCGCCTGACCGTGCGCGGCTTGTCCGGCGAGTGCACGCGCACATGCTGCAAGAACATGTCGATGGCATCGGATAGGAGGGTGAGAGGTGTTTCCGCTGGCGTCGGTAGCTCGCCTTTCGTGCCGAGCACCTGTTCTCCGACAAGCTCGTTGCGTTTCCGCCGTTGGGCCTCCATGGCCTCACTTGGCGTCTGCCCCGCGGTTTGGCGCCGCCGACTACGGCCTTCCCACCACTCTACAAAATAATGGCCTGGCCGCTTGTCCCAGGCGTAACGAGTACCGGCTCGGCGCAGAGAGACGAAGCGCCACTGTCCACCGTCCTCGCGAATCTTCTTGATGATCCGAACGGTTTTCTTTACTGCCATATAGCACCTCTTGGTGTCTGTTTATTGCTCTATTACAGACACCACGAGTGTACTACTGAATTCAAGCGATTGATTACAATACAGGTTACAAATTTCTGGCGGAGAGGGGGGGATTCGAACCCCCGATACAGCTTTTGACCGTATAACGGTTTAGCAACCGCCGCCTTCAGCCACTCGGCCACCTCTCCGCAACTGCTCCGGGTGTCCCGACATTCCCGAGGATGTAACGAATGCCGGAGCCGCCTTTGTTTCGAAGGGCGACCCTGTTCAGAAGTTGCTCGACACGATCAGCGAACTGACAACACGAGCCGCGTGAACTTCAAACCAGCCTCGCGGGCATTTGTGCCCGTCAATTCTGTCGCGGTGTGGGTAACCGCATTCCGCACTTCGATTCCAAGTCACAATCCGATGGTGCCCCGGACAGGCGATCAACTGCTAAATGGAAAGAGGCTGATCCCCCACGGTCAGCCCCTATGACCCACTTATCAGTTAGGTAGCAGTCAGTTAGGTAGCAAATTGGTAGCAAACTGAGCAGTTTATGCCGGTTTGTCCGGCTATTCCGGCTGTTAAGCCCTTTAGAATCAATGGCCGGCTGTTAGAGCGCTACCTTGACACGGTAGAGGTCAGGAGTTCGAGTCTCCTCGTGCCTACCATTTCTTTCAATCAGTTAGCCCCTCCGAAATCCCCTGAAAACCGACTTGTACCACGATTTGTACCAGTGCCCGGTCTGTGTAGAACGCATGCATCTGGACGAGTGAGAAGCAATACCGCTAATCAGGGCCAAGCTGTTTGGATTTGGCCGTCGGATCAGGCACGAACCGGCGCAGAGAGAACCTGAATTGCCTTCCGCTTGGCTTCTTGCCGAACGTGCGAATAGTGTCGCAGCATACGGGGAGAAACGTGTCCCGCCAAAGCCATGATTGTTTGTTCACTGGCTTCCCCCGACTCCGCCAATTCGGTAATCGCATGATGTCTCAAGTCGTGGAATCGCAATCCTGCCAACGGACTTATTAGTTCCTTGGTGTCCGCAATGCACTTCGTATTCCGACACACCGGGGTTGGCCGTTGCAGCAGGCCACAACTGGAGCATGAAATCGCAGTGGTCAGATTACGCCAAGCTGTGCGCCAGCTCCGCATTGGACGGGTCGGGTCATAATTGCCGTGTTCGCAGCTTCCAAAAACGTAATGACTAGCAAGGAGTGTCCCGAATTCCGTTGCACGCTTCTGCATATCCCGCAAGGCGGCAATGGCGTCCGGCACGAGTGGAATGACACGTTCTCCCGCCTCCGTCTTGCTCTTGTTGATGATGATGAGTTCGCTTTCCCAATTAATGTCGGCCCAGCGCAGGTGCCTAAGTTCGCAAGCACGCATTGTGGTTGTCAATGCGAGCCGTGCGGCGCAGTAAGCGAGCTGCCATTCCGGGTGTCTCGCTGCCCGGTTTACCTCCGGGTCGGTGATCACTTCGTTGGCCGGTTTTGGTGCTCGCCGCCCCCAACCACTGGGCGGACGCACCGCAATCCCGGCCGCTTTCAGGTATGCGCTGGCGGTTTCGCGACGGATCCTGGTCGTTTGCTGGATGTGCCGCAGCGACCATCCCAGTCGTCCCAGAGCTAAGACTTGTTGTTTCTTCTCTTCGTTCAAGACATTGGCCATGCTCACGGAGGCTACAAGCCTCCGCCGGAGTCAATGTCCCGGTATGGCTACCGTTGGCCGGTTTTCAGGTGATACTCATTGGCCGGTTTTGGGTGATCGCTGAGGATCGAAAGCCTGCTAACCCACTTCATTCGGAATCTCCTTATCCTGTTTCAAACCCGAGCGAAGAGTCATCCACCCGCTTCCAGCCACGACAATCCGAAAGAATTATCGTCCTGACTCATGTGCTTCGCCAGGGAGATAGAGGGGAGAGCCCGCCGAACTGCGCATTCGCCCTATTTGTGGAAAACTAAGGGATCACCGTGATGCTTGTAACGGGGTGGATCTCCATCCATTGAGCATGGAATGTATCACGCACGTACGAGCCGACAATCTGAACGTGCGATCCTACAGGCGGAATCTTCAGCGAACTTGCATAGTCGACGCAGGCTGGCTTCGCATCCTGCTGGGTCGGCGGATCGTACATGCATACAATTTCAAATACAAGATTTCCGCCCTCGCTGCTCATATTCCCAGGATTCAGCAAGTCTTCGAACTGAGGATCTACCTTGAGCCAACCATGAGTATCAGCATCGGCCTCATGTCGTACACCATCCGGCTCGTGGTGTGACTGGCTTGCAGTCGCATCAACCAAAGTGCCAGTAACTGTAATGCACGGCTGCTTCACGATCAGGCGAGTGGAATTGTAGACGTGATTCCAAAGACCATCGTCACAAGTTTCCTGAGAGGCCGTTTCAGGATTGATCGCAGGCTCCGATGGAGAAGGACTGGCAACTATTTTTATAAACCTCGAGTAAACCCATCCGTTCTTTCCATCCTGGGTCGTCACTTGGTAATAACCATGTTCGGGGGTTGGGTCTAGCAGTGTCAGCTTGTCGCCTACGTGCAACTGCGCTTCGGGAGCCTGGTTGGTACCTGGCTGAGGGCGCAGAGTTGCCTTGGTGCGGACAATTGCTTGTTGAGCCAGCAAGCTATTCGTTGCAAATAGAACGACTAGACAGAAAAGAATTGGCGCATGTCTCTTCTTCATTGGCGCAGCTCCCCTTCGATAAACTGGGCTTCATCGATTGCCGGAGTTTGCTCCCATATTGCCTGGAACACAAGCGGAATCTGTAGTACACAGAAAGCGCAGACGTTTATGGCCGACCTTTAGAAGGTCTCCACGGGCAGGCGAGAGACGCAAAACCCGAAAGAGAAGGGCGTTTGGCGTTAGCACAAGGGGTCTGAAACGCCCGGGTATTTTGGATAGCCTTCGGGCTGCTTGGCTGCTTGTCGCAAACTGCCCCTTGAGCTATTGCATGACTCCAGCCTTCAGGTTTTGGGCCGACTGGTAAGCCTGAGCCAAGCTGCCGAACCGTTCTCGGTAGGTGTTGGCGCAGGGCAATTCCGTTGAGGCGTTGATGAGGCTTTCGGACAGCCTGCCTTTCTGGTCTAACAGCACTCGCAATCCCGCCAGAAGCTCCTCATCGGTCTTCAGAGCTGTACGCCTGCTAAATTTCAGCTGCGCTCTCTGAAACAGTTCGGGTGGCACCAACGATTTGAAGCTCCCTGGCTGTACAATCCAGTCAGTTTTCGGATTCGTAACGGGTTTTGTCCGTAACCGGCTGCAGGTTCGGTTAAACACAATGCAACCCATGTATTTGGGATGCCTGAGAATCCTGTAAACGGCTTGAAAATCCCAACGTCTCCCACACTGACGCATCGTTTGTTTCGGCGCTAGACTGTCTGCAATCCGCCGAATTGACCAACCACTTTCAACGAAACGGTGGAAGATTTCCCTCACTACGGCCACCTCGTCTTTCGGTCCCAGCGCATACGTGACCCGATCCTTTGACAGGCTCTTTCTATCGCCGTCCGCCAGTACTCTTTTGAACCGGCCATCCTCATTGACGAGCACACGCCTCAGACCATAACCTGCTGGTCCTCCAAGCTTGAAACCTGAACGTGCAATCTTTTTCTGAGCCCGTGAAACCCTCTCCGATAGCTCACGGATGTACTCACCGGCTATTGCTCGTCTCAGCGACTTCAGAATGTTCGAATTGAGGCTGCCATCATTCGGAAATACATCAGCGCAATAGTGAACCTGCACGCCAGCACGTCGGCATAGAAACTCGTAACAGGCACTTTCATCGGTATTCTGAAATCGGCCCCAGCGGGAGACATCGAAGACCAGCACGGCGGCAAAGTCCGCCTGGGCCGTCACCACATCGTGGAGCAATGCTCGCAGTCCGGGGCGATGTGCAAGATCCAATCCGCTCTTGTTGTGGTCACTGTACGTGCGGACGATGTCGAAGTCATTGGAGTTGGCATACTGCCGAATGCCCTCTGACTGTTGTAGCAGCGAGTGTTCCTGGTGGTCGGACGAAGTTCTTAGATACTGGGCTGCTCGCACTATGACACCTGACTTTCCGATGGTGGTTGATGGTCGCTCGCCAGGAGTAGTTGAATGGCATCCACCAAGCTGTTCCGGATGAAGCCAATCTTGTGAATACACTCGTCGCTTAAGCGGCAGCGCTGAACCACCTGTGGTAATCGGGGTATGAACACATAGTCCATCGGCAACGTGTTGTCGGGATCCAGCCGGAGAGTGATACAGCACAACCCCTCGACTCCCGTAAGCGGATACCGTATCTCCCACCTAAGTTGTCCGCCGCTTAGGGTGAAGCAGCGGGCTACATCAAGCAGGACCCGTGGGTGGCTCGAGGACAGGAAGGCTCCGTGCCGCCGTCGAGTTTGCATGTTACTGGCGGCCAAAGTGCGGGCAAATTCGTCTTGCAGCCAAATCTTCATTCGGATGCGTCGCTCAATTGCAGAAAACTCTTGTCTAGGCTCCGTCTTTGTCAACTCCAGAGCTCTACGGAAGCTGCCAAAACGAGTTACATAGGTAGTGACGTTCGCCGTGTGCTTGTCAGCTGCGAGCATTAGCTGGGTCGCCCTGCCATGCTTCTGAACGAAATCACGCAACTCTTGCAACAGTTCACCGTCTGTCCTCAGAAAAACCCTTCCTCGCAGTTTTTCTCGTGCTTGTTCGAATCTCTTGTGGGAAATAATTGCAGGAAAGCTGTCTGGCTGAATGACCCACTGCTCACGTGGATTGTGTTTAGGCTTCGACCGCAATCGAGCCGACTTCTGATTGAAAACGACGCATCCGATGTACTTAGGGTGACTTAGAATCCTTTGCACAATTTGTCTCGTCCATCGGCCTTCAACTTCCCGTGGAACACCCCGCTCATTTAGCCACCGGGCGATTGCGTGGCAGCTCAACCCGGAATCGAGGAACAGCGAGTAAATCTTGCGAACAGTTCGCAACTCCTTCGCCGTACCGGCAACATAGGTGACCCGCTCTGTTGCAAGACACTTGCACTCACCTTGCTTTAGCACCATCTTGGGTCTGCCTTGCGCATCCACCAATAAGCGGCGGAGGCCGTAGCCAGCTGATCCGCCGAGCTTGTAGCCTTTGCGGGCCAGTCGGCATTGGCCAGCGAACACCTTCGCCGAGAGTTCCCTGAGGTACTCACCTGCCATCGTTCTTTTCAGTGTCTTCAGAAGTGAGGCGGCGACACTGATGTCGTTGGCGAACGGCTCTGCACAATAGACCACGCTCACGCCAGAGCTTTTGCAGAGGAACTCGTAGCAGGCACTTTCGTCGGTGTCTTGAAAGCGTCCCCACCGGCTGATGTCGTATACCAACACAGCCCGAAAATTGGCGCTGCAAGTCACAATGTCGTCCAGGAGCTGGCGAAGCCCAGGGCGACCCGCCAGATCGATTCCACTCCTGGCTTCGTCGGAGTACGTGCGCACGATCTGGAAATCATGTGAGCTTGCGTATTCGCTGATTGCGGCAATCTGGTTCTCGATTGAATACTGTTGTTGCTCGGTGGACATACGGACGTATTGAGCGGCTCGCATTGGCAAATTCCTCCAGCGGGAGACTTTACCCCAGGTCTCGTCCCTGTGCATGGGCCATTCCTAGGAATGAGGGCCACCCGGCGAGATCAGTCGCCACCGATGCTTTGCTTAGCGATAATCGCAGCCACGATCTCTGCGGTAGTCTTCCTCACAATCGCAGTTTTCGCAATATTGTCGTCGTGAAAACGAAAGGATACTTTCTGATTCGGTGGGTCAAACATCAGGGCGATTCGCTCAATTCGAAGATTGCCCTGAGACAGAATTCCCAAGATCAATGGCTGTCGAGGATAGGCCCAACCCAATGTACTCAACTTCCATTTGCAATTTCCATCTTCTTGAACCTGATGTGCCAGTCCAATCCGAAACTCTCCATGGCCCCAGATCGCCAAACAGTGATGTCGGTGGCGATTTGGGATTACCGGCAGGGACAACGAATGACACGCCGCCGTGAGTTCTTGCAGAAGGCCATCTTTCATGTACTGGAAGCGCACCCGGTTGTGGATGCCTGACATATCTTCGAGCAGGTGGCACCCTGCTAAGACATAGCTCTGCCGCATACTGCCGAAGCGGTGCCGATAGGTTGAAGGGGATGCTGTTCCCGCTTGGCCCAGAATGATGGGAATCGTGAGTCTGCCCTCTTTCTGGAGAAGACCCCTGAGTTCCGAGATCAGCTGCTCATTGGACTTGTTGACTGTGCGGTTATGAAGTTTCGACGCCGCCCTTTCAAACCAGTCAACCGGCACCAAGCCCTCAAAGCAGTTTGGCTTGACGATCCACTTTTCAGGGGAATGGAATACTTTGGCAGTCCTGAGTCTTTGCGAAGACTGGTTGAAAACAATCGAACCGACGTATTTCGGGTGCGTGAGAATGCGGTGAACAGCAGCGTAATCCCACTTGTTCGATACCTCACGTGGTATGCCGTTCAGGTTCAGCAGCCGGGCAATCGCCTTTATGGATAAGTCTTCCTCCAAGAACATTTGATAGATCCAGCGAATGATTTTGATCTCATCTTCCGATCCTGGAACATACGTCACGTGCTCTGTAGTGAGATTTTTTCGCTCACCCACTTTGAGCACGCATTTTGGATTACCGTTGCTGTCCAATAAGAGCCGACGCAAGCCATATCCGGCACGCCCTCCGAGCTTGTACCCCTGGTTGGCCAATCGGCATTGCCCGGCGAAAACCTTGGTTGAGAGTTCACGAAGGTACTCGCCCGCCATGGCACGTTTTAAAGCCTTCAGGAGAGCCGCCGAAATTCCCGGGTCGCTACTGTCGAAGATTTCGGCGCAATAATGAACCTGGATACCGGCACGCCTGCAAAAAAACTCGTAATATGCGCTTTCGTCCACGTCCTGGAACCGGCCCCAGCGGCTGATGTCGTATACGAGAATCGCCTCGAATGCCTGCTCACCGGCCACAACGTCCTCCAAAAGCTTTCGCAGTCCGGGTCGATGTTTCAGGTCAATGCCACTCCTGGCGGAGTCGGAGTAGGTGGCGACAACTTCAAAGCCTTTTCGTTGAGCATAGTCGGCAATCGCCGACTTTTGATTTTCGATTGAATACTGCTGGTGTTCGGTGGACATCCTGACGTATTGAGCAGCCCGCATTGGAGACTCCTTTCGGGGTTGGCATTAGCCATCCACATCTCCAGATCGGCAGGATTCGGGAGGACTTTAGCTCTTTCTTGGGTAGGGCTCATAAATTCGTTTGGAAGTGAGCGGAAGGATTGCCTTGGCGCGAAACGTGAACGGTCAAGAGCATAGGGCCACCACCAATTGGCCCGCTAAGAACGGTGATAAGTGACGTAAATCACAGCATCGATCATTAGCTGGCGTGAAAATGGCGATACTCCCGCTGGACTTCCGGCCGTAGGCTTAGAGATTGAATGGTGGGTCGTCGAAAAAGCCTCCGGACAGGGGAGTCGAGTGTTTGCTAGGAAGCAGGAAGCAGGAAGCAGGAAGAAAGGTCGTTGGTGGCGATGATTCCGAAGGTATGTCCGATTTGCTGTAGTGGCTCGATTCAGCTGGTTCTGCGTGACACGCTGCTCTCCGCCGAGAGCTTTAGGCTGGCGTATCCGTCATCTGCGGCGGTTGCTTACCGATGCACCACCGGTCATGTATTTCTGCTGTTAGGTAAGGATTTCCAATGGAGCCAGCCCGTGAAGGAAGGTAATGGGTACAGCATGATGGTGTAAATCGTTGCAGAACCCGGTTATAGCCAGCTCATGAATCCTCAGACCCGTCAGTGTTTCCTTACCTGCAGAACCGAAGCTGCCTTACTGCCGTCGTAAATTCCTTGACAGCCAACCAAAACGTGTCAGACTTTCCGCTCACAGGAGGGAGCCAACATGTCCGAACAGAATGTTGCACTACTGCGTCGCTGGTTTGACGAGGTGTGGAACGGGAGCCGAGTTGAAACCATTCACGAATTGCTGGCACCCGACGCTGTCACAGTCGGCCAAGGGGGGCCGGAAGCCGCAATACGTGGCCCTCAAGAATTCCAAGCATTCGTGGAGAAATTCCGAGGAGCATTCCCGGATGTACATGTGACAGTGGAGGATGCCTTCGGGGCCGGTGACAAGGTGGTTGCGAGATGGTCAGCGACGATGACTCACAAGGGCGGTCAGCTCGGCATCCCGGCGAGCGGTAAGCATGTTCTCATCACGGGCATCTCGATTGGACGAATCGTCAACGGAAAGATCGTAGAGGGCTGGGACAATTGGGATCAGTTGACAATGCTGCGGGATATCGGAGCTATTGGAGAGCCGAAGGTCGCCTTGGCTGGTATGGGTTCCGGATCGTAACCGGGCGCTCGAGCGATATTGGGATTTGGAATTTGAACTGCGGAGCACTCTGCCCTTTGGCGAGGTGCGAGGAGATGGGAGTGACATGTGCCCCAGACTCAGTCTACTCAAGCTGTTAGAACTGCCTGATGCGTTTGGCCTAACACTACTAACGATAGGTCTCGCCTTGTGTCTCGCCCCATATCTCGGCGGAATTGGCGTCGGTACTTTTACCATTCCAAGAGTTGGACCAGAGCGGGGAAGGCAGCTGAAGTTCATCGGCCCATTGTTTCTGCTTTTTTCCATCCTGATTTTTGCACCGGCCTGGCCCCTAATATGTCCTGCGTCATGCGTCGCTCGCTCCGCCGACGGTGGGGCGGAAACTGAGATAAATTTTGTGAATCACTCGCCCAAGCAAATCACGATCATTTGGCACGACGATGATGGGAAAGAGTGGGAAAACACACGTCGAACACTCGATCCGGGAACTGAATTGAAACAGGACACTTATCTCAACCATGCTTGGTGCGTGATGGATTCTAAAACAGGAAGGTTCATTCAGGAGATTCATGTAACTCAAATGAACCAGCGGTTTGAGAT
>Ga0302326_10025172_pt1 | contig 12073 bp, 8 predicted proteins | sample Palsa_T0_3_FD_202264 | JGI IMG/M metagenome (GOLD analysis project Ga0302326, IMG submission 202264) | Peat permafrost microbial communities from Stordalen Mire near Abisko, Sweden - Palsa_T0_3 | ecosystem: Environmental > Terrestrial > Soil > Palsa > Peat permafrost | place: Sweden: Abisko...
GCCTGTACGACGACCTGTCCTTCGACGAGCTCGAGCCGCGCTCGTTCTCGTTCAACTCGCCCTGGGGAGCCTGCCCTGACTGCACCGGGCTCGGCACCAAGCTCGAGGTCGACCCTGAGCTGATCGTCCCTGATGAGGCCAAGTCGCTCGCGGACGGTGCGATCGCGCCGTGGAGCGGCGGGCATATCAGCGATTACTTCGTCCGGCTGATCGAGGCCCTCGGCGACGCCCTCGGGTTCCGGATGGACACGCCGTGGGCCAAGCTGCCCGCCAAGGCCCGCAACGCGCTGCTGCGAGGCTACGACCTGCAGGTGCACGTGCGGTACAAGAACCGGTACGGCAGGCAGCGCTCCTACTACACGAACTTCGAGGGTGTCATCCCGTGGGTGGAGCGGCGGCACTCGGAGGCGGAGTCGGACTCCAGCCGGGAGAAGTTCGCCGGTTACATGCGCGAGGTGCCCTGCCCGTCCTGCCACGGCGCCCGGCTCAAGCCGGTGTCGCTGGCGGTGACCGTGGACGACAAGTCCATCGCCGAGCTGTGCGCGCTTCCCATCGGGGAACTCGCCAAGCTCCTGCTCACGCTGGAGCTTTCCGAGCGTGATCAGCAGATCGCGCAGCGGATCGTGAAAGAAGTCAACGCGCGGATGGGCTTCCTGCTCGATGTCGGCCTGGACTACCTGACCCTGGACCGGGCGTCCGCGACGCTGGCCGGCGGCGAGGCGCAGCGGATCAGGCTCGCGACCCAGATCGGCTCGGGCCTGGTCGGGGTGCTGTACGTGCTCGACGAGCCGTCCATCGGCCTGCACCAGCGGGACAACCACCGGCTGCTTGAGACGCTGCTGCGGCTGCGGAACCTGGGGAACACGCTGATCGTCGTCGAGCATGACGAGGACACGATCAGGGCGGCGGACTGGATCGTGGACATCGGGCCGCGGGCCGGGGAGCACGGCGGGAACATCGTGGTGTCCGGTACGGTCGAGGAGCTGCTAGCCAACCCCGAGTCGCTGACCGGCGCCTACCTGTCCGGCCGGGAGTTCATTCCGGTACCCGCCCACCGCAGGCAGCGGAGCAGGAGCCGGGAGGTGGCGGTCAAGGGCGCCAGCGAGCACAACCTGCGCGGCGTGGACGTGGCGTTCCCGCTCGGCTGCCTGGTGGCCGTCACCGGAGTGTCGGGTTCGGGTAAGTCGACGCTGGTCAATGACATCCTGTACAAGGCGCTGGCCCGCGAGCTCAACGGCGCGCGGACGGTTCCCGGCAAGCACACCCGCATTACCGGCATGCAGCACCTGGACAAGGTCGTCCACGTTGATCAAGGTCCGATCGGGCGCACCCCGCGATCCAACCCGGCCACCTACACCGGCGTGTTCGACCATGTCAGGAAGCTGTTCGCGCAGACCACCGAGGCCAAGATCCGCGGCTACCAGCCCGGCCGGTTCTCCTTCAACGTCAAGGGCGGCCGGTGCGAGGCCTGCTCGGGTGACGGCACGATCAAGATCGAGATGCAGTTCCTGCCCGACGTGTACGTGCCGTGCGAGGTCTGCCACGGGGCCCGGTACAACACCGACACCCTGCAGGTGCACTACAAGGGCAAGACGATCGCCGAGGTCCTCGACATGCCGATCGAGGAAGGCGCGGAGTTCTTCGCGCCGGTACCCGCCATCCACCGGCACCTGAGGACGCTGGTCGACGTGGGCCTGGGTTACGTCCGCCTGGGCCAGCCCGCGCCCACCTTGTCCGGCGGCGAGGCGCAGCGCGTCAAGCTCGCCTCGGAACTGCAGCGCCGGGCCACCGGGCGGACCATCTACGTGCTCGACGAGCCGACCACCGGCCTGCACTTCGAGGACATCCGCAAGCTGCTCGGCGTGCTGACCCGGCTGGTCGATACCGGCAACACGGTCATCGTGATCGAGCACAACCTGGACGTGATCAAGACCGCCGACTGGGTCATCGACCTGGGTCCCGAGGGCGGGGCTGGCGGCGGGCTCGTGGTCGCCACCGGGCCGCCGGAGAAGATCGCGGCCGTCGAGGAAAGCTACACCGGCCAGTTCCTCAAGCAGCTCCTCGACAGGCAGCTTCCCGACAAGCAGCTCGTCGAGGTCTAGAACGCCGGTCAAGTAGTACCAACCTGCGCAGCACCACGGGGACCACGGGGACCACGCAAGCAGCAAAAACGTAAAGACCCCTCCGGTGATCGTGGTGGATACGGGTTCCATGGTGGATCTGGTGTATCCCAGTGCCACATGCCAAGTCCGAAAATGTCCGGCCTACGCGGCTGACCATCGAAGCCACGATGAACCTGTGATGGCCTCGGGTTGGCCCGTGGAGGTGTCTGTTCACCATTAGGTACGAGATTCCTACTCGGAGGCCCTGCAACTTCGGCTTAGTGAATCGGTCGCCACCTAGTGCCGACGTTATAGGCCGTCCGCTTTGCCCAGCGCACTCAAGTCGTCGCAGAGGTTGCTGGCGGATTCCAGGGTATGGGGATGATCTTCGCCCAGAACCCGGCGGCAGCGTTCCAGGACGTCTTGATCTAGGTCGCGGGCAGTCTGCATATGGCCCAGCGCACGCAGGTCGCTGGCCAGGTTAGTAGCGCATCGCAACGTCTCGGGGTGGTCATCGCCTAGGACCCGGCGGTAGCGGTTCAGGGTGTCCTGGTCCAGCTCGCGCGCGGCCTGCACCTCACCCAGCGCGCGCAAGTCATCGGCCAGGTGCCGGGCGGAGCGCAACGTCTCGGGGTGGTCATCGCCAATGACATGGCGGTAGCGGTTCAGGGTGTCGTGGTCCAGGTCGTAAGCAGCCTGCACCTGTCCCAGCGCGCGCAGGTCGCTGGCCAGGTTAGTAGCGCATCGCAAAGTGTCCGGGTGGTCATCGCCTAGGACCCGGCGGTAGCGGTTCAGGGTGTCCTGGTCCAGCTCGCGCGCGGCCTGCACCTCACCCAGCGCGCGCAAGTCATCGGCCAGGTGCCGGGCGGAGCGCAACGTCTCGGGGTGGTCATCGCCAATGACATGGCGCCGGCGGTTCAGGGTGTCGTGGTCCAGGTCGCGGGCAGCCTGCACCTCACCCAGCGCGCGCAGGCTGGTGGCCAGCGAACTGGCGGTGCGCAGCGTGTCGGAGTCGTCTTCGCCCAGGACCTGGCGCTGGTGCGCCAGGGTGTCCTGGGCCAGGTCGCGGGCTCGGGCGTAACTGCCCATATCTCGGAGCGCCCAGCCGAGGTCGTGCGTGATCTCCCGCACGTGCGGGTCAGTGTCGCCGAGCCGATCGCGCCACTGCTGGCGGAGATTGCTGGCGAGAGCGTAGCCAGCGCGGGTATCTCCGCGCATTATCAGGTACCAGCATCCACGGCAGGCCAGTGAACGCAGGGGACTGGCGGCGGCCGCAAGGTCGACGGCCAGCAGGTGGGGCATCAACCGTGCCCACTCTGGCCAGGTGGCAGGATCTTTAGGGTCGCCGGGGTCATTGGCGACCAGGATCGCGTTGACCCGCTCCTTCATGGCTGCAACTTCGGAAGCGGTGAGCCGATCACGGAGGATCGCCTGGGTGACCCGGTGCATCTGCAGGCCGCGATAATCGACCCGGGCTAGCGCCTGCCTGCCCACGTGCGCCAGGGTCTGGCGCCACGCCATCAGGTCAGCGACGCGGACAGCCAGCCCGGGCGGCAGCTTCTCGGCGGCGCTCGTGAGCAGGTCCTCGGAGATCGGCTCAGGTGCCAGGAACGCGCAGACACTGGCCAGCTCCGCGGCGAGCGGGTCATCGCAGGCGAGCTTGTCGGCGGCCAACTGGGTCGCGGCGGCCAGTGACCTGGGATACGACATCGGGCGGCCCTGGGCCAAGACCTGCCCGGCACGGGTCCGCAGCAGTGTCAGATAATCCCCGGCACCCATCCCCGTCTCTGCCAGGTACCCGGCCGCCTGCGCCAGGGCCAGCGGAAGATCGCCTAGCTCGGCGGCAAGCTGCCCGGCGTCGACCTCGGTCAGCCCGCTGACCCGGCCTGCCAGGATGTCGACCGATTCCGGGCGGCCCAGCACGTCCACCTCGACCGGCGCGGCGATCTCATCCCACTGGTGCTGCCGCGAGGTGATCAGCACGTGCCCGCCGCCGGGCAGCCAACCGGTCAGATCCCCAGGAGCTTGGGCGTTGTCGAAGATCAGCAGCCACCGGCCCCGCTCACGAAGCTCCGCCAGCACCGCGCCGCGTACCACCTCTGCGCCGGAGTCGGCCGCTACACATCCCAGCGCTGCCCCAAGCACTGCGAACTGGTCCCCGATCAGCCCAGCTTGCTCCGCATCGACCCACCAGGCGAGCTCATAGGCCCCAGCGAATCGCCACGCATATTCGGCCGCCAGCTGCGTTTTGCCGACCCCGCCCATCCCGTGCAGCGCCTGGACCGAGGCCCGACCCCCAGAGGTCAGCGTCTCCCGCAACGCCACCAGCAGCCCATCCCGGCCGGTGAACCCGGGATTGCGCGCCGGGATGTTCCAGACCCGCGGCACGCTGCCGGGAAGCCGCGGACCCGAGCCCCCCAGCCTGCTCAAACTCCGCGGCGCTTCCCGCCCGGGGAACACCGGTGCACCATCCGGGCGGCGTGGCCCTTTCACCGAATCCAGCAGCACCCGCCGGGCCTGATCAGCGTCGAGGCCGAACAGGTCACAGAACACCAGCGGCCGTAGCACCGCGGGCATTGCCTCAGGCGGGATATTTTCCACCCGCAACGGCACTAGGCGACTATCGGTCATCCCCGGCGCGTGCAACGCGGCCGCCGACCACTCCAGGGTGGTGTAACGAGACCGGTCGAAATACGCTGCGGAGAACAGCGCCACCACCCTCGTGCACCGAGCCAGTGCATCGCTGATGGCCGTCACGAAATTCTGGCCCGTCTGCCAGTCCCAGACATCAAGCTCAACGCCATACCCGGCCTCGGTCAGCTGCCAGGCCACCCACTCGGCCCACGCGCGGTCACCGCCGGCGTGGCTGACGAAAAAATCAATCCGATCCCCGGCCACACCACCAGTATCCAATCCAACATGCCGGAGAACGGCCAACGTCGCATAGTAGCTGAACGTGGCTCCGGCCCGGGCTGCCACAGCATGCTCACTCGGATGAAGTCAAAGCGCAAACGTTGCCTCGACGGTGAGCGGCGGCCTGAGCTGGCAGGATTAGGGATTGATTAGCCCTTTATGGAGCCCTCGGTCCTCCAAGCAGGCCAGTTGCGCACTCTGCGGAGCGTCCGGTCCACGCGGGTCGACCGAAGGGCTATCTGGTCGCCCGAGAACCGAGCACCCAGCCTTACGGCACCACGCGGAAACAGCAAGCCCGAAGAGGCGGCCCACCCACCCCTGGCTGCCCATCCCCGCCCGCACGGACCGCCCACGCCACGGACACGCTCCGAAACCCCAGCCCATCGCCCAGTGGACGCCCCCTTTCCCGCCGCGTCGAGCGCTGGACAGCGCACCACGCATGTCCCCGCACCGCCCCGCGCGCGGGTCCAGGCTCCGCCCGGTCCCCGCGCTCATCCGCCGCACGGACCGACACCCAGGACCGCGCCAGAGCAATCTGCCCGCTGACAGCCATCGAGCACGGACCGTATCCGCCTGTGCGGGAACTAAGAACTCCCGGGTTAACCTACGCTGATACCGTGACAGGCCACGACGCACTTGAAGTACCCGGCCACGCCTTCATCTCATACGTCCATGAAGACGCTAGCCGCGTGAAGCGCCTGGTCCGCATTCTGGAAGCCTCCCGGATCAAGGTCTGGCAGGACACCGCCGACATCCTGCCCGGACAAGACTGGAAGAACGCGATCAAGGCTGCCATCAAAACCGGCAGCCTCGCATTCATCGCATGCTTTTCCGAAAACAGCCAGCAGCGCCAGAAGACATACCAAAACGAGGAGCTGATCCTGGCCGCCGAGGAGATGCGGCAGCACCAGTACGGGGTGACCTGGCTGATACCCGTCCGGTTCGCCGACTGCGACATACCCCCCATCGACCTCGGCAACGACCGGACCCTGCGTTCGCTGCACCACGTCGACCTGTTCGGCCGGACCTGGGAACTAGGAGCGGTCCGGCTGACCGCCGCCGTTCTCAACATCCTCGGCGCACCAGCCGCCACCAGGACCGAGCCACCGGCCTGGGACCTAGACCAAGACGCCGAGGTGGGGACAGAACAGCTCCGCGAGCAGTTGGCTGAGGCCAGGGCGCAAGCTGACGAACTTCGCCAGCGACTCGTCGCTGCCCAGAAGCTCGAAATGCCCGACCCGTCCGCGGTTCCCTTTTGGGACTTCCTCAACCCGACCGAGCGGGACATGCTCAGAGCGGTGGCTTCCGTGGGGACGTTCGCTAAAGGGGCCATCATCATGCAACAAGGCGAGCCGGCGGACCACGTTATCGTGATCCTCGGCGGCAAAGCCAGTATCCGCGTCAATGAGAACGGAAGGGAACGCGAACTGGTCAAACGCAGTGAGGGCCAGCTCATCGGCGAACGCGCCGCACTGCGGGTCAGCACTCGTTCGGCTACCGTAATCGCACTTGAGAAGATCACGGCCCTCGTCGTGCAAACTAGGGACTTCGCGGCCTTCCTCAGCGAAAGCCACCCCCGCATCCTCGCGTTCGTGCAGGACCAGCGTCATGCCCGGGGAATCGACGAGCAGGACGGATACGACCACAGAGACCGGGCTGGCTCCCGCACTGCACCTGCCGACGGAACGGCCACGGGCCAGTCCAACGGCGTTCCGGCTAGACATCAGCAATCACTGAAGGGCGAGAACTGCACAGTCATCCTCACCGATGTAGTCGGCTTCGGCGCACATAAGCGCACCGACACCGACCGTGGGATCATCAGGAAGGCGCTGTACAGCATGATACAAGCGGCCATGCAAGGCTTTCCCGGTGCACGGTTGGAAGACCGTGGTGACGGGGTCCTGATAGTGATACCGCCGAACGTTTCGACAGCAAGAGCTATGGACCAACTTCTTCGCGTACTGCCCCGGGCGCTCGATCAGCATAATAGCAGCCACCGTGATCCCGCCCAGTTCCAGCTTCGCCTTTCCGTCAACGTCGGCCCCGTGACGAGTGATGGCATGGGCGTTGCCGGCGAGGCAATCATAGTAGCCGCACGAATGGTGGAAGCGCCCGCCTTTAAGGAAGCCTTCGCCGGGACCACGGCCTGCCTCGGCATCATCGTGTCGCCGTTCGTCTTCGACACAGTCGTCAGGCACGATCAAGACCAACGCTATGTAGCGAGCTACTCCCCGGTTCCTGTCGAAGTAAAGGAGTCCCACACCACAGCCTGGATGACACTCATCGATTAGCGCTCCAGGGACAGTTTCGCGGCCCTTCGTAGGCGGGAACGCTCGATCCTCACAGCAGATTCCCTGGAATTTCCACGCGATGCCTTGCATGACTTTCACGTTTTCCTCTTCCTCGATCATGAATCTGACCGGTACCGTTGCGTCGGGAAGAGAGGAAGAAACGGTACATCCCAGAGCCACATACCAAGTGTGAACACACTTGTTACGGCCGCCGACTCATTATAGAAGCGACGATACGGCTCTATCGCGCCCGAAGATGGCTGGGTGTGCCGGATTCCATTGGCTATTGACCAAGGTCTGCCCCATGACGCGCAGCTTCTGCCTCTGCTGTACTGCCCAAGTTGTCCAGCGCGTTTGCGAACCCGGAGTGAGCGAGCCAGGTCGGGCCGCTACGGATCGGGGGAGGCGGCGGCCAGCTCCCGCCGGATCGCCACCGCCTCCTCCTCAGCAGGCAGGGCCTCGGCTGGGTGTCCGGTCCGAGCGAGAGTAACACTCTCCACGACCCCGTCCCCTGATCCGCGCGGTGACACCGGCGTGATGCGCAAGAGATTCGAAGGCGCACCCACCTCGGCCGTTCCTCGGCCACGAGCCGACCAGGCGCCGGTCGAGCACTGGGGTGTGCGCGACGACGTCACCCACCTGTAACAGCTCGGCCTCATTCCCTCCTGACACAAGATCCGGCCCACTGGTCAGCCGAGGGCGTTCAGGTCGATCAGTGTCCCGCGCAGGGCCGCCCAGCGGCGCTGGCCGAGGGCGTTCGCCCATCGCTCCTCGGTGGCCGTGATCACCTCGTTGGCGACGGCCACGACGTCCCAGCCCAGCGAAGAGATCGAGACGACATGCGCACGGGCATCGGTCGGGTGTGTCGCGACCTCGAGGTAGCCCAGCACCACCATCCGCTTGACCGTGAGCGCGAGCGCCTGCTTGGTGATAGCCAGCCGTCGGGCGACCTCACTCAGTGAGCCGGGTCCCTCGACCACGAGGTTCTCGAAGACCCGGGACTGGGCCATCCCCACGCCGGCGAACCCCCGGCGGCTGATCTCCGCGATGATCGCAGCGGTTAGCAACTCGTGCGGGGTCAGCAGCAGCGTCCCTATGTTGCGCGGGTCGCCATCCGGGCGGGTCTCCATTGGCAGTCAGGGGCGCCGGTGCCGTAGGCTGGCCCGGTTTCCCCATCCCCCTTTCCATCCGTACGTGCGGTTTTCCCGCATACGGCTTACCGACGGTCTTCGTGACATGGTTACATCGCCTTCGGGTACCGGATGGTCCCCATCAGCTTGTGCAGGCCATGGTCGCGGAACCAGGTGCGGCTCCAGCGGTCCGCCTGTCCGGCTCGCAGGTTTGCGCCGCTTCTACGGCCCGTACGCTTGCTCCCTCCAAAGAGGCTTTTGACGCCCCGCTCAGCCCGCCGCCTCTCAGTGACGAACCGGGGCCTGCTACCGGGGCTCGCCGGCGATTACCCGGACGGGACTTCCACCCGCAGGTCTAGTTCAGTTTTCAGGACGCAACACGGCACGAGCCTACCGGTCCGTCCCTACGGAGTCCCACGGAATTTCGTCATGGGACTTGACGAAAGACGTCAAGTGCCATGACGATATTCGGCATGGCCAACCTGCAGACCACCCAGACGTACCTGCGCAACCCCGGCGACCCGGACACATCAACCTGGTACGTCGCGCACCGATTCAGCTTCATGGCCGAGGGCCGCGACACCGGCGGCGCCTTCACGCTGCTCGACACCCTGGTCCGGCGAGGCTTCGAGCCACCGCCGCACACGCACCGGGATGAGGACGAGGCCTATCTCGTGATCGACGGCGAGGCGACCTTCCGTAGCGGCGGCGACGTACACGAAGCCGGTCCGGGCAGCTTCGTCTGGCTCCCGCGACACGTCGAGCACTCGTTCGGGCTGCACACCGAGACCGCGCGGATGGTGATCCTCATGACGCCGTCCGGTCTGGAGGACGCGTTCCGCGAGTGCTCGCGGCCCGCCGCGACGCTCGACCTTCCGGTGGTACCGGCAGGCCCGCCGAGCCAGGAGGACATCGTGCTCTGGAACCACGCCTTCGAGTCGCGCGGCGTCGTCTTCGCGCCGCCGCCTGTGTAGGTTGCCTGCGGCATCGCAGCGCTACCGGACCCGCACGGCGCGTCGTGGTGATCCTCGGCGAACTCGCCAGCAACCAGACGCCGAGATCCCTCTGCGATCTGGCTGGAGCAAACGGCCGCTGCGCGGGCATAGCGTTCCTGTGCGGGCACGGTGCGGTGTGGTGGCCCCCGTACCACATGCCAAGTATGAAAGTATCCGCCGCCGGTTGACCGTAGAGGCGACGATGCAGTTCTGACGCTTCGCCAAGGGTAACGGCTGCTCCCGGTCACCGTAACGGAGCGGGTCGCCCCCCATAGTCCGGTCGTGAGTAACCGGCGCGCGGGCCGGCGGTCGGCTGTCCGGCACCCCGCCATATGTGCTGGCCGCCCAGGGCATCGACCCGGCCGGGAAGATGATCGTGGACGTGGGCTGCGGCGGCGGCCTGCTCGCCGAGGAAATCGCCGCGCTCGGCGCGCAGGTGATCGGGGTGGATCCCGCGGTGGCCTCCATCGCCACCGCCCGCAAGCATGCCGGCCTGGCCCGGCTGGACATCGACTACAGGGTCGGCCGCGGCGAGCAGCTCCCGCTCGGTGACGGCGTGGCTGACATCGTCTGCTGCGTCGACGTGCTTGAGCACGTAGCCGACCTGGACGCGGTCATCGCCGAGACCGCCCGGGTGCTCAAGCCCGGCGCCCTGTACGTGTTCGACACCATCAACCGCACCCGCCTCAGCAAGCTGGTCATGATCAAACTGTCCCAGGAATGGGCCGCCACTGCCTGGATGCCGCCCCGCCTGCATGACTGGGACCAGTTCATCACCCCCGCCGAACTGGGCGACCTCCTCGCCCGGCACAACCTGGAAAGCCGCGGCATGACCGGGATAGCACCCGGTATCTCGCCGCCAGCCCTGATCCGGCTGCTCCGCCGGCTTAAGAAGGGCAAACTGTCCCATGCCGACTTCGGGCGCAAGGCCGCGTTCACTCTCACCAAGGACATGCGGATCAGCTACCTCGGCCACGCCAAGAAAACATGAGCCCGGCAGCGGCCAGCCCGTCGATCTAACTGCGGCACGTAACGGCGGCAGCCGCTCTCACGTTTGCCCACCGGGGCAAGTCGGCTATGCGAGATTAATCATCCTGACCATCGAAGCCACGGTGAACTTGTGATGGCCTCGGTTCTGCCCGTGGAGGAACTTATCGACCATCGAACTCTCGAGCTTCCGCTTTTCAGGTGGAATTTTCACCGTCGCGTCGCTGACTGTCGGCTGATAGGTCATCTGACCTGCACGATTGTCGCGGGACGCCGCCTGGCGTCGCCCGGCGTCTGTCTCCGTTGGCTCCCTTGCAGCGGATCTGACTCACGGTCGGCCCGCCGAACCAGGCACGGCCGAACACGGTGAGGCCAGACGCGCCCAAGGTCAGCTATCCGCAAACTGAAGAGGTAGCGCAAGACGCTACCGGGAAGGCCCCTCCACCTGAGCTCACTCAGCCGGCAGTATGGGTAGTGAACGTATCCGCACTCGGCCACGCGCGATTGTTACTATCGCGCCCGTCCCAAGATCGCCGGCCACCGCCGGCAGATTCGCGGCCAGCAAGGCGGCCTGCTGTTCAGGGGTGAGGCGATCCGCTGACCTGAGCAGGACGGCTGACGGACGAACTGCCCCGCGCGAGATGGCCAGCAGCTCGCCGAAATCTGTATCGGCTGAGATAATCACCAGTTCACTCGCGGCCGCATAGTCCAAGATCGCTTGGTCAGCAGCGGTGAGCAAGCCAACGTCGCCGACATGGATCGACTTGAATCCCTCGCTGCTCAGCGTGGTCGCCACCCTGGGCGAGAGGTTCGCGTCAACCAGGAACCGCATGGCGCCTAGGCGGGCCGGGCGAGCGGCAGTTCGCGTTCCTGCACGGCTGCGGCTGCGAACTCCAAAGCAGCAAGGACGTCATCCCGTTCCAGGTACGGGTAGTCGATGACAATCTCTTCGATGCCGCGCCCAGCCGCGAGCTGGCCCAGGACAGCGCTCACCGTGACCCGGGTATCCCGAATACAGGGCAGGCCACTCATCCGGTCCGGGTCGATGGTAATCCGCTCGTAGGCCACCCCTTCAGGGTACGCCAGGACGAGCTTTCCAGGCCGGCAGCTGGGCTCAGGCTCGAACCAGACTTCGGGCGCCCGCATGCCATGCGGGACCGGGTACGGCACTGTCAAGGCCGCCGGCGACATACAGGGCCGCACAGCCGACCAGCATCGCCCCAGTGCCACATGCCAACTGTGAACAGCCCCGGCCCGCACGGCGGCTGACCATCGAAGCCACGATGAAGTTGTGATCGACCCGGGTCGATCCGTGGAGGAACTTGTCCACCATCGAACTCCCGAGCTTCCGCTTTTCAAGGCCAGCGCGTCTGCCTGGTCGCCGTCGTATCGGTGGCGACTTCAGGGTCGTTCTCCTCCCTCTCCGAGGACACGCAGGTCGAGGCCCAGGTTACTAGCGGAGGTCAGGGTGTCGGGGTGGTCCTCGCTCAGGACCCGGCGGCGGCGGTCCAGGGTGTCCTGGTCCAGGTCACGGGCGGCCTCCACCTCGCCCAGCAGCCGCAAGTCGATCGCCAGCTCACTGGCGGAGGCCAAGGTGTCGGGGTGGTCCTCGCTCAGGACCCGGCGGCGGCGGTCCAGGGGGTCCTGGCCCAGGT
>Ga0302326_10025174_pt1 | contig 12073 bp, 10 predicted proteins | sample Palsa_T0_3_FD_202264 | JGI IMG/M metagenome (GOLD analysis project Ga0302326, IMG submission 202264) | Peat permafrost microbial communities from Stordalen Mire near Abisko, Sweden - Palsa_T0_3 | ecosystem: Environmental > Terrestrial > Soil > Palsa > Peat permafrost | place: Sweden: Abisko...
CCGCTCACGTCTCTGCACAGAATGGCAGGTAGCTTCAGTGGAAAATCCTTTTGCCGCGCGCCCGATCGTACTTTCCAATCAATGGGGTTCACACAGGTCGCCGCGGTTTCCACCAGCACAGAGTCGTCGCTCAACGCTGGTTCGGGAACATTGTCCTCATATTTCAGGTTTTCAGGGCCGCCGTATTCATATAAACGAACTGCTATCATTTCATCAGCCTCCAATTCGGAGAACGTCTTGCATTCGATGTGGCGGCTGCCTGTCGGCCAGCCCAAATCGGCGCAGTGCCTCACCCATACTCTGGCGATATGGCGCGCCCGAGATAACGACATCCACCATGGTGAGCGAGGTATGCGTATGACCTCGCGCGGCGATGTGCTGCACATCGCCGCCGGCCGCGGACAGTGCCGCCGCGTACGCCGCGCCCTCATCCGCCAGTGGATCGAACTCGCAGGTAACAATGGTGGCCGGAGGTAGGTTTGACAGGTCGTCGGCTTGCAGCGGCGCGACACGTGGATCGGTCCGGTCGGCGGCGCCAACATAGTGGTCGAAGAACCACCCCATTAGCGCCTTGGTGAGCACGTAGCGTTCGCCGTTCTCCACGTACGAGCGACGCGTCAGGTCCGTATCAGTGACCGGGGCGAGCAGTAGCTGGCCACCAATCGCGGGACCGCCGTTATCGCGCGCCAGCCGGCACACTACCGTGGCGAGATTTGCTCCGGCGCTCCAGCCGGCCACCGACACCGGGCCCGATTGTCCCCCGAGCGTCTCGACACGCGCGGCTACCCACTGCAGCGCGGCGAACGCATCCTCAACCGCCGCCGGGAATGGCGACTCGGGCGCGTGCCGGTAATCGACTGACACAATGATTGAGCCGGAACGAACGCACAGGTCCCGGCAGAACGGATCGTCAGAGTCGTAGCCGCCGAGCACCCAGCCACCGCCGTGGTAGTACACCACCACGGAGTGAGGCCCGGCCGTGGCTGGCCGATAAAGCCGATAGTTGAGTTTCCCTGCGACGCCGGGCAGGGTGCTATCCAGGCATTCGCCCACCCCGGGGCCGGGCGGCCGCTGCTCGGCCAGCGCAACGGACAACGCCCGTGCTGCCTGCGGTGTCATCGACTCGATGGCGGGCAGGCCAAAACTCTCGATCATCTCGAGCACGATCGCCACATCCGGCTGCAAGCGGCGAATCACACCGTCGTTGCATCGCGTGCGATCGGGACCATGGAGGCGGAAACCGAGATAACCCTGCTCCACGACTTCGTCACACGCCTTTCGATATCGGTCCACCCCGCCGATGTACGGCAGGAAGACGCGCGGCTTGCCAGGCACGTTGGCACCCATGTACCAGGATTTTGCGATCGGGAAGAGAGTGACATCGGCGCAGTCGTTGACGTGCTGGACCCAACCGGCCTCGGCGGTCTCGGTCGGCTCGATGATCTCGACGCCGGCGCGGCTCATGTATTGGATGGTGTCGCACACCCACTGCACGTGCTGCTCGATTGAGACCATCATGTTTGACAGCACCGACGGGCTGCCCGGGCCGGTGATCATGAAGTAGTTTGGGAAGCCCACCGTCATGAGCCCAAGATATGTTTTCGGGCCCGCGGCCCACTTGTCCTTCAGGGATAGCTCATCGCGGCCGATGATATCGACTGCCACAATGGCGCCGGTCATGGCGTCGAAGCCCGTCGCGAATACGATGGCATCGAACTCCAGCGATTCTTCCGTGGTGTCGATGCCGGTGCGAGTAATGGTGGTAATCGGTGTTTTGCGTAGATCTATCAGTCGGACGTGTGGGTGATTGAAAGTCTCGAAGTAGCCTGAATCGAGGCAGGGCCGCTTGGTGCCGTAGTAATAGCCCGTCGGGCACAGGGCGCTTGCGGTCGCTGGATCCTTCACAATCGCGCGGATCTTTTCCCGCAGAAACTCGCAGTAAGTCTCGTTGGCCGCCGCCCTGGTCAGCATGTCGGAAAAAGTGGCGGCCATGAGATCACCCGAATTCCATGCCGCCTCGTACACGACGCGACGCTCCTCCTCGGACACCTGCAGCGCCCCCAACGCTGGTGTGGGCCCGGGGACCCCGGTCATCGACCAACGGGCGGCCTGTCGGTAAGCGTTGCGATTGGCTCTGAATGCATCGAGCTTCTCCTGCGGCGCTGGACCATTGCGTGCGGGTCTCGAGAAGTTCGGTGTGCGCTGGAACACTGTCAGCTGCGCGGCTCGCTCGGCGATGACGGGAATGCACTGGACTCCCGAGGAGCCGGTGCCGATCACCGCGACGCGTTTGCCGCCGAAGTCGACGACCTCATGCGGCCAGCGGTGCGTGTAGTAGTTCTCGCCTTCGAAGCGGTCGGCGCCATCGATGTCGATCTCCTTCGGCAGTGACAGGCAGCCGCTCGCCATTACGTAGTACCGGCAGCTGATCTCGTCACCCGCACCGGTGCGGACGTGCCAACGCCTGGCTGGTTCATCCCATCTCGCCTGCCGAACGTGAGTGGCAAATCGGATGTCCTTGCGCAGATCGTACTTGTCAGCCACATGGTTGGCGTAAGCGAGAATCTCCGGCTGAGTAGCGTACTTCTCAGACCACTGCCAGTCCCGCTCCAGCTCCGGATCGAAGCTGTAGGAGTAATCGACCGACATGATGTCGCAGCGCGCCCCGGGGTAGCGGTTCCAGTACCACGTGCCGCCGACGCTCTCAGCGGACTCGAGCACCAAGACGGAGAATCCTTGACTGCGCAGCCGCTGCAGTAGGTGAAGACCAGCGAAGCCAGCGCCCACCACCACCACGTCTGTCGAGGTGACCGTCGATTCGTTGCCTACGTCCATCCTGGCAGCCCCTTCCCGTTGCGGCGGTTATGCCGTTCCTTCACGACGCCCGTACCTGCCCGGCCGGGGAGACGCGAGACAGCGTACAGGTCTTTGGGGAATTGTGATGTGCTCATCAGTTCGGTCCTGGAAGTGCTATCCGATCGGCGTATGCGAGTCGTCATCGCTGATATATTTGCCCTGAGGCTTGGCAATCGGGAGCTCAGGACCATGAAGCAATTCGCAATCATCGCGCTCGCAGCCCTCCTCGTGCAATCGACGTTATCGGTTGCCAGCGATAGGCCGACCGACTCCGGTGCAAAGCCAAGTTCTTTTGTCCCGCACCCTCATACAAACAGCCACGTCTACGGCGCACCCATTCAGCCAGCTATTGTGGGCCACGCGAAAACTTCTCATCACAAGCCGACGCCGAAGAAGCAATTATCGAGCACATCGCACCGCGATCCGCCGTAGAGGCTCAGCCGCCGTTCGAGGGCGCTTTCGACAAGAATCCGGAAGGCCAGTAGAGTCACGCCTCTAACTCGCCGATGCCAGTCGAGGACGCGACCCCGAACGGCCTGGCAAGACGGAGAAGTGCTATGACAATGATCAATAAGCTTTTCACGGTTGCTATGATCCTGTTGGTGACGGCCTTCGCTGTCGCCTTAAGCAGTCCTTCCAATATGCGCCCGCGCGTTTCTGATCTTGGGCTTAAGGTAGGCGTCTTGCCGGCTGGGCCGCTCGATGCGATTACCGATGTCGCGGGTGTCGAGGTCGGGCAAACGACGATCATTCGAGGCGATGACATTCGCACGGGTGTGACCGCAGTTCTGCCCCATTCCGGCAATCTCTATCGCGAGAAAGTGCCAGCGGCAATTTTTGTTGGGAATGGCTTTGGCAAGCTGGCAGGATCAACGCAGGTTGATGAGATGGGAGATATAGAAACACCCATCTTGCTCACCTCTACGACGAGTGTTCCACGGGTGGCGGACGCGGTGATCAGCTATATGCTGGCTCTACCCGGCAATGAGGAAGTGTTATCAATCAACCCGGTGGTCGGTGAAACCAACGATGGCTACTTGAACGACATCCGCGGCCGGCACATTTCGCCTGAGGATGTCTTCGCAGCGATCAAAAACGCCAAAGGCGGACCTGTTGAAGAGGGAGATGTCGGAGCGGGAACGGGGACGGTGGCCTTTGGGTGGAAGGGCGGCATCGGAACCGCGTCGCGGCGCCTGCCCACCAACCTCGGCGGATACACCGTTGGGGTGCTCGTGCAGACAAATTTCGGCGGAGTTCTCACCATCGCGGGCACTCCGGTCGGCGAAACCCTTGGCCAGTACTACCTGCGTCAGGAACTTAAGCAGGCTGGGAGCGGAAAGGACAAAGCAGATGGATCATGCATGATCGTCGTTGCCACTGACGCACCGATGGACGCGCGCAATTTAAAGCGGCTCGCGGCGAGAGCGTGGCTCGGCGTCGCGCGCACCGGTAGTTCAGGCTCCAATGGGAGCGGAGACTATGCGATCGCGTTTTCAAGCGCTCCGCAGGTGCGAGTCCGTGGCCTTGACAAGGCGCTGACGCGAAACGTCGAAGTCATGACCAACGACGCGATGTCACCGCTATTTCTGGCCGTGATCGAAGCCACCGAAGAAGCCGTGTACAACTCAATGTTTAAGGCGACAACGATGACAGGCAACGGACATACGGTAGAAGCTCTGCCCATCGAAAAGACCGTGGATATACTCAAGGCACACAGAGTAATCAAGTAGGGGGATTGTGCGGACCTCTTAGGGGAGCCATCAACGCTCAATGCGACACGAGTCACATTTCCGCGTTCATTTTCACCACACAATTGCCATGGATGCGGGAATGATCCCGCGAGTGAGCCTTGCCATGAGATGCGCTATTTTTTTCGTTGCGGCGTGCCTGCTTGCGCCGATCCCCAATGCGAAGGCGGCAGTAACCTTCACCTGCACAGTCAGCGCAACCGGCATCGCGTTCGGTAACTATAATCCCTTGAGTCCTGTCGGCGACTCCGCTACCGGGACTTGGAGTGTCAGCTGTAATGCCATTGGCAGCGGCTCCGCCACCGTTTCCGGCACGTTGACCTTGAGTACCGGCTCAAGTGGAAGTTATGTTGCCCGAACCATGATGTCCGGCACCCATGCTTTGCAATACAATATTTATCTCACACCCAGCTATACCCAGGTGATGGGCAACGGCAGCGCAGGCACCTACGCTCCCTCAGAATCGGGCACGGTCACGGCCGGCCAGATCTATCAGATCACCGGTTACATGTACGGGTACATGCCGCCGTCACAAGACGTACCGGCCGGAAGCTACGCCGATTCAATCGTCGTTACCGTGACGTACTGAGATGTCGAGCGATTTCCGGGAAGATTGCCGCTCGTCCTTGTAACAGTCCCGCTCACCCCAGGCTCGTTGTGTTGGCGACAACTCGCTGCGAAGCTCAGCGAATCCTGATTTTACGGTCGCTTGGGGAGCAGAGTGTGAATCGAAGAAACCTGATTCGAACCGCAATGGGCCTTTCGTTGCTGGCTTGTGGTTGGTCGCACGGGCTGGCGTTTGCCGATTCAAAGGTCGGCATTACGCGCAGATTTCGGTCGCGCGCGCGGCCCACCGATCCGACATGGCCCGGTGCGGCGAGCTGGGCAAAGCTCAAAGAGGATGTCGGAGGCAATCTGATCGAGGTGCATCCGCTGTTCGGGGCTTGCGAAACTGCGCCGAATGGCGCGAATTGCCTCGATGCGTTGAAAAACGTCGACAATCCCTTTTACCTCGGAGATCAGGCGGGCGGCACGCAGGTCTGCGGCTGGTTCGACGCTTGGATACCCGCGCCCAGCGCGTATGCCGTAAAAGCCCGGAACGCTGCGGACGTGGCAGCCGCTGTTAATTTCGCGCGCGTCAATAATCTGCGGCTCGTGGTGAAGGGTGCGGGTCATTCTTATCTCGGGACATCCAGCGCGCCCGACTCGCTGCTCGTTTGGACGCGCGGCATGAATGCGGTGACGCTTCACGATTCCTTTGTCGGCCAAGGGTGCGAGGGCAAGGTGGCGCCGGTACCCGCGGTGACGGCAGAAGCGGGTGCCGTGTGGATCGACCTCTACACTGCTGTGACGACCAATGCGGGCCGCTACGTGCAAGGCGGCGGTTGCACCGACGTCGGCGTCGCGGGGCTGGTGCAAAGCGGTGGCTTTGGCAGTTTCTCGAGGGGTTTCGGTACGGCCGCTTCGGGACTCGTGGAAGCGGAGATTGTCACTGCCGACGGCGCGATACGCATTGCAAACGCCTGCGTCAACCCTGATCTGTACTGGGCTCTGAAAGGCGGAGGTGGCGGCAGCTGGGGCGTCGTCACGAAACTTACCTTACGGACGCATGATCTCCCCCAGTTCATGGGCTGGGCATGGGGCAGCGTCAAAGCCCGATCCGACGAGGCCTTTCGCAAATTGATAGCGCGGTTTGTCAGCTTCTATACGGACAATCTCCTGAATCCGATTTGGGGTGAGCAGGTGCGTTTCGCGCCCGACAATACGTTCGAGATTTCCATGTCCAGCCATGGGCTCGACCGGCAGTCGGCGCAGGCGGTGTGGAAGCCGTTCTTTGAGTGGATCACGGCATCGCCCAACGACTATGCCATCACCGATGCGTTCGGCGCGAGCGGGCACGAAGCCCGGTACATGTGGGACACCGAAGGAAACCCGTCGATGACCTTGGACTCGCGCGCAGATGCAGCCAAACATCATGGCTGGTGGAAGGGCGACCAAGGGCAGGTCGGCGCCTTCCTCAACGGTTATGACTCGCTTTGGCTGCCGGCGCGGCTCCTGCACGAAGATCAGGGTAGACGCGTCACTGCTGCGTTGTTCGCCGGCAGCCGCTACAAGAAGATCGCACTGCACATCAACAAGGGGCTCGCCGGCGCGACGCCCGATGCCGTGGCCGCGACACTGGATACGGCGACCAATCCCGCCGTGACGGAGGCCTTCGCGCTTGCGATTGTCGCCGACGGACAGAAGGGCGCCTATCCGGGAGAGCCTCGCGCCGCCATCGATCTCGAAGCAGCCCGCAAGGATGCGCGCGCCATCGACCTCGCAGCGGCGGAATTACGCAAAATCGCGCCGAATGCTGGCTCCTATGTTTCGGAGAGCAACTTTTTCAACCGCAACTGGCAACGCGACTATTGGGGAAAAAATTACTCGAGACTGCAGGCCATCAAGGCGAAGTACGATCCTGACGGACTTTTCTTCGTTCATCACGGTGTCGGCAGCGAGGACTGGAGTGCCGATGGTTTTACGAGACTGACGTAGCCCAGCTCTGCCTCTGCGAGATCGCACAGGCCGAAGGCCTGCTATGATGCATGTCTGGGAGGGAAGGCTATGAAGTTTCGCAGAGCTCTGAAAGTTGGTTGTGCCCTCGTCATTAGTGGATTTGGCATGACGGCGCTACCGGGTGAGTCGTCGGCCGCCGATCCAGAACAGGGTGTCTGGCAAAGGCACGAATACATTTTTGAGTACTTTGGGTTCACCACGACTTATTCGTGCGACGGGCTTGCGTCTAAGCTCAAAGTGCTCTTGATCGCAGCGGGTGCGCGTGCGGATGCGAAGTCGATCTCGGGCGCTTGCGTTCGTGCATTTGGAACTCCGGATAAATTGGCGCGGGCGAATCTCAAGTTCTACACCCTTGCGCCAGTTGGCAATGGAGGGAATGCGAGTCCATCGATTAGCGGCGAGTGGCGCTCTGTAGCGTTTGCAGACCGTTCCCCTCGTGAAGTCGCTGTTGGCGACTGCGAACTCATCGAACAATTCCGAGATAAGGTGTTGCCGATGTTTACGACGCGAAACATCGACAATCGAATGACTTGCGTTCCGAATCAGTTGTCGGGTTCAGGGATCAATCTGAAGTTTGAGGTTTTCGCAGGCTTGCCGGCGACGAAGAAGTGATCGCCAAGCAGAAATTTCAGCGATAAACAGACGTTTTAATCGATTTGCTCCGCGGCTCGAGTCGCGGGGTTTGATGCACTCTTTATCGAGGCTTATCGTCGCAATGAGGGTCGTGGTCGCGGTCACAAGGTCGCGCATCCCGCGGTGGGTCGCGATGCTCGTCGACGTGATTTCGATCATGGTCACGATCGGGTCCGTTGCAGCCTGTAACTCCTAAGGTTGCCATCATCATTAAAATGCCGGCGGCCGTTTTACAAACCATCATTTGCGTGTTCCTTCAGCAATCTCTGTCGGGATAGCACAAGACCACAGAATGGGCGACGAGTATGCGGATATCGCCCGCGAAGACGCGTAGGGTCCTGCCTACGTGAGCATTCCAGCGCCAACCCGGCCCAAGCTCGCCGGTAGCGTCGGTTGCGGTCTTAACATGAGACGCGCATGCTAATAAACACGCCGCGTGCGGCGAAAATAAGAAACGCGACCTCACCAGGGGTCTATACATCCAAATTCGGGGAAAACATGCAAGCCATATTCAAGACTCTTCTTGTCGCAGCCATCATTGCAATCGGGACTGGTACGGCGCTCGCTGCGGACGCTGTTGTCGGGACTTGGAAACTGAATCTCGCGAAATCGACGTTTTCTCCCGGTCCGGCGCCCAAAAGCCAGACGCGCATTTATAGTGAATCGGCGCAGGGCACAACGGTGATCGTCAAGACTACTGCGGCGGACGGCAAGGATTCCTCGACTACCCTGACCTACAAAGAAGACGGCAAGCCGTACCCCGCCAGCGGTAGCCCTGATTTCGATATGGTGTCCGTGACGCGCGTGGATGCCTCGACGACGCGAAGTAGCCAGATGAAAGCGGGCGCGACGGTCGGTACTGCGGTCCGAACCGTGTCGAAAGATGGCAAGACGTTGACTTTCGCGCAGAAGTTAACGCATGCCAACGGCGCGAAATACGACGACGTCTCGATGTACGACAGACAGTAAAGTCAAAGCTCGTTGGGGCCGCGATTGCGCAGCCCCAACTGCATCCCCCGCGCGTTCCTGCGGCTATTTTTTGGCGTTAGGCGGTTCGCCCTGCTTCGCAGCTTGCGTCGAAGCGTCAGTTGCGTCCTCTTTGATCACGATGACATGCTCGAATCCATTGGTTACTTCGAAAGCGACGCGACGATTTTGGGCGCGGCCTTCGGCGGTCTCATTGCTGGCAATTGGCTTGGTTTTACCGAAACCTTTGGCCGTGAGAACAGCGGCACTAAGGCCTCTGCTGATCAAGTACGCCTTGACTGCCTCGGCACGCCTCTGCGACAAGCCAAGGTTATAGCTATCAGTCCCGATTGAATCGGTGTGGCCCTGGACTTCGACGTTCAGTTCGGGCTGTGTTTGGAGAGCGGCGGCGACCTCATTGAGAGTATGTTGCGCGGGCAGGGTCAGTTGCGTTGAGTTGAATTCGAAATCAACCGCGCGAACCACAACCGTTTGTTCGATGATGCGGCAATTCGCGTCGACCTGAAATCCCGCGGGCGCGTGGCACGGCTCGGGGGGAGGAGCCACAACCACTTCGCGCGGTATCGGTGCCGGTTCCGGGGGCGGCGCTGCAGCGACGACTGGCACCGGGCGGGTTGGATTGCCGAAACTGAGCTGCAGTCCCACCCCAAACACTACGTCGCCCGGATTATTAGGGATAAGTCCGTTGTTCTGAATGAATTCGCGACGATATTTGGCTTCGGTTCGCAGCTGCAAGCGAGTCGATCCTGACTGACTGCCGATGCCGGTCAAGGCGCCTACGCCGGCTTCGGCCATCCAGGAATGATTGTTGTCAAGGTTGCCTCCTATCCTGTCTTGCAACTCTCCTGCCCCGGTGAGGATGAAGGGTCGAAAAATGGAATTCGGAAAAAATTTGTATAGAAGATCCAGCGATGCAGCTCTTAGTTGCTCATTCGGGCCGGCGTCGCCCGCGAAACCCTTAACTCTGTAGCTGGCCGAGCCGTAATTCAATTCCAGCGCGAAATTTGGCGCGAAGTTGTATCCCAAGCCTGCCTGGACTCCGAAGTCATCGTTGGAGATGCGTTTATCGTCCAGAAGGCTGTACTGGAGCATCGCGTCGACGTACGTCGCGCCTGTGTCGTCCCAGACGTCGCTCGCGAGCGCCGGAGTGGTTAGAGCTAAAGCCGCAGCGACTAAGCCGACGTATCGAATATTCATCATATGTTTCCCGATGTAAATGCCAAAACGAATTTGTTGTTGTCGCGCGCCGCCAAACGGAATCATCCGTTCACAAACCACTTAGCGTACGCACCGAGCGCTTCGCCGTCTTTGACGAGCGGAGCCGGTGGTTTTGAATTTCTCACCAACGCAGGATGCCGCGACGGCCCTGCGACCCGCTAGCGCCAAAAAGCGCCCTTTGGTGTAGGCCGATAGCCCGAAAGGGTAGGACTACCTGGTGCGCTGGTGGCGGAATGGCATTGCGATCACTTTCCCGGCGGATCTGCGACGAAGCTTGGGTAGCCCAATTGGTTGGCAAAATCCCAACCCGACAGATATGACAACTGCAGGATCTTTAGCATTTTGGGATAATTGATTTTGTCCGGCGTGTCGGTGGTGTGGTGATAGTCGGGGTGAAAGCCGGTGAAAAACCAAAATGCGGGAATGTTGTGCAGCACAAACGGAAACTGATCGCTGCGAAAGAACGTATTCAAGGCGTTCTCATGATCAAAACGATCGTCTAGATCTAGTCCGACCAGGCGGTTGGCCGCGACCACGGTGTTCTTGAAATCTGGACTGTAGGCGGCGCCGATGAGGTTCAATCGATTGCTGGTATTCGCCGGTATGTCTATCAGTCCGTCAGTCTGGTCGCTTTTGCCTTCATCGCGTCCGATCATGTCGAAATTGATCATGGCGCGCGTTGTGGCGAGCGGTCTCAGCGGATGCGCGGCCATATAGTAAGAACCCAGCAGGCCGCGTTCCTCCGCGGCAAACACAACGAACAAAATGGACCGCTTCGGTCGAATCGGATTCGCGGCGAACGCGTGCGCCAGTTCAACCACCCCCACGGTGCCGGAACCGTTGTCGTCCGCGCCATGCCATATCTCCAGTTTCCCGCCCGCGCCGGTCGAGGCGCCATCGTGGTCGTGGTGCGCCGAAATAATGACGGTCTCGGTGGCAAGGGTCGCATCGGCGCCCGGCAATAATCCCGCGACGTTGTAGGTCACGCCGGAAGTACGCGACTTGTTTTCGAAGTGGAGCGTCACCTCGCTACTGGGCAAAGCAAGGGAGTGATTCGAGAGATCATGATCGATTGCCGACTGCAGCGCCTGCGGCGTGGCCCCGGCGGTGGCCAGCAGTTCGGCCGCCACGGCATCGCTCACGGTGGACACCGGAATGCGCAGTTCGTCGTCGACGATGGCCTGGGAGGGCAGGGGAATCGTCCGATTGAGGCTGCCGCCGATGCGATTCACCCGTTCAAGGTTTGACGGATGTCTGCGATTTGGTTCTGCCATCACTATGACCGCGAGGGCGCCGTGCGCTTGCGCATTCAGGGCTTTGACGCGATTGGTTGCGTAACGCGTATTGCCGGTGCCGTTGAAAGGCGAGTGCGGATCATTCTCCTGCGGCTCGTGCTCGAATACGGCGACGATCTTGCCCTGCACGTCGATGCCGCTATAGTCATCGTAGTGCAGGCCCGGTGCGGTGATTCCGAAGCCCGCGAACACAAGGGGTGCCGTGATCTCCTGGTCGTCATGAAAGCCGCCGATGACGTCGGGTGCATGCCACTGGGTGCTCTTGTCGGCGCGCTTCAGCGCGACAAAGCTTGCATCTCGATCGCCGCGATATTCGATTAATGGCACGGCCTGCAGATATGCGGCGTGGCCGGCTGCCGGTTCAAGTCCCGCCTTGGCAAATTCTGCCGCCACCCACTGTGTCGCCGCGTCATCGCCGGGTTGCAGGGACATCCGGCCCTGCAAGGCGTCGGATGACAAAAAATATAGATCTGCCTTGAGGTCTACGGCACGAAGATGTTGAAACCCCGCACGTTCGGCCGCCGGAACGGCGGCGATGACCGGGGCGGCATGTGCCGCGAAGGAAACAGTCATGGAGGCGAGCGCGGTGAGGGTCTTTAATATGGGAAGTTCATTCATCATGTCCCCTTATATTCTGGTCTCGCCATTTTACGCAAAAGGATAGAGAAACTAACTTACTCGACAATCGATGCGATAAACGCCGATTTGCCTCGAGTGTAGGAGGTTCGATCGTCCTTGTATAAGTGCGCGAGCGATCGCTTTAGCACAGCATACCTA
>Ga0302326_10025175_pt1 | contig 12073 bp, 8 predicted proteins | sample Palsa_T0_3_FD_202264 | JGI IMG/M metagenome (GOLD analysis project Ga0302326, IMG submission 202264) | Peat permafrost microbial communities from Stordalen Mire near Abisko, Sweden - Palsa_T0_3 | ecosystem: Environmental > Terrestrial > Soil > Palsa > Peat permafrost | place: Sweden: Abisko...
CCCCGGCCCCGCTTTGTGGGCCCCCTTTCCAAAAAACCGCCGCCTTCCACATTTGGGGGGGGCGGGGCCCCGCCGCCCCACCTTCTTGCCCGCAGATTACCGGTACCGCGCGCTGCGCCCGAGGTACTTGAGCATCCAGATTTCCTTCCAGACGCGATAACGGCCCTCCTGGGTGATCTTGCCCATGTCCTCCCGCTCATGCTGCGGATAAAGGAAACCTAGCTCGGTGTTGAGGCGGTCGAGCTCGCTTTGCATGGCGTTGAGGTCCGCCAGCGGCTCGACGGGAAAGGGAGCCGGAAACACGCCCGAGGCGGCGAGCCGGGAGCGATGATGGGCCAGCAGGCGCGGCAGCGATCGGCACCAGGGCCGGCGCTCGACCAGCCAGTTTTCCGGATAAAAGCCCGCAAACGGGCTGTTGAAATTATCGGTCACGTAGCGGGTGCCATCGGCCGTGACCGAGGTCAGGCCGTAGCATACGATGATGGCGCCGTTGGCCTGGGGAAAAAACGTCACCTGGATCCGCACCGCGCCCAGGGGATCCTGATAAATCGAAACCCGAAGGTAAATGCCGCCACCGATCTCCATCTTGAGCGATTGGGCCTGGCGAAATCCCTGCGCGCGCAACCACCCGCGAATTTTGAGAAAGCGCGCCTGGACGGGCCATTCCTCGCCGCTTTGGTTGAGGGTGTAGCGCGGAAAAAGCGGGAGGGGGCTCACGCTGAGCGCGGAGATGGCGAGCCAGTTGTAGAGGGTCTCGCCGAGAAACCAGAGCAGGAAAAAGGCCGCCGCCAGGACCCAGTAGGGCCGGTCGATCAATTCGAAATCGTGGCAGACCAGGGCCGCCAGGAACGCAAAGACGAACCAGCGCAGCCAGCGCTCGCCAATGGAGATGATCGGCGAGCCGATCCGGTGATTTATCTGCACCAGCACGAGCGCGACAGCTATCGCGGCGAGGAGAAAATAGGGATTCTGCACGGACTCAGCTCAGCCGAACGGGCATGATGACGCAAATAAAGCTGTCGAGCGTCTTGAACACGCCCGGGCTCACCTCGTCCTTGATTTCGAAAAAGACCTCGTCGCGGGTCAGCGCGCGGAGCGGATCCATGAGAAACGCCGGGTTGAACGCGACCTGCAGGTCCGGCCCGCTGTAGCCGATCGCCATCGACTCATGCGCCTCGCCGAAATCGGGGCTCTGGGCGGTGATTTCCAGGAGGTTGCCCGTGAGCTTGATCTTCACGGAATTGGCCTTCTCCGAGCAGACGAGCGCGGCGCGATGGACGCATTGCAGGAAGAGCTCCCGCTCCAGCTTGATGCGCTGGTGCGTTTCCTTGGGGACGACCTGCTGGTAGTTCGGATAGCTGCCTTCGACCACCTTGGAGTAAAGATACACGCTGTCGGTGAGCCCGCTGGTGTCCTTGTCGGTGGCGATCTGGAAGGCGCAGCGGCGTTCGTTAAAGTTGATCTTCACCTTTTCCCCCTTGTCCAGCAGGCGCGAAAGCTCGCCGACCGTTTTCGCGGGAAGGATGATCGCTCCGGCGCTCGCCGCGGGCACCTGCATCTCCTTCGAAATCACCGCCAGGCGGCGCCCGTCGGTGGCGACCAGCGAGAGTTTGCCGTCCCGAAAGTTGAAATAAACGCCATTCAGGATGTAGCGCGTCTCGTCGGCGGACTGCGCATAGGAGACACTGCGCAACATGGCGCTGAGCTCGGTCTGCTCCAGCGTGAACGCCTTTTCATCGCCAAACTCCGGAAGTGGGGGAAAATCCTCGCGCCCGATGCCCATGATCCGAAAAGTGGAACCGCCGGATGAAAGCTTCACCTGGTGATTGGGCGAGGCGTCCACGGTGACGTCCACATTCGGCAGCTCGCGGACGATGCTGGCCAGCCGCTTGACCGGGAGCGTGACTGCGCCGGTCTCCTTGACCTCAGCCTTGATCCGACAGCGAATGCCCAAGTCCAGGTTGGTCGTGGTCAGGGAAAGCTGATCCTTTTCCGCCTCGATCAGCACGTTGCTCAAGATGGGCATCGTCGCCTTCGAGCCGACGACATTGAGCACTTGGGCAAGACCGTTGGCGAAATGATCGCGGTTGATTTTGAATTTCATGAAGGCAGGCGGAGGGGTCGGGGGGAATGAATTAACAAAGTCTAAAAGATGATTGGTTCAATAAGTAATTACAGCAGTAGTATTATGGGGCGCGAATAACAGCAGCAACTGGCATTCTTCGGTGGAGAAAAGCATCTCCAAACGGTGTGAAGAACAATCGGTCTGATAAGAGCAACCAGGCACTTATTTTTTGAATGGAAGTTGTTGGGTGGCTATTCGCGTGTTTCTCACAACTTGCTCGGCGCCGGAAAACGCCGGCGCCGCCAATGGCGGAAAAGGCCGAGAAAAATGTAACCCAGGCAGGTGCACAGCAACGTCACCTCCTTGTAGAGGATTACCAGTCCGATGAGGATGAGAACGAGAATGAAAGTGCGCGGCTTTGTCTGCGTCTGCATGTCCACCTTCTTTCCGCTGGGATAGCGCACCGTGCTCCTCATCAGTATGGCTATCAGGAGCATGAGAAAGGGAAGACCCAGGGCAAAGCGGTTGAGCGACTTGTCCGCATCGGCCAGCTTGAGCAGGGAAAGAACGAGGGCGGCGACGGTCAACGCGGCCGCGGGAACGGGCAGGCCCACAAAATCGCCACTCGCCTCCTTTTTTCCGGGATGGAGGAGCGGGTTGGTGATGACGTTGAAGCGGGCCAGCCGCATGGCAGCGCAGAGGAGATAGATGAAGCCGACGAACCATCCGATCTCGCGGAACCAGGGAAAAGCCTGGGTCGGCGAAAGGATGAGGAAGTACATCAGAAGGGCAGGCGCGACGCCAAACGACACGATATCGGCCAGCGAATCGAATTCAGCGCCAAAAAGGGATTCGCGCCCACCGAGCCGGGCAAGCCGTCCGTCCAGCACATCGAAAGCGGCCGCGCCGAAGATGAAAAAGACAGCGTAGCGGTAGTGCTCGGCGGCCGTGGCGCCAAGATATTCGCCGCTGGGGCTGAAGTCGGCGAGGCGCGCCTGGATGCAGTTGATGACCGACATGAAACCGCAGAACAGGTTGCCCGCTGTCATCAGGTTGGGCCAGAAGTAGATATGGCTTGCCTGGGAGACGTTATAAGGATCCTCGCGCCGGGCGAGGTCGGCTTTGTCACGGTCGTCGCTGGGGGGGTGCCGAAAGATCATTTGGTCAGGCTTTCGAGGTATTTCCAGAATTTCGAGTGCTGCTCGAAGAGCTGCTGCTCCGAAACAGGCAGCTTGTTGCGCAGCAAAAAGTCCTCAAGGGAGTTTTTGTGGAGGATGTACACCACGTGGAGGGTGTCGTCGTGCGCTTCGAAATAAAAGCGGCAATCCCCGGCGCGTAGGCGGTAAAAGGTCCGCCCTCCGCGATGAAATCTCCCGAGCGGCTCGCGCGGATGGGTGAGATCGGTCGACACAATATTGCTAATTGGTTCTATGACAGAAAATTGCGTGATTTTATCGATCTGGTTAAAGGCCCGCATGGCCTGGTCGGAAAACGTGACCTGATACATGGGGTGGGAGTCTAACTTCGCGGTTTTTCTCGGCAACGCTATTTCCGTCCACTACATCTGGCGCATGCCCGTCACCTTGGCCGATATTCGGGCGGCGCGGCGCCGCATTTCCAGCGGCGTGGTCATGACGCCGTGCCCCGAGTCGATTCCCCTGAGCGACATCGCCGGGGCGCGCATTTTTTGCAAACTCGACAACTTCCAGCGCACCGGCTCGTTCAAGGAGCGGGGTGCCCGGAACGCGCTCCTCTTGCTCAAGCCGGCGCAAAGGCAAAGGGGCGTCATCGCCGCGAGCGCCGGCAACCACGCGCTTGGGCTCGCCTATCATGGGAAATTGCTGGGGATCCCCGTGGTGGTGGTGATGCCCGAATATGCGCCCCTGATCAAGATCACCACCTGCCAGAAACTTGGGGCCCGGGTGATCTTGCGCGGCCTCGACTTTGTCGAGGCGAGTGCGGAGGCCGGCCGGATCGCCGCCGCGGAAGGGCTGACCTATATCCACGGTTTCGACGATCCGGATATCATCGCGGGCCAGGGCACCATGGCCCTGGAGATTCTCGAGCAGGTTCGCGATTTGGACGCCATCGTCTGTCCGATCGGCGGCGGCGGCCTCATCGCGGGCATCAGCGTCGCCGTGAAGGCGCTCCGGCCCCGCGTGCAAATCATCGGCGTCGAGAGCACGTCCACCGGTCATTTCACCGCGGCGCTGCGGGCGGGCAAACCCTGCTCCGTGCCGCGGCACGCGACCCTGGCGGACGGCCTGGCCACGCTCAAGATCGGCGCCCAGGCCTTCGCGCTTGCCCGGACGCGGGTGGACCGGGTCGTGCGCGTGAGCGAGGAGTGGATCTCCGTCGCCATCCTGCGCATGCTCGAGCTGGAAAAGACCGTGGTGGAAGGCGCCGCGGCGGTGCCGCTCGCCGCGATGATCTCGGGCCGGCTGGCGGGGCTCGCCGGCCAGCGGGTCGCCCTTTGTGTTTGCGGCGGAAATATCGACCCCGCCGTCCTCAGCCGGGTGATCGAGAAGGGCCTGGTGCACGACGGACGCCTCACGCGCTTCGTCGCCCACATCAGCGACCGCCCCGGCAGCCTCGCCGAACTGTGCCGGGTGATCGCTTCCTGTGGAGCCAGCATCAAGGACATCTCCCACGACCGGGCCTTCAGCGGCCCGGACGTAAGCGCGGTGCACGTGGTCTGCACCGTGGAGACCCGTGATCACGCGCACATTGCCGCCCTGCGCCGCGCCCTGCGCCGCACCCATCCGTGATTAAAAGGATTTGCCTCCTGCTGGGCTTCCTGGCCGCGCCGCTTTTGCGCGCGGTGGACCTGGACATCCCGATTTTCGCGGGCGGCTACGGCACGGCGTATTACGAGGAGACGGCGCGGCAGTTCGAGGCGCTGAGGCCGGGGGTGAAGATCCGGATTTATGGCGACCCGCGCATCGATGCCCAGATATCGGTGCGCATTTTCAGCGGGAATTATCCGGATGTCGCTTCCGCGGGCGACAACACAGTGCCCTGGCCGACCCTCATTCGCGCGGGCAAGGTGCTCGATCTGACTCCCTATCTCCAGGGGCCGAATTGGGAGGGTGACGCGCGCTGGATCGACACGTTTTTACCGGGGTCGCTCGACAGCTGGAAGGTTGACGGTCGCATCGGCGGCCTGCCCTGCGCCTATGCGAGCTGGACGATCTGGTACAACCGCGCGATGTTCCGCGAGCATGGCTGGACGGAACCGCGCACGTGGGACCAATTTTATGCGCTGTGCGACAAGATCAAGGCGGCGGGGATCGCTCCGCTGAGCATGCCCGGCATCGCCTGGGCGTATGAAAACACCATTCTTTGTGCCGCTTGCTACAGCCTCGTCGGCGCGGACGGCTGGAAGGCGATCAATGACCTCAAGCCCGGGTCTCGGCTCACCCCGGGGTACATCCGGGCGGCCGGAGTGGAGCAGCTTGTCATGCAGCGCTATGCCATGCGGGGCTGGCAGGGGGAGACGCACACCGGGGCGGAGCGCGCGTTTCTTCAGGGCCAGGCGGCCATGACCATCACCGGTTCGTGGTTGGTCAATGAAATGGCCGGCAAGATCCCGGATGATTTCGAGCTGGGCGCCATGAATTTCCCGGTATTTCCCGGCGGGCTGGGCAATCCCACCGCGATCCAGGCCGGACCGGACAGTTTTTTTGTCTTCGCCACCGGCGATCCGGCGCGGGAAAAGCAGTCGATCGATTTTCTCCGGTTTCTCACCTCGCGGGCCCGCGCGACGGCCTTCGTGCGCGAAATCAATTCGCCGTCGGTTGTGCGCGGGGTTGCCTTGTCCGTTTATTCTCCGCGGATGCAGGAAACAGCGAGGATTATCTCGAGGGCTGAGGCCGCGTACGCCATGCCCCAGACGATGATGCTGCCGCCGGAGATCCGGCAGGTCATGGTCGATGCCAGCCAGCAGCTCACTTCGGGCCGGATCACGCCGGAAGAATTCGCCCGGCGGATCGAGGCCGCCGCCGACCTGGTTCGCGCCCATCGGACCGATCCCGACCGGGTGGATTATCGGCATCCGCTCGCCGGCATGCTGCTGCTGGCCGGGGTGGGCGCGGTCTGGACCTGGCTGTTCAGGGGGTGGGTGCGAGACCGCAAATGTCACCCGCCGGGTGACATTGCGCAGCGGGACGAATCGTATTTTGGCCGGCTGCGGGCGTCAGTGAGCCTTGGTTTTGTCGCACCCGCTTTTCTGCTTTACGCCGCTTTTGTGCTGGCTCCAGGACTGACGGCCTTCGCCTGGGCCTTTACCCGATGGAACGGCATCGCGCCCCGCGCCTGGGGGGGGCTCTTCAACTTCAAATGGCTGCTGTTTGAGAACGACGCGTTCTGGTTCGCGCTGAAAAACAACCTGTATCTCATGGTGGTACCGTCGCTTTTCGTCGTGCCGTTCGCCCTGCTCTGCGCGGCCCTGATCCACCGCGGCGTCCGGGGCGCGGGCTTTTTCCGTTTGGTGTTTCTCTTCCCCAATATGCTGGGCGGCATCGCGGCAATTTTGCTCTGGTTAAACGTCTACCAGCCTCGCGGAGGCCTGGCTAACGCGTTCCTGGTCGCGCTCGGCGATTTCCTCCATTGGCATCAGTTGAGCGCCTTTGACGGATTTCCGTGGCTGTCGACCGACCACCTCTACATGGCGCTCATTCCCATTTATATCTGGATGGCCTGCGGTTTTAATTTGATTCTCTACCTGGCCGCAATGGAGGGGATCGACCCGGAACTCTACGAGGCGGCGGAACTCGACGGCGCGCCGGTCTGGCGGCAATTTTTCGTGATCACGCTGCCGCTGATCCGGGAAGTGATCACGATTTCCGCCGTCTTTCTTGTCATCGGCGGCCTCAACGCCTTCGAGATGATCTGGCTGCTGACGGTGCAGGACCCGTCCCCGGTCTCCCACACGCTGGGCACGCTTCTGGTCGTGTCGATGTTCCGGAACTTCGAGATCGGCCGGGCGGCTGCGATCGCGGTCGTCCTCTTTGTCCTGGTCTTCGCCGCCAGCGCGGCCGTGATGCGCATGCTCAAGCGCGAGACGATTGAGTCGTGAAACGATGAAAAACACGCCGACAAAGATTTCCCGGGCGCTTATTTTCACCGCCCTTTCGGGCTATGCGCTGTGGGTCGTGTTTCCCATGATCTGGGTGGCGTATTCGTCGCTCAAGGACGACCGCGATATCTTCAACCACACCTTCGCCGTTCCCAAGCTGGGCAGCCTCCACTTTGAAAATTACCGGAACGCATGGCAGGGGGCGCACTTCGAGGAATATTTTTACCATTCGGTCCTGATCACGGGTACATCGGTGGCGCTGGTCGTCGCCCTGGGCGCGATGGCCGCCTATGCCCTGGCGCGGTATTATCATCCGCTCGGGCGGGCCGTCTTCTGGCTGTTCCTGGCGGGATTGATGATCCCGGCCCAGTTGGCGATTGTGCCGCTCTTTTTCGAGCTGCGCGCGATGGGCCTGCTCAACTCGCGCCTCGGGCTTATTCTCGTCTACACGGCCAACGGGCTGCCCTTTGCGATTTTCATTCTCGCGGGCTTTTTCCGCTCCCTGCCGCGGGCGCTCTACGAGGCGGCGGTGATGGACGGGTGCGGCGAATTCACGGCGTTTTGGCGGGTATTGCTCCCGCTCGCCCGGCCGGGACTCGTGACGGTGGCGATCTTTGAGTTCATCGGGATCTGGAAGGAATATTTTTACGCCTACATGCTGCTGGGCGGCGACACAGCCGACCGGGCGCGCACCCTGCCGCTGGGGCTCGCGAACCTTTCGGTCACCTCGCTCTTTCGCTCGGACTACGGGATGCTTTTCGCCGGCCTGGTGCTCGTGACGGTGCCGATCCTGATCGTCTACGTCCTCCTCCAACGCCACATCGTAAAAGGCGTGGCGGCGGGGGCGCTTAAGGGGTGAAGACGAAGGTGAAACCGAAGCGACAGCGTCCAAATTTGATCGGGAAGGCTACCTTCGCGGCCGGTGATGGCAAATTCCCGAACTCGCCGCCAAGACCGTCCGCCAAAGGCAGCGGGCAGTAACTGCCCGCCAGATTTGGCGGCCACGGAGACGGCGAAGAGCCATCAAGGGCCGCGAAGGTAGCCTTCCCGATCAAATTTGGAAGGCACGAGAGTAGCGAAGTAGCGCAAGCGTCCTCGACTGCATTCTTGACGACGGCAGGCGGGACGCCTGCGCTACTTTTATGAAAGCGCTCTTTTCGGCCGTCTGTTTTGGCCTGGCATTGCCCTTGGCGGGGCTGCATGGGCAAACCGTCCGCTTCACTTCCGGGGCGAAGCGGGTATCGCTGATTGAACTCTTTACCAGCGAGGGGTGCAGCAGTTGTCCGCCGGCGGAGCGCTGGATGGGGGCATTGCGGGACGATCCGGGGTTGTGGCGGGATTTTGTGCCGGTGTCTTTTCATGTCGATTATTGGGATAATCTCGGGTGGCTGGATCGCTTCGCGACTCCGGCATTTACGCAGCGGGAATATGCTTACGCGGCTTCCTGGGGCACCTCGACCGTCTATACCCCTTGTTTCGTTAAGGATGGGGCAGAGTGGAAGCCGGGTCCATTGGCTGACAAATCAGAGAGGAACCCCGGCGTATTGACGGTGGAGGTCGGAGAGTCTGGACAAGGACGGTTTGAATTTACCCCGGCCGCGGCGTTACCCGACGAGCCAAAAAGCAGGTTTGCGGCGCATGTGGCGCTCTTGGGCGGGGGATTTTCGTCCACGGTGACCGCGGGTGAAAACAGCGGCGAAACCCTGCGACATGAATTTGTGGCACTCGCCGTTGTGGACCGGACTCTGGTCCCTGCCGCTGACGGCAAGGTTTTGCGCGCGGACTTCACCGTGCCGCCTGCAGCTGTGCCGGGCGCTCAGCGTCGGGCCATTGCGGTCTGGGTCACACGTGGGTACAGCCTCGCGTCGATTCAAGCGACCGGTGGCTGGCTGAGTCGGTGAGCGAAGCGGAGATTAAATCTCTGCGGAGCCAAACGGGCGTCGCGGGGCGCGCCGCCCCACCACGAAGTCCATTATTTTCCGCTAGGCTGCGGAAGTTTCGGCGCGAGCCGCCAGTTGTTGCAGCGCCACCAAGTCCGGCTTGCCCGAGCCGAGCAGCGGAAACGGAGTGCACAGGTTGATATGCCTGGGGGCGCTCAAATCTGAAAGACCCTTGGCTCGCACGGCTTCCCGCACCGTTTCCACGGTTAGCTTCGCATCGGAGGTGAAAAGGACCAACTCCTCGCCTTTGGTGGCATGGGGGCGGCTGACCACGGCGGCCATGCCGGTGGTCGAACCCGACACGGCCTCCTCGATCGCGGACAGGGAGACCATTTCGCCGGCGATCTTGGCAAAGCGCTTGGCGCGGCCGAGGATGCTGACGAAACCCTGGTCATCGACGGAGACGATATCGCCGGTGTCATACCATTCCCCCGTGTCCGCCAGGACGCCAGGGTGGTTGGGGAGGTAGTAGCCCATCATCCGGTTGGGTCCGCGGAAGAAAAGACGTCCGCCGGCTGTACCGGGCACCGGTTCGAGGCGGTATTCGATTCCGGGAAGAAAGGAGCCCACCGTGCCGGCCTTGAACGCGAGCGGGGTGTTCATCGCGAGCGCGGGCGAGGCCTCGGTGGTGCCGTAGCCCTCGAAGATGCGGATGCCGAATCGCTCGTTCCAGAGTTTCTGCGTGGCCGGCTGGAGCTTTTCCGCCCCGGCGAAAACATACCGCAGCGAATAAAAGTCGTAGGCATTGGCCTTGCGGGCGTAACCATTCAAAAACGAGTTGGTCGCGAAAAAAATCGTGGCGTTGGCGCTGTAGATGAATTCCGGGATGATGCCGTAGTGAAGCGGTGTCGGATACAAGACCGTGCGGACGCCGGAAAAAAGCGGGGTCAGCATGCCGCCCGTAAACCCAAAGGCGTGAAACAACGGCAGCGCGTTGAAAACGCAGTCATGGTGGGAAAAATCGATGCGGGCCCGGAGCTGGGCGACATTGGCCAGGAGATTTTCGTGGGAGAGCACAACCGCCTTGGGAAGTCCGGAGGACCCGGAGGTGAAGAAAATGGCGCAACGGCGGTCCCGGCCCCCGGCATTCCATGCCGCCTCGTGCGCGGCATAGGCGGAAGCCAGGTTGAGGCTGAGCCAAACCGCCCGCAATTTCCAAGGTGCGGACGGCTTGAGGTCCTCGAGGCAAACGATGGTCACGCCGGAAGCCGAAAGGGCCTTGAGCCGATCTTCCAGCCTCGCCTGCGCGACAAATACCCGGGAGGTGATCACGGTGCGGACACCGGCGGTGAGAACGGTGGAGGCGAAGGCTGCGCTCCCCATCGTGAAATTAAGCCACACCGGAATCCGGTGGGCAAACTGCAGCCCCCAGAAGGTCAGCGCCCCGCCGATGCTGGTGGGCATCATGATCCCCACGACGTCCCCTGGCCTGGTCAAACCGGCGAAGCGCGTGCCGAGGTAAGCGGAGCGGCTGATGATTTGCCCGTACGTGAGATGTTGCCGGTCATGGCCGATCCACATCGGCCGGTCCCCACCATGGCGGCTGGAAGCGGCCCTCAGCTCGCGAAACAAGGAGTGCGCGGGGACGAGGGCGGAAAACGCGCTTTCGGTCAGCAAACGGGAGATGAAGGGAGTTCGCTCCCTGCGGCCGGCAGCCTCGGGCATGACTTGTGGCGCGCCGATCGTCAGCGTGATGCGGGGAAAACACCGGCGCTTGTACTTGCTCCCAAGACGCGTGAATACCGAAAGCTGCGCTCCGTCGATATGGACGGTGACGATCTTTGCCCGCGTCCGGGCGGCGATAAAGCCGGCGCCATCATACACCTTCATGAGCCCGCCGGTGGTGCTGAGCCGGCCCTCGGGGAATATCGCCACCAACCCCCCCGCTTCGACGGCCGCACAGAGCGTTTTGAGGCTCAGCGGATGGGCCGGGTCGATGGGGTACGCCGGCGTCCATTTCAGGAACGGCTTCACCCACCGCAATTGGGAGATTCGGGTGTCGACGGCGAAGACCGGAGGCTCCGGCAGGAAAGCGGCCAGCAGCGCGGCGTCGAGCCATGAGGTGTGATTGGCGATGACGAGCCTTGGCCCGGACGCAGGGAAATTCTCCAAACCGCGGACCCGCACCCGGAAGACAATCCTCAGCACGAGGCGCACGACGGTCTGAATCACCGACTCGGGCAGCAGCCAGACCATGTAAGCGGAAACCGCCAAATTGGCGATGCCGAGCACGGACAGGAGGGCCAGCGGGCGCGGATCCATTGCCACAATCGCGACGGCGCCGATCGCTCCTAACACCATGAATGCCGCATTCATGATATTGTTGGCTGAAATCACCCTTCCCCGCTGGTCCACGGGACTGCGGTGCTGCATGATGGCATACAGGGGCACCGAGTAGATGCCGCCCGCGACGCCGATCCCGAAGGTGATGACCGCGAGGCACGCGCCGAGGTGGGAGCCGGCGAAGACGTCGGCCAGGACCCACAGAAATAAAAATCCGCTCATGGCCAGTCCGGCCAACGGGACGTACTTTGCGGAAATGCGGCCCCGGTTTAAAAAAAGGCCGAGGAACGACCCGACGCCGATGCCGATGGCGAAACATAGGAGGAATCGCGTCACGCCGGCGGCATCCTGATGAAGCGTATCCTTCACATAGTTGGGGAGGAAGGAAAGCAGCACCGCGCCCAGGCACCAGAACCAGGAAACCCCCAGGACGCTTCGCCAGAGCGCCGGCACTTTCCAGATTGTGCCCACGGCCGCGAAGGCACACCGCCACAACGACCGCGGATTCCAGGGTGAGAGCGTGGCCACGGCGGAGGCCGGAGCCCGGGGGAGAAAATAGGTCGAGACGCAACCAATCGCGCCCAGGACGATTAGCAATGCCCCCACCTCGTTTCGCTCCGGCATGCCGAACGCGGCCCGGGCCCCGACGAGCATGCCGGTGACAATCGCAATGAAAGAGCCGCCTTCAAACCAGGCGTTGCCGCTGAC
>Ga0302326_10025176_pt1 | contig 12073 bp, 10 predicted proteins | sample Palsa_T0_3_FD_202264 | JGI IMG/M metagenome (GOLD analysis project Ga0302326, IMG submission 202264) | Peat permafrost microbial communities from Stordalen Mire near Abisko, Sweden - Palsa_T0_3 | ecosystem: Environmental > Terrestrial > Soil > Palsa > Peat permafrost | place: Sweden: Abisko...
ACGAACACCGGTCTCGATCGAACGCGCGCAAAGCAACCAGTCTTCGGGTAAGGATTCGTCGGCTGGGTCGATTACCACCGCCTCATGCCGGGTCCCCAGGGCCGCGGCCAATCGCTTAGCCCTTTCGATTTCCTGCTGCCCCGGAAGATACTCGCGGACTGTTCCGGTAATTGCCAGCAGTTGGGAGGATTGGGATGCCGCGATATTGAATAGAAGGGACGAGTCTGCCCCGCCGAGCAACATGGCTGAGCGCTCGCCTGGAACGGCGGGAGTGGCCGTCTTTAGCAGTTCAAAGAAGGAATCGGATGCGTCTTTCGTGTTGCCGCTATTCCAGGTGGGGCTGGGGCGCCAGTAGCGCTGGATCTCTTTTTCCGCGGGCCGCGCACCCAAGCACAAACGAAGATAGCGCGCACGCCCAACGGCTTTGACCTGGGAAAACACAGAGAAAGGCGCCGGGATGAAACCCTCCTGGGCCAGCAGAAACGCGGTGGGGAGTGGATCGAATCCGGTAGCGCCGGCAGCCAGCAGGAATGGCGCGGATGCAAAATGCAGTGCTTCCGTAGCGTCCCGAAAAAACACATCCTCGCAGCCGTACTTATCAATTACCAGATATACCGTTTCTGAGATCGGATCCCACACCACCAGGCTGAAATTCCCCTCCAAGCGCGCAAATGCTTCAGCGCCGTATTGCTGATACAGTTTCGCGACAGCGTCGGGAGCTTCGGACGGCTGAATTGGCCGGAGGCTGGTGTCCATTCCGTAATTAGCGTCAGTCGAAACGGAAATGGAGCCCAGAGTAAAAATGGACGGACGGCGGTCCCGGGAGCTAGGCTCATGCCAAGCGCAAAACGTCGAAAGGTGGGCGCCTTCGGCATACAGCCGGAAACGCGCATCCGGATGCCAAATCGGGCGAGGATTGATCTGCCCAAAGAAGGTCCGCCCCCGCTGATCTCCTATCAAGCCGATGCTGCCGCAAAAGACCGGTAGTTTGCTCATCCCAGAAGAGTCACACGTTGTAAAGCAACGGTTTATATTTTGTGAAATTCGATTTGCATCGCAGCCACTCCGCGGTCCATTCGAGCCCATTACGCAGAGAGACCAGCGGTGCGAACCCCGTGGCTAATCTCAGCTTCCGGTTGTCACAGCACAACCGCCGGACCTCGCTTGCTACAGGCCGCACTCGGTCCGGTTCGGAGATTGCGCGGACGTCGGTACCCATCACTTCACCGATCAAGGACAACAAGTCTCCAATTCCGATTTCGGAATGCGAACCAATATTAAATACCTCGCCGCACCCGGACTCCATCCCTGCGATGGTAAGGAATCCCGCACAGGTGTCGCGAACGTAAGTGAAATCCCGCGTCGTTTTAACATCGCCGAGAGAGATCTCCTTGCTGCCGGAAATGATCTGCGTCATTATCGTTGGGATCACGGCTCGCGCGGATTGCCGTGGCCCATACGTGTTGAACGGGCGTGCAATCACTACCGGTAGACCGAAGGAATGAAAAAAACTCATTGCAATCGCATCGGATGCGATCTTGCTGGCGCTGTAAGGCGACTGCGCGTTTAACGGATGCTTCTCGTCCATGGGGACGTATCGAGCGGTACCGTATACCTCGCTGGTGGAAGTTTGAACGAAGCGGCTCACGCCGTTCGCCAGAGCGCTCTGACACAGATGCAATGTGCCCTTCACATTGGTGTCCACGTAGCTCTCCGGCGCCAGGTAGGAGTAGGGGATTGGAATCAGGGCCGCGAGGTGAAAGACGATCTCAATCTTCTTGGTCAACATCGCGCAGAAGTGTGAGTCGCGCACATCACCGGCCGCGATCTTTATTTGATCCAGGCAGGAGATGTGATCCAGCCAGCCCCAGTTATTGAAGGAGTTGTATTGACTCAATGCCGTCACGTCGGCGCCCTTTTCCACTAGGGACTCCACCAAATGGGATCCGATGAAGCCGTCCGCCCCGGTGACCAAAACCCGCTTACCGGCTAGTTCCATTGGACCTCGATGCACTCGAAGCCAGAAGAAGCTCAGCTAATTCGAGATCAAAAGGTTCATCAATATCTAGCGAGCTGGATTTATCCATAATGTAGCCGTACACGTTGCGGCCCCAGGCGTAACCTGTCGCACCTCGGATAGTCGCCGCCCGGTAGACATAAATGGAGCCGTTCACTCGATAGTCCTCGGAAGCTACCTGGCGTCTGACGTTGCTGAAATCCGGAGTCTGGTAGAATTTCGCGCGTCCTTCCTCCAGTTGGAAGATCCAATTCCGCGAGGCTTCCGATCGGACCACACTGACGACGGCATCGGCTTCTTTATCCACTAACATGCGAATTGCGTTGTCGATGTCCTCCACTCTGCGGCAGGGGACGGTTGGCTGTAGCAAAACAACAATCCCCGACCGGCAACCGACTGTCTCCAAATGAAATACCGCGTGTTGCAGGACAGGCAGTGTCGGAGTCTCGTCCTCGGCCAGATGCGCCGGCCGTTCTATTACCTCCGCGCAGCACTCGAGTGCGGCGGCCTTAATCAGCGGGTCCTCGGTTGAAACGAAGACCCGGTCAATAAGCCTGGATTGACGGGCGGCACGGATCGTATAGTGGATCAGCGGCCGGCCATGAAGCTGAGCCAAGTTCTTGCCGGGAATACCCTTCGAGCCTCCACGCGCTGGAATCAGCGCTACAACACTTTCCTTCATGGCGCCTCCGAAGCGCTGCGGCCGGCTCGCCGCTCACCGTTGAAGACACCGGCCGTTGCCCGGAGAGTTGGCAGGCCCATGGTCACTCCGTTGGAACTCATGCGAACACGTTTTTGACCGATTCCGAAGCGTTCACACGAGTGTGAACACGGCACGCACGAGTGCGTGCGCCACGTCGTCTTCATCACCGTTGGCCCCTGCTCACTCCCTTATAATTTGTGCGAATCAACTGACAAATGCGGTCCACCGACTCCGTGCTCAACCCGACTGAAGAAGGCAGACTCAAAGCCTTACGATTCAGATTCTCGGCCGTCGCCCCGCCCAGCGCTCTGGATGCTCCGTGGGCTTTACCGAGATGTAATGGCTGCCATAGCGGCCGGGTCTGAACTCCAATACGGGCCAGCGCCTCGAGCAGTGCGCGGCTGTCCATTCCATAAATTTCAGGATCCACCAAAAGCGTGTAGAGCCAGTACGTGCTGAAAGCCCACTTGGCTTCCGGCATGGGAGAAATTCCCGGAACGCCGGCTAATTCGGATTCATAATGCCGCGCAATGGAGCGCTTGGCCGCAACATACTCATCCAGTTTTTCCATTTGGGCGCAACCGATGGCCGCTTGTATGTTCGTGAGCCGGTAATTGAAGCCGACCTCGCTATGCATGTACTCCACCGGGTGGTCCTTCGCCTGTGTGGTCAAATGCCTCATTCGCGCCGCCCAGGGCTGGTGGCCGGTGACAGCCATACCGCCTCCGCCAGTAGTAATGATCTTGTTTCCATTGAAACTGAAGCATCCGATGTCGCCCAAGCACCCCACCGGCGCGCCCCGGTATGTTGCGCCAAGACTCTCGGTGGCATCTTCGATCACTAACAGGTTGTACTTGCGAGCGATCGCTAGCAGGCCGTCCATATCCACCGGATGGCCAAGAATATGCACTGGCAGGATCGCGCGTACCTGCCGGTTCGTTCGAACGTTGATCAGGCGCCCCTCCCGCCAGTTGCAATCTTGCTCGACAAAGTTTCGGATGCGCGCGACATCCATCTGCCAGGTTTCCGGGTCCGCATCCACCAATACAGGCCATGCTCCGGCGTACCGAATTGCGTTGGCCGGAGCAATGAAAGTGAGCGTGGAGACGAGCACCTCGTCATTTGGTTCAATTCCCGCCGCCAGCAGGGCGACGTGCAGTGCCGAAGTCCCATTCACCGTAGCGACGGCATGTTTTGCGCCTGTCCGGCGGGCGAGCATATTTTCGAAACGATCTACAAAAGGGCCCGCAGAGGAAACCCAGTTGGTGTCCAGGCACTCGCGCACGTACAACCACTCATTGCCCTTAATTTCAGGAACACAGAGCGGGATCCGGAGACTCCCGGCTAGCCGGTTCGCCGGTTCTTCGGTTATTCGGTTCATCGGTGCGTGCTCTCGCTACAGTGGCCTCAGGCGCTCTCGGCCGCCGAACCGGCGCCCAGAGCGCGTGCAAGATCGGAGACGCGCCCAACATCGGCCCAGTCTTCACGGACGTGAAAGGCGCCAATCCGCTCGTTGCGCCCGAGAGCTTGATCGAGAAACGAGGTAATAGGGCATTCAGTGGCCTTCGGGATGCGTGCGACAAACTCCGGATTAAGAACGTACACTCCGGTATTTACCAACCACGAATGCGTGGGCTTCTCGGAAATCTCACGAATGCAATGTTGGTCGGTAGTCACTGTCCCGTACGGAACCGTGTAGCAATGTTCGCGCGTGCCGACTGTTGCGACATATTGGCCGCGGGTGTGGAAATCCAACATATCCGCGACATCGATGCCGGTGATCAGATCGCCGTTCATCAGAATCAACGGATGCTCTGGAGTGGCGGGCAACAGCGACAGCGCGCCACCGGTGCCCAGGGGATCGACCTCACGCAAATAGTCGATGGTGCAGCCGTGACGAGCCCCGTTTCCGAAGAAGTCTTCCACGACATTCGCCATGTAACCAACCGACAGGAAAATACGGCTGATGCCAAATCCAATGAGATGCAGCACCAAACGTTCCAGGATTGGCCGGCCCGCCACTGCTAGCATCGGCTTGGGCACACTCTCGGTGAGAGGCCGCATCCGTGTGCCTTTTCCCCCGGCCATCAGGACCGCCCAGTTTGGCCGGTTTACCGCCCCGATCAACTCGCGCATGAGGTGCAATCCGACTAACCGGTGCTCGGCAGCCAGAACCGGGATCGCGTGAATGTGGTGGGCCTGCATCAAATCCAGGACTTCCGCTCGTCCAGCTTCGGGACCCACCCACACAAAGTGCAATTGAATGTGTTGCCGGATGGGTGAATCGAAATCGGCATCGGCCAGCAGAGCGCGCCGAATATCTCCGTCCGTGCAGGTGCCAATCACGGCGCCGCTTTGATCCACGACGAACACGATCTCGACGGCGCCGCGGTTAATGGCGTTCATCGCCTCAAGAATGGTTGCCGAGGCCCTCACGATACAGTTATGCAGTCTGTCAAACATGCGTTACACCAATTGCGCGGGCGGGCACGCCTACTACGGTCCCCCCTGATGGAACGTCCTTCAGCACCACCGCGCCCATTCCAACTGTCGCGTCTTGGCTCACTGTGATGTGGTCTCGAATCTTTGCCCCGAGCCCGATAAATGAGTTCTCCCCCAGAACAGTTCCACCACCGATGGTCACACCCGGAGAGATGATCGTCCACGCGCCTACGCGAACATCGTGCTCGATAATGCTTCCCGTATTGATGATGCAGTTCCGGCCCAGAGTTGCGTTGGCGTTGACGATCGCACCGGCCAGAATTACAGCGCCCTCATCCACCGTGGCTGTAGGCGATATCCAGGCAGCAGTGTGAACGATGCTAGCCCAGTTCAACATCGAGCCGTCGAACGTTTCTACAATGCGGCGCCGAAGCTTGGAACTCGCGAGCCCGCCTATGCCGAGTACGGCCCAGAATTCTTCATCCGCTGCTAAAGTGATCAGATCGCGATCGCAGCCCAGATAAGGAAGCGAAGGGATATTGCTCAGCATCGCTGAAGAGTCGCTGTCCACAAACCCCGCCAGCGTCCAGAGATCCGGTCTGGACTGAGCTGCCTCGGCAACCACCTGCGCATGCTCGCCTGCTCCAATGATCACGAGTTTGCGCGGCATATAAGCTCCGGCGTTTCGACGAAACGCTTGCGAGGTGGCGACGGAGGGTTCCAGTTCCGTAAAACGTTTGTAATCGCTTCTGCCGCCGGCCGGCCATGTTCCGTTCTCGAGGCCAATGCGGATGCTTGGAACTGTGGGCTGAGCGCTTTGCGGAGTGCGCCGGTTATTGCGGAAGCCTCAGCGGCGACGTCTATCACATTGACCGGGCGCAAGCGGCCCTGTTGCCTTTCCCCTACATTTACGGCCGGCGTCCCAGAGAACGGAGCTTCAATTAGCGCGCTCGACGAGTTACCCAGCAGCGCGTCAGCAATTCGCATCAGGCTGCAGTAGTGACGCGTCCCAAGCGCTGGCGTTATCGCCATGCGCGGCCAACTCCCGGCAACTTCGAAGAAACGTTCGCGAATTGCCTGGTTGCCTAGATCTGAATTCGGCAAGGTCACCACATAGGTCGCTTGCACCTGCCGCATCGCTCCGAGTACCGCATCCACTTCGCTTGAAGCGCCAGCCGGCGACAACGTAGCCGGGTGGAGGGTTACCAGGACCACTGGCGGTATCAGCGCTATTTGAAGACGACGCTCCAATTCCTCGCGGCCGGCGAGGTCGTCGCGCAGAAAATTATCGCATCCGGGAGCGCCCACAACATGGACACTCGATGAGTCTTCCCCCATCTGAATGATCCGCGCAGCATGCCGGGGATTGCTTACCAGGTGCAGATGAGCCATTTTCGTAATGGCGTGGCGCAATTGATTATCGAACGCGCCTTCCGACTCTTCGCCGCCGTGGAGATGAACCAGCGGTACGCACGAAATCGTGACCGCCAGGGCAGCCGCCGCGGTTTCATACCGGTCTCCCACGAGAACCATGTACTGCGGCTCCCGCTGCGCAATAAAGTCTGGGATTTCCAGCATCATCTGGGCCATCTGAGCCGCAGGCGAGGAGTATGCCTCCACAGGCCACGCGATTCGCTTGGTCACACGGAACCCGTCTTGCTCGATTTCGCGCACGGGCGCGCCATGTTCTTCACTGAGACACATTCCGGCGGCAACCAGAAGCAGCTCGAAACCCGCATCCTGGCGCAACAGGAGCAGTGTGCTGCGTAGGATTCCATAGTCTTGACGGCCTGTCGTCAGTACCGCGACCCGCCGTCTCATGCCAGATCTTCCTCCCTGAGCATGACTTGGGCGGCTACCGGGCGAGCCAAGCGGCGGCCGATGATCAAATCCCAGCGGGCCACCGAAATCCCCGTACCCGGACGGCGTGCCGCCAAATCTCGAGCGGTGAGCTGGTGCCCTCTTTCCAAATCGTGAGCCGTGTAAAGGCTTCGTCTGGCGACCATTCGGACGTCATGCTCGGCGGCCGCGGGACGTTTCACGCCATCCCCTAACGCCCGCTCGGTAACCCGAAGCGCTTGGCAAAATTTGGCGAAATCCGCGGGGATCATGGAGGAACGGTGATCCGGCCCCGGCAGGTTGTGATCGGTGGTTAAATGCTTTTCGATAACGCAAGCGCCTAGGGCGACCGCCGCGATTGCCACTTCCGGCCCCGTGGTGTGGTCGGAAAAACCAACCGGCACATGCAAAGTTGCCTGCAATGTCCTCATCGCCCGCAAATTAGCGTCAGCGGGATCGGCCGGGTAGGACGAAACACAGTGCAGAACAACGATGCTGTCGCAGCCCGCATTTCGTAAACAGGCAACGGCCTCCGCCACCTCATTCAGGTTGGCCATTCCGGTTGAGAGAATCACTGGTTTTTGTCGCGCGGCAAGGTAGCGGAGCAGGGGAATGTTGGTCAAATCGCCAGAGCTGATCTTGAACGCCGGTACGCCTAATTCCGAAAGCAGATCGACGCTCTTTTCGTCAAAGGGAGTGGATAAGAATGTGATTCCACGCACCTCGCAGTATCGTGCCAGTTCAGCGAACGCGTCAGCAGGCAACTCCAGCTGCAGCAACATTTCCAATTGCGTTTCCTCGATTCCGGTAGCGGACGCCTGGTACGCCGCTTTTCCCGCCTCTCGCGATGCCAGCCGCTCTGCCCGGTAAGTCTGGAACTTCACCGCGTCTGCTCCAGCGTCCACACTGGCGTCGATAAGCCGTTTGGCCAACTCAATGTCGCCGCAGTGATTCACTCCAGCTTCCGCGATGATGTAGACGGGATGTCCCGGCCCAATTTCTCGTCCCCCGATAGAAACGGCCTTCCCTTGAGATGTTCGGGACATGACGACGTTTAGGCTAGCAGCCTGCGGCGGAATCATCGATTCTGCAAAAATGGTGACAGGCACGAAATTTAGCGCGTGACCGGTCTCGCGGTTTGTTGTACTTGCGATCACGCTTCCTTGCGGTCGCGGTTCGGAAGGAAAAGCGCACATTTGCCGAATCGATCATTTCTGCCAAAGGCTGCTATTCCTCGTTCGCGCCGCCTGGCCCAGTCCGAGTAGATCGGTAACGCGAAGATACCTGGTGACAAGTAAGCCCGTAAGAAACACCGCCGCTCCAACCAGCAATTGTTGTAGCGGCCGGGCTGTCGAATAGGAACTGCCGCGCCAAAAATGTGCGACCAGGACCACACCAAGAACTGGGGCTCCACATTGAGGGAGCCATCTCCATTGGAAGGTGCGGCGAAAAATATCTTTGTTGAGGCCGATTACCGCGATTGCACCGGCAATCGAAGAAACCAATTGGCTGATGCCGGCGCCGACAATGCCGATGCGTGGCAATAAAATAACATCACCCCCGAGGACCAACGCTCCCATTCCGGCCCACACCAGGGTTGTCCACCAGACCCGCGATCGAACGCAGAGCACAACCACGTACAGCATCACCATGCTCATGAAGACCCCTTGCAGGCCCAGAACGATCAGCGTAGAACCACCGGAGGCAAACTCGCTGCTACTCAAAAGATGCAGGAGTTGTTGTGGAAATGCGACTAGCAGCGACGTGGCCCCCATGGCAACACCTAGTACAAGCTTCTGTACCATTGAGAATCGGCCATAAAATTCAGTCCAATCTCCGGAATCATACAACGCGCCAATTTCGGGCAGCAGCACGTCGTTCAAGGGGCCGACAAAGAAAAAGCCCAACGCCGAGATTGTGAAGCAAACGCTGTAGATTCCAACCTGGCGAAGGTTAAGATAATACCCAACTAAGTAGCGATCCGCGGAAAATGAGATGGTGGAGACCAAGCCGGCAGGAACCAGCGCCAGCCCGTAGGGGAGATAACTGGTCCATACGCTAACCATGGGCCGAACGAAACGAACGCCCTGGTACCGAAACAAATAACCCAGAGCGGCGACAACGGACAATACAGTAGAGAGAAGATAGCCGCCGATCAATCCGATCACATTGGCCTTCCATAGCAGAACCAGCAGCAGTAGAAACATGGCTTCCGGCATCTGCCGCCCGAGCGTCAAACATGCCCACATGCGGTTTAGCCGCCGGGCGCGCAAAAGCCCCCGCATCTGCTCGAACCAGTTCTCGAAAGGCAGAATGAGTGCGATGAGAAGAATTACGCGCCGGCCCAGACGGTCATGGAACAGGGGGGGCGCAAGCGAATTTGCGAATCCCGCAAGAATCAGGGCGCATAGGACTCCAGAGACGGTCACAGCTGCAATCACCGACGAGAATACCCGGTTTATCTGCTCAGGAGTGCGATCGCCTCCAAGAAAGCGCATCATGGCATTGCCCTGAGTCATGCTAGTCACGATCATGGCCATGCCAATCGTGGTTTGAAACAAGGACCATATCCCGAACTCACTCGGGCCAAGCGTTCGCGAAAAGACTATGACCCATAAGTAAGTGCGGAGTTTCTGGAATGGCAGCGGAAGATTGGCAAAGAACACATCCCGCCAAAATGTGCGGTTCCCGGCGCTTCTTATTCGCCACGGAAGGACGCCTACGGCCGGCGGATTAGCGGCAGGTGACATTACTCATCGATTCAATACGTTCCAGACATGTGCACCCTGCGGCTCCGTTGCGTTTGGCTAAGCGAGAGCGGCGACACACGTTCGGGCTCGCTAAACTTGATACGCACCAGTATCCACACCAACCCCATAACTCCGGCGCAAAGCAACACAACATAGATCAGTACGAGCAATCCGCTTTCAGCACTGCACGCGCCAAACAAGCATAGAAACAGGTACCCAACGTGCCGGTATAGGCTTCCGCCTGGGCGATTTGCGGCTTTCCGAATCCACCCTAAAACAAAACCGCCCGCCAGCAAGTAGCACACCACGCTCGGAATTCCGAAATCCGCATAGGCAATTCCCACTAATGTGAACGCGGATGCATCGCTTTTATAGCTGTGATGGTCCGCGTAAACCATGTATCCGGTATTGCGCGTAGGATGGCTAGGCTTGTCTGGATAGATGAACCCGGGAATCCAACATGTCAATGCGTAACTAAGCATCTGTCCATCAAATGGTGCAATCCATCCGTTGCGCATGTAGGTGGTCATTTGCGAATATCCCCGATACAGCCCATCCGCTGAATATCGTCCGCGGACCGAATTTAAGCCGGCCTCAAACGCGCCGGATGATTGAATGTCATTCCCGCTTGTGCGGTAATGGATCTTCACGCCAATAACCAGAAGTATTATCAGAGCCGCGGTGGGAAGCATAACGGTCCACGAAAGGCTCGACCTGAGTACTCTTTCGAACTGTTTGGTTTGATACGCGGAGTATACAACAGCCATCCAAATGAGGCCCTTTTCAAAACCACCTTTGTTAAACAAGGCGACCACAGGTAAGACCGCGGCGGCCAGGCCGCACAGTATTTTTGGAATACCGTGGAGGGTCGCGAACAACAAGGCCAGGCCTAGCAGTGCGACATCAGCGCCTCGATACAGGAATGCTCCAGATTGTTCCACCACGTCCTTGAAGCCTTCAACAGTAGTGAACCCTGTAGGATCGCCCCGCAGCAGTGCTACTCCAAACATCAATCCTCCGATGGCTACCAGGGCGATGGCGATGCGGACCAGCAACCGATTATCGCTCGGGCCCAGCGTGCGCGAGATCGAGCGTGGCCGGGGATCTGCGAGAGTAAGCCCCAACAGGAGAGCAGCAATGCCCAAACCATGGACAATTGTAGGATAGATCCGCATGTTGATCTCTTCTGGACCCAGCTGAAGCGTGTCCGGCCAGAAAGACATCCGAATGAGTATTTCTACGTTGTCGCTAGCGACTGCGAGAAATAAATAGATCGCGCATAACCCTTCAGCCGACAACCAACCGCGTTTCCGTACGAGGAAGCAGAGCAGACCGATATTTATTCCTGACACCAAGATGAAGGCGGCTGCTGTCATGAGTTAGGTTGTGGCTGGATTACCGTTAGCCGCCTGTGTCAAGAGTCCGGTAACGCCGGGTTCGCAGGCGAAAGCGCCTGCGCCACGTCTATGGATCAACAACTTGCGCCACAAAGTGGGGCGGGCTTCAGCCTGCCAGGACTTTTGACACGGGCCGTTAGCGCTTCTGAATGAGTGCCGATCCACTCTTATCCGGCATCGGGATCGGACTTTCAGGCGTCTGACTGCAGAAGTCCCTCACGGCTTTCCGAGCACCGGGCCAAGCGTTGAAATCGTGGACCAAAATGAAACCTCCGGATTCCATCCGCGGATAGAAGTACTTCAAGCCGGCCAGGGTCGGCGCATACAAGTCGGCGTCGAGATGAACAAAGCAGTAGCGACTATGGAACTCCGACGCGGGAACACTAAAAGGAAAGACTCCCGGATGCAAGTGAACGCGGCCATTGGTCGAAGCAATATACTGTAGAACCGCTTCGATACTGGTGTCTGCGAAGCTGTTGCTGGGTGTTTCCCGCTGGTTTACAGTCGCTTCATAGGCGAGATCCCGCTCGTCGAAACCTAGAAATGTATCGTACAGATGCAACGGCTTTTCAGGTACATAACTATGGATCAACTTTGCCGTCCGCCCTCTGTATACCCCGAGTTCGGCCATCTCGCCCGGGACCTTTCGTTCAATCACATCACGCAGCAGCAACACCAACATATCTCTGCGGACACTGTCCCACGGGTCGATATCCACGATTCTGCGCGATTCATCGCCGGGTAGCTGGAATCCGCCACACTGATCCGCAAAAGCGGCATCATGCCAGCGGCTCAACGGATTAATATCCATCTGCCCTTCCAGCCGAAACGCGGTCCGCCTGAATAACGGTGAGACCGTCTGGAGAGCCAGCTTCGGGATCAGCCGGAGGTACCTTCCGGGGTGGGCGATCTTGCTCTTAAGAGC
>Ga0302326_10025177_pt1 | contig 12073 bp, 12 predicted proteins | sample Palsa_T0_3_FD_202264 | JGI IMG/M metagenome (GOLD analysis project Ga0302326, IMG submission 202264) | Peat permafrost microbial communities from Stordalen Mire near Abisko, Sweden - Palsa_T0_3 | ecosystem: Environmental > Terrestrial > Soil > Palsa > Peat permafrost | place: Sweden: Abisko...
TTCGGCGATTTCGACACTCAGCCGGTCGGTCTCGATGGTGTCGATCGCGCCCACCGCGACGATCGTCTCCACCGCGGCGTCGGCCGCGCGCGCAAGCGCGCCGTCGAGATCCGGATAGAGCCGGGGATCGGCGAGGTGGCAATGCGCGTCGAGGATATTGTCCATGTTAGTTTTCGATCAGCACTTTGTGGCCGTGGGCCGCGAGCGCCTCGCGGATGCGCTCGACATGATCGGGGCCGCGCGTTTCGAGCTCCAGCGTGACGCGGGCGCCGCTGATCCGCACGTCCCGCCGCGTGCGATCGTGCTGGATCGCATGCACATTGGCGCCCTGCTCGGTGATCACGCTGAGCAGCCGTCCCAACTCTCCCGGCCGATCGCGCATTTCCACCATCAGGCGCATCCGCCGCCCCGTCTTGGCGAGTCCATGTCCGATGATCCGATCGAGAAGGTTGACGTCTATATTCCCGCCGCTCGCGACGATAACCACGCGGTGTCCCGCGAGCGCGCCGCCCAGCTTCAGCGCGCCCGCCAGCGCCGCCGCGCCCGCGCCCTCGGCAAGCAGCTTCATCCGTTCGAGCATCAGCAGTACCGCCTCGCCAATCTCGAAGTCGTCGACCGTGATGACACGGTCCACGCGGCCGCGCACGATCTCGAACGGCAGGCGTCCGACGCGTCCGGTGGCGAGGCCGTCGGCGATGGTGTCGAGCGCGGTCGGCACGACGGAAGGCGCGCCCAGGCTGAGGCTCAAGCTCAATTGCGCGGAGCCCGCCGCCTCCACGCCGATCAGCTTCGCGCCGGGAGCGCGCGCGGCCAGCGCGAGCGCCATTCCGGCGATAAGCCCGCCACCGCCCACCGGCGCCATCACGAAGTCGGGCTCGAGTTCGGCGGCGATCTCCAGACCCACCGTGCCCTGCCCGGCGATCACAAATGGATCGTCGTAAGCGTCGACCAGGAGGGCACCGCTGCGCGCGCTGATTTCCTCGGCCGCAAGGCGGGCCCCCGGATAGTCGATGCCCGCAAGCTCGACCGCCTGGCCGTAGCTGCGAGTCGCGTCAATTTTGGAGATCGCGGCGGTCGTCGGCATCACGATCGTCGCGCGCACGCCCGCGCGCGAGGCGGCCCAGGCGAGTGCCTGGCCGTGATTGCCGGCCGACGCGGCGACCACGCCACGCGCGGCCTCGGCCGGCGAAAGCGCCGCGATCCGATTATACGCTCCGCGAATCTTGAATGAGCCGGTCTTCTGCAGGTTCTCGGGCTTGATGTACACCTCGGCCGCAAGCATCCGCGAAAGCGTCTCGCTATGGATGAGCGGGGTCGGCTTGACGACTCCCGCCAGGCGCTCGCGGGCAAGCTCGACGTCCCGGATCGTGACGCCCTGGGAATTCGCCTCGCTCATTTTGTTCGGGGATCCGCCTCGCTCATCCGGGAAATTCGTCGCGATGCGCCGGCTGTCCCCGCATCCGCATCGCTGAGTCGTGGCTTAATGCTTATGCTGATGGGGAGTGAAGCGATGGTTGCGGGCCGCGCCGAAGGTGCTGCCGTCGAACCCGACCTGGACGCATTTGCCGCCCTGCCAATCGAGGTCGAGCGAGAAATAATGGACCGCGCGCTGCGTGATCGCGTTTGCGGCAAGCGCGCTCAAGCCGCCTCGATTCTGAGCCGGCCCGCGCGCAACGCCTCGGCACGCTCGTGGACCAGCGCGGGGTAAGTATAGTAATGGTCGCCGCTCAGGCGCAGGAACGACTCGATGTCGACGTCGTCGAGACTCATCTCTCCAATCCGCGCCTCGGCCACGTCGCGGCTCGGGGCTTCCAGGATAATCTCGTAAATTCTGCTCGCCTGACCGGAGAGAAAATCCTCGCGCGGCGGCAGCGCCGTCGGCGGAAGTTTGCCGGCGTGAAAGTTGTCGAGAATATAGCGCAACGCCTTGAGTTCGTGGCGTAGCACGTCGATTTGCTTCAAGGTCTTGTCAGGCATCGTGTAAAGCTTATCGCCGCCGCGCGGGTCAATTCAAACAGCGGCTAGCGAGCTAGCGTTCGGGTAAAAACCGGCGCGGGCCGCTTTACCCTGGACGCGCGCGATCGGACCGTGACGCGCGGGGCGTGCGGCTTAGCCCGTCGCGCTCGCGGGTTGGGCGTTGCCGCGCAAGGCGCTGACGAAATCGATAACCTCGGAAGCCACGCGTTCCTTTTCGCTGTCGACCGTGATCACGTGGAAGCTCTCCTCGAGAATCACGGCGCGCTTCTGCGCGCTGCCCAGGTGGCTCATCACGAACTTGACGTTGGTGCGCATCGGACACGTATGGTCGCGGCGGCTATGGATGACGAGCGCGGGCTGGGTGATTCGGTTAAGCCGCGGCCGCACTGCCGCCGACAACTCGCGCAGTTGGAGCGCGGCGCCGAGCGGCCACAGACGAACCGACGGACTCGTGCTACGGGCAGCGGCATCGTGGATATCGGAGCCCTTGCCGCTCACGTAAATGCGGTCGACGAGAGGACCAACCGCGTGCATCGCCCTGAGCGTTCCGCGAACCCACAGCGGCAGGTAAAACGCCGGCGCCAGCATAGCCACTCCAGCCACCGCGTCGCCCTGATCGGCGGCCAGGCGCGCCGTCAGCACGGCGCCCATCGAAAGGCCCACCACGGCCACCGGATCGCCGTAACGATGCAGCCGCTCGAAGCCCTCGACGACGCTTTCATACCATTGCGCGTGAGTGGCGGCGCCCAGTTCCTCGGGAGTGCCGGCATGACCGGCCAGCCGCACGCCGCAGACGCGCGCGCCGGACGCGGCCAGCCGCTCTCCCAGGTAGCGCATCTCGTACGGCGTGCCGCTTAGCCCGTGGATGAGCAAAGCGCTCACTCGCGTGCCGGGAAAGAAGAACTCGTTGGTGTCGATAGCCGGGTTAGCTGGGTGGGGATCGTCGTCTGACGAACTCATTCGTTACTCCGTCTTAAGAAGTGCCCATCGTGTGCGTTCGCGTATCGAGTGTTGCGCCGTCCGCGGCTACATCTGGACTTCGGAACCCTGCCCGCCGACAAGCTCGGGGCGCACGAATATTTGAGCGCGAGCGCGCAACTCCTGCACGAAACTTTCCCAGGCTTGCGCCTGGCGCTGCTTGAGCAACTGGTCCTTGAAACCGGCCTTCGCCGCCTTCCATTGATCGTCACCGGGCGGCGTCCGGCTGGTAACCTCGAAGACGTAGGCGTTGCCGTCGAGCGTTAGCGGCCGGTCGATGACTCCCGGCGTTCTGGGCAACAAGGAGGCCGCCTGCACCGCCTCGTGAAACTCGCCAATGCCGGGGATTGTGCCGTCGGCGCGCGAGAAATCGCCCGTGCTATGTAGCGGGAGCTTGGAGGCCGCGGCCGCCGCGCCGAACCCGGTGGGATCCTTCACCTGTTTGAGGAAGGCGGTTGCCTGCTCCAACGCCTTGGCCTCCGCCATCTGCCGTACGAGCGCGGCGCGAACATTGGGCTCGATATCGGCAAGCTTGGGCAGATAACTGGGCTTCCGTTCGACCAGCTTCACGATGTACTGCGCGTCGTGGCCGTTGATGACGCGGGCATCATTACTGTTTAGTTTGAACGCGTCTTGCAAAAGTTGCGGGTCGGTAATCTCGGGTGTGCGCTCACCAACAGCCAGCAGCGGGGTTTTCACGAGATCGAGCCCGCGCTTGTCCGCCGTTTCCTGCAAACCCTTGCCGTTCAGCGCCGCTGCGAGGTCCTGATCGATCGCCTGATGAGCCTGCTCGGCGCCGGCCCGATGGCGGAGCGCCTCAATGATCTGCGGGCGCGCCTCCGCCAGCGTGTCGACGTGGGCGAGCTTGTGATCTTCAACCTGGATCACATGGTAACCGAACTGAGTCTGGACCACCGTCAACTCGCCCGCCTTCATCATGAAAGCCGCGTCGGCGAAGGGCTTCACCATCTCGCCCTGGCCGAAGTAGCCGAGGTCACCGCCGCTATTCCTGGTGCCGGGGTCATCTGAGAACTGCTTTGCCAGTTTGGCAAAGTCGGCTCCGGCCTTGATCTGTTTCAAGAGATCATCGGCCTTGGCCTTGGCGGCGGCCTTTTGAATGGGCGTGGCGTCCGGGGGCACTGCGATAAGAATGTGCCGCGCGCGGACCTGCTCAGGATGAGTCAGCCCGGAGTCGCGATGGCGATTGTAGTAGTTGAGGATATCCTTGTCGGAGGGATTGACCTTGGCCGCCAGCCTGTCGGGGTCATAGCGGATGAAGTCGAACGAAATCCGTTCGGGCTCGCGGAATTGTTCGCGATGGGCCTCGAAGAAGTCGGCGATTTGTTTCTTAGTTGGGAGACTAGTCGCCTCAAAGCTGCTGTAGGGCAGTTCGACGTAGGACATCGCGAGCTTCAGATTGGTTTGGTCATAGATCTGGCGCATTTCCGAGTCGCTGATCTGAACCGTCTGGGTAACCATCCGCTGCATCAGTTGCTGGAGCATCTCGAGCCGCACCTCGGACTCGAAATCCGACGGCCGCATATTCTGGCTACGCAGGGCGGTCTGATAGATGGCCAGGTCGAAGTGGCCGTCGACCTGAAAGGCAGTCTGCGCTTCTATCATCTGCTCCAAAGCAGCATCGCTTATCCTGAGTCCCAGACGGTTGGCTTCGTCCAGCACCAATTGCTGATCGACGAGTTGCTCGAGCGCTTGCTCGCGAACGTTATAACGCGCCAATGCCGCGGCGGCGTCGGGTCCGTAGATCTGTTCGAGGCGCTGGCGCAACTGCTGGGCCTGTTGGTCGAGGTCCTTGGTCAAGATCTGATGACCATTGACCGTCGCCACCGGCTTTATACGATTGAACATGCCAGTGCTGACGCCCCAGAACGCGAAAACGCCAATGAGAAGGATGACAACCGCACGCGTCATCCATGAGTACGCATGCTTGCGCATCAGGTCGAGCATTGTGTGCCCATCATATTTTGCGGCATTTGATCGCGCAAATCGGGATCGTGCCTTGCCTACGGCGATACGCGCCTGTAAGCTTCTCGATGGGTTTCGGGCACGGCCAATAAATGGTTCTTTATACCGCGCGAAGTCCCGACCTCGTTCGACCTGACTTGAGGGGCGGTGCGAAAGCCTGGGTGAAAATACTCGGGCTGGCAGGGGGGTGATCCAGTGGTACTCAACTCCATATTCGGCTGGTTTTCAAACGATCTCGCGATAGATCTGGGAACCGCGAACACCCTTATCTACGTTAGAGGCGAAGGGATCGTGTGCAACGAGCCCTCGGTGGTTGCGGTGCAGAAGGATTCGCGTGGGGCGCGGCGAGTGCTGGCGATCGGCGCCGAGGCCAAGAAGATGCTGGGGCGAACGCCGGGCTCGATCGTGGCGATCCGTCCGCTCAAAGATGGCGTGATCGCGGACTTCGAAATCACCGAGAACATGCTGCGCCACTTCATTCAAAAGACGCACAATCGCCGCTTCCTGGCGCGGCCTCGGATAGTTATCTGTGTGCCGTTTGGGATCACCGCGGTTGAGAAGCGCGCGGTGCGTGAGTCGGCGGAGGCAGCTGGCGCGCACGAGGTCTATTTGATCGAAGAGCCGATGGCGGCAGCAATTGGCGCGGGGCTGCCGATCACCGAACCCTCGGGCAACATGATCGTCGACATCGGCGGCGGCACCACCGAGGTCGCCGTGATTTCGCTCGCGGGTGTTGTCTTTTCGCGCTCCGTGCGGGTTGCTGGCGATAAGATGGACGAAGCGATCATCCAGCACATCAAGCGCAAGTATAATCTGCTGATTGGCGAGCGCACCGCCGAATTGATCAAGATAACCATCGGATCGGCCTATCCCGGCAATGAGATCCAGACCATGGAAATCAAAGGCCGCGACCTGGTGGCCGGCGTTCCAAAAATCATCGAGATAACAGACGAAGAGATCCGCGAGGCGCTGATGGAACCGGTCCACCAGGTGGTCGAATCGGTCCGCATCGCTCTCGAACGCACGCCACCCGAACTCGCTTCTGACATCGTGGACAAAGGAATCGTGCTGGCCGGCGGGGGCGCCTTGTTGCGTAACCTCGACGTTCTGCTGCGTGAGGAAACCGGGTTGCCGGTGACCTTGGCCGACGATCCGCTGACCGCGGTTGTGATGGGTGCGGGCAAGGCGCTGGACGAGCTATCTTTGCTGCGTGACGTGACCGTCGACTAAACGGCCATTAAACGGGTAGACGAGCCTCCCAAGGGCCCCCGAGGCATCGCCAAAACACAAAGCGGTGAAGAACTACTTCCTGTGGCGCAATCGCGTACCAATCACGGGCGCGGTTCTGCTGCTTATTTCCGCCCATTTTCTGTGGAGTGGAGTCCGCCCCGACCAGCGGGCAGCTAGGCCGCGCAGTCTGGTAATGGAAGGTCTGGCTCCCGTACAGATTGCCGCAGCGCGCTTGACCGAGGGCGGGACCGGGATAATCCATGACTACCTCGACCTGGTCGGCGTGCAGCAGGAGAACACGCGGCTGCGTGCCGAGCTTGCGCGCGAGGAGACCCAACGCGCCCGGCTGGCCGAACTGGAGGCCGAAAATCTCCATCTGAGCGATCTGCTCGAGCTCAAGCAAGCGCTGGCGCTCAAAGCCGTGGCGGCCAACGTGATCGGTGCCGACGCCTCGGGCCTGGCGCGCACGGTAGTGGTGGAGGGCGGTTCCGACCAGGGCTTCGAGGCGGGAATGGCGGTGCTGTCGACCGAGGGCGTGGTCGGTAAGCTTATAGCGGTGGGACCGACATCCTCGCGCGTGCTGCTGATCAACGACCATAACTCGGCACTTGACGCTTTCGACCAGCGTTCGCGCGTGCGCGGCATCGTGGCAGGCATGGTCGACGACGGCTTGGTGATAAAATACGTGGATCGTTCGGAGGACGTGAAAAGCGGAGACACGATCGTGACGTCGGGCTTGGACGGAATTTTCCCGCGGGGGCTGCTGGTAGGCGAGGTCTCGGCGGTGTTGCGTGAGGGACCGGGACTGTTCCTTACCGTAAACGTAGCGCCGGCCGCCGACTTTCGCCGCCTCGAACAGGTGCTGGTACTGACCCAAAAAATTCCTCAACCGCCACCGGCCGAGCCCAAAGGCTAGAGGTTCGTGCGCTTGGTCGCATTGTTCAGCGTTTTAACCCTGATTGCCCTGGCGATTCAGACCACGGCCATACGCTGGCTGCCGCTCAGCGCGCTGATGCCTGACTTGGTGCTGGTCCTGGCGGTCGATCTCGGGCTGCGGCATCGGCGCGCGCTCGCGCCTATAATGGCGTTCGCGATGGGTTACGCGATGGACGCGTTTTCGGGCTCGCAGCTCGGAATCAATACTTTCGCGGTGACGTTGACTTATCTGGGCGCATACGAGGTCGGAGTTCATACGTCCGCGACCGGGCCCGAAGCAGGCGCCGTGCTGGCCTTCGTAGCCGTGCTGGTCCAGAACCTGGGCGGGTTTCTCATCAGCACGCAATTCGGAGCGCCCAACCAACTCGGAGTGCTGTTACCAGCCGCGCTGTTGCAGGCGACCGTGACCGCAGTGGTCGCCCCGACAGTGTTACAGTTTACCGCTGCCGTCCAGCGGACAATCGGTCTGACCCAGCAACGGCGCACCCGCGGCTGGACTACACGAGGAGCTTGAAAGTGGCGCGCTGGCGTTATTACAACAGCAGCAAACGCACGCGCGCGATCCCCCGCATCGAACCACGTCTCATTATCCTCTCCGTATTCATCGCCTCGGTACTGGCGGTGGTCACGGTGCGGCTCTATTACCTGCAGATCATCCGGCACAAGGAATTCGTCGAACTCGCCGACCGTAACCGCATCCGCATCAATCGGCTGCCGGCCTTGCGCGGCCTGGTTTTCGACGTTCGGCATCGTCCGCTCGTCGATACCCGCCCGTCGTTCGATGCGGTGATGGTGCCTGAAGACGTGCGCAACGTTAACCAGACCGTCACCCGGCTGGAGGGTTTTCTCGGCGAGGACAACGTTGCCGCCAAGCTCTCCCAGGCGGAGGACGACGGACGCCCGCCGTTCGATCCGGTCACGGTCGAGGAGCATCTGGATTGGCAGCAGGTGGTGTCGCTGGAGACCCATCAGCTCCAGCTACCGGGCGTCAGTCTCGAGGTGATGCCGCAGCGCCATTACATCTACGGACCGGTCGCGGCGCATCTGTTGGGCTACGTCGGCGAAGTCGCCGAGGGCGATCTCCGCCACGCCAGCGACTACCGCATGGGCGACGAGATCGGCAAGTTCGGCCTCGAGCGCGTATTCGAAAGCCAGTTGCGCGGCCAGGCCGGGGGCCAGGAGATCGAGGTCGATTCGGTGGGGCGCCGGCTCAAGCTGCTGCGCGAGATTCCCGAAATTCCCGGTCAGAGCGTGGTACTGAGCCTCGACCTTGATCTCCAGCAGGCGGCCGAGAAAGCGATGGGCAACTGGTCCGGCGCGTTGGTCGCGATCGATCCCAATACCGGCTACGTCCTCGCGATGGTCTCGCATCCGACGTTCGACCCCAACGTGTTCGCCAACGGCATCACCTCGGTACAGTGGCGGACGCTTACCACCGACCCCGCACATCCGCTGGCCAACCGCGCCATCGCGGGCACCTATCCGCCCGGCTCGACCTTCAAGTTGATCGACGCCATCGCCGGGCTGGAAGAACGCACGCTCACTCCCGAAACCACCTACTTCTGCCCCGGCGGACTGTACTACGGGAACCGCGAATACCATTGCTGGCGCAAGCAGGGCCACGGCACCCTGTCGGTGCATCACGCGATCGTGGCCTCCTGCGACGTCTTCTTTTACCAGGTCGGTATCCATCTCGGCATCGATCGCCTGGCTCAGTGGGCGCATCTACTCGGCCTGGGTGAGAAGAGCGGAATCGACCTCGACAACGAACGGCCGGGCGTGATGCCGTCGTCGCTGTGGAAGGAAAAGCGCTTCCGTCAGCGATGGTATCCGGCGGAGACGCTGTCGGTCGCGATCGGCCAGGGCTACGTCGCGGCGACTCCGCTGCAGATGGCGATGGTCGCGGCTGAGATCGCCAACGGTGGCATCCGCTACAAGCCTCAGTTCGTCAAAGAAGAAGAAGCGCTCGACGGCTCGGTGGTCAGGAAGTTTCCGCCAATTGTCGAACGGCGCATCCCGCTCGATCCCGTCGTGCTCGACATCGTGCGCAGCGCGATGTGCGACGTGGTCAATGGCGGAGGCGGAACCGGCCACGCGGCTCATCTCGACAACATCACCGTGTGTGGTAAGACCGGTACCTCACAGGTGGTCAAAGAGGCGGGCAACGCGCGTATCCCCGAGGACAAGGAGCCTATGAAATATCGCGATCACGGATGGTTCGTGGCGTTTGCGCCGCGGGACCATCCACAAATCGCGATCGCCTGCGTGATCGAGCACGGCGGCCACGGAGGAAGCTCGGCCGGACCGGTCGTGCACGATGTGCTGCAGAAGTTCTTTGAGCTTTATCCTCCGCCGGGCAGCAAACCGGCCGCACCGGCGAACGGCGAGCCGCAGGCGGCTCCGAGCGCGGCGCCCGAAAGTCCACCTGAAGGCTCTGTGGCAGAGCGCGCGGACTGAGCGGCACCGCGATGGCGCTGGACCGGCGGCTCGTCTATCACTTCGACTGGACCCTGTTCGTAATGACGCTCGGGCTCGCAGGGCTCGGCCTGTTGAGCGTGCTCAGCGCGTCCTGGGGTGGTCCCAAGCATGCGCTCGATCCCCTCGTGGTGCGCCAGCTCATCTGGATCGGGGTGGGCACGGCAATGATGGCCGGGGCGGCATTCTTCGACTACCGCGCGCTCGCGAGCTATGCCTACCCGCTCTATGCGATGACCGTCGTGTTGCTGGCGGCGGTGATGGTGTCGGGTCATGTGACCGGCGGATCGCGCCGCTGGCTCAACCTGGGCGTGCTGCGGCTGGAACCGTCGGAGCTGGCCAAACTCGCGCTGGTATTGGTGATGGTACGCTACCTGCGCGAAGAGCCGCCGCGCGGAGGATGGAGCTTTCGTCAGATGATCATTCCGGCGGTATTGTTGGGCTTGCCGATGGTGTTGGTGCTCAAGCAGCCCGACCTCGGCACCGGAATCATCCTCGTGCTGGTGACCGCGACGCTGGTTTTCGCCGGCGGGCTGAACGGACGCGTGCTGCTGATCGTGATGCTGGCGGGGGCGCTCGCTGCTCCAGCCGGATGGCATTATCTCAAGCCCTACCAGAAGCAGCGCCTGGTGAGCTTCCTCAACCCTGAATCCGACCCGCTCGGCGCCGGCTACCATATAATCCAGTCCGAGATCGCGATCGGCGCGGGCGGTGCGTGGGGCAAGGGCTTTCTTAAAGGCACCCAGGCCCGGCTGAATTTTCTTCCCGAGCAGACCACCGACTTCATCTTTTCGGTTTACGCTGAGGAGTTCGGCTTTGCCGGTTCGATCCTGCTGATGGCGTTGTACGCGGGAGTAATCGCGCGCGGAATCTGGATCGCGCGGCACGCGCGTGACCGTTTCGGCCAACTGCTGGCGGTGGGACTCACGGCCATCGTGTTCTGGCAGGTCGCGATCAATATCGGGATGGCGAGCGGGGTGTTGCCGGTGGTAGGAATTCCGCTGCCACTGGTGAGTTATGGGGGCTCGTCGCTGATTGCGATGATGGCGGCGATGGGCGTGATGATCAGCGTCAACACCCGCCGCTACCTTTTCTGAGGAATACGGAGCAGGCTTGAGCAGGCTCGGGTCGGTACGCGGGATCAGGCGGGTTTCTCCAGCGGCGAACGTTCCCGGCAGCAGGGAGGAGAGATTGCCTGATGAAGGCGCTGGCGCTGATGGTGCGCGTGGTCGTAACAGTGCTGCTAGCCGTGGCGCTCACGGCGGCGACGACCAAGGGATGCAATATGGTCTCCGCGGCTAACTCGTCCCGCGTGCTATTCGGGCTGGTGATCCTCGCGGTCTCATGGGCGATCGCGATCGCTTACATCACTTGGCTCTATATCGCGATCGCCCGCTGGGCCAATCGGATGAAGTGGGAGAGGCCTGAATGAAGCTGGGACGCTCCATCGTTTTTCTCCTGGCCGCCGCGCTAACCGCGGCGGGTTGTACCAAGGTTGAACCCGGTTATGCTGGGGTGCGGGTAAATCTCTATGGCAGCCAACGTGGCGTCAGCAGCCTGCCATTGGTCACCGGCCGGGTCTGGTACAACCCGATGACCGAGGAAATCTATCAGTTTCCGACCTTCATGCAGAACGTGGTCTGGACCCGTGCCGCCAACGAAGGGCAGCCATTCGACGAAAGCTTTACCGCCAACTCGCGCGAGGGCGTCCCGTTCAATTTCGACGTCGGTGTGAGTTACCAGATTCAGGCCGACAAAGTGCCGTCGATCTTTCTCAAGTTCCGGGAAGATGCGCACACGCTGACCACTGTCTACATCCGCAACCAGGTGCGGGACGCCTTCAGCATTGAGGCCAGCAAAATGGCGATCATGGACATCGTCGGCCCCGGCAAGCCGCATCTGCTCGACGCCGTGCAGCACGACCTCGAGGGCAAGCTCGGCCCAGACGGCATCCACTTCGACAACGTATCCATCATTGGCAAGACTCGTCTGCCCGAGCAGGTCGAAGCCTCAATCAACTCGGTGATCGAAGCTACCCAGCGCGCGCAGGAGGCGCAGAATAAGGTCGCTCAGAGCAGAGCCGAAGCGGAACAGCGCGTCGCCGAAGCCAACGGCATCGCCCAGTCGGTGCTGATCAAGGCCAAGGCGCAGGCCGACGCCAATCGCATCCTCAACGAATCCCTGACCCCGATGCTCATCCAGTACGAAGGCTTGCAGCGATGGAACGGGACGTTGCCCCTGATGACCGGCGGCGGCGCGATTCCGATGGTTCAATTGCCTTTCAATACGAGCAAGCCGGGACCGTAGATTCGGGAGGCCACGACGCGCGAGTGCCGATCCCGGTTCGTCGCCTGACGCGTAAGGCTGATATACTTTCGCACTGGCGCGCGCAGCGCGCCCAATCCATATAGGTGCATCAGCGATGACCACCAAGGGCAGGACATTCGATCGGCCCAATCCGTTTTCGGACCCCGTCGACCGCGAGATTTACGAG
>Ga0302326_10025178_pt1 | contig 12072 bp, 13 predicted proteins | sample Palsa_T0_3_FD_202264 | JGI IMG/M metagenome (GOLD analysis project Ga0302326, IMG submission 202264) | Peat permafrost microbial communities from Stordalen Mire near Abisko, Sweden - Palsa_T0_3 | ecosystem: Environmental > Terrestrial > Soil > Palsa > Peat permafrost | place: Sweden: Abisko...
CGGTGCTTGCGGAGGCCCTGGGCGCGGACGGCGCGCGAAGTTTTGTCGCGACTGGCGGAACCACACCGGGGCCGGCCTATGACCGCCTCGCCAAAGCCGATCTCGGCTGGGGACGGATAACGGTGACGCCGAGCGACGAGCGCTTTGTCGATCCGTCGGCCCCCGAGAGCAACGAGCGGCTCCTTCGCCAGCGGCTCCTGGTGGAGAAGGCCGCCGCGGCTCGCCTGCTGCCTCTCAAGGGCGTCGGACCTTCTCCCGAGAGCGATGCGGCCGCCGCCGAGCCCTCGCTGGCGGCATTGCTTCCCTTCGCCGTGGTTCTTCTGGGGATGGGCGAGGACGGCCATATCGGCTCCCTCTTTCCGGGCGCCCCCGACCTCGCGCAGGTCCTCGATCCGAAGGGCCAGCGCCTCTGCGTCGGCGTCCCGATGTCGGGCGAAAAGCCGTTCGTCCCCAGGATCAGCCTGACGGTGAGAGCTTTCCTGGCCAGCCGTCTGATCACCGTCTTCGTCACCGGCGACAAGAAGCGCGCGGTCGTCGATCGCGTCCTCGACGACCCCGCCTACGACCCGCCCGTGGCCGCCGTCCTGCGCCAGGACCGGACCCCGGTGCGCATTCTCTGGGCGCCGTAGAGCTTCCCGGCCGGAGACTTCTAACCCAGCCGTGCCGACATGCCGCCGTCGACGGGCAGCAGCGCGCCGGTGATGAACTTGGCCTCGTCAGAGGCGAGGAACAGGGCCGCGTAAGCCACGTCCCAGGCGGTGCCCATCTTCGCTTTGAGGGGCACCCGAGCGTTGCGCACGGCCCGGACGGCGTCGACGGTCTCGCCGCGGGCGCGAGCGATGTTCTCGATCGCCATGGGAGTGTCCATCAGTCCCGGCATGATGGCGTTGCAGCGGATGCCGTGGCGCGCGTTCAGGGCCGCCACCGAGGTGGTGAGTTTGTTCACCCCGGCCTTGGAGACCTCGTAGGCGATGATGTTGGCCGGGGCGATCGCCGCCAGCGACGAGATGTTCACGATCGCCCCGCCGCCCTGGCCGCGCATCGCCGGCAGCGCGTGTTTCAGCGTCAGCCACATGGCCTTGAGGTTGACCGACAGGATGCGATCCCAGGCCGCCTGCTCTAGCCGCTGTACCGACCCGTCGCCTTCGCCGATGCCAACGTTGTTGTGAAGGATGTCGATGCGGCCAAGGCGTCTGACAGCCTCGGCGATCAGGCCCTTGCATTGGCCCTCGTCGGTTATGTCGGCGCCGTGCGCCCGCGCCGCGCCGCCTTCGCTGGTGATCATCGCCACGGTCTCCTCGGCGGAGGCGAGGTCGCGGTCGACGCAGAGGACGCTCGCGCCTTCCCGGGCGAAGAGCACCGCCGTCGCCCTGCCGTTGCCGATGGTCGAGCCCGGCGTCTGCCCGGCGCCGACCACGACCGCGGTCTTTCCGGCGAGGCGGCCGGCCATGCTCAGGCGGGCTCGCGGTCCAACCGCGCGTCCCGCAGAAAGGCGAGCACGGCTTGGTTGAACGCCTCGGGCTGGTCGATGTTGGCGGCATGGCCGGCTTTGTCGATCACCACCTTCTTCGCGCCCGGGATCTTGGCCGCCATGTAGTCGGAGGCGGCGAGGAAGGGGGTATCGTCGGCGCCGACGACCACCAGCGCCGGAACCGAGATCGCCGGAAGGCTCGAGATCACCCGAGCGTCCTTCTGGGTCAGCATGCCCCGGGCGGCTCGGGCCAGACCATCGGCGGAGCGGTGGGTGCTCGTTCGCATCTCCGGGCTCCCGCCGGCCAGCCGCCCCAGGCCTTCGGTCTCGTAGCGCCTGGCGGTCCGCAGCGCGTTGCGGTTCCAGCCATCTCTCGCCTCGTCATTCCGGTAGCCAGGGCCAGTGTCGATGATCAGGAGCGCGAGAACCCGTTCTGGATGAGCTAGATGAAACGCCAGACTCATGTAGCCGCCCAGGGAAAGGCCGCCGACGATGGCCGTCTTCGCATCCACTTCATCCAGCAGGGCGGCCATATCGGCGACGGTCGCCGCCTCGCTGTAGGCGCCGTCGTCATCCGGATAGTCAGACTGGCCGTGACCACGCATGTCCCAGAGAACGAGCTGAAAGTCGTTGGAAAGCGCGTCGATCTGACCGCGCCACATCTGCGAGGTCGCCGAATAGCCGTGGCTCAAGAGGAGCGTCGGTCCCTCGCCGTGGACTTCGTAGTGGATGCCGACCCCGTCCCGCTTCAGTTTCGCCATGGTTTCCTCTCTAGGCGCCGACGAAGACGCCGGCGCGACGTTCGTTCACCGCCCTGACGCCCTCGGCGAAGTCGGCGGTCTTGCGAAGCGCGGTCTGTTCGACGAGTTCGTGATCGGTCGCCAGTCTGACCGCCTCGGCGATCCCCTGGCGCAAGGTGGCTCGCGTCGACTGGACGGCCAACGGTGCGTTTTCGGCGACCTCCCTGGCCAGGGCGATGGCAGCGGCTCGAAGCGCGTCCACCGGGACGACCTGGTCCGCCAGACCCCAGGCGAGGGCTTCTTCGCCCTTTATCCGGCGGCCGGTCAGGCACATCAGCGACGCCCGCTGGACGCCGATCAGGCGCGGCAGGGTGTAGGTGATGCCAAAGCCCGGATGGAACCCCAGCTTGACGAAGTTCGAGGCGAACCTCGCTTCGGGGGCGGCGATGCGGAAGTCGGCGACGAGAGCCAGGCCAAGGCCCGCGCCCACCGCGGCTCCCTGGATCGCCGCGACCATCGGCTTCTTGGTCGAGAACAGCCGCACCGCCTGGACATAAAGGGGATTGATTCCCTCCATCCCCGACCCGCCGACGCCGGTTGGCGAGGCCAGGTCGGCGCCGGCGGAGAAGGACTTGCCGGCCGAGGCAAGCACGACAGCGCGCAGGGCGCGGTCGCCATCGATGTCCCCAAGCGCGTCGGCAAGATCGCGCATCAGCTCGACACTGACGAAATTGTGCGGCGGCCGGTCAATCTCGACCACGGCCACCGTGTCGTCGACGCTAAGGGAGACGTCGCCGTATTTCTCTCTCATCGCTTCGATCCCAGCAGGTTGCGCGCCACCACCCATTTGTGGACTTCGGTGGGCCCGTCATAGATGCGCATGGTGCGCAGCTTGGCGCTCATCAGCTGCAGCGGCATCTCCTTGGTCATGCCCATCGCGCCGAAGGTCTGCATCGCGTGGTCGACGACCTCATAGGCCATTTCGGTGGCGAAGGCCTTGATCATCGAGATCTCCTGGCGAACTTCCCGTCCCTGGTCCAGCTTCCACGCGCAGTCATAGGTCATCAGCCGGGCGGCGTGGATCTTGGTGGCCGCGTCAGTCACCCACCATTGGATCGCCTGGCGCCTGGAAAGGGGCTCGCCGAAGGTGACACGCTGGGGCGCGTAGTCGCAGATCATGTCCAGCGCCCGCTGGGCCATGCCGATCGACCAGGCCGCCATCTCCACCCGCCGGGTGCCCAGCCGTAGCTGCATCGGCGCGAAGCCCTGGCCCTCGGTTCCCAGGAGCTTCCAGCCCTCGACCTGGCAGTCCTCCAGCAACACCTCATAGGTTACCGCGCCCCCGACCATGGGTATGGCCCGGACAACGTTGAACCCCGGCGTCCCCTTGTCGACGAGGAAGGCGGATATGCCGGCGCGCGCGCGCTTCTCCTTGTCGGTCACCGCCATCAGGATCGTGAAGTCGGCGTCGCGGGCGCGGCTGATCCAGATCTTTCGACCGTTGATCACCCAGTCCTCGCCGTCGCGGACCGCGGTCGTTGTCATCCCCGCCGGATCGCCTCCTGCGCCGGGCTCGGAAATGCCGATCGCCGAGATCGTTTCGCCACGGACGTAAGGCGCCAGATAGGTTTCCCTCTGACGCTCCGTGACCGTCGCCATCAGCATCCGGAGGTTCGGCGAGTCCGGCGGCAGGGTGTAGGGCGTCACCGTCCTTCCCAGCTGCTCGTTGACCCCGACCAGGGCCACCGCCGGCAGGTCGGCTCCGCCGATGTCCTCGGGCGCGTCGAGGCCCCAGAGTCCGAGCTTCCTCGAGACCGCGTCGATGCGCTCCCGCTCTTCTTTGGCGAGGCCGAGACCCTGGCCCGCCGCCTCCCGCGCCAGGACCGCGCCTTCCAGCGGCATCAGCTCGTCGTCGACGAACCGGCCGACGAGGTCCTTGAGCATCCGGTGGTCTTCGGCCAGTTCGAAATCCATCGTCCACTCGCTTCCCTCGACGATTTTCCAGCGTCCGCGTTCATTGTAGGGATGGAAAGCGCGGGCGTCATGGGCGCCTTCAGCCAAAAAAGGGAGGGTCTTGTGGACACGCGTGAGCTGGCGGGCGAGGCGACCGGACCCCTGAAGGGCGTCCGCCTGCTCGACATGACCAGCGTCGTCTTCGGCGCCTACGCCACGCAGATCCTGGGCGACCAGGGCGCGGACGTTATCAAGGTCGAGTTTCCCGGCGGTCGCCGGGGCGGCGGCGGCGACATCATGCGCTGGGCCGGCCACCCCCCCAAGGACGGGCCCGAGGATCTTGGTCCGATCTTCATGACCATAAACCGCAACAAGCGCTCGATGTTGCTCGACCTGCGCCTGGAGGCGGACGCCGCGGCGCTGCGTCGTCTCATCGCCACCTGCGATGTCATGGCCGTCTCGGTGCGCTACGAGGGCCTCAGGCGTCTGGGTCTCCACTACGAGGCGGTCAAGGAGATCCGGCCCGATATCATCTACGTCCATGGCGCCGGCTACGGCGCCGCCGGCCCCTACGCCGGCGAGCCGGCCTACGACGATCTCATTCAGTCGGCTTCGGGCCTCGCCGATCTCCTGAGCCGCGTCGACGGCGATCCGACCCCCCGGCTCATCCCGACCCTCGTCGCCGACAAGGTGAGCGGCCTGTTCATGGCCCAGGCGATCACTGCGGCGCTATTCCACCGCCAGCGTACCGGCGAGGGCCAGTTCGTCGAGACTCCGATGTTCGAGTGCGTCACCAGCTTCACCCTGGCCGAGCATTTCTACGGTCATGTCTACGACCCACCCACCGGACCCTGGGCCTACACCCGCGTCGCCAACCCCGAGCGCAAGCCGTTCCGCACCAAGGACGGCTACATCGGCCTCCTGCCCTACACCGACCAGCAGTGGGACCAGTTCTTCGCCGTCGCCGGCTGGGGCGAGACCTTCGGCAAGGACCCGCGCTTCGCCGACTACAAGACCCGCGCCCGGCACGTGCGCGAGCTCTATGGCCTGGTCGAGGAAGTCACCCCGACTCTCACTACCGCCGAATGGCTCGCCCTGCTAAAGCCGTTGCAGATTCCGGTGGTCCGGATGAACCGGCTGGAAGAACTCCAGGATGATCCCCACCTCGCCGCCGTCGGCCTTTTCGAGCGCTACGAGCACCCCCAGGCCGGCGCCTACGTCGCGCTGCGCCCGCCGGTGAACTATGGGGCGACGCCCGCCAATATCCGCCGCCATGCCCCCCGCATGGGCGAGCACACCGCTGAGATCCTCGCAGAACTCGGCATCGGCGAGCGCGCCTGACTAGGGCGTCGGTCGATGGAGAGACGCGATTGGCCCCCGCTCGACCATCCGACCCTCGCGCCGACAGCCGAAACCCTGCGGCTTCTGACCCAGATAGTTGGCAAGGTCCGCCTCGTCCGCACCCCGTGGATCAATCACGCCTGGCACGTGACGCTCTATGTCTCGGCGCGCGGTCTCGCCACGCCGCTGATCCCCAACGGGAGCACGAGCCTGACGCTGGAGTTCGATTTTCTGGCTCACATGTTGGTCATACGCACGACCGATGGCGGTGAGCGACGGATCCCGCTCGGCGTCGGCAGCGTCGCCTTCTTCTACGCCGACGTGCTGGAGGCCCTTGCCTCCGTGGGAGCGCCCACCACGATCGATCCGACGCCGAACGAACTGCCCGACGCGACGCCGTTCCACAGGGAGACCGCCCAGCGTCCCTATGACCCCGATGTGGCGCGGAATTTCTGGCGCGCCCTGGTTCAGATCGAACGCGTGTTCACCCGTTTCCGGTCTCGTTTCCTTGGCAAATGCAGTCCGGTGCATTTCTTCTGGGGCAGCTTCGACCTCGCGGTGACCAGGTTCTCTGGTCGCCGCGCGCCGCCTCATCCTGGCGGCGTCCCCCACCTTCCGGACGCGGTCGTCCGCGAGGCCTATTCGCATCAGGTCTCCAGCGCCGGCTTCTGGCCGGGAGGGGAGGGGGTCGAGGCGCCGTGCTTCTACTCTTACGCCTATCCCGCGCCAAGAGGCTTCTCGGCCGCCGCCATCTTGCCGGAAGCGGCGCGGTTCGACGCCAGCCTTGGCGAGTTCCTGCTTCCGTATCAGGCTGTAAGGGCCGCGCCGGACCCGGACGAGTTCCTCCTGTCGTTTCTACAGAGCACCTACGAAGCGGCAGCCGACCTCGGCCATTGGAACCGAGCCGCTCTCGAATGCGAGGAAGGACGGCTGGGCCGCCCCCGTCAGGTCCGCTGATCTGACCTTGCCGCCTTGGTGGGACCGTGTGCTAAGCGCGAGGCGGCGCGCCTGTGATCGACCGTTGCCATGACGCAGGGCGCATGCACTCTTTCCGCATCGGAAAGGCGAGCCGCAATCGCGCATGTATAAACGGATTCTCCTTGCCTATGACGGGTCCCTCGAAGGCGCCGTGGCGCTGAGGGAGGGCGCCCTGCTGGCAAAGCACTCCGGCGCTGCGGTGTTCATCCTCTCGGTTGTCCCCGACACCGGCGGCGTCCGCATGGCCGAGGGCGTCCATGGCGGCCCGATCGCCCAGCAGATGGATCGTTATCGCGACCTGCTCGACCGCGGTGTGGACCGCTTGACGCGATTGGGTCTGGCACCCGTCGCCAGGCTCGTCGTCGGCGAACCGGCTCGAACGATCGGCGCCTTCGCCAGGGAGGTGCGCGCCGATCTCGTCGTCGTCGGCCACCGGCGTCGCAAGATGCTGGAACGTTGGTGGTCGGGACCCGCGGGCGCATATCTGAGCGACCATATCGGCTGCACCCTCCTGATAGCCCGCAACGCCATCAGCGACGAGGCGTTCGAATCCCAGTTCGAAAGCACGGGATCTCCGCCATGAAGAAGGTCGATCAGCAGAACGCTCCGTTGCGCCAAGGCTCGAGCTATCCGCAGCCATACGGCGAGCCTTGCGCGGCAAGACGTCGCCGGCGGCTTGGCGATGCCGCGGGCCTGACTGGCTTTGGCGTCAATCTCCTGACCCTGCCACCGGGCGCCTGGTCGAGCCAGCGCCATTGGCACAGCGACGAGGACGAGTTCGTCTTCGTCGTTTCCGGCGTTGTGACTTTGATCACCGAAGCCGGGGAAGAGGCGATGAAAGCCGGTGATTGCGCCGGGTTCAAGGCCGGCGATCCCGATGGTCATCATCTCGTGAACCGCTCGGACGCCCAGGCCGTCGTGCTCGAAATCGGGACGAATTCGAAGGACGATCGCTGCGTCTATTCCGATATCGACATGGTCGCCGAGCCGGGTGAGCACCACTTCCGGCGAAAGAGCGGCGCCCCCTATCCTAAGGCGCGTAGCTAGGCGGCCTGTTGTCCCGGGTTCGGCAAGTCGCGAGCCGCCCTTGCTAGAACGAATAGCTCAGCTTGGCGCCGAGCAGGTGCTGGCCGGGCTGGTACATCGAAGCGGCCGGAGAGTTGAATTCCAGCAGGTCGCTTTGCGAAGCCCCGGCTCTTTTCTCCAGACCCAGCGAGACCGTGGCGCCTGGGGCGAAGTCGCTTTCATACGCCAGGTGCGACGAACCGCCATGAAAGTTCGCGTCGTCGAGGCGATAGGCGTCGGAGTTGATCGTGGGCGTCGTCCCGAGGGGCAGGCTGACCTTCAGGCTCCGCGCGTGGCCGGAGCGGACAGCCCACCTGCGCGCCTGAGCGCCATGCCGCCCATGGGGCCGGGCGACGGTCTTATGGATGCCGGCGAAGCCGAGGGCCGGAGTCATCGACACCACTATAAAGGCGGTCAGGGTCAGGATCTTGAGCATCGGGGCGGTCGCGGTCGAGGCTTGAGGGCGGTTGTTGGTCTAACGAGCCGCGAGCATTGTCGTTCCCGCCGCCAAGTCTGGTCAAGCGCATCGAGGACATTGCGATCGGACTGTCCTTCGCCCTCAACCGGCGCCGGCCGCCGCCGACACCCTGGCCACCCGCTCTTCGCGAAGCTGGCTTCGGCGGACTTTTCCGGCGTCATCGCGGATGTTTTCGGTGACTAACTCGTAGGATCTAGGCTGCTTGTAGCGGACTAGGCGAGCCGCCACGTGCTCACGCAGCGCCTCGATGCTGAGGCCGGGCCGCGGCTGCACGATGGCGTGGATGAGGTTCCCCAGGTCCTCGTCGGGAAGGCCGATGACGGCGCTGGACGCGACAAGAGGATGTTCGTCGAGAGCCGCCTCGATCTCGGCCGGATAGACGTTCGAACCCCCGACGAGGATCATGTCGGCGCGACGATCGGCCAAATAGAGATAGCCCTCGTCATCGAAAGACCCGATGTCGCCCAGCGACTCCCAGCCTCCCGGAAGGGTGCGCGGCGTCGCCCCCCTGTACGCGTAAGTTGGCGGAGCGCCCTGCGGCCTGCGCATGTAGATCTCGCCGATCTCGCCGGTCGGCAGCGACTTTCCGGCTTCGTCGAACACCGCCATTTCGCCGACCTTGACCTGGCCGACCGAGCCGCGATGGGCGAGCCATTCGCTGCCGGTGATGATGGTGACTGCGAGCGCCTCGGTGCCGGCGTAGAGTTCCATGATCACGTCCGCTCCCAGCCACTCGATCCAGGCTTCCTTGAGCCATGGCGGACAGGGAGCGGCCAGATGCCAGACGGTCCGGAGACTGGAGACGTCGTACCGGGCGCGGGTTTCGACAGGCAGGCGCCAGATGCGGCTCATCATTGTCGGGACCAGATACATCCAGGTGCCGCGATGGCGCTCGACCGCCTTCAGCGTCTCCTCGGCGTCGAAGCGCGGGAGGATCACCAGATGTCCGCCCTGGCCCAGGCCTCCGAACGAGGAGGTAAAAGGGCCGTTGTGGTAGAGGGGTCCGGGCATGATGAGGGTGTCGTCGGGACCGGTGCGGTAGGGTCCTATTCCGTCGCTCTCGGTGAAGACACCGGGCCCCCCGGCGAGGATCAGCTTGGGCCGCCCCGTCGAGCCGCCCGATGTCGGCGCCTTCCAGATCGGCGCTGTGCGCTCAGCCACTGGACTGTCGTCGTCACTCAGCGCCAGGAGTGCACCGATGTCGTAGCGCGGCCGATCGCTCTCGAGCGCGGCGTGGGCGATCAGGATCGGGGTCTTCGCCAACTCCATCACCGCCTCGGCCTCGGCCAGCGGCAGGCGGTGCGAGATCGGCTGCGGCGTCGCCCCGAGCTTCCAGAGCCCATAGCAAGCCTCGACGAAGTCGACGCTGTTGGGAAGGCCAACCGTCACCAGGTCGCCCTGGCGCACCCCGACGCCTTCCAGGGCCCTTGCGAGGCGGTTGGAGCGTTCGTCGAGCTCTCGCCAGGTGACGGTGCGGTCCGCGTCGGTGACCGCCGGCCGCGAGCCTCTCTCCCTGGCCAGCCAAGCCACTCGCGCGCCGATGGGGATCGGATCGCTCACGTCGGTTCATCTCCGCGCCCCAGCACCGCGCCCTCAACATAGGCCAAACGCGCGGCCCCTGTCATCGCTATCTGACTGGCTCGCGCGGGTGACGTGGTTGCCCTGAGGAAGAGGAGTGCTCCTGCTGGGACTTGTCGGCCACCCGCGACCGTCACTACCGCGCCCGCTCTTGGGAAGATGCTCTTGGACCAATACTCCTGCGCGGACCCCCGTCCAGATTCGGCGCAACAGCGCTGACTTCGGCGAGGGCGTCGTTGCAATCCTTCGGAGCGGCGCGATCCGCGGTGACTGCTGCGCGTCGGCAAATTCGATCGAATGCGTCGCCGGCGATTGTCTTTCGGGAAGCTTCGCTTTAACCGGTATCCGGCGGACGTTTCTGGCTGGGTGGCGCTTTTTCACTTCAGCGTTTGGAATTGTGCGCTCGAGGGGAAGGGGCTTTAGGCCCCGATCATGGAGGTTGCCCGGAAATGGCCGACAATACGAACAGGAAGCCGGAGTTGGTGGCCCAGGTCGCCGCCGCCTATTTCTCGAATTCTCACGTCAGTGTCGCCGACATTCCATTGGTGATGAGCACGATCGCGGCCGGCTTGGGCGAGGATCTGGCCGCCGCCTCGCCGGCAGGTCCAGCCGAAGAGGCTGCGCCGGAACGCGCCAAGAGGGTGACGCCCGCCGAGATCCGCGCCTCTATTCGGGACGAGGGCCTGACCAGTTTCGAGGATGGCAAGGCCTACAAGATGCTGAAGCGGCATCTGTCGCTGCGTGGCCTGACGCCCCAGCAGTATCGCGAGAAGTGGGGCCTGCCAGTGACCTATCCGATGACGGCCCCCGGCTATTCCGCCCGCCGCTCGGCCATGGCCAAGAAGATCGGCCTGGGCGGCAGGGTCGTGAGCGGGCGAAAACCCCGCCGCAAAGGGCCGGCCGGCCCGACGTCACGCTGAGCCTCGACCTGATCGACTGACCTCGGCGCCCGGCCGAGCCAGTTGATGGAGCGCTCATGGAAGTGACATTTCTCGGCCGCTTGCCGATGGGCGCGGGAAAGAGCATCTGGAGGGCCGAGCACGGGAGCTGCAACGGCTGAAGAGCCGAGGAGCAAGGCCGTGAACCTTGGACTGTTCGTCTGCGGATTCCTGGCTATCGCCGGCGCGGCATGCCTGTTCATGGGCGTTCGTCTTCTCTTTGAGGATGTGATTCATGGCCGGGGAGGCCCCGCCGGATTGTTCGGGGGGAGCGCGCGCCTCTCCGACGCTGGCCCGGCGACTTTCTTCTTCGTCCTCGCGGCCGGTCTCATAGCCGCCGCCCTGATGATGGTCGCCGGCCCACTGCGAGCGCCCGGAGTCACGATATTCCCGATCCACAACCATTACCTGGTGTCGCCGCCGGGCCGGTCTTGATCGACCAACCCCAAGCCGACGGCGGACCATCCAGGACGTGTTGGGGAGTGTTGGTGGGATCCATGAGCGGAGGGACCCGCCGCCGAGAGAATGTCCGCAGCCAGGTGGCGAGCGGCTCCTGGAGCAGGCTAGACTGGCCCTCATGATCACTCTCTATGGCTCGGCGCGATCGAGGGCGAGTCGCAGCCTGCTCGCGCTGGAGGAACTGGGACTTGCCTACGATCATGTCCCGCTAAGGGCTTGGGAGGACCCCGGCGACGGCGCGCGCCTGGCGGCCCTCAACCCCAACGCCCGCGTTCCGGTGCTCGATGACGGCGGGCTGGTCGTCTGGGAGTCAATGGCGATCAATCTCTATCTCGGCGACCGGTACGGCGGGCCGCTGTGGCGCGGCGGCCCGGCCGACCGCGCGAGGCTCTACCAGTGGAGTTTCTGGTCCCAGACCTCGATCGACGTTCCGGCGCGGCATCGCGCCCGCTTCAGCGAAGACCCCGAGGTCAAGGCGCGGGCGCAGGCCGAGCGCCTGGCGTCGCTGGCCATCCTGGACCGCGCCCTGGCGGGCCGATCCTTCCTCGTGGCCGACGCCTTCACGCTGGCCGATCTCAACGTCGCGGCGACCCTGAGCGAGCCGTGGGAGAACGGACGGATCGACGGCGATCTCGACCCCGCCGCGCACGGTCTCGAAGCGCTGGCGGACTGGCTCGCCCGCTGCACCGAGCGACCGTCCTGGCGCCGGGTGCGGGCGTTGCCGTAGGCGCCGATCCGCCGGGAGAGGCTCCGCGCCGGCGCGAACCTCGGCGATCAAGGAATAGGTCACTCCCAACCGCGTAGGTCGACCCTTTCGATCAGCAGCCGAGTACGCTCAGCGAATTCCTCCTCTGTCTCAGTGCCGGAAGGGACAGCGGCAATAGAATCCGCGAATAGAACGTCATCCGACATGTTAAAGCGACAGTCGTTCGCTTCGAAAAAGCCGATCATGGCCTCGAACGCCGTCGGCTTATTCCTTGTCCAAGGGGATGATTTTTCGCAATCCCAAAGTGAAGGCTTGTAGCCAACCTCGCTACATCGGCTTCACTTTCATAGTGCCAGATATTCTTT
>Ga0302326_10025181_pt1 | contig 12072 bp, 8 predicted proteins | sample Palsa_T0_3_FD_202264 | JGI IMG/M metagenome (GOLD analysis project Ga0302326, IMG submission 202264) | Peat permafrost microbial communities from Stordalen Mire near Abisko, Sweden - Palsa_T0_3 | ecosystem: Environmental > Terrestrial > Soil > Palsa > Peat permafrost | place: Sweden: Abisko...
GCCGGCTGGCCATCACCACATGAGGTCATCGCGCTCGCATCGATGGGCGTCGCCCCTGCCGACTTTGCGTTCACGGTGATCGTCAACGTGGCGCTCGGAACGCGTGTGCCGGCGTCATCGACTACGCGCCCTTCCACGAGAACGTGACCATGGCTCTTTCCCACATGCCCATCGATGCGGGGAGTACCGAGCACCCGGAGGCGAGCGGCGCTCGCGTCAGAGGACATCCCACACGTGAGCACCATCAGGAAGACACCCAAGTCAAAGCCGCGCACGATCGAAGAGTAGCCCATCCTCGAACGGCCACTGATGTTAGGATGAAAAGCAACATGGGAAGGTACCGGCTCTTCCGCCGGTTTCATGCTCTGTGGCGCACGTCGCGATGGTGGCGGCTCGCGTTGCTTGTCGCGGCGATCGCGGTGGTCTCTCCCACCGCGCGCGGTGATGGACGCACGGCCTTCCTGATCGATCGGCTGAAGAGCGATGACTTTCGCGTACGCACGAACGCGGCTCTCGCGCTCGGCGCGACGAGCGACGACGCCGCCGTGCAGCCGCTTTGCGGTGCCCTCGCAGACTCGAACGACGTGGTTCGCCAGGCAGCCGCCGCGGCGCTCAAGCGCCTCGGGAAGTCGAGCGCGCTTCCATGCATGAAGGCTCGTCTCGGCGTCGAAGCGAACGCCGACGTGAAGCTCCAGATCACCCGTGGGATCGAGTCGCTGGAAGGAAGCGGCGGTGGCGGCACGCCAACGCCAGTTTCGAATGCGAAGTTCTACGTCGCCGTTGCCCTCGGCGGCAACAACGGCGCGCGCAACGCAGGGAGCGTCATGAGCGCAGTCACGAACAAGCTCAATTCAATCGGCGGCTACCAGTTTGCGCCAGGATCCGAATCCCCGGACGCGGCGCGCAGCGTCATCGCACGTCGCAACCTCAAAGGTTACTACCTCGCGGTGAGCGTCGAGGTCTCCGACACCGATCGCGGCCTGAAGGCGCTCGTTCGCATCGCTGTCTTCAGCTATCCCGCTCGCGCCCTGCTGGGTGAGGCCGCGCCGTATTCCATCGCCTCCGGCGTCCGCCGCGGCGATTCGGGGGAGGACTCCCTCGTCCAAGCGGTCGCCGAGCGGGCCGCAGAGCAGTTCAGCCAAAACTTCCAATAACTTGCATTTTACACTCAACCCATCACCATGAGCTTTTGAGACTCCGATGACGACCTCCGCTACCGCCGCAACAGAGAAGAATGGCCGCCGCCAGCGCAGCATCCGCAACTACCTGCTCGATCCGCACTTCCAGCTGAAATACACCGGCTACCTCGTCGGGGTCGCGCTCCTCATCAGCATCGTGCTCGGCGTCTTCTTGTGGCGCACGAGCGGCAAAGTCGTCGAGGAGAGCGCGCGCGTCGTCGAGGAGAGCAAGAAGGTCTCCGACATCGTCAAGATGCAGATCAAGGACGATCCGATCTACGGCGACAACCCCGAGCTGATGAAGTCATTCAACGAGTCGGCCTCCGATTCGGACAATCGCGTCGCCGCCCAGCAGGACAAGGTCGCCGCGCAGCAGCGGGTGATGCTCGGATCGGTGATCGGCGGGTTGACGCTCCTCGTCGTCTTGATTGGTCTCGTCGGCATCTACATCACGCACAAGATTGCCGGGCCCATCTTCAAGATGAAGATGCTGCTCAAGCAGGTGGCGCAAGGGAAGCTCAACTTCCCGCGGCGTGGGCTTCGGAAGGGGGATGAGCTCCAACACTTCTTCGACGAGTTCTTGAAGATGGCCGACGACCTCAAGGCGAGGCAGCAGGGTGAGGTCGAGCGGCTCGACGCTGCGATCACGGCCGTCAGAGGAGCGGGCGCATCCGACGACGCCGTCGCGAAGCTCGTCGCGGTGCGCGATGAGATGCAGAGCGCCCTTGCTGAGTGACACGTATTCATTCGCCTGATTCCGCGTAGTTAGCTCCAGTGGGAGGACGTCCCACGCTCGTAGGAGGACTCCGCTCAGGCCGTGAATGCACCCGCGATGTGCTCGATGCGCACTCCATGCTCGTCGATGCGCACGCCCACCACGTCGAAACGCAACCGAGGAGCGTGCTCGTCCTTGGACCACCGCTCGCGCCACAGACGCTCCGCGGCGCGTACGAGCTTGTTCCGCTTCTTCGCATCGATGCTGGCGAGCGGCGCCTCGAACGCGCCGCGCCCGCGCGCGCGCACCTCCACGATCGCGACGACATCGCCCAGCTGCACGAGCAGGTCGATCTCATCGCGGCCGACGTGCAGGTTGCGATCGATGATGCGGTAGCCGAGCGCGACGAGGTAGGCCGCCGCTGCCTGCTCCGCCCGTTCGCCTATCGCGCGTCTATCCGCCGTGACTCACTCGATCGACGGCGGAGCGCAGCTCTGCATCGAGACGGTCGGGTCGCAGGGCAGATCGCACGCGCTCGCCGCCTGATAATCGGTGCCCTTCTTGATGCAGTATGCGCCCGCGAGGTCGGGATCCGTCGTCCCGACGGGGTTGATGAGCTGCGTGCAGGTAAACCCGCTTGGACAGGAGCAGTAGTTCGCGTTGTCATTGGTCAGCCCCTGCCCGTTGGCGCAGCGACACGAGCAATAGACGGTCTGAGCTGCTTCACGATCGATGCACTGCGGGGCGACTTGGGCGAGGTCCGCTGGATCGTTGACCGGGTCACCCAGGATCGACGTCGTCGGACCCGCAGCCGTCGCACCCGGAGTCAAACACGGGCCGACGGGATTGGGTGGCGTCGAGAGGTCCGTGGCGGGGAACGGGCCGCTCGAGGCTCCGTCGATGCCGGGAAGCTGCATCCCGGTCTTGTCCTGGCCGTAGGGGCAAGTGACGCGACCGCGAAAGTGATTCACGAGGCAAAGGCGCGTGAGGCACTGGAAGCTCTTCGACTCGACATTGACCTCCGCTTCATCGAAGCCGAGGAAGGTCTGCTGATACTCCTGCTCGGGAATGCACGGGTCGCCGACACCGGATGACGCGCACCCCTGCGAGCTGACCGACGTGACGACAACCAATGCGGCGAGCAATGCGAAGACTGGGCGAATCATCGTTGGGAGTCTCCCCGTGAACGGTGGTGGCCGCTCGGCGTGCGTTGCCCGCTGAACGAAACGAGCGCGTTTAACGACGGGCTCGCGAAAGCTAATCGAGTGGGTCGAAATGCGTCAAGCACGTCGTGATGTGTATGTGTTACCCAAGCCACTGCGCACTTGTCTTGTCCCATGGCCACAGCCCTGCGTTTCCGTGTCGCTACGTGGTCCTTGCCAGCCCCTCAAGGCCGCCGCCCTTTCACCTTGACACACGCGCATCCCCGTTTCTAACATCGCCCCCCTCCGCGGGAGTATCTTTGCAGGATCGTTGGTATTTTGCGGAACCAATCTAGGGAGCGGGCACACCCGCTTTTTTTGGCGACACGAGGAGTATGACGATGCGCAAGTCAGTCGTGCGGTTGTTCGTGGTGACGTCGGTGGCCATCACTTTTCCGCTCATCGCGCAAAACTCGGATGCGCAGAAGCCGAAAGGCAAGAAGCCAGCAGCGACAGCAACCGCTACTGCGGAGGTCGAGCTCGACGCCAAACCCGTAGCGACGGGAGCCGCGAACACGCAAGCGAAGGATCTCGGTCCGCCGCCGCAAGCCGGTCAAATGACGGAGGACGCAGCGAAGGCGAAGCGTCTGTTCGACGCCGAGAAGTGGGAGGAGGCAGCGCTCGCGCTCGACCGCGTTCGCAAAGGCGAGACGGGCGACGACGAGGGCAACAAGCAGCTCGCCCAGTATCACTTGGCGATCGCGCTCTACCGCATGAAGTTCTTCCAAGCTGCGTACGGCATCTTCTCCGAGATCTCGGAGAAGCCGAACCACCTGAAGTTCAACGAGACGCTGCTCTGGCTCGCCAAGCTCGCGACCGACCTGCCCGAGCCCGCCGACATCGTCGAGCGCGTCGGCAAGTACACGGACGAGCAGATCTCGAAGTTCAACAACCCGAACCAGCGTGATCTCTTCTGGCAGCTCAACTACCTGCTCGGCCGTTACAAGTATCGTAACCGCCAGTACGACGAGGCGCTCGCGCTCTTCGCGAAGGTCGAGGGGCGGTCGAAGTATTTCGTCCAGGGCCAGTTCTTCAGCGGCATCTCGAACGTGCAGCTCCGCAAGAGCGTGCCGGCGGTGACGTCGTTCCAGTCGATCGTGAAAGCGATCGACGAGGGCGCCGAGGGAGTCGAGGACGAGGCGCGCATGCGCGACCTCGCGTTCCTCTCGATGGCGCGCACGTACTACTCCGCGAGCGTTCGTCTCGACGAAAACAACGCACCCACCATCGACGCGCAAAAGCTGTCGGCGGCAGTCAAGTACTGGAACAAGGTCGATAACACGAGCGAGTACTGGCTCGACGGCCTCTTCGAAGAGTCGTGGGCGTACTTCATGGCCGGCGACTACAGCCACGCCCTCGGCAACATCCACACGATCGAGGCGCCGTACTTCCCGAACTCGTATTACCCGGAGGCCGAAGTTCTCAAGGCCGTCATCTACTTCGCCAACTGCCAATACGACGACGCGACCATCATCGTCGCGCAGTTCCAGCAGAAGTATCAGCCGATCTACGACGCGCTGAACAAGGTTCTCTCGCGCTTCAAGGGCGACAACCAAGAGGAGCCCTTCTTCAAGTTTCTGAAAGAAGTGCGCTTGGACAAGGAACGCGGCACGAACAACGCCGACCTCAACGACAACATCAAGCCGATCGTTCAGCTCGCTTTGTCGGACCGGCAGCTGCTTCGTAACCTCGAGTACGTCAAGCTGCTCGACGAAGAGCAGAACCGCTTCAAGAAGGCGAAGCTCTCCTTCCAGGAAGCGGCGCTCGGCTCCGACGTGAAGGACGCCCTCTCGCTCGCCCGCGAAGTCGCCGTGCGCAACGCCGGCACGCTGGCTCGCGAGCGGTATCAGCGAAATCTCGACGAGCTCAACGAGCACCTCCGCGACAGCGCGAAGATCCTCATCGACATCACGGCCGCGCAGCGCAACCAGCTCGACCAGGCGCTCCAGGGCAGCCAGGTCACGCAGGCAGAGTCGAAAGCCAACATCGTCAAGCCCGACGAGGAGCACGTGCTCTGGCCGTTCAACGGCGAGTACTGGCGCGACGAGCTCGGGTTCTACAGGCAGACCATCACCTCGAAGTGTGGGAGGTAAAATGATTCGGAGTATTTTTGCGTGGGCGCTCGGTGCGGGCGTGGTGCTGTCCGCATCGTTTGCGGGCGCGGACGTCGCGCCCGGCGGGGTATGCGTCAGCGAGTCGGGCAAGGCCGCGCTCTCGGCATGCGAGAACAAGGGGCCTTCCTCCTTCAACGTGAGCGCGCACGGCAAGGCGCCGCAGGTGAACTTTCACTCTGCGCCGCCTCCTGCCGATCTCAAGAAGCGCGATCAGCAGAAGCTGCCGAACGCCCCGAGTGAGTCGCAGCCGCGCGACGAGCGCAAGAGCCGTCTCCAGGCGCGCGCGCAAGGCCTCCTCGTCATCGAGATTCGTGGCCTCGAGAACCTCTTCGGGACGACGCCGCAGAACGCCCCCGATCGCGTGCAGCTGGCACGTCGTCTCGCCGAAGATTACGTCGAGCTCGAGAGCGCAGCCTTTCGCGAGAAGACACAAGCCGAGATCGATCGCGACGCTCTGAAGAAGACCAACGCGACCGCCGCCGGGCAGAAGCAGACGCTCGCCACGCAGGCGAACAGGATCATGCTGAGCGCGCGACAGAAGGTCGTCGACAACTACCAGCTCATCATCAACCAGTACCCGAACTACGGGCTGCTCGACGAGGTGCTCTACTACCTCGCCTACGAGTACGAGCAGTCGAACGACCTCACCAACGCCCGCCGCGTCTACTACGACCTCATCAAGAAGAAGCCCGACAGCAAGTACATCCCGAACGCCTATCTCGCGTTCGGCGAGCTCTTCTTCAACGAAGCGCAAGGCGACCCGAGCAAGTGGGACTTCGCCGCGCAGGCGTACACGGAGGTCATCAAGTTCCCGCCGGAGAAGAGCAAGGTCTACGGCTACGCCTGGTACAAGCTCGCGTACGTTTTCTGGAACAAGGGCGAGATCGACAAGGCGCTCAACGCCTTCAAGAAGACCATCGACTTCGGCACCAACTTCACGCAGTACCCGGGCGCGGCCAAGCTCGCCGACTCGGCTCGGCGTGACGTGATCCCGGTTTACGCGCTCAAGGGTGACCCCACCGCCGCGTACAACTTCTTCCGGAACATCTCGGGCGATTCATCGGGGTCGAACGACAAGACGTTCCACATGATGGACGACCTCGGGCAGAACTACCTCGACACCGGTCACTACCCCGAGTCGATCTCGCTCTACCGCGATCTGCTCGTCCGCGACCGCAGCGGCGAGAAGATTTGCCTCTATCAGACGCACATCACCGAGGCGACCCTCGCGATGAAGTCCGGCAACAAGGACGCGATGCGCGGCGAGCTCGACAATCAGATCAAGCGTTATAAGGAGTACGCGGACGGGGGCCACAAGGACGAGGCGAAGTTCGAGTGCGCCAACAAGACGGCGGCGCTCATCAGCGAAACCGCGATGGCGTGGCACCTCGAGGCCGTCGGCTCACAGGGGCAGCGCGGCACGGGCGATCCCAAAACGATGTCGCTCGCGGCCTACCTCTACAAGAAGGTCGTCGACACCTGGAACGCGGAGACGTTTGCGAAGTTCCAGTTCCCCCGCATCGTGAAGGACGACTGGCCGAACATCTACAAGGTCAAGTACGCCATGGCGGACCTCCTCTACTTCCAGCAGAAGTGGGCGGAGTGCGGCCCGGCGTTCGACTCGGTCGTCGCGGAGAACCCGCAGGCGCCGGAAGCAGCCGAAGCTGCCTACGCGTCGGTGCTCTGCTTCCAAAACATCTATGAGGCCCAGCACCCGAAGGGCAGCGAGCGCAAGAGCAGCGGCAACCTGCCGAAGCTCAACAAGGACGAGGCGAAGAAGGCTGCAGCAGAAGCCGAAGAAGCGAAGCTCAAGCCGAAGGATCTCACCGATCAGCAGAAGGGGATGGTCTCCGCCTTCAATCGGTACATCTGTTACATCCACCCCGCTGCGACCGACCAGCAAGGCAACGAGCAGCTCGTCGAGGTGAAGTTCGCGCGCGCCCGCACCTTCTTCGAAGCCCAACACTGGGAGGAGGCTGCGACTGCGTTTCTCGACGTGGCGATGAACAACTCCGACCGCGATTCGGGCATCTACGCAGCGCAGCTCTACCTCGAGAGCGTCAACGTTCTCGCGGCTCACGCGAGCGGCGCGACGACGCAACCCCCGGGCCCGCGCACCGCTTGCTACGACGACATGGCGCGCGACGTTCCGAAGTTCATCGAGCTCTACTGCACGGCGGACAAGCTCAAGAAGAACGAAGAACAGTGCGGAATCCTGAACCACATTCAGACCGACATTCTCCGCCTGAAGGCTCAGAAGCTGGTGGAGATCGCCGACAAGGCGGGTGGGACGGAGGCGCTTCGGCAGTACGAGCAAGCTGGCGCGGCCTATCTCGAGCTCTATCGCAAGTACTGCGAGACACCGATGCGCAACGGCCTCAAGCCGGAAGCGGAGAAGTGTGACGAGCTCGTCTACAACGCCGCGAAGGCATTCCAAGCGGGTCGTCTCGTCGCCAAAGCCATCGCTGCCCGCATGATTCTGCTCAACCCGCAGAACCACATGGACAAGAGCCCGCTCGCGAAAAAGTCCGTCTACGAGATCGGCGGCAACTACCAGGCGATCGCGGTCTACGACCAGGCGTCCGAGTGGTACGAGCGGTACGCCAAAGAGGACAAGAACGCCGAGAACGCGGCCGACTCCTTGAAGGACGCCGTGCTCCTCCGCCTCGGTACTGGCGACGAAATCAAGGCCATCGAGGACGCCGCGCTCTTCCAACGCAACTACGGCCAATCGAAGGCCAAGGTAGCCGCGCAGATCGCCTTCAGCATCGGCGCGCACTGGGCCGACAAAGAAGACTGGGACAAGTGCCAGGCATCACTCAAGGCGGCGATGGGTCTCATCGGACGCGCCGGCATCGACGTCGAGGTCCAAGCCCACACGACGCTCGCGCGCTGCTACGTCCACCTCAAGGGTGATCAGGGCGCGAAAGCCGAGTACGCCCGTGTACGCGAGCTCTGGAAGGATCAGGCGGCGGCACAGAAGAAGCTGAACGACGCCTATCCCGACGAAAACCAGGAGTCGCGTGTTCGCCGGCTAGGCAAGGCCCTCGACGCCGTCGGCGAAGCGATGTTCTACGACGCCGACGAGCGCAAGCGCGCCGACGTCGACACCGTCCACTTCCCCGAATACCGCGGCTCCGGGAAGAAGGACGAGGTCATCAAGCACATCAACACGAAGGTCAAAGATTGGATGGCGAAGAAGAGCGCCGCCATCGTGAAGATCGAGGCCGAGTACAAGAAGATCATCGACCTTCAACCCGAGCCGCCACCGCGCTGGGTCATCGCAGCGGGCTCGCGCGTCGGGCTTCTGTGGGGCTCGTTCGTGGACGACTTCCGCCGCGCCCCCTACCCGATCGACTGGAACCAGAAGGGCTTCGTCCCCGGAACGGGCGACACGCTCTCGTGGCGTGAGCTCCGCCAGAATTACTGGGACAACCTCGACGCCGCCAGCCAACCCTATAAGGATGGCTCGGCGACGCTTCCTGACGGCAAGCACGTCGGCGCAAAGCCGGCGCTCGTCGCGTGCCTCGACTACTCGGTGAAGTACCAGTACTTCGACGACTTCTCTCGCGCATGCGAGGTCTGGCTCGCGAAGAACTACAAGGCGGAATACCACGTCGTTGACGAGCTTCGCGGCGCGCCGACCTTGTCGAACAGCGGTCTCGAGGATAGGCCGCCGCCGCTTCTCCTCGGTGGTGGGGTGTGGCACCCAGCGCCCCAAGCGGTCGAGGCCAAGCCAAGCGCTCCGGCGACGGACAAGAAGTGAGGACGACGATGAACACCATCCGCAACTCTCTCATCAGTGTCGTCCTCACCTTGGCCGCGTGTGGCGGAGGCAACGCCGACACGAAGGTAAACACCGCGGGTGGCACGACCCCCGCCGGCCCGACGACGGTTTCGGGCGTCGCGGTCAACGAGAGCGCGAAGGAGAAGTTCAAGAGCGCCCTCGACGCATTCGTCGCACATGACAAAGCTGGCGACTGGAACGACGGCACGTGCGGCGAGGTCGCCAAGATGTTCGATGACGCCGCGAGCGCCCAGGGCAAGTTCCCAGAGGCGACGTTCAACGCCGGGCTTGCGTTCCAGCGCTGCAAGAAGGACGCGGAAGCAAAGGATCACTTCGGCAAGGCGCTCGCGGCCGACCCGAAGTTCCACTACGCGAAGGTCCAGCTCGCGCTCTACCAGTTCAAGGCCGACGGCAACATCGACGCCGCGATCGGCCAGCTCCAGCAGGCCGTGCTCGATGCGCAGTACCAGAACGTGCCCGCGCTCGTGAACCTCGCTCTCCTTCAAATGCAGCGTGACGGGACGACGGGCTCGAGCGACTGCAAGGACGACATGGAGTGCGCCAAGAAGAACCTCCAGCGCGCGCTCGCCATCGACGACGCGTACATGCCCGCGCTCAACCAGCTCGCGCTCTACTACTTCGGCCAGGCGAAGAAGCGCGTCGGCGCCATTCACGGAAAAGGCGGTCGCAGCATCGCGACCAACGCATCCATGGGAAAGCGCGCCGACGTACAGCAGCTCGAGCTCGCGGCGCTCGTGGCCTCCCAGGCCATGCAGAAGAACCCCGGCTACGCTCCGATCTACAACACCGCGGGGCTCGTGCAGAACGAGCTCGGCAAGGTCAATCTTGCCGTGCAGTTCTTCTCGAAGGCGGCTGCCCTCGACCCGACGTTCTTCGAAGCTCAGATGAACTATGGTGAGGTCAACTTGTCCTTCCGTGGGTTTCAACCCGCCGAGGGCGCGTTCCGCAAAGCATTGGCGATGCGCCAGAACGACTACGACGCCCACCTCGGTCTCGCGCTCGCTCTCCGCGGCCTCATCACCGACAGCAACTACGACGCGCAGGTCGCCGCGGTGCAAGCCGAGCTCGACGCGTGCAAGAAGATCGAGCCGGCTCGTCCCGATGCCTACTACAACGAGGGGATCCTCACGCAGGAGTACAAGGCCAAGGCCGGCGGTGGGAAAGACCAGACCAAAGCGGCGCTCAAGCAGGCCATCGCCATCTTGACTGACTTCACAGCGAAGGCTGGAGCCGTCGCGGGTGGTGGAGCTGAGTATGCTCCGGCCGTCAAGAAGGCGAAGGACCGCATCCAAGACGCCAACGACATCATCACCTTCTTGGACACCCCGGACGCGCTTCCCGAGCCCAACCAGCCCAAGCCTCAGGGCGACGACAAGAAGACCGATACGGCAACTCCGCCTCAGCCGCAGACGACGACAACGGCTCCCCCAACGCAGCCTGTTCCGCTCAACAAGTAGTGGAACCTTTTCGCCCGGGTGATGTCTCTTTCACTGGGACATCCCACGAGCGATGTAAAATCCCCTTTGACCCTGAATCAGGGCCCCGATACACTTTCACTGTAACGGGGTCGAGCCCTTCAAACGGCTAGGATCGGAGAAGCGATGAAACGTTCAACAAGGTTCGTGCTCTCGGTGCTCGTGTCGGGTAGCGCGCTTTTGATCACGCAGGTTGCCTCGGCCCAAACTACCGGCGGCAACGGCGTGTCGACCACGGATACGAAAGAAGGCTACGGCTACAACTTCACCGATGACCCGCTCAGCGCGGGTGGCTTCGGTCCCAACGACGCGACCATTCGCGTTCGCCCCGGGCCGGTGCGCACCACGCTGATTCGTCCTCGGACTTCGTTCGTTCCGGAGATGCTCAAGTCCGTCGAGAATCTCTAGAATCCCAACCGTCGCCGCGCCTCGCCGCGGAGCAGATAACGAGTAGAGGAATACGATGTCGAAGCTCGCACTCACGTTCGCGCTCTATCAGGGTGATCAGCTCCTGCGCAAAGAGACCATCGCGCAAGACATCGTGAAGGTCGGCAAAGATCCGCGCAGCCATCTGCGCGTCGACGACGAGCTCGCATCGCGGATGCACGCCGTGATCGAAGTCGCGGGCCCCGACGACATCACGCTCATCGATCTCGGCAACGAGCCGGGCACGATGGTGAACGGGCAGCGCGTCAACAAGTGCAAGATCCGCGTCGGTGATCAGGTTCAAATTGGATCGACCACCATCATCCTCGAAGGCGCTGCTGCCGCGGACGCGGCCACCGCTGCTCCCGCCATGGCTGCACCCGCCGCCGCCGCAGAAGCCCCGCCGGCGGCTGCATCCGCGAATCCGTTCGCGGCATCCACTGCGGCTCCGAGCGCGAACCCCTTCGCTGCATCCAACCCGTTCGCTGGAGGTGCTGCGCCCGCCAACCCGTTTGCGGGCGCCAATCCGTTCGCGGGAGCTGCGGCCAGTGCAGCCGCGATGCCCGCGACCGACGTCGATCCGAACGCTCCACCGGGTAGCTACACGTACCAGATGATCAAGAGCGGACCCGACGTGAACCCCGACGAAGTCGAGGTCCCTCACCTTCAGTCGGTCGAAGTCATGGTGATGTGGGACACGAACGTGCTTCACGTTCAGTCACTCGGCGGTGGCGAGAAGGGCGGGATGAAGGGGTTCTACGTCGGCGAAGAGCCGGTCGGTTGCGACTTCTTCGTTCCGAGCGAGGTCCTCGGCACCACGCGCGCGCCAGTCGTGACGCGTGCAGGCTCGCTCGTCATCCTCCCTCGTACGACGGGATGGGTCGAGATCCCGGGCCAAGGCAAGCGCTCCCTCGCAGAGCTCGTGTCGACAGGCGCGGCGCGCCCGTCAGGCGAGATGAGCGGAGCTCACGAGTTCTCGATTCCACAAGGTGGCAAGGCTCGGATGGAGCTGCCCACGGGCGTGGCATTCCAAGTGAGCGTCGGCAACGCCGGGAAGGCTCCACCTACCGGAGCATTCTCGAGCTTCGAACCCGGAGCCTACCTCTTCAGCGGTCTCTCGTTCTTGCTCCACGTCGGCATTCTCGCGTCGCTCG
>Ga0302326_10025182_pt1 | contig 12071 bp, 9 predicted proteins | sample Palsa_T0_3_FD_202264 | JGI IMG/M metagenome (GOLD analysis project Ga0302326, IMG submission 202264) | Peat permafrost microbial communities from Stordalen Mire near Abisko, Sweden - Palsa_T0_3 | ecosystem: Environmental > Terrestrial > Soil > Palsa > Peat permafrost | place: Sweden: Abisko...
GACGTCATCAAAATCGGGCGCAGCCGCACCCGGCATGCCGTGATGATGGCATCCGTCACAGGCAATCCCTGCTCTTCCAGCTTATGCGCGAAATCCACGATCAGGATGCTGTTGGAATCCGCGATGCCCACCAGCATCAGCACGCCCATCAGGGACATGACGTTCAGTGTTGTGTGGGTTAGAGGCAGAATCACCAGCACGCCCACAAACCCCATCGGAATCGCCAGCATGATCAGCAACGGATCCACAAAAGACCGGAACTGGGCCACCAGGATGAGATAGAGGAGAACGAACGAAAGCATAAACCCGAATCCGAAGCTCTTGAAGGACGCCTGCATCCCCTCCACCATGCCGCGCAGATTTACCCGGACGTTTTCGGGAATCTTAGTTTTCGTTAAAACCTCCTGAATGCTGTGCGTGACGTGCCCCAGATCCTCGGTCGAGGGGGTCACATATACGTCCATCACGCGCTGGATCTGGTGATGATCGATCTCCGTGGGGCTCTGGATGCGCGTCAGCTTGACAACGGAATCGAGCGTAGTCGGCTGGGCCGCCTTGGGCGCACGCAGGGGAATGTTGCGCAGATCCAGCATGTTGTGTATGGCGGGCAGACCATGTTCGTAATACTGGACGGTAAGATAGTAGTCGTTTCCGCTCTTATCGTCGACCCAGTAATTGGGTGCGATCATGTAATTGGAGTTTAGCGCGGTGATCACGTTATCCACTACGTCCTTTTGCGTCAGACCCAGCTCGCCCGCGTGTACCCGGTCCACATCCAGCCGGATGCCGGGATAGTTCATATCCTGCGGAATATAAACTTCGCCCACGTTGTGAAGCGTCCGGATGCGGGTGGCCAGATCTTGCGCCAATGCGAAGTTCGCCTTTAAGTTCGAGCCGCTGACCTGCACGTCGATGGGCGCGGGCATGCCCATGTTGATGACCGCGTCCACCATAGAGCCGCTCTGGAAAAAGGTGCGCACGTCCGGGAACTGCGCGGCGATGGCCTTCCTCACGCGCGCGATGTAATCGAAACTGCTCACCGCGTGATCGTCGTTCAACGCCACCTGAACCGTGCTGGTATACTCGCCGGCGTTATCGGTATACAGCGACGAGAAATCGTTCACCACACCGATATTGGAAACCACCATCTTGAAATCATGCGGGCTCACCACCTGGTGAATCAGGTCTTCCACCTTCCTTACGTACTGCTCGGTCACTTCAATCCGGGTCCCCGTGGGAACCTTCATGTTGATGGTGAACTGGCCGGCGTCGGTCCGTGGAAAGAATGCCACGCCCAGAAACGGATAGATCGCCAGACTGAGCAGGAACACACCGACCAGGGCCAATACGGTCCAGCCGGGCCGCATTAGCGCGCGGCGCACCGAGCGTTCGTAATAATCCAGAACCTTGCCGAATCCGCGGTTGAATCCGGCGTTGAACCTATCCCCCCAGGATTTACCGCCCGGATGCTCCGCGACCGGGTGTTCGGCGCCGCCTTCGGCCGGGGAGTGCTGCTTCAAGAATCGCGAGCAGAACAGCGGGATCACCGTCATCGCCACCACGAAGGATGCCAGCAGCGACAGCGAAAAGGCCAGAGCCAGGGCCGAGAAGAGGAACTTGCTCACGCCGTAAAGGAACACCACCGGGAAGAAATCCACCACATCCACCAGCGTGGCCGCCAGCACGGCCAGGCTCACTTCCGCGCCGCCCACCTCCGCCGCGACCGCCGGCAACGCGCCCATTTCCAGGTGCCGGTAGATGTTCTCGAGCGAGATCACCGAGTTATCGATCACCCGCGAAAAAGCCAGCGCCATGCCGCCCAGGATCATGGTATTCACCGTGGCGCCCATCAGAGCCAGCACCACGAATGCGGCCACCGCCGAGAGGGGAATCGAAAGCAGGACAGCCGAGGTGGCCCGCAAGCTCCCCAGGAAGACCAATATCATGATGCTAGTCAGGACCAAGCCTATGGCGCCTTCATGCAGCACCGTCTCCAAGGCCTCCTTCACATACACGGACTGATCGAAGACTACCTTGGTGACTAATTGCTTCGGAAGATCGAACAGGTGGGAAGTCAGTTTGCGAAGGCCATTGACCACTTCAATCGTATTGGTATCCCCGCCCTGCTTCATGATCGGAATATACACGGACCGCTGCCCGTCCACACGCACAATGTTGTACTGGAGCTGGTTGGCGTCCTCCGCCTTGCCCACGTCCGATATGGTCACCCAGGACTTGCCGGCGGTCTTGATCGGCAGCCTGTTCAGCTCGCGCATGTCCGTGACCATGCTGTTTGAGTAGACGTAATAGTCGGTTGGACCGACCTTCACGTCCCCCGCCGGTATGATCAGGTTGGAGTCGTTCACCGCGCTCACCACATCCATGGGGCTGAGTTGGCGGGAAGCCATCTTGTACGGGTCCACATACACCATGATCTGGCGGTACTTCCCGCCGAACGGCGGCGGAATCTCGGCGCCCTTCAATACGGCAATCTGGTTGCGGATCTGGAATTGGGCGTAGTCGTGCAATTGCGTCTCGTTGAGGCCCTCGCCGCTTACGGTCAGCAGGCAAACCGGCAGGCTGGAGGCGTCGAACTTCAGAACCACGGGCGGCAAGGTGCCTGGCGGCAACCGCTTCAGGTCCGCCAGCGCCAGGTTGGAGAGTTGGGTGACATCGGCGTCCGCGCTGGTTCCCGGCTGGAAGTATACCTTGATGATGCTGACGCCCAGCAACGAGCGCGACTCGGAATGATCCACGCCGCTGGCCAGCGTAAAGAAGCGCTCGAGCGGATTGGTGATATCGTACTCGATGTCTTCCGGCGGCATGCCGGAGTAAAACGTGGCGACCACCACCTCCGGAATGTCGATAGCTGGAAACAGATCCACCGGCATGCGCGCCAAGCTGACCACGCCAATAACGACCAGCGCCAGGCAGATGACTACGATAAAGTAGGGGTTGCGAATCGAGAAGCCCGCCATCGTCGCCTAATTCTTGCCCTCGTAGTTCAAGAGATCGATGGTTTTCGGCAGTACCGCTTCGCCGGGCTTTAGAGCGCCGCGGTCGCTCACCACCACGTGCTCGCCGTCGGTCAGGCCGGAGAGCGCCTCTGCGTAGCTGGCATTCTGAACGCCAAGAGTCACGGTCCGCTCCTCGATTGTATTGGCCGGAGTCACCACCAGCACGCTGGTGCGATCGCCCTCGTGGTCCACGGCCGATAACGGCACCGTCAGCGCGGCTGCCTTGCGTTCCAGCTTCAGAGTGACCTCCGCATACATGCCCTCGATCAATGCGCGGTTCAAGTTCGTCACATCCACTTCCGTATGCATAGTGCGCGTATCCGCTTTCACATCCGCCGAAAACCGCGCCACTTTGCCTGGAAAAGTCCGGTTCAGCGATGAAATCCGCACGTCCACCGGATCGCCCACATGAATGTAACGTACGTCGGATTCCGGCACCGGAATCACCAGGCGGAACAAGTCGTCTTGCGAGAGCTTCACCAGCGGCATGGCCTGCGTGCTGGAACTCGTGCCGGCCTGCATCAGCATGCCCAGATTGGCATAGCGTTCCGTGACCACGCCGGCAAAGGGAGCCGTGATGCGCGAGTAGTCGTACAACACCTGGTCGTGTACCAGCTTGGCCTGCGCGCCGGCCAGTACGCTTTGGGCCGACTGCAGGCCCGACTTGGATGCTTCCACCTGCGCTTCCAACGCCAGATCTTTTCCCTGCCAATCGTCCACTTCCTGTTGCGCGACCAGTCCGGGCTTGGAATCCGATACGGTTTTTAGACGGTCATACTGCAAGTGAGCGACCTTGTGTTGGGCTTCCACGCGGCTCAGTTCGCGTGCGGCGTGCGTCACTTGTTCGGCCATGTTCTTGATGGCTGCCTGGTCCTCTTCTAACTGCGCCTCCAGCTCCGGGATCTCCAGCACCGCCATCAATTGCCCCTGCGTGACGCGCGTGCCGTAGTCCACTTTGAGATCTTTCACGTAGCCGGATTCTTTGGCGTAGACTTCGATTTCCTGGAATGGCACGAGTTCGGAGGACAAGGTCAACTGGCGCTCCAGCGGCATGCGGATGGCGCGCGTGACTCCCACCGGGACGGTCACGACCGCTTCCCCGGCCTCCGCGCGGCCGCCGCGGGAGCACGCCGCCATACCGGCCGTAGCTAACGCGACCAAGGTGATTCCAACGAGAAGCACTCCCTTTGGATCGTGGTGCGGTTCAGGCATGTCTGGTCCGTTCGATTAGACCGCGCAGCTTCTCTATGGAGAACTGCCCAGGCTGACACAACCGAATGAGATCTCCCTCCTGCGCGAGCAGTTCGGCCGCTACTTTGGGGATCTCTTCGGCGATAGCGGCGGGAACCGAGACGACTCCATGCAGGTCCCCGTGCAGCAGGTCGCCAGGCTTCACACGCAATCCTGCGACCTCCACCGGCGCGCCAAAATCCATCACGTGCGCATAGGCGTGAGAAACCGAAACACCCCTCGCAAAGAGATGAAAACCCGTCCTCTGGATGCCGGGGAGGTCGCGCACGGCGCCGTTGGTGACGTATCCGATGCAGCCCAGGGCGCGGCCGATTTGGGCGTGGATTTCGCCGAACAGGGCGCCGCATCCGGGTTTGGCGTCCATGTCTTCGAACACGATCACACGCGGCGCCGGGATGGTCGCCAGATACTCCCACCAATCCATGTGGTCGTAGTAGCAATACCGCGCGGTGGGAGCGGCGGAAGTGCGAATCCGGCCGGTAGCGGCATAGCCCACCATGGGCGGAAGGCCGGGTGACAGGCATCGCACCGAAATATCGGTAAACCCCTCGTTGCGCAGCCTTACGTCCAGCCGCTCGACGGCATTGGATACGGTGCACGCATCGAGCGCCCGCAACTGCTCCAGGACTCCCGGAGGAGCGTGCCTGATCGTTTGGCCGTTGCTCACCTACCCTCGATCATAGGGTGCACGCGGGGCCGCAGGGTATACCCTTTTTCGGGTATTTCACGGGCGAATGAACTGTACTGCACCAAGGCGCCCCTACTGTACTCGCGTCCAGGACTTGTCCGGATCGTAGCTTGCCACGGTAGTCGACAGGCTGGTCGCGGGATTGCCCAGGTCTTTCTCGTAGATGACGCCATTCTGGTTGACGATGAAGGTGTGAACGCCGGAGATGCCGTAGTGCGCGGGCCACGCCACAAGACCGAACCCGCCGATCATGGAGTCTTTCGCCATGTAGTTGTGCCGGCCTCCTTCCGCGTTTGGCCCTTGGGCTCGCAGTACACGGAAGTAATAGCCATGGTACGGCTTGGCTTTACCGGCGGCTCCACTCCCGGTCTCAACTGCCGCGTCGGCGAAAGCCTTGGGAACGAGCGGCGCCGCACTGCCGCCCCAATAGAGACTGTCGAGCTGCCCCTGGGCTCCTGAAATTCGTTGCGCGTATTCAAGCATTCCGTGTTTGTCGCGGATTCTCGCTGCGTATTCCAACTGCGCCGCGACGTAACCCGCGCAAATCTCGATGGTGTCCAGCTCATTTGCGCCGACACGCCGCGCGCGCATCTCTACCGCGCCCTGCGAGGCATCGAAGTACCACTTATCCTGGCTGTGGGCGATGGGAATAGGAAAAGGCCAATCCTCCGAACCGATCGCCAGAATCGTGACTGCGGAGTTCAACGGGTCGGGCTCGAGTTGATGCTTATCGCGGGCCAGGCGCGCGAATTCCGCGCGCTCTTTCTTGTCCTGGGCCGCATCGCCCGAGGTGAGCACGGCTTTGCCGCGTGCGCCGAACAAGGCGGAAAGCGCGGCCACGTCGTCTTTTTCCGTAGCGTCGATCAGCGCCTGTGCGGCCGCGTCGGCGGAATCGAAGGTCTTGGGCGCTTGCGCTTGAGCAATTGCCGGAATCCCCAGGGTCAGTACTCCGAACGCTACGCTAAACGCGATGGTAAGGGCTCTCACATCAATCTCCTAATGTCTCCCGCCTCCGCCGCCGCGGGACATGCCTCCGCCGCCACGCGAAGATTGCGTGCGTCCCGCTCCGAGGCTCGAATAGCCATGGTCGCTCTGCTCCCGGGTCTGGCTGCGCCCCTGGATTCCGCCGAACGCGCTATGGTTCGCGCCGGAACTACGCTGATCGAACCCCGCATTTCCGGAACGCTGGCCCTGCTCCGCGCCGCGGTTTCCAAAGCCGCCGCCGGTGGCTCGGGCTGTGTCAGCGCCCCGGTAGCGGTTCGACAACGCGCTGTTGGAGTAAGGGACTCCCAGGCGGTGCCCTGGATCGTGTGCCCAGACGCCCCGGCCCTCAAAGCCCCCGCCATGGAAGTCGCCGAAACCGTAGCGGTGGAAGAAGAAATTATTCGTATAAATCGAGTGGCCGAACCAGTTCGGTCCCCATCCCCAACCGCCCCATCCGAGGCCGCCGAAAAAGCCCCCGATGTAGATGCCTCCGCCGAAACCGAATCCAAAACCGATTTGCGGGTAAAACAGCGGTGGATACGGACCATACAACGAGGCTCCCCAAAAGTACGCCGGATTGTAAACCGGCACATAAACCACCGCGGGGTCCGCGGGTTGAATTTCAATGGCGGACTGCCCTCCATCCGTTTGGGTGGTGACGTTTAGTTGAGAGTTCGACTGCAATTTGCCCGCTTGGCTGGCCTGCGCCCGCAGAAGCTGCACGGCATTCATGACATCCGCCTGTTGGGCGAGAAAGGCGTTCCCCAGATCGGTGGTCCAACGAATAGCCGAATTCAGCCGGGTGACCACGTCCGGAAAAACGACCAGGGCCTGGATACTGGGGTCCCAGTTTTGTTGACGCGCGGCTTCCACCAGTTGGGCGCCTTGCAGGTTGCGATTTTGCTGGAGCCACTGGCCGACTTCGACGATCTCGAGCGGATAGCCGGCAGCCACCAGGATCTGGCTGAGTAAGGAATCGGGATAGAGAGCGATGGGCGCCACCAGGTTGGCCAGTTGATCCGGAGAGAGCGGCTGCCCGGCGCCCGGTGGCGGCGCCTGTTCCGGCGGCGCGGGTTGCTGTGCCAGCCCGGCGCCGGCCGAGAGAAGTAACGCAACGCAAATGATGGCTGGTACGTTCTGGGAAATCTTCTGGAACGTCGTATGCACGGTGCTCACCTACAACAGATCATAATTCAACCGGGCCGCTCAAGTGAATCCCCTTTGATGGGTATTTTATGCCGGGATGTGCCGTACCGCACAGAGCGCACGGGACGACGGCTAGTGAGGCTGCCGCCAGCCACGGTCAATGCAGCAGGCCGCCAGCCGCTGCCTTTGCCGCCTCCGAAGCCCAACCTCGACCTGGCGATTCGCACGACTATCTGCCGCTACCCGCGGCGACTTGCTCACGCTGCGCCGCGTGTACGGTAACCTCGACTGGGTGCGTCGTCTGCATGATGCCCCTGGCCCTGGCCACCTCGTTCGCTGTGCCATGAGCCAGAAGGAGGAACTTGTCGGACTTGAGCGCAGACTCGTATTTCACCACGCTGTCCTTGGGGATGCCGATGCTATACAGCCCCCGCGCCGAGTGCGCTCAATCCCCCCCACCACGACGGCGCCTTCCAGTGCGCCGACGATCCAGGCGACCAAAGGACCGGCTACCAATATCGGCCCGATGCCGGGAATTGCGAAGAACGCCGCGCCGAACAACATCCCCCAGATGCCACCCCAGAACGCGCCCTGCTCGCCCCAATACTTCATGCGGTCGCCGGCGTTATAGTATCCGACGACGCGCTCGTCGGTATGATAGTCCTTGCCGACGATGGACATTTTCTTCATGTCAAGCCCAGCCCTCTGCAGTTCAGGCACGCTTGCATCTCAAAATCAGCTAAGCTTTCAAAAACAAGTATATAACTCCCTTCCACGGAGGGTTTTGAACTGTCTTGTCGTCGCGATTAAACACCGCACAATCTATTGGATTGGAAAAGCCAAGCGCCACTCAGGCTGGGCTGAGAACTTGAGCGCGGAATTCGTTCGCAAGCGCCGTTACACCGTCGAATCGTTCAAGCCCGAAGGAGGTGAGCGGAGCTATCGATTGCCGAAGTAACACCGCCCGCCCCCTTCCCGCCCGCCAGGCTCCGGCCTGGCGGGCGTTTCTGCTTCTGGCCACGATTCCCGCCGGCTCGGCCCCGCCCCCGGTCTTGGCCCACACGCCAACGCGGTCGGGGGCGCGCAAAATAAGGTCTAAGATCTGTTTATTGATCTGTTTATCATGCCCCCCTGTTAACCAATGGGCGATGATCCAAGACGTACTTGGGGAGGCAAGTACGCGCTACGGAAAGCTGTTAACCCGTAGTGCCGCTGGCCAGCACCGCGGAACCGAAACCACTCGTGTAGATTTGGACGCTTTCGTCCGGGGCGAACCCGCTTCCAATGAAGCTGAGGTTCGTCTTGTCGCTGCCGCTGGCTGGGCTGACGGTCAGAGTCGCGGTCAAAAAGAGAACCTGGCCGATTCTGTCGGCACCGGACTCGGTAAACCACAGCGCGCCATCCGGCCCCGCCGTGATCCCATAGGGGAGGCTGGAGGCGGTGGGGATCGGGTACTCGGTGAAGGCCCCGGCGGTGTTGATGCGCCCGATCATGCTCACGTTATAGTTCGCAAACCACAGGGCGACGTCCTGCCCAGCCGTGATCCCATATTGGGCGGAGGCGTTGGGGATCGGGTACTCGGTCGTAGCCCCGGCCGTTGTGATGCGCCCGTTCCTGACCATTGTAATCAGTGAACCACAAAGCGCCGTCCGGCCCTGTCGTAATATCATAGAGGGCGGTGTTGGTAGTTGGATATCCATAGCTAACCACAATTTGCTGCCCCAAGGAGATCGCGGGGAGAGCCAACGCCCATGCCGTGATCCAGCCAGTTTTCCGCGTTGCCTTTTCCAAAAGCCTCATGGAAACCTCCTGTATGTTAACGTGAATCCATCAACCACACAGCACGTCACAGGCCATTGTTTCCAATCTTTCTGGGCGGTTTTGCTAACCTCCGGAAGGCGCTCTCAGTTGGTCCGATCTGGCGCCCAATGATTCCTATCTTCAGAGATTTGAGAGACCGAGGGGCTGGTGGAGGGCTCCTCTAACGAACCTGCTTCAAGGACATAAGTAGAGCGCGGCCGGTGCAGATGTTGCTGTCGGCTGCACCAAGCCGGAGCGCTTTCAGATAGCATCCGACAATGGGCGTTATCGGGGTCTTGTTGTCAGGGCCAATCATCGCCTACCTGGGGGGGTACCCTTGGTGACGTTTGCCCGTTGGCCGCCCGTTGGCACCGATGGCAACACTGGCTCGCGGCGGGCACCGTCGCCGCGACGTGGCAAAACTGGCGCGCGGGTTCGGGGGATCCGTTCCGTTCCAACCCTCCACGTCCGACGGACCGGCGGCATCGCTCCAGTTGCTGTCATGCCAACTCAACCGCAGAAGGAACACGTCCTCATCGTGTCAGCACGAAGCCGTGAGCCGTGCCGCTGGCGTCGAAGCAATTATCCCGCAACGGTCCCCGCCGATCTGATGGTTTGGGCCCTGGCTTCACAGCGGGTCATGCCCGTACCCGGAGCGGTGAACGTGGTGATGTCGCCGTTGGCGGCGCGCACGAAGCCGTGAGCGCCATTCGCGTCCGTGTAATATCCCGTGATATCGCCCGCCGTGCTGATGCTCTCGGGGGAGGTTCCGTCGGTTTCGAGCGTACCTACTCCAGGTGATTTGTTGAACAGGATATAGGGATATTCGGTCATGGTATGTTCTCGCCACCACATTCATTGCTCATGTGGCGGGGACAAGGCAAGCCGAAAGTGGTCATTCTGCGCGGATTTTAAACGCTGCTGCCAGCGGTGCCGGCGGTTGGGCCGCCGCCCAGGCCAGGGCGGTGCTCGGTAATTCCGGCGGTACCTGTCCACCTCACCTTCCACGCCACCTTTTTCATTGCCGCTCGCCGGATTGTATTCGCTCTGGAACCCCCACTGCGAACGGAATGCGATCACCCGATTGGTTTCGTCACGCTGCCGTCCGCGAAGAATCTTCTTAACGGCGATCGAGACGGCGGCCCCGACGCCCACTATGACTTCACCTGTAGGCTGTCAAGCCAATCCGTTGATCATCTGACCGAGTTGCAACGGCACGCGGTAGAGTTGAAGCGCAGTCCAGCGGAGTGGATGCCCTGGAACTACCGCGAGACGCTGGCGCGGCTCGCCGCCCCCGCTGCCGCGTCATATAATAATCCTGCCTGGCCGGAAAGGATCGTCCTCGGTCATGCCGGAGCATAACGCGAAGTGGCCAGAAAAATCGGCTTTCTGTAATATGGGGTGGGCTACGTTTTTGGCCAGCGGACACACTCACAACAAGGAAGCGAAAACGGGTTTCAAGCTGTGACGGACGGTGGATGGAAAGAACTGCTGACGCTTCTTCTTTCCCAGCGGCTTGCAATTAACGCTCTTGAGAGCGCTTTGAAGACTGCGGGTATTTTAGCCGACGCGCAGGTAAGAGAGATTCGCACACAAACATCGGACACTGCGAAAGCTTGGAGTTCGAAAGATTGCGACGATACCATGAGCACGGCTGGCGCTTCGCGCTTGACCGCCCGCGGTCACTTGACCGCATTTCGTTACCATCCGAACGCCTCGCTCCTTCCAAACCGAATCCGCAATTCGCCGGTGGGCGAATCGGTTCAACAGAGACCGGCGTTGGTGGGTCTCGTGCATAGCGACTTATGTCAAAGGAAAGGCGTCGTCGTATAAACCGGCAGGAATTCTTGGAGATGCATGCAAACTGCGTCACCGCTATGCGAACCTACCTCGTCGAGGTTGAGAAGACATCCACAATGTTGGTAGAGTGCACTGCGGAACCACTGACTTTCAGAGAGCGCTTCACGCTGCTGTCTCAGGGGATTGTCGAGAATGACGCCCACCTGGCCTACTTGGGCACCAGGAGCGTTCTCCTCAAGGCAGCGCAATTGGGCTACGGCTCTTCAAACTGAATCGCGGGCTGCCGCCTCGGATCGCCGCCGTTCCGGCGCCGCGACCGCCGGCGGGCGGATGGGGGCGCGGACGGCGAGGAGATGCCGTCCGAGTCAGGGCGTCATCCGCCGCGAAGGACGCACGACCGCGCGATGGCACATCCGAGCGACTGGCGCTAGTCCTGCCGCCCAGCGTGGTCGCCAGCCCGGCGGCCTCAAAACGGCGCAGCCCGCGGCCCATGGGCATGGCTGGTCCCTTCGCGCAGCCTGACGCGATGGGCGAAGGGAATGCTGGGCGAGACCAGGGCGTGCACGCCGCTCGAAGCGTGACCACGCCCGAGCGATTGGCGCTGGAGGTATGCGAGCGATAGGCAGCGCCAGCCCGGCGGGTGCGCCCCTTCCACATGCTGTTTGCTCTTCGCTTCGGTTAATATACGCGTGAATCAATTCCACTGTAACGCCCCCAATCGAATCGGTCCCCATGCGCTCGTAAACAACTGAGCTACGGGCCGCTAGCGGGAACAATTCAATTTTAGCTTCGGCTTTAGCATGGGCGCGCGCGGCTAGCCCGTCCGTGACGGCCATGATGGTCAGCGGGGAGTTGCCCTTCCAGCCGACTGTTGACGAACAGGAACGCCATGCGGCGCTCCTCCCGGGGGCGTTGAATCAGGACGCGCAACGAGTCGCGCGCCGGGATTGGGTCGCGGATTTCGCTGTACGGCGAAATCCTGGCGACCGCCTCTTCGTACGGGCGGCCTTGGCGCAACAGGGCGCGGCCCGGCGGTGGCGGACGCCGGGCCACGGACCGCCGATGAATTGGATCAGCGCCGCCGCGCCGACGCCGGTCTTTGCATCGCGAGTAAACCCACCACACAAACACCGGCAGGAGCCCGGCAAAGTAAGGCCGCGCGTCCCGAAGCATGGTCCTCCGCTGCTCCAGCGTGGACATGCACACGCCGTGCCTGCGGCTAAAAAAACCGGACCATGCGGCTGTGGCACCCCCGCCGCCGGAGACGGATTTTTCCGAGTCCCGGCATCACCGCTCTCAGAACCCGACACGCCCTTCCAGCGAGTGGAATCGCGGGTCCGTCCGCAGATTGTCCCATACATAGCTCACTTCCAGTTCGATCAGAC
>Ga0302326_10025183_pt1 | contig 12071 bp, 10 predicted proteins | sample Palsa_T0_3_FD_202264 | JGI IMG/M metagenome (GOLD analysis project Ga0302326, IMG submission 202264) | Peat permafrost microbial communities from Stordalen Mire near Abisko, Sweden - Palsa_T0_3 | ecosystem: Environmental > Terrestrial > Soil > Palsa > Peat permafrost | place: Sweden: Abisko...
CTCGCGTCGAAATTGAGCGTCACGTCGTTCCATTCGTGGACACCGTGCATGTCCACACCCGCGGCGAAAAGCTCCGATGCACGCGCCAGACCGAGGGCGGTCATGTAACCGCCATAGCTGCCGCCCCACAGTCCGATTTGCTTCGGGTTCACATCAGGACGATTCCGCAGGAACGCCCCAGCCCCCGTAAGATCGTTGAACTCGCTCGCTCCCATTCTTCCGGAACCGAGGGCCTCCCGAAAGTCCAGCCCGTAGCCAATTCCGGTGCGATAGTTAACGGCGAGAACAATATAGCCGCGGCTCGCGAGGTACTGATTCATCGCGTACGCGTTGTTATAATATTCCATGTAATGCCAGCCGAGCAGCATCTGCCGGCGGGGGCCGCCGTGGGAAAACACGAGCGCGGGGCGACGCGCGCCGTCTCCTCCGCCGGGAGGCAGGAATAGCTGGCCGTGAATCTGCATACCGTCGGCGGCGGCAAATATAACCTGTTGGGGAACGCAGAAGGCCGCCGCCGGGAACGCGGTCGGCACGGCGTCGGCGGCGACATCGGCGAGCTTCCCGCCGCCAGCGATCGCAGCAGGGCGCATGGGCCACCGGGCATCCGAACTCAGGACCGCAACCGTAGTCCCGTCGCTAAGCACCACGGGCGTCGTCTCGACGCCGCCGCCACTCGTGACCGCTGCCGGAGGGGCCTCGCCCCCAACCGAGACGCTCCAGGCGTGCCGGCGGTCGATGTCGTCCTGGTTCGATGAATAGACGAGCCGTCGCCGGTCCGGGCTAAGCGCGGCCGTCTCCACTTCAAATTCGCCCGGTGTCAGCAGTTTCGCAGGTCCTCCCGAAACCGGCGCCGAGTAGAGATGGTTCCAACCGTCCCGCTCCCAAGGAAAAACGATCCGGTCTTCCGCTCCCCAAAACACCGCATTCTCCGCGACGATCTCATAAAAAACGCTGCCCCGACCCCGCTCCGCGCGCCAGACTTCGCGCCCTTCGCCCGTCGCCACATCCGCGACTCGAATCGACCACGGCTGACCCTCGCGATTTGGCACAAACCTGTGGCGATCGCTGGAGGCTGGTATTCTCAGGAACGCAATCTTTCGGCCGTCCGGCGACCAGACGGGATCCCCATCGGTGTCCACGCTGGGATCGGCATAGACCACCGTGCCGGCTGCCACATCGACGATACCGATGAAACTGTGATCACCGCGGTGGCTGACAAAAGCGAGCCTCCCTCCGGCCGGAGACCATCGCAAAGAGCCGGCCGATCCGCTTGCCTGAACCCACTGCTTCGGCTTCTCGCTCCCATTTAGGGCGGCCTCCCATATCTGGCCCTTCAGCAGATAGGCGACAGTGTCCCCTTTCGGCGAAACCGCCGCCAAATGTCCTTCCCCGAGCTTCCTTGGCGTTCCTCCGGCCACCGATACCACCCAGACGGCCTGCTCGATCGCTCCCGGCCGATTGGCCGGATTGGGGTAGGGCGCGCGGCCTTGGTTGAAATCGCCGCCTCGAGAATAAACAATCGCCTCGGCATCGGGTGTCCAGGCAAGCTCCGCCACCTCCTGCCCATCGTCGTCGGAATAGTGAGTCAGCTGCCGATCCCTCCAACCGCCTTCTGGCGTTCGTTCAGCAAACCAAATATTGTGCCGCCCCTCCTGGTCGAATGCCCAGGCGATTCGATCCTTCGCCGGAGCCGCGGTCAGCTCCGTCGGAAACGGCGCACTGAGCGCCTGAGCGAGCGTGAAGGAGGCTGCGCCTCCAACCGCCGGTGAAGCGGCAGAAGCGCTCGAGCGGGCGTCGGCGATCGATCGCAACTCAAACAGCGCAAGAAAAAGGACGCAGGAAAGGAAGATCCGATAGGGGCGCATGGGTGAAGCGTATGCCCGCACATCCTTCCCTCAGGCAATTCCGAAAGGGCTTACGCTCGGACAGCTAAAACAGGAGGCGAACTTGCCGCACTTTGGCCGACCCGGGTGTCCCGTACGTAGGAACGACGAGCGCTGAGTCAGCTCATCACGGACATCATGGCCACGCCGGGCACTCAACCGACGTCGCATCGAACGACAGCGGTTCGCATGGCTCCGGGCACTCTTGCTCTTCGGATTCGTGCGGCGGGCACAGCTGCGGCGGCTCGCATTGACTGGGCCGGCGGGACGGTGATTGGCTTTTCAAATGCGTCGCTCAACCTGTTCCGGTACCCGGCGTAGTCTGGGGCGGTGGCGACACAGGTGGCGCGGGTATTGTGGAGACCGGTTGCGGAGGCATTTCATAAACCTCCGCCAAGCCGACGCCGGTTGTATTATTCACGCCGCTTACCTGCAAAATGTACGGCCCGGGCGGAAGAGATAGGATTTCGGCGCTATCGCCGCTGTTGGCCGCGAGCGGAAAGGCGCCGACAACGGAAGCTTCAGCGGCGATCTGAGAAGCGTAAGTATCTATTTCCAAGCCGGTGTTAACATAGACTGCCACGGAGCCAAAGCCACTGTCCCAGCCGGTGTTGGACGCGATCTGCGTCCCGGCGCCATTGAGCACTGTAAGGGTCGGCTGGGCCAAAACACCGCCGATGCCGAACTGGGTCAGCGCAGGACCGTCGGCTCGCACGAGAAATGGGTCGTCACCGGTCCCGGAAACGACAATTCCCGAAATCAACCTGTCGGCCCCGGTTCCGACCTGGGCCCTCACGGAGAAATTCGTGAGGCGTGTGCCGCTGCTGGATACTTCATAGATCTCGGCTAGCGCCACTCCCGCCGAGTTGCCCAAGCCAGCGATTTGCGCCGTGTAAGCACCCGCGGCCAAGGTGACCAAGAGGGCGCAATCCGCGCTTCCGGGCGCCAGCGCAAAGGCGCCCGCGGATGCCGCCGCACTCGCGACCAGGGCCGGATTGGAATTATTGGCCCATCCCGTATTGGAGGCAACCAACCCGCCATTATTATCGATCACCCGGAGAGTCGGCTCGGTGAGGATGCCCGAAACCCCGAACTGCGCTAGAGCCGGACCATCTGCGCGGATGAGCAGGGTCTCGGAGCCGCTGCCGCCGACCACAAAACCCGCGATCAATGCGTTGCTCCCACTGCCGACAAGCGCGCGAGAGGAGATATTGGTGAGCCGCGCCGGATTCTGCGCGAGCGCCGGCAGGCTGGAAAGAGCCGCCAAAAAAATGCCAACGGCCGCCCAAATCGAAATCGTCCCGGCGCTATTCCGGCTGTGCCGTCCGATAATTCCGCGCGGATGATCGCTCACGGGGCCTGGTTATTAGGGACCCACCGCCGCCTATGCAAATGAAATGCAAAAGGCTTTGCGCCGACGGTTCCGTGAGCGGTCACCCCGCTCTGCAAGGACCTTGAGCCCGGCCAATAGCCAGGCAACCTCGCTACGTACCCCGTGAACCCCCGCTTATCCCATCCGTCTATAGGGGGAGGCCTTTTGCTTCTCGCTTCCTCGGTTCGTGTCTTTGCCGCCATGCTCGGCACTGCACACGACTATCCCTTCAAGCCGGTGCCGTTCACGGCGGTTCACCTGACCGACCAATTCTGGGCCCCGCGCCTAGAGATCAATCGGGTGACGACCATCCCCTACGCATTTGGAAAGTGCGAAGAAACGGGCCGGATGTACAATTTCGAGCGCGCCGCCGACGTGTTGCGCGGCAAGGCTATTTCGGACCGCAAGGCGCCCGGCTATCCGTTTGACGACACCGACCCCTACAAGGTCCTCGAAGGGGCCTCGTATTCGCTGGCGGTGCAGCCGGACGCCAAAATGACCGCCTACGTGGACAAACTGGTCGCCCTCATCGCTTCGGCACAGGAACCCGACGGATATCTCTACACCACAAGAACAATCGATCCCCAGCATCCCCACAAATGGTCGGGACCGGTCCGCTGGGTTCACGAACAGGATCTAAGCCACGAACTGTACAACGCGGGACATTTGTTCGAAGCCGCCGCCGCGCACTACCAGGCCACGGGCGAAACGGGTCTGTTGAATGTCGCCACCAAAGAGGCCGACCTGCTCTGCCGTACGTTCGGACCGGCCGACGGCCAGCTTCATGTCTGGCCCGGGCACGAAATCGTCGAAATGGGGCTCGTCAAACTGTACCGCGTCACCGGCAAACAGAGCTACCTCGATCTCGCCAAGTATTTCCTCGATGTGCGCGGCAGCCATCCCGGCGGCGATGACTACCATCAGTCGCGCATCCCTCCCCTGGATCAAACGGAAGCCATCGGACACGCGGTCCGCGCGGGCTATCTCTACAGCGGCATGGCCGATGTGGCCGCGCTGGAGGGTGACGAAAACTATCTCCGCGCGATCGACGCAATTTGGACCAATTGCGTCGGCAAGAAACTCTATATCACAGGCGGCATCGGTGCGCGGCCGAGCGGCGAGGCCTTTGGCGGCGACTATGAATTGCCGAACCTCACTGCCTATAACGAGACCTGCGCCGCGATAGCGAACGACTATTGGAACGAGCGCCTCTTTCTTCTGCACGGCGACGCCAAATACGTCGATGTGCTCGAACGCACCCTCTACAACGGCTTGCTCTCGGGAGTTTCGCTCGACGGCACGAAATTTTTCTATCCCAACCCGCTCGAATCCAGCGGCGACACCGAACGCAGCCCCTGGTTCGGCTGCGCTTGCTGTCCCGGTAACCTCACCCGCTTCATGCCGTCGATTCCCGGTTATTTTTACGCCCAAAGAGGCGATGCGATTTACGTCAATCTGTTCGCGAGCGGCGTGGCAGATATCGCATTGGAGAATGGACCCCCTGTGAAACTGACTCAGGAAACGCGATACCCCTGGGACGGCGCAGTCACGATCACCGTTGCCACGGTTCGGAGCTCCCCATTCGTGATCGCCGTCCGCATCCCCGGCTGGGCGCGAAACGAGGTCGTGCCCGGCGACCTCTATCGATATTCTGACCGCCCACCCGAGCAACCCATGACGCTTAAGGTCAACGGCCAAACGGTCGCGGCCAATTTGGACAAGGGCTATGCCACGCTCAAGCGTTCTTGGAAAACCGGCGACGTCATCGAGTTGAATCTGCCGATGCCGGTACGCCGCGTGCACGCCGACGGAAATGTGGCCGCGGACAGCGGTCGCATCGCATTGCAACGGGGACCGATCGTCTTCTGTGCCGAATGGCCGGATAATCCGAATGGCAAAGTCCGCAGCCTGATTCTGCCCGATGATCAAACGCTGACCGCGGAGTTCGAACCGCATCTGCTCAACGGCGTCGAGACCATCCAAGGCCGGGCGTTCCGTCTCTCCAAAAACGCTGACGGGGCAGCGGTCACGACCGGGCAACCGTTCAAAGCCATCCCCTATTTCTCATGGGCCAATCGGGGCCGCGGGGAAATGGCCGTGTGGATAGCCAATTCGGACGCGGGCGCCCGCCTGCCCTAGGCAACCGGGCGCCGGAGTATCCGATCAATATTCGTCGAAATACCGCTTCACCTCGGACCAATCGCTGGTCTTGGTGAGCGCCAATTGAAGGAGGAGGCGGGCCTTTTCCGGCGGCAGATTGTCTCCACTCACCATCTTGGATTCCGTGCGACGGGGGGTGTCCTGCACACGTCCACTCCGCGTCCGCGTGGTGATGACAACGACAACCCCTTTGGCCTGAGCGCGCTTGAGCGCCTCGGTTTCAGACACAGTGGGGGAACCCGCGCCCGTGCCGTCAACGACGAGGCCTTTCACTCCGTGGTCCACCGCGGCGTCGATCACATAGCCGGGCGCATCGGTGTAGGCGTAAAAGACCTCGACCGGGGGCAGCGTCGGAAAATCCATGCCTGCGAATTCCGAGCCGTCGGTGTGCCGGCGCGTCGGCTCACGGTAGAACACAACCTTGTCCGGATCGGCAAATCCAATGGCGCCCACGTCGATCCCCTTGAAGGTTTGCACCCGATAGGCGCTGGTCTTTGTGACATCGCGGGCTGTGTTGATATTCTGATTCATGCAGTGCAGGACTCCCTTGCCGTGGGCGGCGGGGGTCGCCGCGACGCGGACAGCGTTGAACAGATTGAGCGGACCATCGCCCGAAATTCCAGACCAGGGGCGCTGGGAACCGACAAAGACGATGGGCTTGTCCGTCTTCACCGTCAGATTCATGTAGAAGGCCACCTCGGCCATCGTATTGGTTCCGTGGGTGACGACCATGCCGTCCACGGTGGGATCGAGCGCCAGCTCATTCAACCGCTTGGCCACATTGCGCATTTCCTGGAATGTCTCCACGTTTCCGCGATCGGCCGGCGGCCGAAAATCCTCGGTCGTGACCCGAGCGATGTTGGCCAATTCCGGGAGGTCGTGGATCCAATCCCCAGGGTCGACCCGTGGGATTCCTTTGCCACCGTAGTTGGTGATGTTCATCCGATCGGTGGCGCGACTCGCGATCGTGCCGCCCATGGAGATCAGCACAACGTGGGGAAGCGCCGAATTGTCCTTGGTGATCGGCGGAAGACCCTTCGGTGGGATTTCCTGCGCCCGAGAGGACGACACCAGCAACGCGAACGCGGCGAATATAAAAGTAGTTTTCATGAGCGGATCAGGTCGGCTGATTTCAGGGCGGCTCAATACTCCTCAAACATCCGCTGGATTTCCTTCGGATCCGAAGTCTTGGTCAGCGCGAGCCGCAGCAGTTGCCGCGCTTTCTGCGCATTGAGATTGTCAGCGGTCACGACACCGCGATCGTTGGCGCGCGGGGACTCGAGAACGCGGCCGCTTCCCTTGCGGTCGCTCTGCACGAATACCACACCCTTGGCCCGGCCGTCTTTGACCGCCGCGGCGAATCCGGGAGCGCTGTCGTCGAGGATGATCCCCTTTGCGCCGGCGGCAATCAGAGCGTCGATCGCCGCCCGTCCACCCTCTTGGTAACCATAAACAATGTCCACTTTCGGCAGCTCATCGAGCTTGCTGATGTCGAATTCCGATTGGTACGTGTGTTTGTAAAGAAGGCTGCGGTAGAAAACCACCCGGTCCGAGTCCGCAAATCCGATCGGCCCGAGATCGCGCGCTTCAAACGTATTGACCCGTTCGGTGTTTGTCTTGGTCACATCCCGCGCCGCGTTGATTTCGTCATTCAGCAGCACCATGACTCCTTTGCCCTTCGCCGCGGGCGTCGCCGCGGTCCGGATCGCGTTGTAAAGATTGAGCGGACCATCCCTGCTTAGGCCCGTGAACGGGCGCATCGCACCGACCACCACCACCGGTTTATCGGAGTGAATCACAAGGTTGAGAAAGTATGCGCTCTCCTCCATGGTCGCCGTCCCGTGGGTGACGACCGCGCCCGTCGATTCGGGCAGAGCCAGCCAGGCGTTTATTTCCTTGGCGAGCTTGAGCAGGATTTTGGTATCGATCCCGCCGCTACCGACCGCCGATATCTCCTCATAGGTGACGTCGGCGATGGCCTTGGCTTCGGGCAGATCCTCCAGCAGTTGCTTCGGCGGGATTTGGCCCGCCTTGTAATTGGCGATATTGTCGCGGCTGTCGGCGTAGCCCTGGATCGTGCCCCCGGTCGAGAACAACTTGACTTTGGGGAGATCGGCGGCCTCCACGGAGAGGGCAAGCGAGAGGAGGGTAATCGGCAACAAGGCCGACAGCAGATGGGGCTTCATAATGAAAGGACCGGACAATCGGAGGTGAGGCCCGCGCTGCAAGTTGCGTGCCATGAAAGCAGACCTTGTCCCGCGCTTTCCTGTTTTTCCATAGAAAATTTGCTGGAATTGACGGGGCCTGGCGGCGTTTCAGATTCAGCCCATGAACATTCTCCTCACGGGCTCCTCCGGATGGCTTGGGGCGACCCTCGGACCCCGGTTGAAGCAGGACGGCCACAAGGTCACCGGATTGGACGTCCGGCCGGGAGAACATACCACCGTTCTCGGGTCGGTGGCGGATCGCGCGACGATCGACCGGACGATGCAAACGGAAGGAATCACCGCAGTCATCCATTCAGCCGCTCTGCACAAGCCCGATATCGCCCGCCATCCCACCAGCGAATTCATCGCCGTCAACGTTCAGGGAACACTCAATCTCCTCGAGGCCGCCGTCGCGGTTGGAGCCGACCGATTCATCCTCACCTCGACCACCTCCTTGATGATCAGCGAATCCATCCGCGCCGGGCTCAAAGGTGGAGCCGCTCGGGCGGCTTGGATCACGGAGGAAATGCAACCCCTTAGGCCCCGCAACATCTACGGGGTGACCAAGCTCGCCGCCGAACATCTGGGACGGATGGTCTCGGGGAATCACGGGCTTCCCGTCGTCGTCCTGCGCACCGGACGCTTTTTCCCGGAGGCCGACGACATGGCGCACGCGATCGAGCAATCGGACGAAAACACCAAGGCCAACGAGTTTCTCTTCCGGCGATTGACCGTGGAGGACGCCGCAGAAGCCCACGTGGCGGCCCTCCACCGCGCCCCCACGCTCGGCTTCGGCGAGTTCATCATCTCCGCCCCCACCCCATTCGTGCCAGAAGACTGTCAGGAGCTGATCCATGACGCGCCTTCCGTCGTGGCGCGCTACTTTCCGGAGTACCGAGCCCTCTACAACAAACGCGGTTGGTCGATGTTCACCTCGGTCGACCGCGTCTATTCGTCCGCCAAAGCGGAAGCCGGTCTCGGTTTTCGATGCAAAACCAGCTTCGCCGAAGTGCTCGCGGCACTACGTTGAGCGGACCAAACGTCTATTGGAGCCGCGCGATGATATCCTCGTTCAGCCGGATATATTCGCTTCGGGCCGGCTCGACGCCCTTCTTGGCCAGTTCGATCGCTTCCTTCGCCTGCGCGATGGCCGCGTCTTTCTCGCCCGCCTTTGCGAGGAGCTTGGCCCTCAGCGTGTCGACGCTGTACGTCGCCGGCTTTTCGGCAATCGCCGCGTCGACCCAGGCGAGCGCTTTTTTCGGATCGAGGTTGCTGTCGTAATAGAACTGCGCGGCCGGAATATACGGCTTCTTCCCGTCCGAGGCCATGACCGCATCAATCTGGGCCGCAACGGTGGCCACGGAGTCGTCCTCGATGTCCATGGTCACGCGGGTCTTTTCCCAGAGCATATTGAGGGTGGCCTTGCCGACGCTGTAGTCGGTGTAGTCGATCGTGAAAGTCTCAATAGGTTTCGAGAACGTGCTCGCCTTGGCCTTGAAGCGAACCACGTCGTCCTTGGGGTCGTATTTGTAGGCGCCCCACTGCTTGGAAGCGCTGCTGAGGATGATCGTCCATTCCGAAACGTCCGGAATGGCAAAGAGCCCATACGTTCCCGCCGGGACATCCGTGCCGTTGAGCTTCACCGGCCTGCTGAAGACGATGCGGGTGGCGTCGTTTGCGCCCACGCGCCAGACCTGGCCGTAGGGGTTGATATGGCCCAGCATCGCGCGGCCCTTCAGGCTCGGGCGAGAATAGGTGATTTCCACATCGGTCAGGCCGATGCGCTGTTTGAGGGTCGCAGTCGGACTGGCTCCGGGAAAATCAATCTTGGGGGCTTGGGCGAAGACGCCGGCCGAAAGGACCAGCGACGAGGCAAGGATCAAAGCTTGGCGGATCATGGTTGGGAGATCGTTGAGAGGAGAAACCGCCTTTGTCGAGGCCGGTTGGACCTTTTCACGGTGAAAATGCCTCTCGGTCGCAATACACCCCTTCCCCAATGGCACCTAATAAGGGAGAAGTCGTGGATCGTCCGGAACGCCCCCTCACCACCCATACGCGCGCTCCACCTTCGCAACCCGCACGGTATACTCCGAATACCAAAGGCTCTTCCCCGTCTCCTGAGCGACCACATGCTCCGCGTTCCGCTTCCAATGTCGGATGTCGTCCTCCGACTTCCAATAGGATACGGTAATTCCCGCGCCCGCGCCGTCTCGCACCGACTCGATCCCCAAGTAGCCAGGCATCGTTTGCGCCAGTTCGACCATACGGTCCGCCATCTTGAGGTATCCGTTTTCACCCTCCGTGCGAACCGCTGTAAAAATGACCGCATAATAAGGCGGCTCCGGAGTTTGCGCTAAGCGGTGCTGTTCGGCCATCGCAGAAGTTCTTAGGCCGCGTCCTTCTCCATGACCACGGAGACTAGGTCCCCGACCGTTGCTTTTGCGCCTTCCTTGACACCCTTGTTCACCATCATCGCGTGGGTGCCATCGCCCCGCGGCATCAGCGAACTCCTGAACGGAAATCCGTTGATCGTACCCTTGACGGCGACCCGCGCCTTGGTGCCGAAGACCTTCTCCGCTGAAAAAGGAATCGGGAGGAAGGTCCAGGCTCCTTCCGGCCCGCGGCCGACCAGCTGAATTTCGAAGGATTGTTTCATCAGGACATCCCGGGATTGTCGCGCTTGACGGGCATTCTCGATCTGAGAGCCTGCCAGGGCAAGCCCATGAAATATTACTTCTGCAAGCTGCACCCGCCAAGGCCCACCTTCGCCTTCGACCTGACTGAGTCCGAAAGAAACGTCATGAAAAGTCATGGAGCCTACTGGGGCGGCATGATGGCCAAGGGACAGGTGATCGTGTTCGGACCGGTTGGCGATCCGAGCGGACCATTCGGAATGGGCGTCCTGGAGCTGCCCGACGACGGCGATGCCAAGGCCCTCGCCGACGCCGATCCAGCCATCCTATCGGGCCTGGGCTTTCGCTACGAAATTCACCCGATGCTCAGCGCCGTGGTCCGGCGTTGACCGATCCAGCCCCGGCTCCAGCGCCTGCGCTCGCGCTCGCGGGCGCGGTCCTGTCCCCCACCCCGCGAAGCTTGGCTTCAAGCGCCCGTCGCGCTTCGCCGAGTGTGAGAAAAGTTCGAATTTCGGAATGCCCCAAGGTCACCTGGAACACATCCTCCAGGACAATCGCGATCTCCATCAAGGAGAGTGAGTCGAGCCCGAGGTCTTCGCGCAGCCGCAGCTCCTCAATCGGAGCCGCCAGCCGCTCCTCATATTCTCGGTCCACGTAGCGCTGAAGGATTCCCGCCAGAATGAGGGTCACCCGGCGGGGATCGCCGTCCTGCCGAAAGGCAAACGCCTCCTCGCACGTGACCGGGGAGCAATGCCTCAGAGTCTCCCGGAGAGCCGCATCCTCGTCTTCGCTCCAACGGTGTGGGTGGGTGTCAGCCATGCGTTTGCATCCCTGATGACAACTCGGAAGGTGCCACCCGCCATTCATGCATGCAGATACCAATCCCAAGAATCGTCCGTGACATGCCCCTAAGACAGCCGAACCCAACACCCGGTTACCCTAAAACGTCAGCGTCACCGACAGCGAATAGACCCGCCCCCGCCAGTCACCGTAGGGTTGGACTCCCGTGCCCGTGTCGCTGTCGACCGCCTCGGGAAAGCGCGTTCCAAGAATGTTGTTCAACCGGGCCTGCGTGCGCAGACCGAAATGCGAGCGCTTCCACGGCAGCAGCCGGCCGAGATCCCACTGCAGGTAGGTGTCGAACTGCCAGTAGGGATTCACCGTCTCGGAGCCCTGTTGCTGCCAATCGATCTGCGGCAGAACGCGCGAGTGGTAGTAGCGGCCGTCAAATCCGAAGCCGAATTCCTTATTCGCCCAGCCCGCGCCAAAGTTGCTTCGGTACCTGAGCAAACCCGGCACGCTCCCATCGGGGCTCCGCAATTCGTCGACGATGGACGAACCAGGAAATAATTGCCGTTTGTAAGAGTCCACAAATACGAAGCGATCGTAGAGATCGAGTGTGCCGCCCAAACACTCGGACCACGCATAGTCCAAGGAAAAATTGATGTCATCAGAGTGGCGCGAAGCGATATTGATCGTTCCCGGGATGACCTCGGTGATGATGCCGACCGGCGCAGTGGATCCCGGCGCCGGTGCGGCGCGAATCACCCGGGTCGGGAAATACGACTCGAGGGCCACCGCTTCATCGGCCGAGAGGTACTGCTGTTCGTTGATCTTGCGGGTATCGATGAAATCGATCAACGCCCGCACGCGCTTCGTCGTTCCGCGCTCAAAAATAAATCCGGCCGTTTGTGTCACCGCTTCCTCTGGCAAAAGCGCGATGTTGGGTGCTGCGGCCGGAATGACATTCTCGTTCATTCCCAAGATCGGATCAAAGACGTTGATGTAATCGGGTCCCGTGCCGGCCACCGCCGGA
>Ga0302326_10025185_pt1 | contig 12070 bp, 13 predicted proteins | sample Palsa_T0_3_FD_202264 | JGI IMG/M metagenome (GOLD analysis project Ga0302326, IMG submission 202264) | Peat permafrost microbial communities from Stordalen Mire near Abisko, Sweden - Palsa_T0_3 | ecosystem: Environmental > Terrestrial > Soil > Palsa > Peat permafrost | place: Sweden: Abisko...
TCGACCGCATAGAGGCCCCGAAAAAGGAATTGATCCTCATTCCGGATGCCGGGCACTTCGCGTTCATGACAGCCCCGGCTGCGTTCCTGGCCGCACTGACCGATAAAGTTCGCCCGGTCGCCATCGCACACGGCGCCTGAATTCGACACGAGTGGCCGTGTCGATCGGAAGTACGGCAGTTGGTGTTGCATCGACCCGTTGAGATCGCCAACATTTGTGTTCATTCCATATCGTGCTCGCACGCATCGAGGAGGCCGTCGGCGCAGCCGAAGCGGTCCATCGGTCTCTTTGTCGGAATCCAGACATTCCCGTCGGATTGCACCGCCATCCGTACGCGGCCTGCCAAATTCAATTGGCGATACCCCCAGATATTGTGCGAGGGGATTTGTGCGGCCACGGATCCTGCACCAAAAACCTTCGCTTTATTAAACTGCATTCATGATCTAAGTTTGAGTGGTGGGTTGGCAAATGGTTGTCAACGCGGGCGGCCGTCGCTTCGGACAGCGCTGGCATAATGTTTTCTGGTAATGGGGGAATCCGCACCCTGTCCATTCGGACAATAGAATAGCAAAAACACTTGCCGTAGTTTCTTCGCCACCTTAGACCAAGGGAGAGAAAAATGAAATTTCAAGCTTCCACAAATATGCTGCGCGCATTGGCGCTGCTGCCGCTGATGGCCGCTTCGACAATGGGCACCGCGCACGCTGCCAACAGGGTTGGCTGGGTTTGGGCGAACTGCCCGACCTGCACCTCCGCCTACACGCCCGAGTCGGCCTACAGCTACAACTCGGCGGGCGGCGCAATCACCATAACGCCGACAGGTACCGGCAGGTACGAGGTGTCATTCAAGAAATTGGCCGACGGATCGCCGGACAACGTCGAAGTCACCGCTTACGGTTCCTCCGGCTACTGCGTGGCGGGCACGTGGTCTCCCACGGGCACGACCCTCAACGCGAGCGTTGCGTGTTACAACGCCAGCGGAGCTCTTGCCAACAGCTACTTCACGCTGCTTTACCAATCCCGCAGCGCTGGATTCGGCAGTAACGTCAAGGGAATCGGCTATGTCTGGGCAGTTTGCAGCACCAGCTGTACTGCGCCGAGTGATTACAGCTACAACTCGACAGGTGGCACCAACACGATCGTGCGAAATTCGACCGGCAGTTACACGGTCACTCTGCCGGGCCTCGATTCCGAGCACAGCGACGTTCAGGTGACGGCATATGGATCGAATTCGCTCTGCAAACCCCAATTCTGGACTGGCCCAGCCTCTTCGACCAGCGTGGATGTGCTTTGCTTCAACAGCTCCGGAGCCGCGGTCGACACCGATTTCGATTTGGCTTATGCGGTAGACGAGCCGTTCGGTCTCGCAAACGCGACATCGGGGACCACGGGCGGGGCGTGGGCGTGGGCGAATGATGACACCAAAGCCGTAACGTATACGCCATCGAAACAATTCCAGTACAATGGCTTCCAAACCGGCACATTGTCGGCAATCAAGACTTCGACGGGTCATTACACGGTCACGGTTCCCGGCACTCTGAGCTACGACACATCCCACGTGCTCGTAACCGGGTATGGCGATAGCACCAGCTACTGCAACGTGGCCGAATGGGGCAGCTCGAGTGTGTACGTCACCTGCTACGCGCCCGGTGGAGCGGCCGTAAATTCGGACTTCGACGTGACGTTCCAGACGGCAAACTGACTTCACTATCACTTGCCGACCGCACCTCTCCGATCCGGAGAGGTGCGGTCGAGCTTTTCGTCCCGGCTTGAGCTTATCATCGGGGCGCCGAACGCGGACCTGCCGTTTCTCCGTCGTCCGCTTCGGATGCGCTTCGATCCCGGTTTATTGCTTCAGCTGCGTCGTGACCATCGGACCTTCGCCGACCAGCATTAAGAGGCACGGCGCGTCCCTGGCGCCGTCCCAATGGACCATGTTGGCGAGATCGCGCACATAGCTGCCGGCCGGAACGGGATAGGCCTTCGCGGGATCCCACGCGCTCGCGGAGCTCACCCACCAGGTGCCCGAAATCACATAGGCGTATCTGTCGGTCGAATGGAAATGCGGATGGCTGTAATGCCCGGGCAGCCACTCGATCAGAACGCCATAGATGCCGCTCTTGTCCGGATCGCCGAACAGGAGCGCCTGGCGCATGCCGTTGCCGTCCTTCCACGCAATGTCCTTGCCGAAAACGATGGGCACGTGGGCAGGATCGGGCAGCGGGATCGCGGTCGCCACAGGCCCGCTTTTCAACAACGCATTGAGATCGGCGTCCGCCGCATGGGCCGGCGTGGCGAGCGCAAGAGCCGAAAGCGCGATTGTCGACCAGAGATTCATCGAAGGGTCTCCTCCATTGCCGGTTCATGCGGGAACGATGGCATTTTTCCCCCGTAGCACCCACCCGGCCCCAGGCGTAAAGTCCGGCGCTGATCAAACGGGGCGGAAATCATGATTTCGAAAATTGTGGCGATAGCGTCGGTGTGCGCGGTGCTGGGCGGCACGGCCGCGGTCGCAGCACCCGACACGGGCGCAGTCAAAGAGACGGTTCGCAAGTTCTGGAAGGCCGGGAACGACAAAGACGCTGCGGCAGGCATGGCGCTCCTGACCGCGGACGGATCGATCATCGACGAGTTCGCGCCGTTTCGCTGGGACAGCTTCAAGGATTGGGGCGCTGCTTTCTCGGCCTATAATTCTCAGAACGGCGTCGCCCACACAAAGACGACGTTTGTCAAATTCGCTCATGTGAATGTTGAAGGCGATCGGGCCTATGCCGTGGCGGCCGTGGCCTACACCTATACGGAAGGCGGCAAAGCGCGCAAAGAAAACGGCACGGAAACCTTCACGCTGGAGAAGCAGGCGGGCGGCTGGCGCATCGCGTCGTTCGCGTGGGCGAGCAAGGCCGGCGTCGATCAGGGCGCGGATGCGACCGCGGTCATAGACGCGGTTCACACGTTTACATCCATGGCAACGCCGCCCTCACCCCCGCCTAGCGCAATCGTCGACGAGTTCGCGCCCTATCACTGGACGGGTGCGAGCGCGAATGCGGACTGGTTCGCGGGACTGCAGAAGAGCATGGCACAGGAACATTCGACCGGTATCGCGCTCAAGCTCGCGGCACCCGATCAGCTCAGCGTCAACGGCGACAACGCCTATGCCGCGTTCCCCACGATCATCACCAGCAAGGTGCACGGCAAGGCGATGGCAGAGCACGGCGAATTCGCTTTCGCGCTCGATAAATCCGCCGGTGCCTGGCACATCACATCCTGGGCCTGGGCGACGAAGTAAAGACATCACCCGCCCTTTGAGGGCGGGTGGAATTACGTTCAATCCGCCCGTAGCGGGATCATCACCAGCCGGTTGACGATCGCGCCCATCGCGGGCGCATCGAAGCGGCCGTGATCGAGCCACCAAGCGAGCAGCCCGACCGTCGCGGTGACGGCGTGCAGCATCATCAGATCGGCCGGCAATTCGGCCGGCTTCGGGAGGTTGAGCGCCGCCGTGCGGATTGCGGCGCGCTGGATCAGCTCGCGGCGGATATTCGCTTCGGCGCCGCCCGCCAGGAGCGCCCGGCAGATCGTGTGGCGCTTCTGTACGAAGCGGCACAGCTCGATCGACGCCGCGAGCGTATCTTCCGCCAGGAGCGCGGGCATCATCTGCCCGATCAACTCATCAATCAGCACGTCGGCCACATCGGCGAGCAACGCTTCCTTGTCCGGATAGTGACGGAAAAAGGTGGCGTAGCCGATGCCGGCGCGCTCGGCGATTTCGCTGATCGTCAGATCGGCGAAATTCTTTTCCCCGGCAAGCGCCAGCACCGCTTCGGACAATGCGGCGCGCGTTTTCGCGATACGGGCATCAGGCATTTCGAATCCCCGTCCGGAATGGCGCTTGATCGCCAAGCCGGCGTCTGATAGTTATGATCCAATATAGATCATAACTCGGTGTCCCATGGTCGACTCCCACTTCGCACCCAAGGCGACAACCTGCCCATACCACCAAGGCAGGGATGAGCGGAAATCGGCGCTCCCGCCGGCGGCCGAGGCGGGTGCGATTGTCGTGCAAAGTTTCGGCCTGGCGCGCCAGATTCTGCGCAGCGACGGCGTGCGGCAGGCCGGCTTCCGGGCCGACATGCTCGAGCGCTTCGGCAAACGGGAGCACGCGCCCGTGCTCTATCAGGCGGGCGAGGCGCACCAGAAGCAGCGCAGCGCCATCGCGCGATTCTTCACGCCCAAGATCGTCAGCGGGCGTTATCGCGCATTGATGGAGCGGCTGAGCGATCGCCTCGTCGAACGCCTGCGGACGGCCGGGCGCACGCGCCTGGACCAGATGAGTCTCGAAATCGCCGTCGCGGTCGCCGCCGAGATCGTGGGGTTGACCGAGAGCCGGCTTCCCCGCATGGCGCGCCGGTTGAATCGTTTCTTCACCGCGACCGGGCAACACCGAAATCCGCTCGTCGCGTTCGGCGTGTTCGTTCTCAGCCAGTATTGCGTGCTGCAGTTCTATTTTTGGGACGTGCGCCCCGCGATTCGGGCGCGCAGGAGAAGCCCGCGCGAGGACGTGATTTCCCACCTGATCGCGCGCGGCCGGTCGCATCGCGAGATTCTCACCGAATGTCTCATGTATGGCGCGGCGGGCATGGCGACGACGCGCGAGTTCATCGTGATGGCGGCCTGGCATCTGTTCGAGCGCAATGAATTGAAAGCGCGATTTCTTGGCGGCGACGAGCCCGAACGCATCGCAATTCTGGAAGAGATATTGCGGCTGGAACCCGTGGTCGGCGCGCTTTATCGCCGTGCCGATCACGACCTCGCGCTCGAAGACGCGGGCGAGACATTCCACATTCCCGCGGGAAGCCTGCTCGCCCTCGATGTGCGCGGGGCGAATGCCGATTCGATCGCCGGCGACTGCCCGCATCAGCTCGATCCCGATCGGGCGCGCGCGGGCGTCCCGGCCAGCCTGATCAGCTTCGGTGACGGTCCGCATCGCTGCCCTGGTGCCACGATCGCGCTGCAGGAGGCCGCGATCTTTCTCGATCGGCTGTTTCGCGTGCCCGGCATCAGTCTCGAGAATGTGCCGGCGTTGACCTGGAATCCGACGATCGCCGGTTACGAGCTGCGCGGCGCGATCGTCACGGCGGACTGAAACAACATCAACCCGACGACCGCGCTCCAGCCGAACCATGCGGCGAAGAGTGCGCGTTGCGCGATGCCATAGACCGGACGCACATAGGCCCAGACCTCGCTCTGCCGGAACATGGCACTCATGTTGAGGCCGAGCGCGATCCAGATCAGCACAAACATAATCCAGGAGAACAGGACGAGCGCTTTCGCGCGCGGGTCGCGCCGCCATGTGAGCGCAAGAACCAGCGGCGCCTGATAGCCGATCAGTTCCGACAGGCCGAACAAATTGTGCAGCGGATGGGGAAACGCGAAGATGGCAATGCCTGCGCAAGGCACCGCCATGAATCCGATCAGATAGGCCGCAAGTGCGGAGCGACCGGCCCCGATCGATACGGCGCGAACGCCCGACGCGAACACCAGCAGGCAGGCCGCGACGCAACAAAGCATGATCGCGAAGGGCACGCGGGCCGGCGAATCCAGTTCGCCGATTTCGCTGACCGTCTGATGGACGTGGCTGTAGCCGGGAACCATGAGGGCCAGGCCCGCAATGCCGAGCACAAGAATCGCTGCACCCAACGGCCCGAACAGCAGGCGGTAATTGCGTTTCATGCGGACCCCCTCGAACAAGCTTCACACTACAAGTCCGTTCGTGGCTGAAATAAGGTGATGCATCGAAGGGAAGCGCCCATGGCCCTGAAAATCTGCGAGATCGTCGGCATCTTTCTCTCGGCCCTGACCGCCGGAATGTTTTTCGGGCCGTGGCTCGCCTTGACCATCTCCATCCGTACCTTCCAGCCGGATATTTTCCTCGCGATCGTGCAGCGGCTGAACACAAACATGGCGCGTATCATGACCGCGCTGATGCCGGTCAATCTGTTGGCGATGATTCCGGTGCTGTCCATGTCCTATGGCGTGCGGCCTTACACCTTCGCTGCGACGCTCGCGGCATTCGCCCTGTTCGTCGTGGCCCTGCTCGTGACCATGATCGTCGAGGTCCCCATCGTCCAGCAGATCGTGACGTGGACGGTTCCCACCTTGCCGGCCAACTGGCAGACGCTTCGCGATCGCTGGGGCGAGTTCCACGTCGTGCGGGTTCTTGCGTCGCTCGCGGGGTTTGTGTTTCTTTTGGCAGGCGCAATTTATTGATCCGGGGGCGACATGTATCTCCTGAGCGTGCTGCTGTTGATGCTGCTCTTTCCGGCAGGCTCGATCTGGTGGGAGCACCTTCATAGCGCCGCTCCCGTGATGCTGCTCGCGGGCAAGTGGTTCGTGTTCTGGAGCGCGGGCGTTCGCCTGACCCTTGCGGGCTTGCGCCAGCAGCTTCAGCCGCGTTTCACCTCGAAGGAGATTTTCGGCATCGAGAGCGACGATGCGTTGCCCATCGTGCGCGAGCTGGGTGTGGCCAATCTTGCGACGGGCGTGGTGGGACTGGCTTCGCTCGCAAAACCCGGCTTCGTCCTGCCGGTCGCCATCGCCGCTGCGATCTTCTACGGCCTCGCAGGCATCCGCCACATCGCGTCGAGCCACAGAAACGCGAACGAAAGCATTGCCATGATCAGCGACCTGTTCGCAGCCCTGGTTTTCGCCGGCTATGTCGGGTTCGTGGAGTTGAGCTGACGTCCGCATCTCTGCGGCGCCGTTTGTTTTTGCCCATTCCTGTAACGCGGTCGCCCCCTGCGCCGGACGCATTCGTCGGTTCCGGTCCGGCAGGTGCTAGGAGTGCGGGCCTCTGTCGTCGAAGGATATTCCATGCCCCGCATTCGTTTTCTTTTGCTGTGCCTGTTCGCGGCACTGCCGACCGCGGCCGTCGCACAAGACCCGATCCAGGTTATGATCGTGGGCGACTTCCACATGAGCAATCCGGGTCGGGATCTGCACAACGTCCAATCGGACGACATGCTGGCGCCGAAACGCCAGGCGGAGATCGCGGCGGCCGTGGCCGGGCTCGCGCGTTTTCGGCCGACGGCAGTCGATGCCGAGTGGGATAGCGATGCCGTTCCGCAACGCTACGACGCGTTTCTCAAGGGCAAGCTTCCGCCGTCGCCCAACGAAGTGGTGCAACTCGGATTTCGCCTGGCGCAGGCGAGCGGGGCGTCCATGCACGGCGTCGACTTCGAGGCCGATTTTCCCTATGAGGCCGTGCAGTCCTTTGCCAAAGCGCATGACGAGGACGATCTGCTCGCGAGCGCCAATGCAAAAGTCGAAAGCTTCGTTCAGCAGCAAGACACTTTGCTGAAGACCGGCACTGTGAGCCAGGTTCTGCGCTGGCTCAACGATCCGAACGTCGCGGCCGACAACAACGCGTTCTACCGCTCGATGCTGAAGATTGGTGGAGGCGCGCAGCAACCGGGCGCCGATCTCCTCGCAGCCTGGTATAAACGCAATTTCTATATCTGCGCCAACATCGTGCAGCTCGCGAAACCCGGGGATCGCATCGTGGTGTTCTTCGGCTCCGGCCACGAGTTCTTGCTGCGCCAATGCGTGAGCGAGATGCCGAACTACAAGCTCGTCGAGCCGAACGATTATCTGTCGAACTAGGGCCGCCTTATTTCGCGGCCGGCGGATAGTGAACCGTCTCGCCCGGCGCAAGCGTGGGCGTCCTGGGCGCGTCGGTCGAGAGCGTGGCCGTGAACGCCTGCTTGGCCGACTCGCAGAACTCGGACTTTGTCGGTGCGCCCGTCGACGGCGCGAAGCCCACGACGCGGGTGGTGATCATTCCTGAAACGGAGTTGCCGTCTGCCGAGAAGGCCATATTCGCGGTGACGTAGATATCCTGGCCGCCGAACACGAGAACGGCCTTGCGATCGGTGATGTCCTCAGTGAATCCGAGGCCCCAGCTCTGGATCAGATCGGGGTAGTCGCCCTTGCAGGCCGCTTCGAAATTGATCCCGGCTTCCATGACGGCAAGGCTGTTCGTGTTGGTGTCCGTGCCCACCGTGAAGTTTAGAAACTGGCCGTCCGCCGAAGTGCCCGTATAGGTGCCGGCCTTTTGCGCCTCGGCGCCGGAGACGATCGTGCAGAACATCGTGCAGGCCAAAGCCGTGACTCGAAGACTGCTCATTGGCGTACCCTTTGTTCGATCCGACAGTTCCACGGTAGGCCTCGCGGGCACGCAAGGGAATTGATCGACAGCACGCGCAGTTAACGAGTCATCGCGATTTTGTGCGCAAATTCGCAAGCCGGCGCGAAGAAATGCGCCGGCGTCCGCCGATTACTGAACGCCGGCCACCAGCGAGACTGTGTAGGGACCGGCCGTCCAGGTGTCGCCAACAGCGTGTGGGCTCACGGGCACGCAGGCCGGATTGGGAGTGTTGGGAATCGCGGGATCCGCCGTCAGGCAGATCGTGCCGCCGTCGATCTTCCAGGTGCCCTTGAAGCTGTTCGCGCCCTGTTTGCCCGTGAACGTGTGATCGGCAGCATAATAGATCCTGTTCTCGGTGCCGTTGGCGTCCTTTGTGATCGTGGTGTTGCCAAAGCGCGAGGCAAGAACACTGTCGTCGGCGATGGCCGCCGTCACTGCGAATGCGAATGCGGTGGCAAGCAGAATGGTGCGCATGACGTTCTCCCCGTAAGAATTGACGGCAAATCCTATCAGGATTCTGCGGCGAAGGAGAGCGATATCCAGGAGGAGCCTCTCCCGGAAAAGCGGCCGGGAGGAATTCGCCTCCCGGCCGATCGGAACTTGCCGATCAGAATTTATAAGACGCCGTCAGCCCGTAGATGGCCGGCTCGCCCACGAACGCATCGTAGCTTCCGCCTGCGAAATATTTCTGTCCGTTATAGGAGCCCGATTGCTCCGGCGTATCGAAGATCACCGTGGCGTAATGCTTGTTGGAGCAATTGCTGCACCAGGCGGCCAATTCCCAGCGGTCGTCCTTCCCCATGAGGGTCGCGCGCCCGTTGAACAGCGTGTAGCCGCCTTGGTCCTTCAGCGGGTTTTGATCGGAACCGGTATTGCGCGAGCTTCCGTAATACAGGTCGCCATGGAGCGAAAAGGACAATCCCGTATCGGCCAGCGGGAAGGTATAGGTCGCGCCGTTCGTCGTGCTCCACAGCGGTGCGTTGGTGAACGGATCTCCCTTCAGGCTGATGTCGTGATAGCCGGTAATGAGGTCCAGGAGCGGCAAGGTCGCGCCCGCACCGTATGCCGTGTCGGCATAGGTCACGCTGCTGTTCACCGTGAAGCCATCGAATAATGCCGCTTCCGTCTGGAGCTCGAAACCCTTCGACGTACCCGAAGGCATGTTGACGATGTGGAAGTCGATGCCGTCGAAGTTCAGCACCTGAAGATCGTGAAACTTCTCGTAGAACACCGTTCCGTTGATTAGGAGCCGGTCGTCGAACCATTTCGATTTGATGCCGCCTTCGAAATTGTCGGAATATTCCGGCTTGTAGGCGGGGTTCAACGGTGTGGGATTGTAAGTCGCGATCCCCACGCCCGGGAATCCGGAGATGATGCCGGCCGAGGTGCGGTCGAGATTGAAACCGCCATCCTTGCTGCCGCGGGAATAATCGACATAGGTCATCAGCTGGTCGGTCCAGAAATATTGAAGATTGGCCGTCCCCGTCAGAGCAGAACTGGATATCGACTGACGGCCGAGGTTGCCGGGGGATGCCGGCGTGTTCGAATTCCACTGATAGACGTCGCCGAAATAGGCCCCGAATTCGGACGCGGCCGGATTGGTGTTGTCCTCGATGAAACTGCCCGATTTCGAGTCCGTGCTGACGCGCAGGCCGCCGGTGAACACAAGTTTCTCCGTGATGTTGAACGCGCCTTGCCCGAACGCCGACCAGCTGGTTTCGTGCGTGGCGAATTGATCGATCGCCGCCGGGCCCGGTACGAACAGGTTGGGATCGAAGAATGGGGTGGGGGGCAGGGTGTCCGTCGCAGCGCTGCCGGTGAAGCATCCCGGCGCCCCGCCCGTGAAGGCCGCACACCAGTAATTGCCGTTCTGGGTTCCCGTATTCCAGACCTCGCGCACGGCGATCTGCTCGTCCGTGTAATAGAGTCCCGTCAGCCAGTCGATCGACTTGATGCCCGAGCTGAATTCCGCATGCCCCGAAAGACGAAGCTCCTCGCTGAAGACGCGATCTGCGAAATGGTTGGGTGACAGGGAGAAAAGGTCGGCGCCGCTGAAGCTGGCATTGACATTGGTCGTCTGGGAAAAATCGCGGTAGGCCACGATATCCGTAAGCTTCATGGCGCTGTTCAATTGCCAGTTCAATTCGGCGGAAACGCCGTCGTCCTGGAAGTCATACGGATCGTCGCCGGAGAGCGATTCCACATAATGTTCCTTGCCGGGGCCGGTGGCGGCGGGCGAGGTCAGCGCATTGCCGTTGATCGTCTCCAGCACATTGACGATCGGGGCCGTCGCGCCGTTGATCAGCCGAACGACGCCGCAGCAATCCTCGTTTCCGTGTGAAAAATCCCCGATGACGCGCAGGGTCACGTCGTTGTTCGGCGTCCACAGGGCCTGGCCCTTGAGGTAATAGCGGTCGCGATTGTCGAGTTTCTCGCCGCTGTTCTCGTCCGTGACGTAACCGTCGCGTTTGTCGTAGACGCCGACCCAGCGCGTCGAAAGCTGGTCGGAAATGGGAATGTTGATCCAGCCGTCCACTTTGTAGCCGCCGTAATTGCTGATGCCGGCCTCCAGGAACGCATCGTGAGTCTGGTCCGGCAGGTTTGTGGCGATGTTCAATGCGCCCGCCGAAGTATTCTTGCCGAAAAGTGTGCTCTGCGGACCTTCCAGCACTTCGACCTGGCTCACATCCACAAGATCGCCGAGCGCAAGTCCGCTGCGGTTGCGATAGACGCCGTCGATGAACGTTCCGACCGCGCCTTCAAGGCCGGGATTGTTGCCGGTGGTGCCCACGCCGCGAATCTTGATCGATGTGTCTGAGGCACCCGAAGTCGTCGAATACACAAACAGGCTGGGCGAAATTTTCTGCAAATCGTTGATGGTGTTGACGTTGGATTGGCGCAGCTGATCTTCGTTGTAAGCGTCGACCGTGACCGGGACCGTCTGAATGTCCTGGGAGCGCTTTTCCGCCGTCACCACGACCGTTTCGATCTGATTTCCGGCCTGCGCAGAGGCTTTTTCCGCGAGGGGCGCCAATGCGGCGACGCATACGGACGTCAACAAGACAAATGAAATCTTCATGGCCGAAACTCCCCCTGTTCCCCGCCATCCTCCGTTCGAGAGGCGGGGTTATGAATCAAGAGGTTAGCGCCTCGTCATGGCGTGCGCTTTTGTGCCTGCGCACCGGACTTTTGCGCCAGCGCACCAAATTGCTCGCTGCACGGGCTAATGCCGCCGCTTCGCATCACGGGGGGAAATACCGAATGCACGCCGGAACGCGGTTGCGAATTGGGAGGGACTGGAGAATCCGCAGCTCATGCTGACATCGGTGATGGGAAGCGCCGGCAGGTTCTCGAGAATATGACGGGCGCGCAGGAGGCGTTCGCTGCGGATGTATTCGCACGCCGTGCGGCCGTCGTCACGGAAGAGATCGTGCAAATAGCGCAAGGACAGCCCGCACTCCGCAGCGATATCGACGAGCTTGAGGTCGGCATCGGCCAGGCGCGCGCGAATTGTGCGCTTGACGCGCACGAGATTAGCGGCACGAACGGAGCTTGCGTCCGGGGCGATTTCGCCCGTGCCGCCAAATGCCAAAAGAAGCAGTTCGCCGGTCAATCGGGCCGCCGTCCGGAACTCTTCGTCGGACATCGACGACGATTCGCGTTGCAGCGTCTTCAAGGTCTCGCACGCAAGCCGTTCTGCGCCTTCGAGCGTGGAGACGGCTCGCGCGCAGAGATTTTCGCCGCCGATAAAGCGCTGATCGACAAAGCTACGCGGCATGAAGAAATAGACCGTATCGTTGTCACCATACTTGATCTGCGATACCGGCTCCGCCTGCGTTATCATCGTCATCGAATGGGCCTGGCAGC
>Ga0302326_10025186_pt1 | contig 12070 bp, 13 predicted proteins | sample Palsa_T0_3_FD_202264 | JGI IMG/M metagenome (GOLD analysis project Ga0302326, IMG submission 202264) | Peat permafrost microbial communities from Stordalen Mire near Abisko, Sweden - Palsa_T0_3 | ecosystem: Environmental > Terrestrial > Soil > Palsa > Peat permafrost | place: Sweden: Abisko...
GCGGCAGCGCAGGCAGCGAAGATTAGGACAGTGCGCATACTCTTAGTTTGGCACATCCGCGTGTCCGGTCCTCCCTTCCAATAGATCCACGATATGCGGCACCAGTTTCGCGATGGCATCGAAGGACTCGACCGCTCCTTTGGGAGAGCCCGGCAAATTTACGATCAAACACCGCCCTCGCGTACCGGCAGCCGCGCGGCTGAGCACGGCGAACGGCGTGGCCTTGTAGCCTTCCGAGCGCATCAACTCCCCGAGGCCAGGCACTTCGCGTTCCAGCACGTCGCGCGTCGCTTCCGGTGTGACGTCGCGCAGCGCGACTCCGGTTCCACCAGTGGTGAGGATTACCGACACCCGGCCGGAATCGGCCAAACTCCTGAGCAGCGCCGCGATTTGGCCGCGTTCGTCGGCCACCACTTGAGGAGCTTCGACGACCCAGCCGAGCGACTCCACTCGCTCGCGCAGCTTTAATCCCGAGCGATCCTCGCGCGTGCCCGCCACCACCGAGTCGCTAATCGTGATCACCGCGGCGCGGATCATGCCCGGCGGTAGTCTCCGCTCTTCCCGCCGGACTTTTCGAGCAGGTACACGTCCTGGATTTCGATCCCCTTGTCCAGCGCTTTCGTCATGTCGTACACGGTAAGCGCCGCTACCGTAACCGCGGTGAGCGCCTCCATTTCGACGCCCGTGGGTCCGGTGGTGCTGACGTTTGCGAGGATTCGCACGCCACCGCTTTCGATGCTAACCTCGACGTCCACATGCGACAGCATCAGCGGATGGCAGAGCGGAATCAGCTCGGCCGTTTTCTTCGCCGCCGAAATGCCCGCGACGCGCGCGATGTCGAGCGGGTTTCCCTTGGGATTCTCGGGAAGCTGCGCGAGAACCTCGGGCTTCATGCGGACGAAGGCATGCGCCCGCGCCGTTCGTTTGGTGGGGACTTTGGCGGACACATCCACCATGCGGGGCGAGCCGGCGTCGTCATAGTGGCTGAGCTTCTTCTTCATTTCAACAGCACTCGAATCCACTCGCCCGTGGCCCAGCTTTCGCGATCCGGTTCAGTCACCAGAAACGCATTCGCGTTCGCCAGCGCTGGAATATCTCCGGAGCCTTGCCACGGAACGGGCGTCACTTCCGATCCGCCATTCGAGAGGCGCGCGGGCAAGAAACGAGTCAAGCCGGTCTTCTGACGAAAGTCCCGTCGGAGCTTGCTCCAGACCATCGGCAGCTCGCTCTCGCTTTGACCCCCCAGCAGCTCGACGGCGGCCCGGGCGAATACTTCGAACGTCACCATGGTGGACACGGGATTTCCGGGCAGGCCGAAGAAAAACTTGTCGCGCACTTTTCCAAAAACGAGCGGCTGGCCGGGCATGATCAGAACGCGATCAAAAAAGAACTCCGCGCCCAGATCGGCTAACACTCGCTCCACGATATCGTACTTGCCGGCCGAGACTCCGCCCGACAGAAGCAGCAGATCGAAGCCGAGGCCGCGCTCGATCAGCTCGTGCGTGGCGGCGTATTGATCGCGGGCCACCGGTAGAATTTGAGGGCATCCGCCCGCCCGCGCCACTTGCACCGCGAGCGACTCGACGTTCGAGTTGCGAACCTGATAATCGAGCGGCGTTTGGCTGACCTCGACGATCTCGTCGCCGGTTGCAAGCAGCGCAACCAGCGGGCGGGCGAATACACGCACGCGAGCGTTCCCGGAGGCGGCCAATACCGCGATCTCCGCGAATCCCAGCCGCCGCCCCGGTTCGAGCAGCACATCTCCCTGGCGCGCCTGCGAGGCTTGCGGGCTGATGTTTTCGCCGGACTGCAAGGACCGCGGCACAGTCACCCGGCCTTCCGCGACGGTGACGTGCTCCACCATGACGACGGCATCCGCGCCGCGCGGCGCCGGCGCGCCGGTCATGATCTCGACGGCTTGGCCGGCGTGCATTTCACCGGCGAAGGTTTCGCCCGCGCGGACCTCGCCGAGGATGTCGAGTTCGCCGGGCAAATCGGCGGCGCGCACGGCAAACCCGTCGCGCACGGATCGGGCCACCGGGGGGTAATCGCGATCGGCGACCACGCGCTCGGCCAGGACTCGCCCGGCTGCCTCCGCCAGGCCGATTTCCTCGATGCGCGGGGAAGCCGGCGCCTCCGTCACTTTGGACAGCACACACGCGCGCGCCTGTTCAAAGGTCAGAGAAGCCACTAGAGCCATTGTAGCCCTCAGGCTTCCAGCGCTTTCCGAATCGCCGCCTGCGCCTGCAGCATCAAGGTCTCGTCCGGATGCGCCAGGCGCGGCCAAAAGAAGCCGCGCAATCCGTCCTTCTTCCTCCGCGGAACGATGTGCACGTGCAGATGGGGCACACTCTGGCTCACACGATTGTTGATCGCGATGAAACTGCCTTCCGCTTCCAGTCCTCGCTCGACGGCTCGCGCCAGTAACTGCACGTTGGCGAAGAAGGGTCCGATCAGGTTCGCGGGAAGATCGTCTAGCGTTTCGGTATGTTGCTTGGGAACCAGCAGCGTATGGCCGATGAACAACGGCCGGTTGTCCAGGAAGGCCAGCGAGATCGAATCTTCGTAGACCATCAAACTGGGCAGCTCACCGGCGGCGATCTGGCAAAACTTGCACGCTAAGCCCGCCGCCATCAGCTCTCGACCGGCCCTTCGCCTTGGCTGAGTGCGCGAATAATTTGTTCCTTACGCTGATCGGCGGCCTCCACCGCCGACGCCATGGAGTAAGAATAAACCAGAGCACCCAGGGTGGCGCCTCCTAGCAGCACGGCAAAGAACGCCCATTCGGCGTCGAAGGCGTAGCGCGCCAGATAAGCCAGCGCCACCGGGATCAGCGCCGCCGGAAACGCTACCATCAACATGGCCTGCATGCGTCCGCCGGCGGCGGTTCGAAAGGATCGGGTGGGATTCACGGCGCGCGGCGTGTAGAACGAACTCAGGTTCCCTATCGACAAGATAAACAGCGTAACCACGGCGGTCACCGCGAACGCCTCCACCACCTGCAGCACGGTCAGAGGGAGCCGCAGCAGCGCGCACACCAGAGCAATGGCCACGATCTCCACCAGAACCAGCGCAACGGCCGCGATGTTCTTACCCGCCAGAACCGTGGACATCTTCACCGGCGCCAGGTAGTAGACTTGCACCGCGCCGCGATCGAATCCAAAGGCGTTCCAGAACAGGGCGTCGCTCAACAGCAGCAGGGCGTACACGGAGACCAACGCGAGATAGTTGTCCCCCATAACCGAGTGCCGCGCGCTTTCCCGGCCGAACGCCATCGGCGCCCAGATCAAGAGTCCGAACGAGAAGCCCATCAGGAAGACCAGACGAAAGCGCGGCGCCCGGCTCAGAAAGCGGAACTCTTTTTCGACCAGAGCGCCCAGCGGATCGGGGAAGACCGCGCTGGGCAGCCGATACCACCATTCCATCCGGCTCGCGCCGCGTCCGGCGGAGGCGCCTTTCGCGGCGGCTTCGGCGGCGTCGAATCGCAGGCCGCGCTCGAATTGCCATCGGCCGAAAATGTAGGCCAGGGCCGTCCACAGGAACAAGACCGCAACGGTCTTCCACTGAAAGTCGCCTTCCGCCAGGCGCGCCGTCGCGGTCCACGGCAGAAACGGAGAAGCGTCGGCGGCGAATAGTCGCTGAAGACGGGCGCGCGAACCGGAGAGCAGGAGCATTTGCGGCAGCGCCGCGGCCAGCACGAAGAAGAGCGCCACCACCTCGCGGACTCGCCGGCGCGACATCAGGCGAACCAGCAGGTCCCGGACTCCGGCCGAGCAAAACAGGTTGAAGATCACGAACACGCCCAGCGCGGACGGCCCCCAGTGCGGGATCTTCGGGTTCCGCAGCAGCCCAACCGCGGCGCCGACGATCAGGAGCAGCATTTCGATCCCGGTGGAGATCCGCAGCAGGACTTCCAGGGCGAAAAGCTCGCCGGTCGGAATCGGATAAACCAACAGCTTGCGGATTTCTAGGGACGACCCCATGGAAGCCATCAGCACGGGGATTAATTGCCAATAAAGGAAGCACAGCAGCAGCGCGGCGGGAAAAACCTGGTGGATGAAATGCACTTCCTCGGGATTGGCCAGTAAGATCGCCGCGAGCACACCCAGGTACGCGAAGATCCCATACCAGAAGGTGGTCAGCAGACCGGTGAAGACAGCGCCGGCTTTGCTGGAACGCGGAAAGTGATTCCGCATGCTGCGCCATTGCGCCCAAACGATCGCCACCGCGCGCTTGCCCATCGCGCTATAGCCAGTCCAAACTCTCGGCGGGACCGTCGGCGCCCACCACGCGAACGAAAACGTCCTCCAATGTTTCGGACCCGCTGCGCAGCTCCGCCATGGTTCCGGCCAGCACCAGCCTGCCGTCCTGGATGATCGCCACCCGATCGCACAGGCGCTCCACAACTTCCAGGACATGCGAGGTCAGAAATACGGTTGCGCCGTGGCGCACTTGGTCGAGCAGAATTTCCTTCATGAGTCTGGCGCCCACCGCGTCCACGCCCTCGAAAGGCTCGTCGAGCAAGAACAATTCCGGCCGGTGGATCAGCGCGGCGGCCATGGCTATGCGTTTCCGCATTCCCTTGGAGTAATCGCCGATCAGCTTGCGGGAGTCGCCGGCTAGCTCGAAAAGTCCCAGCAGCTCGCCGGCCCGCTCGCGTGCGACCGGCTTTTCGAGTCCATACATGCGCCCCACGAACTCGCAGAACTCCCCTCCGGTCAGATGATCAAATAGCAACGACTCGTCGGGAACCAGTCCGATCTTGCCCTTCACCTCCAGAGCGTGTTCGGGCATCGGGAGGCCGAGCAGCTCGATGGTTCCCGAAGTGGGCGGGGCGAGGCCCATGAGCATCCGGATGGTGGTGGTTTTGCCGGCCCCGTTAGGCCCGAGAAATCCGAAAAAGCAGCCACGCGGAACCTCCAGATCCAGACCATCCACGGCCGGCTTGTCGCCATAAAGTTTCCTGAGATTATGAACTGAAATCGCGGAACTGGTGAACATGGCGGCCAGTCCCATGGTACAAGAGCGCGGGCTTCCCCCGACGCATCCGTGGCTTCGCCTGCCAGCGATCCCCTTGCACATGAAAGGGTTGCATTTCTCTGAAGTTTTCCGCTCAGCCTCCCGATAAGTCTAGTGTGACCGTGTCCTCTGCAAGCTCACCCGTCAAGGAGCGGGCGCTCCGGGCTCTCGGAGAGCTGCCGCCATTTTCGCCGGTCTTGAATCGTCTGATTGCAAGCCTGGCACACGAAGACGTCTCATTCGCCAAACTAGCCGATCTCATCGAAAAAGACACCGTGCTGGCGGGGAACATCCTGCGGCTGGTCAATTCGGCGCTATATGGCCTGCCCGGCACTATTAACTCCATTCGGCATGCCGTGGCATTGCTCGGGATCACCAAGCTTCGCAACGCCACGCTGAGCATGTCGGTGGCACGGATGTGGAACCAAGTGAAGACGCCGCCGGGCTGGTCCATGGCGCGTTTCAATCTTCACTCGGCGGGCGCCGCGATCCTGGCGGATCTTATCGCGCAACGGCTAAAGGTGGAGTACGCCGAGGGCGCGTTCGCGGCCGGGCTGTTCCATGACATCGGCCTGTTGCTGGTCGCGGTGGGGTTGCCGGAGGAATACAAGCAGATTTCGATACTGTGCCAGCAGGATCAGAAATGGAAGCTGGAGTACGAACTGGAAGTGCTCGGCACAACTCACACCGAGCTGTCGGCCGAAGCGCTGGCGGCCTGGAACCTGCCCCAACCCATCCAGATGGCGGTGCGGTATCTCGACCACCCGGAGTTGGATCCATCCTGCCAAACCCACGAAATCCCGCTCAGCCGCGTTCTCCATGCGGCGGATAACTATGTGAAAGCCATAGGAACCTCGGTCAGTCTCTTCGAAAACGACCGCGGCGAAGCTCGAGATGTACTCGAAGCGCTGTCACTCGGCGATTCGCTCCCAGCCCTGTTGGAGGAATTCGAAAACGAGTTCGCCGCCATCAAACCCTACTTCTGATCCGTCAGGCCGGCCAGTAGAACTCGCCTGAACCCACGATAACGGCCGGGCCGGTCAGGAACACCGAATCGTCCCAGCGTAAGCGCAAAACCTCGCCCGCGCCGGTTCTCACATCCACCGGACTGGCGGCCACGCCTCGCAAGATGGCGGCCACGGCGGCCCCCGTTGATCCAGTCCCCGAACTCAGCGTCACACCCGCGCCGCGCTCGTAGAAACGAGCCTCGACGGTATGCCCGTCCAGCGGCCGCACGATCGAGACGTTGGTCCGCTTCGGAAATTGCGGATGACCTTCGATCTCGGCCGCCAGCTTCTCCCAATCCTCGGAAAAATGATCCACGAAAACCACGCATTGCGGATTGCCGACGTCGAGAATGGACACCTCTTGCGCGCCGTTCCGTAGTGGAAGCAAGCAGCGGATCTGACGTTCGTGGAAGACCGGACGGCCCATGTTCATCTCGAACAGAAAACGGCGGCCACTCCGCTCCAGCAGACGAAGCTGCTTCGGCCCCGCGCCGGTGGTGATGGTTAGCTCATCGCCCGCCATGCCCGATTCGATCAGCAACGCCGCCGCGCAGCGCGTGCCGTTTCCCGAAATCTCGGGCTCGCTTCCGTCCGCGTTGAAAAGCCGGATGCCGGCGCCACGGATCAAGATCCAGCCATCCGCGCCGATTCCGGTGTGCCGGCCGCAAATCGCGCGCGCCGCCGACGCCAGATCGCTCGCGGAGACTTGATCGGCCCAGCTCAGCAGAAAATCGTTTCCGGCGGCCTGCGCCTTGGTGAAGGGAATGGTCATGGGTCACTCGCGTTTATAGATTTCCACGATAGGCGCGCCCGGGACCGCGATGCTTCGCATCAGGCGAAAGCGCGGGCCGCCTCCGAGTGTCGATCTTTCAACCGCCCGGGCGACTTCGCCATCCGCAAACCCGACCGCCCATTTCTCGTGCAGAAAAAGGCGCGGGCGTTGGACCGCGGTCATCCAGGCTACCACGTTGCCCTCATGGAGCGTGCCGCGCAACGGAATGCCGGCCTCGCGAAAAATCCCCGTCAAGTCGCCAAAACTGGTGAAGATTCCTCCGCCCCGGTATTGACCGGCCAGCATCAGGGCAGCCTGCCGGGTCCAAACCTGGCGGGCCTCGGAATTGACCTGCGACTCCTCCCAGCAGATCCAATTCTCGGGATTCGGCCGCGCCAACCACGGGGCAACCCCAACGAGCACGATGGCGCCTGACGCCAGCGCGCGGAAGCGCGGGGTCGCCGCCAGCGCCAGGCATCCGCCCGCGATCGCGAGCAATGGCAGCGCGGCCAGTCCGTAGCGCGAATTGTAATAGCTGTTAAACCAGAGCTTCGGGAGCAGGATGGGCGTCGCGCCCGAGTAAATGCTCCACACGTAAAAGATCGGCGGGAGCGACGCGAGCAACACCGGCCAGAACACGCGCTTCGCGGCCGCGCTAACCAGGCCCGCCGCGGCGACGACCACTACGCCCCAGCCCGCACACAATCGAGCGGCCGCTCGAAAGAACAGCCAGGCCTCGCGCCAATCGTGATCGCCTGGATAAGGCCGCATGTGTTGCGCCAGTTGCCGCGCGTAAATGCCTTTGGCCGAATAAGGACCGTTAAAGAACTCCAGTGGATTGCTGTACAACCAAAAATTGTGGCCGAGCCAGTAGAGCGGCCCGAGGCTGGCGATCGCCAGGAAGACCAGCGATGGTAGAAATCGGCGCCCGCGCGCGACCAATAGAAAATAGATTGCGACGAAGGGGATCAGAAACCAGCCTTCGTAGCGCGTGAGAGTGGCGGCCAGGGTGGCGAGCGCCGCGCCGATCACCGCGCTCCAGGATTGCGTGTCCCTGAACAAAACGGTGCAGTACAACAAGGCCATAAATCCGGCGAAGGCCACCGGCTCGGTCATGGGCGTCGCCTGCAGGTACAACAGATTCGGATTCAATGCGAACAGGCCGAGAGCGGCGAAGGCGGCGGGCGACGAATGCGTGGCACGGCGCATGGCGGCGAAAAGGAAGACGCCCGCAAGCACGAAACAGGCAGACGACGGGATCGCGCCGGCCAGGCCGCTGTGCCATAGCCCGTCGTTCCAAACCAGAGCCAGCGTGAGGATGTGCGGGAGCGGCAGCCAGACGGTGCCGATCTGATCGTATCCGGGCGTGCGCGAGTCGATGATGCGGCGCGCGATGTTGAGGTGCGCTTCGGCGTCGCCATAGTAGAGCGTCCAGCCCCAGCGATGGACCAGCGCGGTAGAGAACGCACTAAGCGCGGCCAGACCCGCGAACACCAGCGCAAGTTCGATCCGTGCGCGTTTCAAAACTCGGTGAACGCTCGAAACTCTTCGAAACGGGCGTCAATTTCTTCGCGCGTCAAGGTCCGGAAGCGGTCCACTCCGAATTTCTCGCAGCAGAAACTGCCGAGCACGGAGCCATAGATCACGGCGCGGCTCAATTCCTTCGTGTCGATGTGGCCCTGCTGAAGATCGAAGCCGCGTTCGGCGAGATAGCCGATGAATCCGCCCGCGAAGCAATCGCCCGCGCCGGTGGGATCGAAGACTTCTTCCAGCAGATATCCGGGGACCATGAAATGCCGGTCGCGATGAAAAAGAATGGCGCCGTGCTCGCCGCGCTTGATGACCAGCGTGCGCGGTCCCATCTCGAGGATCTTGGCGGCGGCGCGTTTGAGGTTGTAGGCTTCGGCCAGCATGCGCGCCTCCGAGTCGTTGATGAGCAGAAAGTCCCACTCGCGGATGGTGTCCAGGAGTTCCTCGCGGTAATCCTTGATCCAGTAGTTCATCGTGTCGCCGCCCACCAGGCGCACGCCGTTCATTTGCGCCCGCACGCTGCGCTGGAGCGCGGGCTGAATATTGCCGAGCAGCAAATACGGGGCCGCGCGGTAGCTTTCGGGCAGTTTCGGATCGAAGCCTGCGAAGACGTTGAGGTCGGTGCGGAGCGTGGTGCGATCGTTCATGTCCGCCGAATAAACACCGGACCAGAAAAATGTTTTGCCGGGAACGCGCTCGAGGCCCTCGATATCGATGCCGCGATCGACGAGAAACCGCTCGTCTTCGGAGGCGAAATCGTCGCCCACCACGCCGACGATTTTGGTTTTTGCGAAATAGCTGGAGGCGAGCGCGATATAGGTGCAGGCGCCGCCGAGCATGCGATCGACGCGGCCATGCGGAGTCTCCACCCCGTCATAAGCCACCGAACCGACCACGACAACGGACATATGCTCGATTGTAACCAGCGGCGGGTCCGTCGCGCGCGAGTTCGCTAGAATGAAGTTGCCGCAAGGGGCGGTTAGCTCAGCCGGTTAGAGCGCCTGCCTTACAAGCAGGAGGTCCGCGGTTCGAGCCCGCGACCGCCCACCACAAGAACTGTTTACCAGGCGATACCGAGTTCACGAGCTAGAGAGGCGAGGCGGGAGTCCGCGGTCCACAACGGCATCCGACCCACGATAGCGGACGCCAAGAGGTGAACGCCGATCCAGCCTGCCCCGCGCCCTTGCAGAGCCCGATCACGAACGAATGCCACGACATCGCGATGCGGAATGAAGCTGGCGTGCCGTATCCGTTCGTAAGCTGTCAACAGCTTCCCGCGGCTTCCTCGAGCGCCAATGAGAAGTTCTCCATAGACCAACTCATGCCCGGCCACCTCATCCATGCTCAGAAGTCTTTCCAACTCGGTGGCGTAGGGCGCCCGGTCTGCCAGGAACCTGATCCACACCGAAGTGTCCACCAGGACCATCAGGCCACCCTGCCCTTTGACGACCGTCGTTCACGACGTCTGGGCACGTCTTGCGCCCGGGGCTCAGCGCCGCGAAGCGCACGAAGGCGCTCGTAGGCTGCATGGCGAATCAAGGCCTCGAGGCCCAAGCGGAGCGTGTCTGTATCCGTGGTCGCGCCACAGGCCGCCTTCGCCTCCCGGAGGAGTTCCTCGCTGACGTTGAAGGTCTTCTTCATACATACTATTGTGCCATATAAGTATGGCCAGTTATTCCACGATTGGCAGCTAACGGTTCGCGCTATTTCAGCGGACGCCTGTTAGCAAGCCTCGGCTTTGCGGAATAGAACAGCGTGCGTTCCAAGGTGCTCAGTCAGCTTTAGCTGAGCTTGATCTAGTTCGATCTTCAAGGTATCCATTGCCTCGGAAAGTTGTCCCGCTTTCGCAGGCTCACGGCGGCGCTGCCCCTCGAGTTCCCTGTAGCGTTTTTGACGGCTCGACCGGATCCACTCCAGCACGGAGCACAGGTCGCATCCGATCTCGACCGCTCGCTCCCTTCGGGCTGGTTTTCTGTTCATCGTCCGCCTTCTTAAGAGGAAACGTGCGTCGCGCGCCAAAGGTTACGTTTTCTTCATTCGAGATGGCCATCATTACGCTTCGATACATTCGCTTGTGTTAGGATGCTTCGTCAGAGCGGAGGTTCAAGATCATGAATTGGAAAGCGCGATTACGCCGTTGGATGGGCTTGTCGTACGTGTGCCTGATGGTGGTGGTTTCCGGCATTTGGATCATGCACGCCCAACAGGAACAGAATCCGAACTTCACCGGAAAAATTACGCGGATCGAAGACGCCGCCAAGCCGGGAATCGCGCACATCCACTTTGAAGCCGGCGCCCGCACTAAATGGCACATCCATGAGGGCGGCCAGATTATCTTGGTTGAGGAAGGCGTTGCGCGGACCCAGTTGAAGGGGAAGCCGGTGCTGGAATTGAAGGCCGGCGAAACCACCTACGCGCCTCCGGGAGCGGCGCACTGGCACGGCGCCTCGCCCGATGAAGCGGCGACTCAGTTCAACGTCAGCCGAGGCACAACTACTTGGCTGGACGCAGTCACCGAAAAAGACTACACGGCCGCGCCCAAGAAGCCCTAGTTGGTTGCCGCAGGGTTCGCCGCCACCTGCTGCGGCTTAATGAGTTCGTCGATCAGAAACAGGTCCGTGAGCAAGGCTCGCAGATGGATGGAGGCGTTGAGATTGTCGATCAACTGCGAGCTGATGGAGGGCTGCGCCAGAACCATTCGCAACGCCGCCAGCGAATCGTTCGCATCGCGATCTAAGACGGCCAGGAACGGTTCGTAGCTGCCCATCCCTCCGTCGCGGGCCACTGCCCCATAACTCTGGGCTAATCCAGCCAGCGCATCCACGGCGCGCTTCAGAAATTGCCGAAGCTGTCCACCGTTGCCGCCCTCGCCGGGGAGTCCCTGCGCGGCATAGGCCAGCATGAACTCGTAGCACTCTTCGATGGCATTACAGCGCTGCCGGACGTCGTCCAGCATGCCTTAGGCTGAAGCTCCCTTGGACGTGGTGGCTTCCACGGTCCATCGCTCCGGATCGTGGTGCTCAAGATAGTATTCCTTGGGCATGGAACCGAAGACCATGGATTTCGTGATGACGAGCTTCTCCGGCCGAAGGGCGAAGTAGATGTGAATCATGATCAGCGCGATCAGGCTGACGCCCGCGAGCCCATGCAGCACGTACATCATGCCCCAGGTCATGTCGCCGAACAAATAGGGATTGCGGGGGAAGAAAGCCGTGCGCACGCGAAACATCATGAACACGCCGGTCACGATCACCGCCAGACCGGTCAATAGGATCGCGCCGTGGTACATCTTGTTCTCGAGCGGGTACTTGGCGAATCGTCTGGGCGCCGGAGCGTCCTGTCCCATGAACCGCTTTAGTCTGCGAGTGGCGTCTTCGATATCTTCCTTATCCGGCCAGATGGCCCAGAAGTCCATGAAGAAGGTGGCGTGGACGATGTGGAAAATGATGGAGACGGTCAAGACCGCGCCCGCGATCCAGTGGTAAGTGACCCAAGGAAACCGAACGCCGACTTTCGGAAGAAACGCCGTGACAAGCAGCGTCAGCATAGACGCAGCCATGATCCAGTGGAACATGCGCGCGGCGAAGGAGTGCCTGGGGACTTCCGCCGGCACGGTGGCGACGACGGCCGCCGACGGAGCGCCCGAGAATTCCTCCGCCGCGGCAAAATATCGAGCCCAAATCGCGTGAACCACCAAGAAAGCCAGTCCCGCGATGGCGAACACCCAGATCAAAATCCAGGC
>Ga0302326_10025187_pt1 | contig 12070 bp, 15 predicted proteins | sample Palsa_T0_3_FD_202264 | JGI IMG/M metagenome (GOLD analysis project Ga0302326, IMG submission 202264) | Peat permafrost microbial communities from Stordalen Mire near Abisko, Sweden - Palsa_T0_3 | ecosystem: Environmental > Terrestrial > Soil > Palsa > Peat permafrost | place: Sweden: Abisko...
GGGCGCGGGATTCCCACTTTCCCACAGCCCCGGCGACGACGGGTTCATCCCCACCGCCGGTGACAAAGTTCACAATCAAGCCCCGAGTGCTAACTTATGACTGGACCAAAAACGGGGGGCAGGTCAACGCAACTGCATGCGCGAGACAATTGGGACTTGTTCACTCACACATTAGGGGGATTCAACAATCGCTTTTCAAAGACACCATCGAAACGCTCCCGGAGATACAAGCTGATGATGTGAGAGCTGCGGAGGCAATGATGGAAGCTTCGCCAAAACCGGACGAGAAGAAACCCAATGCCAAGGCTGAACCTATTTCACCGAGGCTTCCTGAGAGCACTTCAAGGTAACAAGAGGGTGTCCCGCCTGTAGTTGAAGGTTAGCAGCGGCGGCTGGCGGGCCGCCTTTTCGCGCGCTCTCTTCTTTACGGGCACGCACGATTGGATCATACCATTCCGGTACGTCATCGCCGAGGAACCCATTTCGCTTTTCCGGGTTCGGGGCTTCCGGGCCTCGCTTTTTCGGGTGGCCGACCCTTCGCGGGTTTCGAGGCGTCGGGGTTTTGATTTCTGTTGCACTCAATGGGCTACAAGCTCATTCGCCACTATGGGCGCGGGCATCTCCACTCCATCACCTTTACTTGCCATCGGCGCCTGCCGCTACTGGACGGGTGGCCCGGGCTTTGTAGTTGAAGTTGGGGTGCCCCGTCCTACGTATTTTGTAGGGCGGGGCTTTTTCGTCTACCCCTCGAGGAGCCGCGAGTTCAAACAAAAGCCCCGCCCTCGAAGAGCGTCAAGGACGGGGCATCCCAACTTCAGAATCTGAACCGCGAGTAGACGTACGTGAGCAGTATCAAAGAATCGAGCATAGACAAACGTGTGAAACGCCGAAGGCCGGGCCACCTGCCCAAAAACGTCATCTCATCAGATCTTCAATTGTTCATCCGTTTGCGTGTTCGGTATGCGGCTTGTCGGCTTCACGCCAGTGCTACTTCGCGGCTGAAATTGGGTTTCTTCTCCGCATGGAGTTTGAGCGCGACGCCGCAAACTGTAGCGATGCGCTCCAGCATCGTGAGCGAGTGCCCGGTATACTCGGCATCCTCAAGACGGGCGATCACCGATTGTGTCGTCCCAACCTTCTTAGCGAGTTCGGTCTGAGTCAACGCCGCATCCTCGCGCATTTCGCGGACCAGTTGAGCCAAGTCAATTTGATGCAGAGTGCGTGCAAACGTGTTTCGATAGGTCGCGCTCTTGCGTGCACGCTGCTCGACGAATTCGGCGTGTCTGTCGCGCTTGACGGTTTGCTTCATAGCCCCAACTCCTTCAGGATGGCTTCTCGTACCTTCTGCGTTCCCGTGTAACGGTTTCGATATTTCATCCAGAGCTCCATTAGTTGCTCTGCCCTTGTAATTTCGCTGGGCGGGGTCTGGTCTGTTTTCTTCTGGAATCCGGAAGTGATCACGATCAGCATTCGCGGCTGATAAAAGAACAGGACCCGGAAAATCCGGTCAAATTGTTTAACTCTTAGCTCGAAAACGTCATCCGAAAGCTTCTTGACGAACTTTCCTTGCATCCGGTTGCCGTAAATGCGCAGGCGCTCGATAAACGCATCTGTGCGGGCGGCCGCTTTGTCATCCAGCGAATCGACGAACTCTCGGGCAGGCACCCGCCCGTTCGGCAGTTCCACATACTGAATCGCGAATTCGCCGCCCAAGTGTTCCTCAACTGAGCCGCTCGCCTATCCCACTTTTGAATTATCGCATAATTGCTATGCGCCGTCAACAAACTCGCTAGGAACTTCCAGCGCGGAACGGATGACGAAAACTAAAATCCCAGTTGACAAAAGCATTGCGGCATCGCTATATCGTGCGTGGATACAATGCGTAAGATGGCGTCTCTATCCAGAAAGAGCTTTCCTATGAATAGGTTTGCGGTACTCGTGGGAACACTGCTCATAGCTATGCTTGCCGCGCCGGCGCTGAATCCCCAGCTTGTGCTGCGCGCCGCGCCCGCGCCAGTTGGAAATGCGGAGGATGGCAAGGTCTTCTGGCAAGCGCAGATGTGCCAATACTGCCATGGCGTGCAGGCGGAAGGCGCCTGGGGGCCGGATCTCGCGGGTCGCGGGATTACGGAGGCTGAGGCGAAGCATGCGCTGCGCCAGCCGTATGGATTGATGCCTGCCTACACCGAAACGCAGGTGAGCGACCAGACCATCGCCAACCTCTTGGCTTATTTCTCCACGCTGCCGAGGGCGGAACAATTTGGCGCGTGGCGCTGGCAAGGGCCGCCGGCCGGCGCGCCGGAGGGACAACGGCTGCAAAGCGCGTTTGGCTGCGGCCAGTGCCATGAGCCGGAGCTGGCGATTCCCCGCCGATGGGTTGGGGGCGAGACAAAGGCCGGTGACTTCGACTATTTCGCAAAGCAGATCTACGATCATACGGACAAATACCCGCACGGGCGGATGGGAAATTTTTCGAGAGAGCGGCTGCCGGAAATGGTGTTGCGTGTGATTTACCAATTCATGCTGGACACCGGGCTGCGCGCGCCGATTAATGCGGCGCTCAAGGCCGGCCCAAGCGAGGGCGGCAACACCACGTACACGCTGAACATATTCAACGACGGCTGGGCGGAAAAAGGGATCGACGCCGAGGACGTCACGATTTTCCTGAAGATCCCTCCGGGAACCAAGTTCGTCGGCGCGACAGGCGCAGGGTTCAAGCGAGTTCAGCCGCTCGCGCAGTTGGGGATCGACCCGTCGATTGCGAACACGCCCGGCCGGTTCGATCCTTCTCCCAATCCAAAACTTCCCGAACGTCCGAAGCCCGACCTGTCGGGCGATGTTGCCGTGTGGAAGATCCCGCGAATCGCGGCGGCCGAAAAGCAAGTCTATACGCTGACCCTTGCAGGGCCGCCGGCTGAAATCTACACCATTCCCGGTCCGGGGCCCACGGGGCAAGTTTTTAAGGGATTCGAGGGCTCGACCGTATATTGGGCCAAGCCGGGAGCGCGCATGGGGCCGCCGCAACTGGTGTACCGCGATCTGCGGCTTCCGGACAAGGGTGACCAGGTGGCTGTGGGCGCGGTTCGATGAATTCAGCAGCTACAATGAAGAGACAACCAATTTGCCGGGAGGTGGAAGTGATGCCTATCCGATCGAGCGTGAATTCGATGCGATGGCCGTTGATTCATGTGTGCGCAATGGTGGTTCTGATCTCCTGCGGCGTTGCCGCGCCTGCGTTCGCCCAGGAACCGGGGGCGCACGACAGAATCTACGTCGTAACCCACGCCGACTTGCTGCCACCGAACATAGCCACGGGTAACAAATTGCTGCAGCAATACGTTGCCGACAGCCGCAAGGAAAAAGGCTGCGTGCGCATCGAGGTCTACGAACAAATCTCGCGCGTCAACCATCACATGATCGTGGAAGTGTGGGAATCGCAGCAGGCATTCGACGCACACCTGGCCGCCCCGCACACCGTTCAGTTCCGCCACGAGATCGATCCCATGCTTGGCAGCCCCTACGACGAGCGCCTACATCACATCCTCGAATAGGAAAACCGGCGCGTGTTTTGAGTAGAGTCCGGCCGCCGCGCACAATCAATTCCTTGCTTCGCTGGAAGCCCGCCAGGGCGCCATCCGGCTGAACAATCCATCCCGCAAAACCAACGAGTGGAACAAAGCAGCCCCAAAGTGCGCGATGAACGCGAAGAACAGCAGATATGCCAGAACCGTATGCGTCTTCCGCAAAACCGCGTACAGCATCACGTTGTGCGGAAGGATCGGAAACAAATGCACCGACCCGAACATGGCGATGGGGAACCGCGCCGCCGACAACATTCCCCAGCCCACCAGCGGCATCGCGAATAGCAGCACGTATAACAAAACTTCCGACGCCCGTGCTATGAATTTCTCTTGGTCCGACATCGTTTTGGGGAGCTCTGGCGCACCGTGCAAGAGCCTGTTCACGAGCCGTATCGCCACGAGAATTAGAAGCAGAATTCCCAATGGCCTGTGGATCGATATCAACCGGTGGTAATCGGCGAGCGAAGAGATCATCGACACACCGATGCCGAGCATGGTCAGCACAATAGCCGCGACGAGCCAGTGGAAAAACCGGATCGAACCTGCGAATTGCTTTCGTTCGCCCGTCGTCATTGTTGCGCTCCCTTTCGGATGTCGGCCGCCGTAATTGCGCTCGGCTCTTCTTTCTCACCCGCCCGTCTCGTAAACGATTCGGAATAGACGCCCGACCGGGCGCTCAGCAACGGATCGTCTGACGGCGAAATCCCCGCCGGCAAGACCAGCGGATCGAAATTCACCACACGCGTCTGGCTTGTTTCTTCCGCTTCCACGGTGTTCAGTGTCAGGGTTCCGACGTCCACTTGCTCCCGCCCTGCCGGCCATTCGGAGGTCGAGTTGTTGGTCGGGTCGCCGGGCTGCCCCAGGGTGAGAATCAAATGCCATTCGAGCGGATGCTGGAGGATGCTCGCAATCACACCGTTGAAAAGGTAATTCTTGTCGCCGCCTGGCGTCCCTGCGGCGCTGGCCGCCACGTATGGCTGATCCGGGACGAGCATCCACCGCACGGGCGTGGCCTTGCCTTCTCCGCTGGTGAAAATGAATGCGGTGAGACCGTAAAACGTGGCATTGTCGAAGCCGGACGACGGTTCCTTGCTCTTGAACACCTCTAGCGCATGCACTGTTTCCGGATGGCTGGCCATGAACGCCGCTTGCTTCGCCGGATCCGGTTTGTGGGTTTCCGGAACGGGCGCCGACGCCATCATGTTGTCGTAAAACGCTTGCGGGTCCTTGAACGGAAAAATTGGCAAATTGATCATCGCCGTCCGCCACTCTTCTCCGTCCGGCATCTGATATTCGATTCCCAGCCCGCGGGGGATGCCGGGAGCGTCAGCCGTGTTGGGATCGCCGGTGCCTAATGAAAACCGGCCGATCACCGGCACGCGGCCCGGAAGGAACACGACCGCCTTCGAGATTCGTGTTCCGTTACCGTTGCTGTCGAAGTACCCAGTGACGGGAAGGCCCTTGGCGTGGTTGCGCCGGAATCCGGGGTGGACTCCGTTCACCTTTTCAAAACCGTCCACGAATCGCGCCTGCGTCAATTTGTGTGGGCTGAACCCTCCGTCCAAATAAAAGAACGCTCCCATCACAGCCAAGAGGAGAATACCGATCCCCGCCGATCGCCCTAAGATCTCCGCTGCCGTCAGGCTTACAGGCCGGTTCTCCCTCTCTAGCGTCCGATCACTTGTCATTTGGCGGTTCCCACGCAGTCCGTCAGGTGGGGTTGCAACGGACTGTCCGGCTGTTCGATGACCTAATTCGATGGAAGGTTTGGATTCTTTTGGGTCGTTCATCCGGGTAACTCCCTCAATTTGAATCGATTCGCCTCGAATTCAACGGCCTCCGCAACGAGGTTCTTTGGATCGTAGGATCCCCTCCGCAGGAGCGATAGGCGCCACTCACCCGCAATAGGTGCACCCGCCGTGCCAATTCGGATTTCCGTAAAAATCTCTGGAACTGCATGAAAACATGGGCAATGCCGAAACTAGAAAACGAAAATTCCTAGGGCTCAGTATCACGTGCGTGGGCTCGCGCTTAGACACGTGGCAGTATTTTGACATGCAAACATGATTTCGGGGGCTTGGCAAGAGTGCAAAGACATCAATTTCGCGGGGCCAGTCGGTAGAAAATAAACGAATAATTCTACCGAGTACGTTGGCATTGGGACATCGTGTCTAGCGTGCTGGCATCACAAACTTGCCCTCGCTCGCACTGGGCTTTCGTTGTCCGCACCTGTGCACTCAACCGGTTTGGCGGCTGCCCCGCCTCACGTAGCCGCATCAGCGCGATCTGCCCAGTTATTGATTTCTTGCTGTTCAAGCCCATTCGAAAGAGTTCTGCCTCCCGCAACCACTCAAGCCAATAGTGCGGGCTGGCTGCACACTCCGAGTTTTTTCACTTCAGCTCAGGCAGATTGCTGTCAAAAATTGCGCGGAGGTCGAAAGCCGACGCTCTCTCATTCAAAAAAGGAATTTGACTCGCCAAAAGGCTGCTCCGACAATTGCCCTTCATGGTTTGAGCTACTGCTTTCTAGGAGGGGAAATTCGTCATGGGCGCAATTCCAGTTATCGACGTTTCGGGCCTGACCTCGGAGGACGTTGCCGGGCGGCGCAAAGTAGCGGCGCAACTAGGCCACGCTTGCCGCGGAATCGGTTTTTTCTACGTTGCCAATCATGGCATACCTGCTGCCACACGCGAGGCCACGTTTGCCGCCGCGCGTACGTTCTTCGGCTGGCCGCTGGCGACGAAAGAGGAATTCTTGTTCAAAGGCGACCGGGGCTATGTCGCGATCGAAAAGGAACGGCTCGATGAGCGCGCGGCACAGTCCGATTATAAGGAAGCCTTAGGTGTTGGGCTTGACCTCGCGGCCGATGATCCGGAGGTGCTGGCGGGAAAACCGTTCCGGGACGTCAATGTTTGGCCGGCGGTGCCCGGTTGGCGTGAGACGGTTTTGGATTACTACAATAGCTGTTGGGCGCTGGGGCGGCTGATTCATCGCGGCTTTGCGCTCGATCTCGACCTCGAGGAAAGTTTTTTCGAGGACAAACTCGACGCGCCACTGGCGACCTTGCGAATGCTGCACTATCCGCTTCAGCCTGCCGGCCGCCCCCGAACGCCCGATAGCGGCGCCGGCGTGCACACCGATTATGGCAATCTCACGGTTCTTGCAACAGATGGAGTCGCCGGACTCCAGGTCCGGACGCGAAACGGCGACTGGGTCGACGCCCCATTCATTCCCGACACATTCATCTGCAACATTGGAGACTGTTTGATGCGCTGGACCAATGACGTTTATGTTTCGACGCCCCACCGCGTAGGAACTCCCGTCCAGGATCGCTATTCGCTCGCGTTTTTCCTCGATCCCAACCCCGATGCGCGCGTCGAGGTCCTGGCGAAATGCCTCGCGCCGGGCACGTATCCAAAGTATCCGCCAATCAGCGGGGCCGATTATCTGCGGGAACGGTTGGAGGCGAGCCGCACGGCTTGAGCATCGCCGGCGAGTGTGAGCGGCAGCCAGGCTATGACCATTGCCCGCACATATCAGGCGGGTGGCACGCCATTTCCCATTATTCTATTGATGAACACGGAAGGTTTGATGATACCGCTCCAGTACTTCAACGCAGAGTAACTGCGTCAGTTTTTCGGGGCGGCCGGCCCTTTCGGGGTTGAAGCGTCAGGGTTTTGACTTCTCTTGTGTTCCGTGTGGGCCAAAGTCCTGCAGTGGGTATAAGCTCAATCAGCCGCGCCCATAGATTCCCCGTGCGTGAACGACCACAGTTCAACTCTTGAACAAAAGTGGGCACAGTATTTTGTTTTGTAGAAATCCGCAGGGGCAAACTTATCGAAATTAAGTGGTGAACCGGGTAGGACTCGAACCTACAACCCGCTGATTAAGAGTCAGCTGCTCTACCATTGAGCTACCGGTCCACAAAGGAGTTACGGGCGTTCGTTGACTATTTCGTTGACCAAAAACCTATAATCCGAACGGGAAAGCACTTTCGATCTGTTGCAATGCATCACGGCTCTCCTCATCCGGCGTTTGGACATAATAGCTCAACGTGGTCCCGATATCCGAATGTCTCAGTATAGCTTGAATCACTTTGGGTTGTACACCCAGAGAGTAGAGATTTGACGCCAGCCCCCGGCGAAATGCGTGCCATCCCTTCCAGCGTTGAACCTTGTCCCACTCAAACGCATGGGATTCTTTCTTGTGCTCCGAACGGGCTTTCTGGCATTTGGCGCACGTTTGGAGAGCGGGCTTGATGACACGCGCGGCCAAGTTTGCAAGATTCAGCGGTGCGCCCCGACGTTCGCCAGCGAAAACGTATGCGTCATCCTTGGCATCATCACGATATTTTTCCAGAACTTTTTGGAGAAGCGGGAGCACTGGCACGGATGCTTCACTGTCTTCCGTCTTCGGCGGGCCGATGTGCGTTCGCCAAACGGAGCGCGCCACGCGAATCGATTCCCCATCGAAGTCGCACCAACGCAATGCCCGCAATTCAGAGAGCCGAAGCCCGGTCAAGGCGGCAGTCGCAATAACTATTCGTGCTGTGCCATCGTCGCCGTGTGGTGCAATGAGCAGGCTTTCAATTTCATTCAGAGAATAAACCGGGCCTTTGAACTTCGCCGGTCTCCCCACTACCGATGTGTCCCGCATCGGATTCTCGCTATCAAGGATTCCTTCCCGGCGCGCGTGTTTGAATGCACTGGAGAGCATTGCTTTGGCGCGCAGCATCGTCGTGCGCCCGGCTGGAATAGCGCGCAAGAGTCTTTGGCCATGCACGGTTCTGAAATCACGCAACCGAATATCTCCAAGCCGACTCTTGATGTGTTTCTCGAATAGGTCTTTCCGATAGTTTTTATAAGTGGATGGCCGCATCTCCCGCTTAACGTGAGGCAAGAAAACAGTATCGATGAAATCGACAACAAGCATCGAAGATTCGGGCGCGACTGCTCCGGTGTTGATTGGGTTTAAGATTTTGTCGGCGAGGGTCCGAACATCAGATTTTGTACGGTAAACTTCGTTCACGGGAGCTAGTCTTTTGCATGCCCGTTTGGAGACACGGACACCATTCGTGAGTTGCGCGTCGTAATATTTCAGGAACCACGAACCGCTTGATTTGAAGATGTGGCCACGCTGCATTCGGACAGGATAGCATCCGCTGCAAGTCAGTAGCCTCAACTGCTGGAATTGATACCGCAGTTGAACGCGGCGGAGACCAAGGAGTCCATGAACGCGACTCACTCTGTCACTTGGTTTTCGTCTTCCCGATAATCAATCTCAAATTGATCTTTGGCAATCACCCTGTTGTGGTTGCCGTAGATAAAGTAGTCGCCGATAACTGGCGGAATGTAACGAGCAGAGGCTTCCTCCGATACGGTGACCCAATCACCGGATTCTAATTGAAGATCGTAGGCTTTGCTTGGCCAATCCGTCCCAATTTGATTTTGACGCACATCAATAATCCGAAACGCATCGAATGGTCCTTGATTTGAGATGTATCTCACGTTTCTCTCCTCTCGCCATCGTATGGGCACTCGATCAGCCGATCCCACACGCTAGGTATAGCAAACGCGATGGCGACGGTGGGGAATACTGTGGGAAGACGTATCGATGGAGTTAACAGTTCGGCGGGGTACGCGAACGTTAAGCAGTCACAAAATAATGCTTGCAATCCTAAGTAATACATGGTATTGTCTTGTCATGCTACAGCGTGTCAGTATTTGGCTGGATAAAAAATCAATCGCGAGTCTCAAGGAAATCGGGCAAGGAATGGACCGCCCTGTCGGATGGATCATCAGGAAAGCAGTTGAGGATTTCATTGAACGGCAAAAAACGAATAAGCAATCATCTAAGGGAGAAAAATAATGCCGCAACCCGTCATCACAGTGCTTGTCGCTTTGTGCTCTCTACTTCTTTGGCGTGTCGTGCGATTGATACACTCTCGCAATCAATGCGATGCTCTTTTTTGCAAGAATGAACGATTGTCTGGTGTGGACGGGCTGTGCGACAAATGCGCTACGGACAAACAAAAGTATAATCAATTCGCATACGAGCGCGGCCTAAAACAAGCGGCAATTTGGCTACAACACGAATTGGACGGGACCAACGCACGACGCATCAAGATGGGTCGCGGGATATTCGGATTTATATTCGTCGGCATCCCCACAATGTTGGTGGTGACTGCCGTCATTTTGTGGGCATGGCGAACGGTGTTCGGGGCTTAGCAAAGAATTCATCCCTTGCCGAAGGTGAACCGAACCGTTCACATGTTGCTCAAATCTCAAGAAGACCTGTCAGCACTTCCTCAACAATCGACGCCTCAGAGATTGCGGCGTTTTCGGAGTCAGCAAAATATAGTTTGCCCGTCTCCGAAGCACGCACTCTCAGTTTTGAATTCTTTGAGAGAACACCCGGCCCATCTACTTTGACGGAAGGTTGTTCGGAATTGAAGGTGATAACTGTCTTCTTCTCCGGTATGTTTTTGCGCGACACATTTACGACCAAATCGGTGGCCTTATTGTAAGACAGGCATCCAGATTCAATCCCAGGTGCGTTATTGAATGCGATAATTTCCTCGTTAAACTTGGTGCGCAGTTTTTCCCACAGTTCTGGCCACTCTTGTGCAATTAACTCATGCTCGCGGTTTTGTTTCACAATTCGCTCTGCATCGTCTTTCTTCTTTTCGGAGAACTTACGGGCTGCGTTTGTTGACCAATCGGACATACTTGCTCCTCTCGGTTGCGGCGTGCTCGACCAGTCCCTCGATGGAACCGGATCACTTTCGAGCCGCACATGGAGTTCAAATCTCATTGGAGTGTACCTCAATCTGAATGCTTGAAACTGAATCGTCTAACGAAGGGTTATCAAACAGCTACTATAGTTAACCCGCTACTCGCGGGCAGAACGAACGGCCCGCTTCCTGCCAATCATTGCAAAATTATTGCCAGTTCCTTCAACGCCGCGCTGTGGTTCGCGAGCAGGCTGTCTCGCAATTGTTCGGCCATTTGGAGTCGCACGGTCCTGTCCGTGGCACCTGTCATCTCCCCGTCCAGCTTTGGTATCTCATTCTTGACCGCGAGGATTTCTTCGCACAACTCAAATAGCCGAATAGTCTTTTCCGCGTCGAGCGTCATTTTGTGTTCCTTCGCGCATCAGAAAGACGGAGGTGGGTTGTTGTTCGGACACCGATTCCATGGGGTTATCGTTTGCAATGCGGCGAGTGCGTTTGCAACCACTATCTGCATATCCGCGAGCACGAAAGCCGCGTCACCCGAAGCCGTCATACCTTGCAGCGTTGTGTTCAGTGCGCACAAAGTTGCGATTGCCGTTGCAATGGCCGCGTACAAATCCGCCCGATTGTTCTCAGTGTCTTGGTGGATGATTTGGGGATAGACCGCTGTGAGTTGGGCGTATGCCAGTGCCAGAGAAGATACAGTCGCGACATTGCAGGTGAGTCTTCGCGCCCCTTGAGGAGAGGCGACGAAAATGCACGGAAACACCGACACTGCCGCGACGGTGCGGGCAGAAAAGGGGAGCGGTGGCATTGTGGCAGACATAGTTTTTCAAGCCTTTCGCGAAATTAACGCCCGCCCCAGAAGCCCGAATCCTGTCCACGATAACCGACCAAATGACGCAACTCCTCAGGCGTGGTTGCGTTGGCGATTTTCTCCGCCTGCTCAGCTTCTTGCGCTCGCGCCGCCACGATGGGATTTGTCACGAGTAGATTGTTTTCGCGGGCATGCCGATACGCAGCTTCCATCGCTGCCAACGGGTCTCCGTCAATGAGATTGTTTTCAATGATGAATTTTCCAAGGGCCTGCCGGTTAGCCTCTGTGCCCGGCCACTCCGGGTGACGCGCAATGAAAGTGCTGGTCGCGTCGGACCAATTGTGGGCAAACTTCTCCTCTTGTTTTTCTTGAACTGCCTCTTGCAATACGGGGAGCGGAACGCCTTGCTTTTCCAGATAATTCGCAATGGCTCCACTGCGCTCGATATAAGTGGCGGCGTCGATTTGTCCCAGCTGGAATTGTAATTGCAATGCGGCCTTCTCTTCTGCGGACATCGTTGACACATCGGCCTGCCTCTCTTGCTCGACAAACCGTCCCGTGTTCGCATCGCGAGCTGGGGTTGGCTGCGGTGCGGGAGCGGCGGGCTGTGCGAACGCGGAGCGATAGAATGCCACTTCTGCGGACGCCAAAGACTCTGTGCTATCCCCAGAGATAGTGTGCGCGACGCCATTCACCGTGATTGTCTTCGTGAAACTCTGTGGCTGCTGTTGTGGCTCTGTCGGGATGCGATAATCCGGCGACCAGTCGAATTTAAAAAGCCCGGCGGCCAATTCCCGATCATGAAACAGCGTCTTTATTTCTTCAGGAGTTTGGCAGGCATTCAAACGATCCTGAAAATCCTTTTCAAAGGTTTCCCCGACAGCCGATGGATTGATGAGGCTCATAAAATAAAATTTCTCCTTGTTGTTTTCGAACGG
>Ga0302326_10025188_pt1 | contig 12070 bp, 6 predicted proteins | sample Palsa_T0_3_FD_202264 | JGI IMG/M metagenome (GOLD analysis project Ga0302326, IMG submission 202264) | Peat permafrost microbial communities from Stordalen Mire near Abisko, Sweden - Palsa_T0_3 | ecosystem: Environmental > Terrestrial > Soil > Palsa > Peat permafrost | place: Sweden: Abisko...
GCGGCGGCGCCGACCTCGCGATGCTGGAGACCTTGAGCCGCACCTTCGCCGAACTGACCAAATCGCAGGGCGAAGAGGCGGCGAACAAGCGCCTGTTCGAGGAGAGCCGCAAGCTCTCGCAGATCGCCCGCCGCATGGAAACCTGCGGCAAGCCCTGGGTCGCGGCGATCAACGGCACGGCGATGGGCGGCGGCTTCGAGCTGGCGCTCGCCTGCCATCATCGCGTTGCTTCGGAAAACGACAAGACCCGGCTTGGCCTGCCCGAAATCAAAGTCGGTCTGTTCCCCGGCGGCGGCGGCACGCAGCGCATCGCGCGCATGTTGCAGCCCGCCGATGCCCTGCAATTCCTGCTCAAGGGCGACCAGCTCCGGCTCAACCGCGCCAAGGCGCTGAAGCTCGTCGACGACGTGGTGCCACCCAGCGACCTCGTGCCCAAGGCCAAGGCCTGGATCAAAGCCGGCGGCACTGCCAAGGCGCCCTGGGATGTCGATGGATTCCGCCTGCCCGGCGGTCAGGTCTATTCGAAGGCCGGCATGATGGTGTTCCCGCCGGCAAATGCACTCTACCGGCGCGAGACCTACGATAATTATCCCGCCGCGCGCGCCATCATGCAGGTCGTCTATGAGGGCCTGCAATTGCCGATGGATCAGGCATTGCGCGTGGAGTCGCGCTACTTCGCCAAGATCCTGCGCTCGCCGGAAGCCGCCGCCATGATCCGCTCGCTGTTCGTCTCCATGCAGGAGCTCAACAAAGGCGCGCGCCGCCCGGCCGAGGTGCCGGCCAAGCCGGTGAAGAAGATCGGCGTACTCGGCGCCGGCTTCATGGGCGCCGGCGTCGCCTATGTCAGCGCGCAAGCTGGCATCGACGTCGTCCTCATCGATCGCGATCAGGAAACCGCGGACAAGGGCAAGGCGCATTCGCAGAAATTGATCACCGATCAGATCAACCGCGGCCGCGCCACCGCGGCCGATCGCGATGCGCTGCTTGCTCACATCACAGCGACTCCGGACTATGCGGCGCTAAAAGACTGCGACCTGATCATTGAAGCGGTGTTCGAGGACCGCACCACCAAGGAAGAGGTGATCGCCAAGGCCCAGGCGGCGATCGGCAAGGACACGATTTTCGGCTCCAATACCTCGACCTTGCCGATCACCTCGCTGGCGAAGTCGTTCAAGGACAGCAAGCGATTCATCGGCGTGCATTTCTTCTCACCGGTCGATCGCATGATGCTGGTGGAACTCATTCTCGGCAAAAAGACCGGCGACGCGGCGCTCTCCGTCGCGCTCGATTATGTGCGTGCCATCCGCAAGACCCCGATCGTGGTCAACGATTCGCGCGGCTTCTACACCTCGCGCGTGGTCGGCACCTATATCCGCGAAGGCCATCTGATGCTCGCCGAAGGCGTGCCGGCGGCGATGATCGAGAATGTCGGCCGCATGGCCGGCATGCCGGTCGGGCCGCTGTCGCTCAATGACGAGGTCGCCGTCGATCTCGCCTGGAAAATCCTCAAGGCGACCGAAGCCGACCTCGGGCCGAAGGCGATCGACGAGCGGCAGAAGACGCTCCTGCAGGAGATGGTGGAAAAGCGCGGCCGCTACGGCCGCAAGAACGGCAAGGGTTTTTACGATTATCCGCAGAACGGGCCGAAGCGCCTGTGGGCCGGCCTTGCCGATCTGCAACCGACCAAGCTCGATCCGGATACGATCGACGTTGAAGTGCTCAAGCACCGCCTGCTGGCGATCCAGGCGCTCGAATCCGCGCGCTGCATCGAGGAAGGCGTGGTCACCGATATGCGCGAAGCCGATGTCGGCTCGATCCTCGGCTTCGGCTTTGCGCCGTTCACCGGCGGCACCATCTCCTATATCGACGGCATGGGCACCAAAGCCTTCGTTGATCTGTGCAACGGGCTGGCGAAGAAATACGGTGCCCGGTTCAAACCGTCGAAACTTCTGCGCGACATGGCGAGTACCGGCGACAGCTTCTATCACCGCTTCCCGCCGGAAAAGCGCAAAGCCGCGTGACGATCATCGCCGTTTGCTCAAGGCTGCCGCCCATTCAGTCCGGATCCCATGGCGCGTGATCAAGTCGACCTGACGCCGATCGAGCGCCGCGACGAGCTCGTCGATTGGCTCGCGCAGGGCGCCAAGCCGAAAGCGCAATTCCGCATCGGCACCGAGCACGAAAAATTCGCCTTCACGCTCGAAGGACATCATCCGGTGCCTTACGAAGGCCGCCGCGGCATTCGCGCGCTGCTCGAAGGCATGGAGCTCCTGCTCGGCTGGCAACCGATCATAGAAGGCGGCAACGTCATCGGCCTGTCCGACGTCACCGGCGGCGGCGCGATCACGCTGGAGCCCGGCGGCCAGTTCGAACTGTCCGGCGCGCAGGTTGAGACCGTGCACCAGACCTCGAGCGAGCTGATGGCGCATCTGGCACAGGTCCGCGAGGTGGCGGAACCGCTGCGCATCGGCTTTCTCGGCATCGGCATGACGCCAAGCTGGACGCGCGCCGAAATGCCGAAAATGCCGAAAGGCCGCTACAAGATCATGACCGCCTACATGCCGAAGGTCGGCAAGCTCGGCCTCGACATGATGTATCGCACTTGCACGGTGCAGACCAATCTCGATTTCTCCTCGGAAGCGGACATGGTCAAGAAGCTGCGCGTGTCGCTCGCGCTACAGCCGGTGGCGACGGCGTTGTTTGCCAATTCGCCCTTCACCGAAGGCCGCCCCAACGGTTTTCTTTCCTTCCGCGCGGAAATCTGGCGCGACACCGACAAGGATCGCACCGGCATGCTGCCGTGGGCGTTCGAGCCGGGCATGGGCTTCGAGCGATGGGTCGACTACGCGCTTGGCGTGCCGATGTATTTCGTCAAGCACGGCGACGACTATGTCGATGTCTCCGGCCAGTCGTTCCGCGACCTGATGGCCGGCAAGCTTGCCGGCATGCCCGGCGCCCGCGCCACGATCTCCGACTGGTCGAACCACATCTCGACGATTTTTCCCGAAGTGCGGCTCAAGCGCTACCTGGAGATGCGCGGCGCCGATTCCGGCCCGACGCGCAATCTCCTGGCGCTGCCGGCGTTCTGGGCCGGCATTCTCTATGACGATTTGAGCCTCGACGCTGCCTGGGATCTGGTGAAAGGCTGGAGCGCCGCGGATCGCCAGAAGCTCCGCGAGGAGGTGCCGAAATCCGCCTTCGCCGCAAATGTGCGCGGCCGCACCGTGTTCGAGATCGCGACCGAAGTTCTCAAATTCGCGCGCGCCGGTCTGGCGCGAAGGAAGCGCCTCGATGTCAGCGGCCGGGATGAGACGCGCTACCTCGAAGCCCTGGACGACCGGCTGGCCCGCGGCACCACGCCGGCGGAGGCACTGCTGGAGAAATTCCGCGGGCCGTGGGCGGGCTCGGTCGATCCGATCTATACGCAAGAAGCGTATTGAAGTACGACGTCAATTACTCCAGCCCGTAGAGCTCTTTGGCGTCCTCGAGCGCCCTCTCGCAGGCGCCGGCGTCACCCGCGGCGTCGGCGTTGCGCGCGCTGTCGAGGGCGGCTTCGGCCGCTTCACGCGCTTTGATCTCGGCGCTCTCCACCGAGCCGGGCGTCGGCTGATGATGAAGCTGGGCGCCGATCGATTGCGGCGCGGTCGGACCGGCCGCCGGGCCGGGCGTCGTGCGCCGGATAGAGCGCTCGACTTGCGCGATCTGCGCGGTGCACGGTCCCGCGCAGGCGACGATAGTGCCGCCGATCAGCGTCACTGCCGCCAACATTACGACGCGCAATCGGTGCACGACCGTCCTTCGGGCAAAGTCGGCGTCGCCGCCATCACAAAAACCTTCGCCGGCGGTCGCCGTTCCAGCGGTTACTTCTTTCCGTTCAGCTTCTTCAAAGCTTCCTTGGCCTGGTCGTTGCCGGCCGCAGCAGCTTTTTCCCACAAATTGCGGGCTTGCGCGGCATCCTTCGGCCCGCCCCAGCCGTTTGCGTAGTAAAGGCCGAGATTGGCAATCGCCATCGGATTGCCCGCAGCCGCGCTCTTCTCGTACCACTGCCGCGCCTGCGTATAATCCTTGGTGACACCCAAGCCGTGGTCGTAAAGGAAGCCGAGATTGTTCATCGCACCAGATTCGCCTTTGGCCGCAGCCTTCTCGTACCATGCGCGCGCCTGGTCGTAGTCCTTGGCGACGCCCCAGCCGTTTACGTAAGCGATACCGAGATTGTACATCGACGGAGCATTGCCGGCGACGGCGCCCTTTTCATACCACTGGCGCGCCGCATTGTAGTCCTTGGTGACACCCCAGCCATTTGTGTAGAAGGCGCCGAGGCCGCTCAAGGCGCCGACATGGCCGCCGGCCGCGGCCTTCTCGTACCACTGCCGCGCCACCGTGTAGTCCTTGGTGACGCCCCAGCCATTCTGATAAAGCCCGCCGAGATTGACCATACCGTTGGTATCGCCCAGATCGGCAGCCTTACTGAACCACTTGCGCGCTTCGGCGTAATCCTGCGGAACGCCCCAGGCGTTCTGGTTATAAAGACCTACCGTGTTCATCGCGCCGCGATCGCCTGCGGCGGCGGCCTTCTCGTACCATTGCCGTGCCTGGACCAGATCCTTAGTGACACCGAAACCGGCGGCATAAAGTCCGCCGAGACCGTTCATCGCGTTGGTATTGCCGGCGGCGACGGCTTTTTCGAACATTCGCCGCGCGTGGTCGTAGTCTTGGGGAACGCCCCAGCCATTCCGGTAGAACCAGCCGAGAGCGCTTATGCCCTGTGGCTCCCCGGCGGCCGCCGCCTTCTCGAACCACACGCGCGCTTGCGTATAGTCCTGCGGCACTCCCTCCCCTCCTTGATAGAGGTAGGCGAGGTTGCTCATCGCAAGGTTGCTGCCCATGGCGATGGCTTGCTCGTAGCGCCGCTTGGCGACGGCGTAGTCCTTTTGCACATACGCGACACGCCCGGCCTGGAAGACAAAGCGCGCGACGTCGGGATATTGGCGCATCGCATCGTCGCACGCGCGCAATGCCGCCACGACGTCGATACTGGAGGCGACTAGAACGCCGGGAGCTCCCGGCGGCCGTTGCGTATCCGCCGGATGGCTCGCCAGCCGATCGCAGTCGGTCACGAGATCGAGGCGCAACGTGTCGGTGGGATTGGTCAACCGCGCTTCTTTGATCGTCGCCGCCGGATCGGTGCTGACCGCCGCAGACGCAGCGGCGGGCGGCCCGCCAAAATAAAAGCTGCCGCGGATCGGCGAAGTCGAGAGCCACGGCTGCTGCGCATTGCCGGTCGCCTGCATGACCGACAGCCCGACTTCGTTGAAGGCCTCGAAGATGCCGACGCCGGGGCGTCTGATCGTGCGCGCCAACGCTTCGGTGTAGGGGCTGTTGCCGTCGGCGCCGTCGCGGGCCACGTTGCCGGGCTGAGTGGCGAACGAGACCAGCGTGCCCTCGGGCGCCTGCATCTGCGCCAGCCCGCCGCCGGTCGCGCGCAAGCCGCGGCCGCCGAACGGATTGTTGCGGCAGGCGTCGAGGACGACGACGTTGAGCTTAGTGCCGGCGTCCGCCATCTGCCGCAGCACCAGATTGGTGTCGAGCATCTGGAAGTCCACATCCGACTCGCGCGTCGGATTGGCGTCGACCGGCACCAGGTAATTCCCGCCGCGCACCTGGACGCCGTGCCCGGCATAGTAGAACAGTCCGACATCGGCGCCCTGCAAAAGATCGCCGAATTTTTGCACCGCCCGGTCGATGCCGGGCTTGTCGAGATCGAGCTGCGCTGCGCCGTCGACCAGGATGAAGCCGAGCGAACGCAAAGTCTCGGCCATGAGCTTGGCATCGTTCTTCGGATTTTCGAGCGTGGTGACGTTGCGATACGCCGAATTGCCGATGACCAGCGCCACGCGCTTCTCGGCGTGAGCCGGCAGCGGCAGGCAGGCCGCGATCATCAGCGCCGCAACGCCCAACTTCGCCACAAGACTGGCGCCGGGACCCATCGTACCCCCCAACAGTCAACGTGCCGCACTTAGCTTACGCGGCCTGCGCCGGGTTGCAACGAGCAAACTCATTCGTTCTCGCGGCGCGTTCGCGCCCGAGCTTTGCCCATAACCAAGCACCACGAAGATTCGCCTCCTTCGTATTCAATCGAAGGGAGGCGGAGCGCCGACAGGCGCACCTTGCATTGTCCGCACCACACCGACAGACGTTGCCGTCTGCAAGTGCGCGGGCGCGGAAGCGATCCCAGCGGGGACCGCTCGCCAATCGGCGCTCCACCGCGTCTCTTGTTCCGGCGACCGAACGCCAGAAACTCAGCCAGGCCGCGCTTCACGCGAACAGCCGCACGCGGGCGTTATCCGCGCCGCCGAACGGGCTTAAGCGATGCACCTCGCGCGCCGGTCATAATGCCGGCGGGGACGATGCCCGGACCGCCCGGGAGCGGGGTTACAAGCCCCGCCCGCAGGTACCGCACTCGCTCCGTGGTCAGGTGTGTCTCGAGGCCGCGCCCTTCGATGAGCGAGATTCGGCGGCTTTGTAACATAATCGGGGACGATGGCCAAGAATTTTATCCCCCGTTCGGTGACGAGGCGGACTGGCCGGCGTTCGTAAAATTCACACTTTTTGCCATTTAATCTTTCGCGGCCGGTCACACATGAAGAGGCTCATCGAGTGGTGGCGGATCAAGCGTTGCGCATGCTGAGCAAAGTCGCCCAAAGCCCGAACCGCCGCGTCTTGCTCGCCGCTCTCCTTGCAACCGGCGGATTTGCCCTTGCGCTCGCCGGTTGCGGCGGCACCCTCATGGGCGAGCAGCAAGAGGCCAAAGGGCCCGATCCGGCTTTTGCGCGCAAGGTCGTGACTTACCCGTCGCCCGAGCCTGCGGGCACGATCATCGTCGATCCGGGCAACCACTACCTCTATCTGGTACAGGGCGGCGGCCAGGCCATTCGCTTCGGCGTTGGCGTCGGCGCCGAAGGGTTCGTCTGGAACGGCCTTGCTGTCATTCACACCAAGCAGGAGTGGCCCGACTGGTATCCGCCAGCGGAAATGCTGGCGCGCAAGCCCGAGCTGCGGGAACACATGGTGGCGTTGCAGAGCGGCATCGGCATGCCGGGCGGCCCCGAAAATCCGATCGGCGCCCGCGCCATGTATCTGTGGCAGGGCAACAAGGACACGCTCTACCGCATCCACGGCACCAATGAGCCGTCGACCATCGGCCACAACGTATCCTCCGGCTGCATCCGCCTGACCAACGAAGATGTCATCGACCTCTACAACCGCACGCCCATCGGCACCAAAGTTGTGGTACTCGCTACGGCGACCGCTCCTCCCCCTGCCGCCGCCACGCAATAGCGGCTGAATCAACTCAACCTTCTCAGAGGCTCGGGCTGGGAATTGCCATGGCGTCGCCCGTCAATGCCGTTCTCTGCGCGCTGATCGCGACCGCGTTCTGGACGCTGTTCGGCTACGCGATCGCCCGGCAGCTGCTGCCGCGCGTGCTCGCGCTCGCCACCGCCGCAGTCATCGGCTGGGCGGCACACAGCGCCGTAGCGCTGCCGGTTTTTCTTTTGCTCGGATTTTCCCCAATCGAAGTCGCCGGCGTCGGCGCGCTCTGCATCCTGATCGCCGGCTTTTCGCTGTCGTTGCGGGCGCCGGCGAGCGCGGCTGAACCCAGCCTCGATATTCCGCCGTGGGCATTCGCCGCCGCCGCCATTCTCGCGCTCATCCCGGCGGTCGCCATCCTGCCGAAATATTCCGGCGACGCCGTGCAGCTTGCGGACCCGATCTTCGATCATAGCAAGAGCGCGATCATCGATGCGATGACGCGGCTCGGCCTGCCGCCGGTCAATCCGGTGTTCGGCGGGGCCGGAGGCGCGCCCGCGCGCCTCGCCTATTATTATCTCTGGCATTTCAGCGCCGCCGAGATCGCGCTGGTTTGTTCCACCAGCGGCTGGGAAGCCGACATCGGGCTGACCTGGTTCACTGCATTCACCTCGCTCAATTTGATGATGGGGCTTGCGGTCTGGCTCAGTAAACGAAACGCCGCCGCGATCTGGGTGGTGGCGCTGGCCGCCGCCGGCTCGCTGTGGGTGACGCTCCACGACCTCTTGCGCAGCGACGATCTCACGCCGCTGCTGTGGCCGCCGATCGGCATGGCCGGCTGGCTGTTCCAGGCCACCTGGGTGCCGCAACATCTAATAGCGGCCTCCTGCGTGGTGACGACCATGCTGCTCGTCACCCGCTACGCACTCCGCCAAAGCCTGGCGCTGGCGTTGACGATCGCGCTGCTGATCGTCGCCGGCTTCGAAAGCTCGACCTTTGTCGGCGGGGTCACCTTCGCCATCGCCGGCCTGATCGCCGCGCCGATCTTTTTCACCGCGACCGATCCGTCGCGACGGGCGCGCTTTGCTGGCGGATTGGCGGTCGCAGCCTTGCTCGTCGTCTGCCTGATCGCGCCGTTCGTGCTCGATCAATTGGCCGCGGTGCATGCCCGTGACAGCGGCAACCCGATCGTCGTGTCCCCTTACCCGGTGTTCGGTGAATTCCTGCCGCGCACTTTGCGCCGCGTGCTCGACCTCCCGGGTTATTGGCTCGTCATCCTGCCGCTCGAACTGCCGGCCGCCTTTGTCGCCGGCACGATCGCGCTGACGGTGGCTTTGCGAAACACCCGCTCGCGCGCGGAGAAACTTGCGGTCGCAACCTTCGCCTGTCTGGCCGGCACCGGCCTCGTCGTCTCCTGGCTTCTCGTCTCCACGCTCGGCGACAACAACGATTTAGGCTTGCGCGCCATCATCCCCGCCGGGATGGTGCTCATCGTCATCGTCGCGGCGGCGGCGGCCGGCTTGCCGGGCGTGACGCGGCGCGGCTTCATTGCGGCCATTGCGCTCATCGGGCTCGCGCTCAGCCTGCCCGACACCGCGAGGATAATCCGCGACAACATCGTCGGCGAGCATTCGCCGGACGGCAAAGTCTTCGCGCAAACGCCGGAATTGTGGGCCGCACTGCGCCGCCACATTGCGCCCGCCGAGCGCGTCGCCAACAATCCGCTGTTCCTGAAAGACCTCACGACCTGGCCGGGAAACCTGTCCTGGGCCTTGCTCGCCAACCGCTCGTCGTGCTTCGCCGGCCGGGAGCTAGCGCTCGCCTTCGCGCCGCTGCCGCCCGACCGCCGCGAGGCGATCAACGCCTTGTTTCTTCGCGTATTCGACGGCGTGGGCACGCCGGAAGACGTGCGCGACATGGCGGCGAAATACGGCTGTGACGCCGCCGTCTTGGTGCCGCAGGACAAGGCCTGGGCGAAAGACCCGTTCGCCGCGAGTCCCGACTATCGTTTGGCGGATAGCCGCGACGGGCGCTGGCGGATTTATGTCAGGGCGAAGTGAGGCACGCGTCATTCCCGATAGTCCCAGACGGTGGTTATAGCGTCGTATGTGCCTTCTACCGTCGTCGCGGTCGCCAGCGAATTGCAATGGTGGCGCCCATTCGTCAGTGCTAAACTGCGGTTGCACGAGGTTTGAACCGGCGTGCAATGGGGGAGGACGATGACTGCGCATCCGAATCCGGCCGAGATCAAGGCGGGGTCGCCAATGGCCGGGCAGAAAATGGTCAATTTGGCGCTCCAGGGCGGAGGCAGCCACGGCGCCTTTACCTGGGGTGTGCTCGATCGCTTGCTCGAGGAGGAACGGCTGGCTTTCGACGGTATCACGGCGACGAGCGCTGGCGCCGTCAATGCCGTCGTGCTCGCCGATGGTTTGGCGGCGGGCGGCCGCGAGGGGGCGAAGAATTTGCTGAAGGCGTTTTGGAAGAAAATGTCCGACGTGACGTCCACCAGCATCATTGCACCCTCTTTTATCGACAAGATGAATCCAAACTTCGGCCTCGATCATTCACCCGGTTACGTGATGGTGGACATGATCAGCCGATTTATGTCGCCGTATCAGCTCAATCCGATGGATATGAATCCGATGCGGGACCTGCTCAACGAGGTCGTCGACTTCGAGCGCGTGCGCCAGCAGCGGGTGGTCAAGTTGTTTCTTTCCGCGACCACCGTGCGGACTGGCAAGGTGAAAGTCTTCGCCAACGAGGAAATTACCGCTGAACACGTACTCGCCTCGGCATGTCTGCCATTCATGATGCGCGCGCCCGAGATCGGCGGCGAGCATTATTGGGACGGCGGTTTCATGGGCAATCCAGCGATCTTTCCGGTGATCTACGCTTGCGAATCCCAAGACGTCATTCTGGTTCATCTCACACCGACCGAGCGGCAGGGGAACCCGCAAGATTCGCGGTCGATTCTGAATCGCATGCAGGAGATCAGCTTCAATTCATCGCTGATGCGGGAAATGCGGGCCATCGCCTTTGTGACCAAGATGATCGACGACGGCAAAATGACCGGCGCCAAACGAATGTTCATCCACTTGATCGACGCCGAGGACGTGATCAGCGAGTTGGCAGGTTCCAGCAAGATGAACGCCGACTGGAAATTCCTGACGTATCTTTTTGAGCTCGGTCGCGAACGCGCCGACAAATGGATTGCGGCCAATTTCGACCGCGTCGGAGTCGAGACGACCGTCGACCTCCAGGCAAAATATTTGTGATAGCTCGGGGGAGCAAAGCGGACACCGGCTGATTGTAGTTCATCGGTCTCGATTTATGAGTACACGTTCTAAATCCCCGCGAACCAGTTGAAGCCCTGCTTGCTCCAGAACGTCTCGGCGAAATTGTAGGTCACCTCGATCGCGCGGATTCATTTTGCGATCTTGTAGCCGAGCTTGTGGTCGGGCCGCGCACCGCGCGGACCCGTTGGCTCGGCCCTTTAGCGCCATTCTTGGTTTAATCGAACAGGCGGTTGCAAACTTGACTCCCTCGATCAGGCATGGCCATGCCTCGGAGCCGGGCTTTTTGCTTGTGGATCGACAGTCAAATGCAGATCAGGACAGCAGCAAACCCATCGTCAAATCAACGTTGGTTACAACTCGGGCTTGGTCTTTTGGTGATGCTGGCCATCTCTAGCCCGCAATATACGTGGACGTTGTTTACCAGGCCGTTGCAGGCGACCACGGGCGCGAGCTTGCCTGCGGTTCAGGTTGCCTTCACCTTGGTGATTATCTTGCAGACCTGGTTTTCGCCTCTTCAAGGTTGGCTCATCGACCGGTTTGGGCCACGACTGCTCATCACCTTGGGCGCCGCCCTGTCCGGGCTTGGCTGGGTTCTCACAAGCTTCACCGACACGCTCATCGGTCTTTATCTGACCTATGGCCTGTTCTGCGGTCTGGGCACCGGGCTCGTCTATGTCGGAGTCGTCGGCTTGATGGTGCGCTGGTTCCCAGACCGGCGCGGTTTCGCAACGGGCATTGTTGCCGCTGGCTACGGCATGGGCGCCATGATCACGACTTTTCCGATCAACTCGATGATCCGCGATTCGGGATATCGGCAGACGCTCCTCACCTTCGGCATCATTCTCGGCGTCGTTGGGGTCCTGGCCTCGCTTTTCCTGCGCAGGCCACGGCCGCGGGATGTCCCGAGCGCGCCAGCAACTGATGTGGCAAGCCGTGGCGTCGGGCCGAATGACATGCTGAAGACGCCGGTTTTTTGGCTGATGTTTGTGATGATGACGATGATGTCGACGGGCGGCCTGATGGTCACGTCGAACTTTGCCTCGTTTGCCCGCGACTTCGGCGTTGCCGATGCTTTGGTTCTGGGCGCGGCTGCCTTGCCGCTGGCGTTGACCTTCGACCGCATTACAAACGGTCTTACGCGACCGTTATTCGGTTGGGCGTCTGATACAATCGGCCGTGAGAACACGATGGGCGTTGCCTTTGGCATGGAGGCGTGCGCGATCGCTCTGCTTGTTGTATTTAGACAGTATCCGGCGCTTTTCGTGTTTCTGTCCGGCGTCGTTTTTTTCGGCTGGGGCGAGATTTTCTCACTGTTTCCCTCGACGTTGACCGACACGTTCGGCACCCGGTACGCTACGACCAATTACGGCTTCCTCTATGTATCGCAGGGTATCGGCGCAATATTCGGCGGCCCGCTCGCGGCGCTGTTGCGTGATGCAACAGGCGGCTGGGTCCCGGTGTTTGTT
>Ga0302326_10025189_pt1 | contig 12070 bp, 8 predicted proteins | sample Palsa_T0_3_FD_202264 | JGI IMG/M metagenome (GOLD analysis project Ga0302326, IMG submission 202264) | Peat permafrost microbial communities from Stordalen Mire near Abisko, Sweden - Palsa_T0_3 | ecosystem: Environmental > Terrestrial > Soil > Palsa > Peat permafrost | place: Sweden: Abisko...
AGACGCACTTCATTTTATTCCGTTGTATGTGCTGGCGCTGTTCCGAATCGCCGGGATGATGGTGTTCGCGCCGCTGCTGGGCAGCGACCGGATTCCCAAGCGGGTGAAGGCGCTGATCGCGTGCGTCATCGCCGCGGGCATTGCGCCGGGGCTGACGATGAATGCGAGAATCCCAGAGACGCCCTGGGGCCTGGCGATCGGAATTGGCGGCGAGATTATTTTCGGGCTGGCGATGGGCATGATCACGAGCTTCATTTTCATCGCGGCGCAGTGGGCCGGTGAAATTATCGGGCAGCAGATGGGGCTCAACCTCGGCGAAGTGATCGATCCCTCCTACGGAGCGCAGACGTCGATTGTCGGCGATCTCTACTTCATGCTCACCCTGGTCACCTTCATCGTCGTCGGCGGTCACCGCGCCATGCTGCAGGGCGTGCATGCCAGCTTCGAGATGCTGCCGCTGCTGTCGCTGGGCATCAATCAGTCGCTCTTGCATTTGCTGACCGGGCTGCTGGAGGCGGCGACCGTCCTGGCCGTGCGTCTGGCGGCGCCGATGCTCATCACCATGCTCGTGGTCGATCTGGTGCTTGGGCTGATCGGGAAAACCGTCCCGCAAATGAATGTGATGGCCGCGGGGCTGAGCCTTCGATCGGGCGTGGGAATGTTCGTGATCATTGCCGGGCTGACACTTTCGACTCGTGTGATGCGCGAATCGGTTTTGCAGTCGATGCAGACGGTCTGGGACGGCTGGACGCTGCAATAGGAAGTTTTGAGACATGGCGGAAGAATTCGGCGAAAAAACCGAAGCCCCCACGCCCCGGCGGCGCACCGAAGCCCGCGAGCAGGGGAATATTCCCCGCTCGCAGGATCTGACCTCCGCGCTGCTCCTGCTCGCGTCGCTGCTGCTGCTCAGTGCCTTCGGGCCGCGGGTCGTCGAGACGCTCCACGCGTTGGTCAAAGACATGCTCGGCCCTGGGTCGATGTCCGATCTCTCCAACGACAGCGCAACGCATGGGGCGTTTCGCGGATTTGTAGCCATCGGCAAGGCGCTGGCGCCGTTTCTCGGAGGCGTGGCGTTTGCCGCAATCGCCGCCAACGTCGGACAGGTCGGATTCGTGCTCAGCGCCCAGCGCCTCACGCCGAACCTCGCCGCCCTCAACCCATTTGCGGGTATCGGCCGGATCTTCAGCGGCGGACGCGGTGGGGTCCGCCTGCTGCTGGACACCCTCAAGATTTTCCTGCTTGGCGCCGTTGCTTACTCAGCCGTTCACGGCCGAATCCTGCAGATCATCACGGTGCAGCAACTGAGTTTTGTGCAGGTCTTTCTGCTCGGATCGCAGGTGGTCTATTCCATCGGGCTGCGTATCGGCATCACGCTGCTGATCCTTGCCATCATCGACTATGCCTACCAACGCTACCGCATCGAGCACGACCTGATGATGAGCAAGCAGGAAGTGAAAGAGGAAATGCGGCGAATGGACGGAGATCCCAAGATCAAATTGCGCCGCCGGCAAATCGCCATGCAGGCCGCCGCGCAGAGACTGAAGAAGGACGTTCCCACCGCCGACGTGGTGGTGACCAACCCCACCGAATACGCCGTCGCCTTGAAATACGACCCCGAGACGATGAACGCGCCGAAGGTGATTGCCAAGGGACGCGACCTCATCGCCACGCGCATCCGCCAGATTGCCATCGAAAACGGGATCCCGATTCTCGAACGAAAGCCGCTGGCTCGCGCTCTCTTCGGCCTCGTCGAGGTCGGGCACGAGATTCCCGAGGAATTTTACGCCGCCGTCGCCGAAATCCTGGCGTACGTGTACGACCTGGGCGGAAAGATCAAACTGAAGCGAGCGGTGACGACCTGATCCGGGACAAATGAGTGTGCCCGAGTACGGGCACACGCCGGTGGGATTACGCTGCACAAGGGCAGCGGCTGAAGCTGAGTGCGGCGCGCGATGGCGCAAACGATTAGTTGACCATGAGCACTTTGGCGGCACATCCGATCCTCACCAAGCTCCACGAAAACCGTGGGATGATCTTTCCCATGGGATTCATCAGCCTGCTGCTGGTAATTCTCATCCCGCTGCCGCAGTTCATGCTCGATCTGCTGCTGGTGGCGAATATCACGCTCTCGATCATCGTGCTCGTCACCGTGATTTACATTCAGAGTCCGCTCGATTTCGCGATTTTTCCCTCGTTGTTGCTGTCCATCACGCTGTTCCGGCTCGTGCTCAACGTCGCAACCACCCGGCTCATTCTCACCGCCTCGGGCGATCCGCAGACCGCCCTCCACGCCGCGGGGGAGGTGGTTCTCACATTCAGCCAGTTCGTCACCAAGGGTTCGCTGCCGGTCGGCATCATCATTTTCATCATCATCTTCATCATTCAGTTTGTCGTGATCACCAAGGGCGGCGGGCGCATTTCGGAAGTCGCCGCGAGGTTCACACTCGATGCGATGCCCGGCAAGCAGATGGCGATCGACGCCGATCTCAACGCCGGCAACATCAACGAAGCCCAGGCCCGCGAACGCCGCGAATCGATCTCCCGCGAGGCGGATTTCTACGGGGCCATGGACGGTGCCAGCCGATTCGTCCGCGGCGACGCGATCGCGGGAATCATCATCACCTGCGTCAACGTCGTCGGGGGGCTGTACGTTGGCATGGTCGAGCACAATTGGGGCCTGATGGATTGCCTGCAGCTTTACACGAAGCTGACCATCGGCGACGGCCTGGTCAGCCAGCTTCCCGCCTTCATCGTGTCGCTGGGCGCTGGTCTGATCGTCACGCGGTCGAGCACCAAGAAAAATCTGGGCGACGAGATGCTCAATCAGCTTTTCGCCAAGCCCAAGGCGCTGATTGTCGCCGCGATGTTCCTGCTGCTGTTGGCGATCACCGGGCTTCCCAAGGGTCCGCTTTTTGTGCTCGGCTCCTGTTGCAGCGGACTGGCCTGGACCATCTCCAGGAACGACAGGCGCACGGCCAAGGTCGTCGCCGCGAAGGAGCGGGAGAAAGTCACGAAGAAGGAACCGGAAAAGGTCGAAAAACTGCTCGATCTGGATGCGATGGAACTGGAGGTCGGCTACGGGTTGGTGCGGCTGGTTGACGTTGCCAAGGGAGGCGATCTGCTCGACCGCGTCAGCATGATTCGCCGGCAGATCGCCACGGATCTGGGGATCATCGTTCCCCCCGTGCGCATCCGCGACAACATGCAGATCGGCGCCAACGACTACGTCGTGAAATTGCGCGGCCAGGCGGTCGCAAAGGGAGTGGCGTACCCCGAGCAGTTCCTGGCCATGGATAACGGCGCGGCCTCCGGTCCGATCCGCGGCGGAACGCTCACCACCGAGCCGGCGTTCGGCCTGCCGGCCTACTGGATTACCGAGCCGCAGCGTGCCCACGCCGAGCTGTTGAATTACACCGTCGTTGAAGCCACCGCCGTCCTGGCCACGCATCTCACCGAGGTGATCAAGTCTCACGCCCACGAGTTGCTCACGCGTCAGGAGCTCAAGAACCTGGTCGAGAATCTTAAGACGCGCTTCCCCGCGCTGGTCGAGGAAGTGATCCCCGCGCAGGTGAAGCCGGGCGAGTTGCAGAAAGTCATGCAGAATTTGCTGCGCGAGCGGGTTCCCGTGCGCGACTTGGAGACGATCGTCGAGACGCTTGGCGACTACTCCTCGCGCACCAAGGACATCGAGGTTCTCAGCGAGTACGTTCGCAACGCGCTGGCCCGCACCATTTGCAAGCAATACGTCGACGAGAGCGACCGGCTCTGGTGCATCACGCTCGATCCGACGCTGGAAGAACTGATCAACGGCCATCTCGAACGCTCGGAGCGCGGCACGACCAATACCATGCCGCCGCAAACGGCGCAGCAGATCGTCAAGCAGATCTCAACGAAAATGAACGAATTGACATCGGCCGGTCGAAGCGCGGTGCTGCTGTGCACGCCGCAGATTCGCCTGGCCGTACGGCGAATGATCGAGACGGCGCTGCCGCAAGTGGCGGTGCTGGCATACAACGAGCTTGCCTCGGACATTTCAGTCGAGGCGATCGGACTCGTCGGGTTGAATGGATGATCGGGAACGCGGAATAAATGCCGCGTGAGGTTTTATGCATTTGCAGACCTTCAAGGCGTCAACGATGGGCGAAGCGCTGTCACAGGTCAAAAGCGCGATGGGCTCTGAGGCAGTGATCCTGCATACGCGCACGCTGCAGACGCGCCGCTGGCTCGGACTTCGCCGCCGGGAGACCGTGGAGATCACCGCCGGGCGCGGGATCAACGTTGGACACCGGGCGCTGCGCCGGCCCGTCGACAATCGCGCCGCGCCGACCGGCTTGTACGCCCGCTCGGGCTGCGCTGAGCTGCCCGCTCCCCGCGCCGTAGCGACCCTGGCGGCGGGAGCGACGCGGCTGATCGACACGCCCGCCGCCGGCGCGGCGGCGATGCTCGCCATCACGCACGACATCAACGCGCTGAAGGTGATGGTCGGGGATCTGCTCAATGAAAACCGCCGCGCCTCGACCCCGCAGATTCCCGAAGAGATGATCCCGTACTTCACCCAATTGCGCAGCAACGAGGTGTGTGATGAACTGGCCGGCGAGATCGTGAAGACGATTCACCGCCAGGTTCGCCCCGAACACCTGCGGCAGACGGATTTCGTGAAGGACAAGATTGCCGAGCAGATTGAAAAGATGCTGCCGACCTCCGGGGCGATCGTTCGCCAGGCGAATGGCCGCCCCCACGTGGTGGCGTTGATCGGGCCGACCGGCGTGGGGAAGACCACCACCGTCGCCAAGCTCGCGGCCAATCTCAAGCTGTACGAGAAGCATCGCGTCGGACTGATCACCCTCGACACCTTCCGAATTGCCGCTGTCGATCAACTCAAGCGATATGCCGATATCATCGGGGCGCCACTGCGGGTGGTCTCCGGCGTTGAAGAGCTCCGCGACGCCGAGCGGGCCATGTCCGATTGTGACTTTATTCTCATCGACACGGCCGGCCGCAGCCCGACCGACACGCTGAAGCTCAACGAGCTCAAGGGGCTGCTGGATGCCGCCGAGCCCGATGAGGTGCACCTGGTGCTTTCGACTGTCGCCAGCCCCAAGTGCCTGCATCTGGCGATCAGCCGTTTCGCCGACGTGCGCGTCGACCGCCTGATTTTCACGAAACTCGACGAGGCGGCTCACATCGGCGTTGTGCTCAATGTGGTGCGCCAGGTGAACAAGTCCCTTTCGTACGTTACCACCGGGCAGGAAGTGCCCAAAGACATCGAAGTTGGCCGTGGCCGGGCGCTGGCCCGGAGGATTCTGGACAGCGCGCTCTGATTCAAATTTGTGCCGAGGTACGCTTATGACTGTTTTGATTGATCAGGCCACATCGTTGCGAACGCTGGTTCGCGAGCGACGCCGTGCGATGGTCGTCGCCATCACCAGCGGCAAGGGGGGGGTCGGCAAGAGCAATATTGCCGTCAACCTCGCCATTCAGCTCGCCGGCGCCGGCAAGAACGTCGTTCTGCTCGACGCCGATCTCGGGCTCGCCAACGCCGACGTGCTCTGCAACATCGATCTTCCCTACAATCTTTCCCACGTCATCGCCCGCAAGCGCGAGCTGTGCGACGTGCTGGTCAAAGCCCCGGGCGGATTTGAACTGATCGGCGGGGCGTCGGGCCTGGCGCGCATGGCCGATTTGAGCGATCACGATCGCCAGCGGCTTATCTCCGCGCTGGGCGAGCTGGAAGAACGCGCGGACCTGATTCTCATCGATACCGGCGCCGGCATCAGCCCCAATGTTCTCTCGTTCACGCGGGCGGCGGACGAGGTGCTGGTGGTGACCACCCCGGAGCCCACCGCCATAACCGACGCCTACGCGGTGGTGAAAGTGATCAGCCGGGAGCAAAGTCAGCGCAGGGTGAGCCTGCTGGTGAATCAGGTGCGCAGCGCCGCCGAAGCCGGCGTCGTGCACGATCGGATCGCCAAGGTCGCCCGGCATTTTCTGGGCGTAAGCGTTTTCGACGCGGTTTATGTCATGATGGACGATCAGGTTCCCGCCGCCGTACGACGGCGCACGCCGTTTGTTATCGGCTCGCCCAATGCGCCCGCGAGCAAGTGCATCGCCCAACTGGCCATCCGCCTGCAACAGGGCGTTGCCATGAACGTGGCGAACGGCGGGTTCTTCAACCGCATGGGCAAGTGGTTTCGGCGATGACGAATTTCAAAATGCAAATGCGGTTCACCACGGAGGCACGGAGGCACGGAGCAGGCTGCGCCCGCGACCCAAGCCACGAAGGCACGGAGGCACGAAGGCACGAAGGGAAGGAAGCAAAATGCCTGTTAAGAAAACAAGATAAGACACGCTTGTTATACGGAGGAGGCGCGATTGCCCCCTCTCCCGGTAATCCGGGAGAGGGTTGGGGTGAGGGTGATTTCGAACGTAAGACAGGCTTAGGTTTGCAAGGCCTTCGCTTGGGTCTATCCGACGACTCCGTACGCTCGAAATCACCCTCACCCCTGCCCTCTCCCGGAGTACCGGGAGAGGGGGAAGCGCCGCCTCGGTGCCTCGGTGCCTCCGTGTTGAGCTCTTCTTCTTCGCATCGGCGTGGAGGAAGCGCACGGGAGGGTGTCGATGCCTAAGCGTCTTGCCGCGGCGATGGCTCTGCTCGCGTTTGCCGGGTGCCTGATCTCCGGGATGCGCGCCGAGAACACGTTCGACACGACCGTCGTGCGGGCGCTGGAAGCTTTGATCGTGACGCTGGTGATCGGGCTGGTTGTCGGGGCGATGGCGCAAAAAATGCTTGATGAAAATGCCGATTCGGCAAAAAAGTCGGAAATTGAGGCGAAATCAACAAAAGAAGACCGATAATGGGATGTGGGGCATAAAACAATTCGCCGCGGATCGGGCCGGGGCGTTGTATTTCCAGAAACGGGCCGTAGAAATGTCTTGACGCGGATCGGCCGCGCACGAAACGAAAACCCCCCAACGGATTGGGAGCGATCATGGCAAAGACTGCCAAACGGGATATCAAGGAAGTCTGGATTGAGTATCGGAAATCCAAGACCGAAGCGCTGCGAAACATTTTGATGGAGAACTATCTCCATCTGGTGCGATACAACGCCGAGCGGATTCACGTCAAACTGCCGGACGAAGTCGAACTCGACGATCTGATGTCGGCCGGCATCTTCGGCCTGATGGATGCGATCGCGGCGTTCGACCTCGATCGCGGCGTCAAGTTCGAAACCTATTGCGCCCCGCGCATTCGCGGCGCGATCCTCGACGAACTGCGTTCGATGGATTGGGTGCCGCGCCTCGTGCGTTCCCGGGCTCACAAGCTCGATGCTGCCAGCAAGCAACTCGAAGTGGAATTGGGCCGGGCTCCATCCAACGACGAGATCGCCAAGCGCTTAAAAGTCCCGATGGCCGAGTTCGAGAAGATGGCCAAGGATGCCAGCGCCGTCGGCGTGGTATCGCTGTCGCGCAAGTGGTTCGAGACCGACAGCAACAAGGACGTCCGCGAGATCGATGTCCTGGAAGACAAGCGCGGCGCCGATCCCGTCCGGGAGATTCAGCGCAAAGACCTCAAGGAGCTGATCACCAAGGGTCTGAGCCGGGCCGAGCGGCTCATCATCATCCTCTATTACTTCGAAGAGATGACGATGAAAGAAATCGGCGCGACACTCGATCTTTCCGAGTCCCGTGTGAGCCAGATGCACAGCTCGATTCTCGCCCGCCTCAAAGCCCAGATGGCCGACCGGCGCAAGGAATTCCAGCAAGCCACGGCCGTGTAGTGTGCGGACCACAGTCACGTTCCCCCGTGTAGCCGGCGAGCATGCTCGCCGTACCTTCATGTTTTCAGATATTCCGGCGGCCTACTCCCTCTCCCGGAGTACCGGGAGAGGGGGTAATGCTCACGTTGCATTCGGATATTCCCGTCAGCTGGACGACAACGCCTGATGATATTCATTCATCAGCGCCCGCCGGCTAATCAGCCCTACCACGTGCCCGGGTTTCCCCTTCAAACAGACCGGAAGGCGGGCAACTTCGAATCTCGAGAACGTCTCCATGACGCTCGCCAGGTCATCGGTGATCTGCACGCAGGGAAGCTCCGGCCGAACCAGATCGCGCACCAGCAGCAGCGGAATCGCGTCGCGCTGCATCAGCGACGTTTGAATGTCCCCCGCGACAACCATGCCGGCGTATTCGCCGTCGCTGTTCGTCACGACAAAATCCGTCGCGCCGGTTGAATCTTCCAAATCCACCAGTCGTTCGAATGGAGCTGACGCGGGAACCGTCGTCACCGGTTCCAGCGGCACCTGCTCGACGATGAGCCGGCGGAGGATCGACAGGTCGCTTCCCGATCCCACCCGCACCCCCCGCTGCCGGAGGGTGAGCGTATAGACCGAGTCGGGGAAGATCAGCCGGGCCGTGCCCGTCGCGGCGATTGTCGCCAGCATCGCGGGCAGAATGATATTGTGACGGTCCGTCACCTCCACCAGAATGAGAATGGATGCCAGCGGCGCATGCACCACCGCCGCCAGAACCGCTCCCATGCCGATCAGCGAGTAAAGGGCCGGCGAGACGTTGCCGGCAAGGTGCAGGTGTTCCAGCACCACGCCGACCAGGGCCCCGGTCGTTCCTCCGAGGAACAGCGACGGGGCGATGATCCCGCCGCTCCCTCCGCTTGCCAGCGTCAGGCAGCTTCCGACAATTTTCGCCAGACAAAGAAACATCAGCAGCATCACCAGGTGCCAGAAGTGGGTTTGAAACTGCAGGTAAAATTCTGCTCCGAAGAGTTGCTGCACCGCACCGTAGCCGTCGCCGTAGAAGGCTGGCATGGGGTAATGTTTGAAATCGATTGGCTTGAGGGCACCCAAAAAGTACCAGCCGAAGACGGTGACGTAGAGCACCCCGATCACTCCCAGCGCCGCTCCGCCCACGGCTGGGCGCAGCGCGCGGTGAATCGGGCGGTGATGGAAGAATTCGTCCATCCGGTACATCAGCCTGGTCATGGCGACGCCGGCCAGCCCGCAACAGATGCCCAGCAGCAGAAAGTTCGGAACGCTTCCCCATCCCAGCAACGAGACATCGTCCGCCACGGTTTTGGGAACCTGGAAAATTGCCGGCGCATGCAGCGGATCCAGATGCAGCAAAATCGCCCGTGCCGTCACGTTGGAGATGACGCTGGCCAGCACGACCGGCGCAAAGGCGCGGATGGAAAAGTCGAGGAGGATAATTTCGAGCGTGAAGAGCACCCCACCGATGGGGGAGTCGAAGATCGCGCTGATTCCCGCCGCGCATCCGCAGCCGATCAGCACTGGCATCTGCGCGCGGGCGACTTGGAAGAGTATTCCCACGCCCGACGCGATGCCCGCTCCGATCTGCACGATCGGTCCTTCCGCGCCGGCCGATCCGCCGCTGCCGATGGTGATGGCGCTGGTAAGGATTTTCTCCAGCGCCGAGCCCGGCTTGATGATGCCGCTGTTGCGCATCACCGATTCCATCACGTCGACGACGCCATGCCCCTCCCGGCTGCGGGAGACATAGACGACGATCAATCCGACCACCAATCCGCCTGCCGCCGGGAGCAGGATGAGCAGCCAGATTCCTTTGCCGTACAAAAATCCTGCCGGGAAATGACGGTAGAGCAAGTCGCGAAGCAGGTTGATTAATTCGTGGAAGCCGACCGCGGCCGCCCCGGTCACGATCCCCACGATCAGCGCCAACGGGAGCAGGATAGAGTTCTCCCCCAGGCCCAGCCGCGTCATCGCGCGGGTCAGCAACAGGCGAAGCCGCAGTCCAACCGCGGAAACGATGGCGGCCATGAGCAGAGGATACAGGTAAGGGTTCAGGGTGTCAGGGGGAGGGCGTCAGGGTTCAGGGTGTCAGGGTTCAGGTAAATGCAACCGAGGGTGGGCCGCTCTACTTTCAATTGAGCAGCGATACGCAGACAAACGCTCCCGAACGCCGCGGGTGCACCTTCGGTTGCATTTATTCCTCTTCGCGCGGCTACTAATGCCCGCGTCTGCCGCCGCCCCCTCTCCCGGTACTCCGGGAGAGGGGGTAAGTTGCTCGCCGCTCCGGGCTTTGACGGCGCGAAGAGGAATACCCGAACCCTGAACCCTGAACCCTGAACCCCGACCCCCCTCGGTTTGACTCCATCAGACCACACGACTAGCTTGAGAGCGTGAGCGGCTCGGCAAAGAAAGTGGTCGTGGCGATGAGCGGCGGAGTGGATAGCTCTGTAGCGGCGACATTGCTGCGCCGCCAGGGATACGATGTTGTCGGCGTTTTTATGCGGCTGGGATCGCCCGCGGGCGTCGAGCAGGCTGAAGCTTGCGACGCGACCGCCGGACGCGCCAACAGGCAGGGCTGCTGCTCCGTTCTGGATGCGGACGACGCGCGGCGGGTCGCGGCGGCCTTGGACATCCCGTTTTACGTCCTGAATTTTCAGGAGGATTTCGGCCGGGTCATCGACTATTTCGTCGACGAATACAACCGGGGGCGCACGCCGAATCCCTGCGTGCGCTGCAACGACTGGCTCAAGTTCGGAAAGCTGTTTCAGTACGCGCAGGCGATTGGCGCCGACCACATCGCCAGCGGCCATTATGCCCGCATCGGCTCTTTCGAGGGCCGGCCGCGCGTGATGCGCGGGCTCGACGTCCGCAAGGATCAGAGCTACGTGCTCTTTGGAATGACCCGGGAGGCTATCGCGCGCAGTCTGCTGCCGATTGGTGAGTTCGAGAAGCAGACAGTGCGGGCGATGGCTCAGGAAATGAAGCTCCCGGTCTACAACAAGCCGGATTCACAGGAGATTTGTTTCGTTCCCAATCAGGACTATGCGGGGCTGGTGCGCAGGCGCGCGCCGGATCGCTTTCGTGAGGGCCAGTTCGTTACGGCCGAGGGCGAGGTCGTCGGGCAGCACGGGGGGCATCAGCATTTCACCATCGGCCAGCGCAAGGGTCTCGGCGTGGCGCTCGGATATCCCGTGTATGTCGTTGACATCGACTCGGCGTCCAATCGCGTCACGCTGGGCGATTGTGAATCTTTGCTCCACCGCTCGCTGGTCGCCCGGCAGTTGAACCTGCACGACGAGCGTCTGGCCGCCGGGGAAGCGGTCCCGTGCACCGCAAAAATCCGCTACAACCATCAGCCGCAGCCGGCCACGGCGACGGTGCGCGGGCCCGATGAGTTGTTCGTCCGCTTCGAGCAATCGCAGAGCGCAGTGACACCAGGGCAGGCCGTTGTCCTCTATGACGGCGATATGGTTCTTGGCGGCGGGTGGATCGACTCGAGCAGCGATTGACATGCTTCGTCGTAATGTTCTCATCTTTCATTCCGGTGCGCTGGGGGATTTTATCGTGACCTGGCCGCTGGCACTGTCGCTGGCCCGCCTCTTCCCGCAAAGTCGGATTTATTACGTCACGGCGAGCCAGAAAGCTGCGCTGGCCGAGCGTGTGCTGCGCCTCGAATCCGCCGATGCCGAAGCGGGCTGGCATCAGCTTTTCTCCGAATCGCCCGCTCTGCCCGAGCCGGCGATGAAGCTCCTTTCCAATGCGCACACCGTGCTCAGTTTCATCGCCGCGCCTCACGAACACTGGGCGGAGAACGTGCGATCGCTGGCTCCTGATGCAAACCTGCTCTGCATCAACACGGTAGTGCCGCCGAACTTCAGCGGCCATGTCACCGATTGGCTGATTGAGCAGTGGGGCGCGTGGGCCGCGGGCCAGGCCGCCGCGCGGCAGATCGTTCATTCATTGGCGTCGCGCGGCTTACCGTTGACGCGCACCGGACGCGATATTGTGCTGATGCAGCCCGGCGCCGGATCGGAAGCAAAATGCTGGCCCGCGGCACATTTTCTCGAGCTGGCGCGCCGTCTCGCGGCGGCCGGCCTCACCGTCCGTGTGCTGCTTGGCGAAGCGGAGATCGAACGCTGGCCGGCCGATCGCGCCGCGGAGTTTGCAGCCGTCTGCGATGTGCGACGACCGACCACCTACCTCGAACTGCTGAATCACCTCGCCGATGCTTCGGTTTTTGTCGGCAACGACAGCGGCCCCGGTCACCTTGCCGGGATCGTCGGCGT
>Ga0302326_10025190_pt1 | contig 12070 bp, 11 predicted proteins | sample Palsa_T0_3_FD_202264 | JGI IMG/M metagenome (GOLD analysis project Ga0302326, IMG submission 202264) | Peat permafrost microbial communities from Stordalen Mire near Abisko, Sweden - Palsa_T0_3 | ecosystem: Environmental > Terrestrial > Soil > Palsa > Peat permafrost | place: Sweden: Abisko...
TGGCGCCACGGGCTGCGCGCGGCTCTCGAGACCGCCGAGCGCTGCGTGCTCACGCTTGGCCGTCGCCACGGCCCGACTGAGAATCGGGGACTGTCGTTGATGCGCGTTCGGGTGTATCAGGTGGCGCGGCGCCATGCCGAGGCCGCGGGGCGTCTGGCCGAGCTCGACCTGCAACCGATGGTGACGCGCACGCATCGGCTGGTGGCCGAGGAGGCGTTGATCCGCCTGCGCCTGCACTTGGTGCAGCAAATGCCGGGCGAATCGAGCCTACAGGCCGCGAGGATCATCGCCGAGCTGCCACGCCTGGAGACGCGCCAGCGCATCTCCTGCGCCATCCTGCAAGCCGCGCTGCAACACCGTCTGCGCGATTACGGCGCCGCGAAGCGCCATCTGCTGCTCGCACTCCGCATGGCGCAGGCCGATGGCCTCGTCGGTGTCCTGATCGAGGACTCGGAATTCCTCGAGCGCCTGCTGCCCCCGTTGATCACCGATCCCGGGCCTGGCAACGAGGCGCTGGCGCTGTTCGCCAGACGCGTGGCCGGTATTCTGCGCGCGCTGCCGAGCACCGCACTGCGGTCCAGGGCGATCGCCGGAGTCTCGCCGCAGGAACTGCGCGTTTTGGTGCATCTGTCCGACGGTTGCACCAATAAGCAGATCGCACGCGCCCTGGGCATCGGGGAGAGTGCGGTCAAATTCCACCTGCGCAATCTGTTCCGCAAGCTCAAGGTCGAGCGCCGTGCGGCACTACTGCAGGCGGCACGTGAGGCGGGACTTTTGTCCTGAAGCCTCCGCGGCCTGACCTCTTTTGCCGAAAAGCTGACCTCGCGCCTCCACTAGCATCCGACGCAGGTCAATCGCACGGGAATCGCTCGGGCCCATGTACCGGATCGGTGTTGACGTCGGAGGCACCAACACGGACGCCGTGGTCATGTCCCGGCGCGATATCCTGAATGCCGTCAAGGTGCCGACCTCAGCTGACGTGACCGGCGGCCTCATGGAGGCGCTGCGCCAGGTGCAGCAGGGCGCGGGAATTGCCGCCACGGACGTGGCGCTGGTGGTGATCGGCACTACGCATTTCACCAACGCGGTGATCCAGCGCCGGGGCTTATCGCCGACGGCTGTGGTCAGACTGTGCCTGCCGGCGGCGCAGTGCCTGCCGCCGATGGTCGACTGGCCCTCGGATCTGGCGAGCGTCGTCGGTGATCACCGCTTTCTGGCGCGCGGCGGGGTGGAATTCGACGGTCAACCGATTTCATCGTTCGAACCGGCCGAGATCACGCGCATCGGCGGTGAAATCCGCGCACGTGGACTCAAGGCAATCGCGGTCACGGGCGTGTTTTCGCCGGTGCGAGGCGACTTCGAACGCCAGGCCGGCGAGCTGTTGGCCGCGGCCTGCCCACAGGCCGCCATCACTCTGTCCTGCTCGATCGGCCAAGTTGGCCTGCTGGAGCGCGAAAGCGCCACCATTCTGAACAGCGCGCTGCTGGAACTGGCGCGCGTGACCGTCAAGGCGCTGCGCGCAGGGGTCGAGCAATGCGGCCTCAAATGTCCGATGTACCTCAGCCAGAACGACGGCACACTGCTCGATGCCGCGCAGGCCGAACGTTTTCCGGTGCTGACGTTTGCGAGCGGCCCCACCAATTCGATGCGCGGTGCCGCCTTCCTGACCGGCGAGTCCGAGGCCATCGTCATCGACGTTGGCGGCACGACCACCGATGTGGGCCTACTGCACCGGTCATTTCCGCGCCAGGCCTCGACCACCGTGGACATCGGCGGGGTTCGAACCAACTTTCGCATGCCCGACGTCTTCAGTATCGGCCTCGGGGGGGGCTCGCTCGTCGACACCACGGGCCCCGTGCCGCGCGTGGGGCCGCGCAGTGTCGGCTTTGAGCTCACGCGCCGTAGCCGGGTGTTCGGTGGCGAAGTCCTGACGGCCACAGACATTGCGGTCGCTTCCGGTCTCGCCAAGCTCGGTGACCCGTCGCGGGTCGAGAACCTGGACCGCTCCCTAGTCGAGCAGTCCCGCTTGGAAATCGAGCGCATGCTGGACGCGGCCGTGGACCGCAGTCGCATTTCAGCCGAGCCTATACCGGTCATCGCGGTCGGCGGCGGCAGCATCCTGGTGCCGGATCGCCTCGGCGGGCTCCAAGTGATCCGTCCCGGGCACCACGCGGTGGCGAATGCGATCGGCGCCGCCATCGCGCAGACCAGCGGCGAGGTCGATCGCGTCTACTCACTCGATACTTTGTCGCGCGAAGCCGCGCTGGCTGAGGCCGAGGCTGAAGCGCGGCAGAAAGCGATCGCCTCGGGGGCGCTGCCCGACTCGATTATCGTTACCGAGCGCGACGATGTGCCGCTAGCCTACCTACGCGGTAATGCCACGCGCGTGCGCGTCAAAGTAGTCGGCGACATGCAGGCCTGACACCATGCGCGTCCTCACCGAATCTGACATCGAAGCCATCGCCATCGGCGCCGCGATACTCGGGACAGGCGGTGGCGGCAACCCGTATATCGGCAAGCTGCGCTGTCTGCAGGAGCTGCGCCGCGGCAAGCAGGTCCCGCTCTACAGTCTCGGCGAGCTCGCCGACGACGCGCTGGTGGTGCCGATCGGCGGCATTGGTGCGCCCGTGGTCTCGGTCGAAAAGATCGAGGAAGGCCACGAGGGCGTGCGCGCACTGCGCGCGCTGGAAGAATTTTCCGGACGCAAGGCGTTTGCTTTGATCGCGGCCGAAATCGGCGGCGGCAACTCGATGGAACCCATTGTTACGGCCGCCAATGCCGGCATCGGCGTGGTCGATGGCGACGGCATGGGGCGCGCGTTTCCGGAAATGCAGATGACGACTTACAGCATTTACGGCCATCGATCCACTCCTGCCGCCATCGCCGATGAACGCGGCAACGTAGTGCTGTTTCGCCACAGCATGTCGGAGCTGTGGTACGAAAAGCTCGCGCGCTCGACGGTCGTCAGTATGGGCGGCACGGCCGTCGGCGCCGAGGCGCCTATGTCCGGCCTATACGCGAAGCGCGCCGCAGTCCCCGGCACGGTGACGCAAGCGATCACCCTCGGCAACCTGGTGCTGCAGGCCAACCGCGAGCACATGAGCGCCATCCCCCTGATCTGCAAGCAGGAGCACGGCCTGCATCTCATGGATGCCAAGATCGTGGACCTGCAGCGCTATTTGCGCGGCGGGTTCTCGGTGGGCGAGATGTCCCTGGAAGGCATCGATTTCTACGCGGGCAGCCGCGCTAGGATTGAATTTCAGAACGAGTTTCTGACGTTTGAGCGCGCAGGCCGCATCGAGGTATGTGTACCTGATCTGGTGGTCTTGCTCGATGTGGACTCTGGCCATGCGATCACGACCGATGTGCTGCGTTACGGTCAGCGCGTCGCCGTCATCGCCCTGCCCTGTCATCCGCTGCTGCGCACGCCGGAGGCGCTGGCGGTCGTCGGACCGGGGGCGTTCGGCCTCGAGAACGTACAGTTTCAGCCGCTTCCGCGCTGACCGCGGGGGCGACGAATGGAAGGTAGTGGGAGAAACTCATGCGAAGCAAGACAGCAACTGGTTTGGCATCGGCGCTCGCTGTTTCGGCGGCGCTGCTGAACAGCGCGGTACGGGCGGCAGAGGCCGATGCCGAGGAAGCGACTCTGACGGAAGTCGTCGTGACAGCTGAGAAGACCAGCGAGCCGCTGAGCAAGGTACCGATCAGCATTTCGGTGATCTCCGGTCAGACGCTCGAGGATGAGCACATCACTGACTACGCCGACCTGTCGCGGGCCGTTCCTGACCTGTCCTTCAGCAGCGACGGTGGTCCCGGTCAGAACAACATCGAGATCCGCGGCGTCAGCTCGCAGGCCGGCTCCGCCACTACCGGTATCTATCTCGACGACGTACCGATCAACATTCTCAACATCTATACCGCCGGAGCCACCGAACCGCGCTTCTTCGACATCGATCGCGTGGAAGTATTGCGTGGCCCGCAGGGCACGATCTACGGCGCGAGCTCCATGGGCGGTACCATTCACTTCGTTAGCAATGCGCCCGATCTGAGCCAGTACCATGGCGACGTACATTCATCGGTCGGTGGCACGGAGGATGGTGGTCTCAACTATGAGGGTGATGGAGTACTGAATGTGCCGTTGGTGGACGGCAAAGCGGCACTGCGCGTCGGCGCGCTCTACGATCACGAAAGCGGGTATATCGATCGCGCCAGCCCAAGCGGCGGCATCGTCGCCAGCAACATCAACAACAATAACACGACAGTTATCCGTGCGACGCTGGAGTGGCGGCCGGTCGATGCCCTGACGATCACGCCGGCAGTGTTCCTGCAACGGCTCGACGCCGGTGGGCAGGATGTGTTTGGACTGGCGCTGCCCCGGTTCGAATCCCCTACGCTGGTGCCGGAGGCATCGCGTGACGAGTACGCCGTCAACAGCCTGACAGTGAACTACGATTTCGGCTGGTCGGACCTGACTTCCGTGACCGGCTATTTCTGGCGTACCGACGATCGACTGATCGACGGCACATTCTATGACAGCGTGTACATCGGTGAGAGCCTGCAACAGGAGTTCGGCTACGGCGGCGCGGCCATTTCCGCGCTCGCTGCCCCGGCGCAGTTCGATACCAACGTCAACCAGTTTCACCAGGAAGTGCGGCTGGCCTCGAAACCTGCCGGTCCGGACGATCACTGGTCCTGGATCGGCGGGCTGTACTACTCCAGGACGCGTACCGGGCTGCTCGATGACGAGCACATCCCGGGCTTCAACTCCGTGTTCGAGGCGACCTACGACAACACACCGCTCAACGTGCTCGGGGCCGCCTTCCCGGACGATCTGGTCTACTACGCCTTCACCGAATTCATCGATTCGGAAGAGGCCGTATTCGGTCAGGTGAGCTACAAAATCACCCCGGCGCTCAAGCTGACTGCCGGCGCCCGCTACGAGAGAGCGACCGAGGATCTGACGTTCGTCAGCGCCGGATATTTTGCCAGCGGTGCGCCATTTTCCGGCACCGCCGACGGCACGGCAACCACGCCCAAGGTCGCTGCCTCGTACGACATCAATGATCAGACGATGGTTTATGCGTCGGCTGCCAAGGGCTATCGTGACGGCGGTATCAACCGGCCGGTACCTATACCGTTGTGCAGCGCCGACCTGGCGGCGCTGGGTCTGACCCAGGCGCCTCCCTCGTACAAATCCGACTCGCTGTGGAGCTACGAGCTTGGGGGAAAAACACACACCAGTGACAATTCGACCGTGCTCAGTGGAGCGTTGTACGACATCCGCTGGGACGACATTCAGACCGATATCATCCTGCCGACCTGCACTTTCGACATCAAGGACAATATCGGCAGCGCCGAAGTCAAGGGCGTGGAGGTCGAGCTCACCCAGCGCTTCGGCGAGCACCTAAGCATGAACGCGGGGGGTAACTACACCTCGGCCAAAGTCACCGAGCCGGTGACGATCCTGGGCGTTGAGAAAGGCGATCACGTCCCGGGCGTGCCGGAGTGGTTGCTCTCATCGGCATTCCAGTACGGGCAACCAGTCATGAACGGAGGCCAAGGTTATGCGCGCCTGAACGGGCAGTGGATCGGCCCCAGCCAGGGCACGATCATTCATGGAGATCCGGACTTTTACCGACCCGGCTACTTCGTGATGGGTGGCAGCACGGGGGTGAGGTTCGCCAATTACCAGATCAACCTGTTCGTGACCAATCTTCTGAATCAGAACAAGGTGATTCAGCGCCCCAACATCGCCGATGTAGAGTACGGGTTGACGGTGCGACCGCGAACGTACGGCGTAGGAGGTAGCTATTCATTCTGACAGCACTCTTGCGAGTGCCGATTCGACGTGGCGGTGACCTGGCTGCGCGACGCCCTGGCGCGCGTCGACGCGGTGTCGCAGGCACACTCCACGACACCGGTACCGCTCGAGCAGCAGGTCGCCGGCTATCGCATAGCACTGGTCTGCATTGCCATCGCCTTTACGCTCACGGGCCTCTACACCGGCTCGGAGCTTGCGCTGGCGCTCGGCCTCAAGCAGGGCATCCGCGCCACGGTATTCGGCAGCATTATTCTGACGGTGATGTCTGTGCCGGCGGCGATGGTCGGTGCGCAGACCCGATTGTCAACCTACATGATCGTACTGCATGTGTTCGGCAGAACGGGCTCAAGGTTCGTCAATCTGGTGCTCGCGATGGTCCTGTTAGGTTGGTATGCCGTCACCGCCGAGCTGTTCGGCCGCACTTGCTATCTGACGGTCGGCGGCTATTTCCCTTCCCTGACACTGCCACAGTGGCTCTATACCACCGCCTGTAGTGCGATCGTCATCGCCACCACCATCTACGGCTTTCGAGCGATCGAACGTCTGTCCCTGGCCGTTGCGCCGCTGCTGGTGGTTTTGACCAGTTTCGTCGCCTGGCGCGCTTTGCAACATGCGCCCTGGGCGCAGTTGATGAGAGTGCCGGGCACGCAGGTGGATCTCGGGCGCGGCATCTCGGCCGTCATCGGCGGCCTCGTCGTCAATGTGGTGTTGATGCCGGATATCACACGCTACGCGCGTTCCACCTTTGATTGCGCGCTCATCAGCGTCACCGGCAATGGCATCGGTGGCGGCGGCGCGCTGATTCTGGCCATGCTGCCGGCCCTGGCATTCGGCGAGCAGGACCCGATGAAGTACATGATGGTCCTCGGGCTGACCGGCATTGCATTCACCACTCTGGTCCTGTCCACCTGGTCGATCAATGTGGTCAATCTATATTCCACCGGACTGGTGACTTCGACGGCGCTGCGTAAGCTCAGTTACGGTCGCATCGTGATCGGCTGCGGCGTCGTCGGCACCGTAGTCGCGGTGATCGGCATCGCCGACCGCCTGATCGACTTCCTGGTGCTGCTGGGGCTGATTGTGCCCCCGGTTGCCGCGATCTACCTGACTGATTTCTTCGTCTTTGCCCGGCGTCATTATGCTGGCATGCACGAGGTCGCGCCGAGCGACGCCACCAATGTCAGCGGCGTGATTGGCTGCGCCACCGGTACGCTCATCGGCATCGTCACGTACTTCAGCCATCACTCCCTTACCGGCGTACCGACGATCGAGGCATTCGTGTCCGCGAGTCTTGTGTACGGCTCGCTGGAGAAGCTACGCGCTGCGCTCGGGCGCGATCGTGGCTGGCGGCGACTCGCCTGAACTGCGCGCCTTAGCTATGATCTGGACGGCCGGTGCGACCTGCACATGATCGGACGTCATTCCGTTTGATCAGTGCGTTGCTCCTACAGACCTGGCGCTTTGCCGCTTTAGTCTGCTGACATGGATCAATGGAATAAGGAGTTTATTGCATATGACACGTCTGACTCGTACTTCGCTGCTGCTGGCGCTGCTTGTGGGACTGCCGGTCGGGGCGCTGCATGCTGCCACATTCCAGGAAACCATAGACATTTTCAAACATGCGGGCGCCAGCGCATCGTTCTTTTCAAACAGCTACGGGTACGCCGTGTTCCCGAGCGTGGGATCGGGTGCGCTGGGTATCGGCGGTGCCTTCGGCAAGGGACACGTATATGTTCATGGTCACTATGTTGGCAATGTGTCCATGGGCCAACTGAGTGTCGGTTTTCAAGCCGGCGGCAAGGCGTATAGCGAGATCATATTCTTCGAAGACAAGCGCGCCCTGGATGAATTCGAATCCGGCAGCTTCGAATTTGGCGCGGACGCGAGCGTCGTGGCCATTACCGCCGGCGCCAATGCGAGCGCGGCGACCAATGGGGCCAGCGCGGGAGCCAGCGCCGAACAAAGGGATGCGACCACTAAAGGCGTGTATCAAAAAGGCATGGCGGTATTTACCGTCGCCAAGGGCGGACTGATGTATGCCGCGGCCGTCGCTGGTCAGAAATTCTCCTACGAGCCCCGTGAGAGCGACCACTAAAGCGGCAGTCAGCATGGCAGGCAAAGTCTAGTTCATCACCGGTACGTCCAAGGGCTTCGGCCGCGTTTGGGCGGAGGCGGCGCTGGCGCGCGGAGATCGGGTGGCGGCCTCGGCCCGGAATGTGAAAACCCTCGCGCCGCTGATCAAGCGCTACGGCGGCCAAGTCGCCGCGATCACGCTGGATGTGACGGACAAGGCCGCCATCGATGCCGCAATCGGTGAGGCGCACGCACGCTTGGCCGTCTCGATGTCGTGATCAACAACGCGGGCTACGGCCTGTTCGGGGCAATCGAAGAGATCAGCGAGGCCTAAGCCCGCGCCCAGCTTGAAACCAACCTGTTCGGCGCGCTTTGGGTGACCCAGGCGGCATTGCCGATCATGCGTGCCCAGGGATCCGGCCACATCATCCAGGTCTCCTCGATCGGTGGGGTCAAGGCCTTTCCGACCGTCGGTCTCTACCATGCCTCGAAGTGGGGGTTGGAGGGCGTCAGTCAGTCGCTGGCCGCGGAGGTCGCAGGCTTCGGCATCAAAGTGACCATCGTCGAGCCGGGCGGCTACGCAACCGATTGGGGCGGGCGTTCGGCCCAGCGGGCGACACAACTGCCTGTCTATGATGCTGCCCGTGAGGCAATCGCGGCATTTCGCAGCAACAGCGTTCCCGGCGATCCGGACGCCACCGGGGCGGCAATCCTCAAGGTGGTCGATGCGAAGGAGCCGCCGCTGCGCATCTTCTTTGGCTCCGGCGGTTTGCCCATGACGCGTGCGGAGTATGCCCGGCGCATCGCAACGTGGGAGCAGTGGAACGACGTGTCGCTCGAGGCGCAGGGCGCGCTGGCGCGCAAGTAAGCCACGGCAGCCGAATATTCCTGGCCGCTCCTGCGCCGCGATAGCCGATTAAACGGCGTCGATTCCTCAGTTTCCGCTGCGCGGCACGAACACGCACTGCATACCCGCCGCTTTGGCGGCCTGCAGCCCCAGTGGGCTGTCCTCGAAAACCAGGCAGTCTTGCGCATGCACATTCATCCGGCGCGCCGCTTCCAGAAATGCGTCCGGGAACGGCTTGCCGCGCGCGCAATCCTCCACGCACACCAGGGTATCGAACAACGAGCGGATTCCGATGGCGTCCAGGGTCAACTCTACGTTCCTGCGAAAGCCACCCGAGGCCACCGCCAGCGGCTTGATGGTGTGCCATCTCCGCGCGATCTCCAGCACTGGTTCAATCGGTCCGACCTCGTGGATCATCTCCACGAAGTATTCCTCCTTGCGCTTGGCAGCGCTGTAGGTGTCGCCGACGTTCAATCCGTACTCGTCCCGCAGCTGTTCCAGAATCCGTTCCGTTGGCTTTCCGCCCAGCTGGTAGAACAACTCTTCCGAAAACGATCCGCCCAGTTCCTCGACCAGCCGCTTCCATGCGCGGTAGTGCAGCGGCATGGTATCGGCCAGCGTGCCATCGCAATCGAAGATGTAGCCGCCGAAGTCGCGCTCCGGAATCACCAGTCTCAACAACGATGCTGACTCCTTCGATATCTGCCCGTGTCTATTGAAGTTGCGCGAGCAGGTCGTGGATCAATGCCGAGGCGCCTATCCTGAAGTTCTCAGGCGTGGCGCTATCGGCGCCGAATCGATCTTCGTAGAGCTGCAGGTAGGCGTGCGCCTGCTCGATGCTGCGAATACCGCCTGAGACCTTGAATCCGACCCGCGTTCCGCGGCTGCCGGCATCGGCAATGGCTGCAAGCTGCGCGCTCGCGGCCTCGATGGTCGCTCCCGGCTCGGTCTTGCCGGTGGAGGTCTTCAGAAAGTGCGCGCCGCCCTCGATCGCAATCCCAGCGGCGTGGCGGATAAGCTCCGGCGAAGCGAGCTGGCCAGTCTCCAGAATGACCTTGAGCAGCGCGCGCTCGCCGCAGGCGGCACGACAGGCACGTACCAGTTGCAGGCCGGTATCGGGGTCGCCGGCGAGGAATGCGCGATAGGGAAACACCACGTCCACCTCATCGGCGCCGGCCGCTATCGCCGCCGCGGTATCGGCCGCCGCGGCTTCGATGTCCGGGGCGCCGGCCGGAAAGTTGGCGACCGCCGCTACCGCAATCCCGCTGCCGCGCAGCGACGCACGCGCGATGGGAACGAGGCGCCGCCAGGTACACACGGCCGCGACCTGGCCGGTTTCGGTGTGCGCCAGGCGCGCAAGCTTGACGATGGTCGCCTCGTCGTCGGATGCATTGAGGCTGGTCAGATCCATGAGCGAGAGCAGGCGCCGCGCCAGCTGCGCCCGTGAGCCTTCGATGGCATCACGACCGGAGGACATCAGAGCGGCAGCGAGCGAAAATGACGCGCCATGGCTCCCAGCCGCTTGATCCCCGGTTCGGCGCCCGCCTGGACGTAGTGCTCGAGGGCCGCGGCGGCGACTGCGAGCAGGGCGATCGATCGATTGACCATTCTGATCTTTAGCATCCGGAACGTGGCGACTAGTGTCCGGCCGCCGATCCGGGGATCCTCGGCCCGAGGTAACAGGCGATGCCGGGCGACCAGGCCAGGACTCGTGTACTTTCGTTGAGCGACCGGGTTTCGTCAATGGCCGACCACCGGGTATTCTTTCGCGCTATGAGCCGCCTAGCTCTCGTCGGTCTCGTATTCACATGCGTTGCGGCCGCGTCCACTCAGGCATCCGACCTAGTCCTGACGCACGCACGGGTATACCCCGCGCCAGACGCCCGGCCGCTCGAGGACGCAACCGTGCTGATCCACGATGGCCGCATCGTCTCGTTGTCGACCTCGGATTCGATCCCTGGCGCGCGAGTGCCGCGCGGCGCTCAGGTCCTGGATTGTTCCGGCATGAGCGTCACTGCCGGCCTGTGGAACAGTCACGTCCACATATTGCCCGTAAAACTTCTGCACGCCGACCGCAAGACCGCGGCGCAACTGACCTCCGCGCTGCAGGAGATGCTCACGGGGTGAGGCTTCACCACCGTCTTCGACGTGGCCTCCATCCTCGCCAACACCAATAACATTCGCACCCGGATCGCTGCCGGGGAGATCCTCGGCCCGCGAATTCTCACCACTGGTGAACCCTTCTTCCCTCAGGACGGGGTGCCGAGTTACGTCAAGGGCTATCTTGAGGACAATCACATCACCCTGCCTGACGATCCAAGCATCGCGGCCGCAGTCGAGCGCGTGCGCCGCCAGGTCCGCGCAGGGGCCGACGGCATCAAGATCTTCGCCGGCTCCATCGAAGGAGACGACGTCCTGCCGATGCCGCTCGAGCGCGCGCAGGCGATCGTCGACGAGGCCCATCGACTCGACCGCCCGGTGTTCGCGCACCCGTCCAATCTCGCCGGTATCGAGCTGGCACTGGACAGCGGCGTCGATGTGCTCGCCCATGTCACCTCCGACGATCAGCCCTGGTCGGGAGAGCTGGTGGAGAGGATGCGCACGGCGCACATGGCGCTGATCCCCACCCTGAACCTGTTCGACGTCGAAGCGACCCAGGCCGGCGCGTCGGTCGAGCAGGCGCAGAAATTCGTGGATCGCGCCGTCGCGCGGCTGCGTGCCTACGCCGACTCCGGCGGCGAGATACTCTTCGGCACCGACGTCGGTTACATCTATCAGTTTGACACCGCGCAGGAGTACACGTTGATGGCGCGCGCCGGCATGAGCTTCCGGCAGATCCTCGCCTCGCTGATCACCAACCCCGCGCACCGTTTCGGCCTCGCCGGCTACAGCGGCCGCATCGCTCGCAACATGGACGCCGACCTCAGCGTTTTCATGGGCGATCCGGGCAGCGACCTCGCCGCCTTTTCCAAAGTGCGCTATACCATTCGCGCGGGCAAGATCATCTTTCAGGCCCGGCCGGCGCCTGACCGGAATTAGGGCGACACGCCGACGCCGCCAATCGATCTTCCCGTAACATCGGTTAAGCCGCCACTCGAGCGTCGTTATAGATCTATATATAATTCATATAGTTATAAAGCTATCATAAACCTGATTCTATTTAGGAGAATGAGCCACGCGGGCTTTTACGGACTGCTTCGATCGCAGGTGCATCCAGATGCCGCGTGCGCTACGTAGAGACCAGGAAGCAGGAAGAGAGACCGGTGACCAAATCCCCTGGTTCGACCAATTTGCTGGTCTTACCTCCGTGGACGACTTGCGAGGGCTCG
>Ga0302326_10025191_pt1 | contig 12070 bp, 10 predicted proteins | sample Palsa_T0_3_FD_202264 | JGI IMG/M metagenome (GOLD analysis project Ga0302326, IMG submission 202264) | Peat permafrost microbial communities from Stordalen Mire near Abisko, Sweden - Palsa_T0_3 | ecosystem: Environmental > Terrestrial > Soil > Palsa > Peat permafrost | place: Sweden: Abisko...
AGCAGTGGATGCGCGATTGAGGCTGCAGTCGCGATGGTGGCGCCGGCAAGAAAACTTCGTCTCGAACAGCCTTCCATGTTGCTCCTTTCGCGTGGCGTGCATGAGTTTGGCAGATGAGCTTTGACGAGGACGCCTGGAGCTTGACGCGGGCGACCGTTGAGCCATTTTTCTCACGCGAGCGGTATTTTGTTCAAATACCGAACTAACGGTATCGAGAGTGGTCAGTCTCTGTCAAGGAAAATTGGAAAGGCCCATGAGATGGTGGGCAACGCGGAAGGCTGTTTTCTGAAGGCGGGGCTCATTCCCAGCCCGTGGTGCTAATCCCTTGCCATGCCCCAGTGGAGCGAAGTGACATATTGAATTGCCAAGGTATTTTCATTGGAATTGGGACCAACACTGTAATGCTGCAGCTCATAGTCGATTTTGATGAGCTGCAGCCTATTGGGCCGGAAGCCCGCCGTCCCCTCGTAACTCTGCACCTTACCGGATGAGTTAGCGCTTGTGTAGCCAACGCGACCGGCAATGTACCAACGGGGGGTCAGCACTCTCTTTAGCTCCGCATAGCCCGCCTGCTCGCGAAAGACAGGAATTAGTGTGTAGGGCATCACGAATTTCTGCACTTCGCCGAGTACAGTCCAATGGCCGCGCATCCAGGATGCGTCAAGGCCCATGGCGTAGGCTGGCAGCTTGCTCGGGCTCACCTCTTTCGGCATGAAGTATTGATATTTCCGGTCAAGGTAAGGACCGCGATACCCGGAGGCTCCGACACGCAGGCCCTGGCGAATGGTGTAACCGCCGCCACCGGCCCAATTGCCGTATTGGTCGTGGCCGAATAGACTGCGGGGATTCGCCGGGGAGGAGTTGGCAAACTGCGCACGCCCATCCCATTTGCCGCGCGTGCCATCGATCTCGGCGCCGGCCACGCTGAGGTTGGATACGGGAGCATCGTAATAGCCATACTCCAGGGGCAAATCGACCACAGCGTTGTCGGCATCGTCGTAGCGCAGCAGGAACGAGCCGAAGGCAGTTGAAAGCTGCCCGGCGCGAATCATCACGGAACCTTTGTCCGATACGCGGGAGTAATTCAGCGAGGCCTGCAGGATGTTGCCATTCACTCCGTTGCCCACGCTTGAAAAGTCCTGATTGAAATAAGGACGTGAGTTGAGTTGCCACGCGCCCGTGAGCGTCCAATGATCGTTAAACTTCCATGCGGGATAAGTGTCCGAACGGAACCCAACTCCCACGGGGACACCGGATCTGGGCGCCTCAGTGAATTCGTTGGAAGCGGCAAACTGGCCACTGAGAGTTTCTCGCAAATCGAGGCCAGAGTTCGCTTCCTGGGCAGGTAGATACCCGGAGCAAAGCGCCCCGGCGACCAGCCAAATGAAGAGAGCCCTCTTCATCTCGACTCCACTGCCTCAAATTCCGTAGACTGTACCCGGTCTTCCGATAGTGACGATTGCCCCACGGTAATTTCGCGCGGCAATTTCGCAAACAATACTACAATCCGCGGATCGAATTGTGTTCCTGCATATCGAAACAGTTCGCGGATAGCCTTTTCGTGACTCATTCCCCGCCGATAAGACCGGTTGGAAGTCATCGCGTCGTAGGCATCCGAGACGTGAATGATGCGCGCGTCAACTGGCGTCTCATCGCCAGACTGGCCCTTGGGGTACCCAGTGCCATCCCAGTTCTCATGGTGCAGTTCCACTGCATCGAGATAGGGCGCGAGACCCCGCACGCCTTCCAGAATTCGGCGGCCAATCACCGGATGTTCCTTGACCATCGCAAACTCCGCGTCGGTAAGCCGCCCGGGCTTCTGCAGTACTTCGTCGGCAATTCCGATCTTCCCGATATCGTGCAACAGCGCCCCGGTGCGGATCCGCTCAACATGCACGGGGTCGAGACCCATCGCGGCCGCCGTTGCGCATGAGAGCTGGCTTACGCGGCAGCTATGACCGGAAGTGTACCGGTCACGTGCATCGAGAGCGTGGGCGAGGGAACCGACAAACTCCACATAAGCCCCCTGGAGATTTTCCCGCGCATTCTTTACAGAGGCGGCAGCCCGGTTGTAGCTCTCGGCCAGTTCCCGGATTTCCTTCGTGGACGAAAGATCGATTGTGAACTCAGGCAACACGCCGGTGTCTTCGGCGTTGCGCAGGTGAGAGACCACAAGTGCGATCGGTTTCACAATGGAATGGGACGAGACAATGCTGCATAAGAGGGCCACCAGCACGGAACCGAATGCCATGATCAGGAAAAGATTGCGCAGCCTCGATCGAACGGGGCCTGTTGCCTCGTCCACGTTTTCAAGACTCCATAAGGTATACCCGCTGCCCAGGTCCTGCATGGGGCCCGAAATCCAGTTAGCGGCCCCTAAGCGAAAATCACATTCCGATCGTCCCGCACAGCCCCAAAAGGCCGCCTCAATCTCACTTTCTGAGACATCCGGAACGTTAACATCGATCACTTTTCCGTTATGGATCAGCACGGCGGGAGTCGCGGCCCCGGGGAAGTCAAAATATTCGCCCACTGAAAGGGTGCCGATGTTTTCTTCGCCGTCATCTATCGGTACGGATGCGAACCGGAATATGCGGCTGCCGATCACAAGCAGCCCTTTTTCGGTGTGTGCAATCAGAGCCTCGTCCAATGGCACGAGTTGGCTTTTCCTGCCCGGTGTATCTCCCGCCTGGCGGACGACGCCGGCAAGAGGCGCGCCACTGGGCGAAGAAACGAAAAGAAAATCGAAGCCCATGTGCTCGCCAAGCTCGCGCAGTTGATCTTCCACGGTAATGCGTGCGGCCGGGTCATCGGGTTGCGAACCGAGCAACTGTATGCCGGCCTTCAGAGACGAGTTTTCCCCGGCGATTTTGAGAAAGCGGCTACTCTGAAGTTCGGCTTTCGCATTCACGCGTGCGATTGCCAGTTCGTTTTCGCGCAGAGATGCGTGAAGACCGTCGTGCACAGTCGATTGCACGAACCGTTGCACCATCCAGAAGCTGGCTGTCAACAGGAGTGCGAAAGGGATGAAGCAAATTAAGAAGGCACGAGTTCGAAAGCGCATTGTTACCTGCTTCCGGCGACGGTTGTCGAGGTGGCAGTCGCAAGCTTAGTTTCTCCGGGGTCTGCGCTGATTGGGATAAAGAAATCCGCCACAGAATCCCGCCCGTCTTCGATGACAATCGATTTCCGAAAGAATCCGGCGGACTTGTGCCAGGCCACGACAGTGTACTTGCCGGCCGGCACATTTTGAATTTCATAATGTCCCGACCCATCCGACCTCGCGTACCATCGGTTCGGAGTCACGACCACGGTGGCAGCCATATTTGGGTGCAGATGGCAGTAGACGTCGACAATGCCAGGCTTGGGAAAGACCACCTCCCGGGTTTTGCCTTTGTCATAGCTTCCAAGATCGAAGGTCTTCGGCTTCGAGAGAGAAAAAATATTGTGAAAGATTGGATCCATGTTGGGAAACGAAACCGTTGAACCGGCTGGGACCACGAGCAGATCGGGAGTAAACCTGCGATCGAGCTGCTGCATCTTGAGCGTGGCAGAGCTGGCTGAATCGACACTTGCGGGACCGGGCCCGTCAAGATAAATCACGACGCGCGACCGCTCGAATTCCAGCGGATCTTCCTTGGCGTCCCTTCCCAATTCAACTGCGGCGCCGCGCTGATAAATCGAAACGGAGGGAGTGACACGCCGCTTCGTCAACTTCTTTTCGATCCGAATCGTCCCCGTTATGCTCTGAGCCTGTGCGCTGGCCGCGAGGGCAACAATGGCAATCAGAATGCTTAGACTCCCAGGCCTTGTAAGCATTCCCCAACCGCGTCGGTTTGATTGTTCCTGCATAGGTCTTCCCCGCGAGAAAACTGAACCCAAATGAGCTAGTCAACTTCTATCAAGCGCTATTACAAGTATCGGCTCGAATATATCTGAAGGCTTACAACTAATTGGGAAGGATCGTGGCTCGATTGGGGGGAAGGAATCAAGAATCTCCGAGAAATTTTGTGAAAACGAACCTGAATCGGCGCCGGCGACGGCGTCGAGGAGCATCGTTGCCCACCGGCGGGGCATTGGCGCCGTGCAGTCTACCAATGCAGCGCGGAGGAGTCCCAGGCATTTTGTTTGGTGCCGCTATTGCTTTTTGCCCCTGAGGGGCGCGGCGGTCGCGAACTGAAGATCGGCCTCAAGTGGACACCCGGCGCATTGGGGAGCCTTTCCGCAGTGTGCTTTGCCTACGGCTACGGTGAGGGCATGCATTTCATTGAAGAGGCGCGCGCGGGCCGCCGGCGCATCGGCCGCGAAGGACTCGCGAGTAAGAGTCACAAGCACCTCATAGCCGCTGCGGCCCGGAAAAGTCCCAAGCAACTGATGGCGCATGGCGATGCGGCGAAGGTATTCGTCGGCTACCGGCACGGGATGGCCGAGGGCGTAGAGCAGAATCGCGTCCGCAGTCTCCGGACCTACGCCGGGTAGGGCGAGCAGCCGCTTGCGCAGGGTTTCCGTCGGCGTGGTTGCGAGCTGGTCAATTGAACCCTCAAATTCGTCGTTAAGCATCGCCACAAACGCCTTCAGGGCGGGCGCTTTGCGGGTTTGAAAGCCGGAGGGACGAATCAGTTTCTGCAACGCTTCGACAGAAATGGACCGGAGTCCATCAAGTGTCAGCGCGCCCGCCTGGCGAAGATTTGCAAGAGAACGCTCGACGGATTTCCAAGTGGTATTTTGGGTGAGATAAGCTCCCAGGACAACTTCAAACGGAGTCTCGGCAGGCCACCAAGCCTGCGGCCCATACGCCTGCGCCAGCAAATCGTGCATGCGGCGCAGGCGTTGCGCGGGTGTTGGCCCGGACCTCGACATGGACTTCAAGGGAGCGAATCCTGATCCGGCGGGGATTGGAGCTGAACTTTCCATTCCAGAATACGCGCGCGCCCCGCGGCCGCTTCGGCCTGGGGAATATCCCCCGCGTGCTGCAGCGCGATGGAGAGCGCAGTGTGCGCCAGCGGATCGTCCGGTGAGAGCGCGATCAGGGCCTTGGCCGCAGCAACTGCTTGATCCAGCTCCCCGGCATCGCGCAGGGCACGAATCAGGCCGTGGTGCGCCTCAAAATGCGTCGGGTTGGCGGTGATTGCGGCTCGAAAAGCCTGCGCTGCCTCGACGGGCGCGCCACAGGCCAGCAGGTCGAGACCGCGTTGCGAGAGTGAGTCCGGGGTGGGAAAATTGGTCACGGCTGATTTAAGGATAAAGGGTGGCAGCACATCAGCGATAAATGCCGCAGCTTTGGAGGATTCGCGTGGTCGAGGGCAAAATGAAGAGTCACACAGAATACCTGGTTTTTGATACGAAAAAGCGGCGGGAAATGGTGCATATTACCGATGAGGTCGAAAAGATTGTGCGGCGCAGCGGCGTGCGCGACGGGCTATGTTTTGTTTCACCGATGCATATAACGGCAGCCGTCTACGTCAACGATCTGGAGAGCGGCCTGATTGAAGATATTGGCAAGTGGCTGGAGGAACTGGCGCCCGCGCGACCGGATTACAAACATCATCAAACCGGCGAAGATAAAGGGGACGCACACTTGAAGTCGTTGCTGCTGCATCATGAGACCACGCTCCCGGTGACCGGCGGTCGTCTCGACCTGGGCACCTGGCAGCGGGTGTTTTATGCGGAGTTTGATGGGCAGCGCAAGAAACGCGTGATCGTAAAAGTGTTGGGTGTGGAGTAGTCTGGAAGCCGCCTGTATTATCCCGCGCGCGTTGCACGCAAACCGCCTCGCAGAAAGAATGGAGAGGAGCTAGATGGCTTTCGCAATGCTCAGTTATGCCGACGCAGAGGGGCAGCACGAAGTGCTTCTCGATCGGGATTCCACCTCCATCGGCCGCCTGCCAGGTCAGGATGTCGTTCTGCGAGATCAGTGCGTGTCGCGCCAGCATGCGACCATCCTTCTCGATAATGATTGCTATTCGATCGTTGATCGAAACAGCAGCCACGGCACGTTTCTAAATGGCGTGCGCATTGACCGCGCTCCACTCAAGCCGGGCGACATCTTGCAACTGGGGTCGCTTGAGGGACCGCGGTTCCATTTCCATCTTCCGGACGCAGCGGGTTCGGAAGATGCGAATCAAAACAGCACTCTGAGTGGCCTGCTTTCCTCCATCAGCAAATTTCCCCCGGCCGACAAGAAGCAGCCGTCGGCTGCGCGCGAAATGGAGCAGCTGAACTGGCTGCTGGGCGCGGCACGGCAACTCAATGCCGGTGGAGCAATCGAAGATATCCTCACAACGTTGCTGCAACTGACTCTACAACTCACCGGTGTCGAACGGGGATTCGTTTTTCTGCGCGACGGCGAAGAGATGAAGCTCGCTCGTGGATTAAATGCCGAAGGTCAGCTGATTCGAGAGGAATCGACAATCTCCCGCCGTGCCATTCAGAAAGCCATCGAGAGCGAAGCAAAGTTTTCTATCAGCGACACGCTGACGGATGAAAAGGCATCGGCCTGGGAAAGCGTAATGGCCAACCGAATCCGCAGCATTTACTGCATCCCGCTGCGCAAGCGCGAGGCCCGCAGCCAGCACGCGGACCTTCTGGGGCTTCTCTATCTCGACAGCCAGCTTGGCGCGGGCAACATGAGCGAAGTGGATCATCAGTTACTCGATACCATCGCGACTGAGGCCGCGGCATTGCTGCAAAATGTTCTGCTGGCCGACGCGGAAGCGAAGTCGCGCCGCGCCCGCGAAGAGCTTGCTGTCGCAGCAAGAATCCATAGCGGCCTGATGGCCATCAGCATGCCCGTGATCCCCTACGCCGTCCTCAAGGCCCGAAGCGTTCCTTGCCACGAGATCGGCGGCGATTTCTTTGATGCCCTGGCGCTGGATGATTGTGTGTGTGTTGCGATTGCGGACGTCTCGGGAAAGGGAATTCCCGCAGCTATCGTGGCCGCGACCATGCAGGGCATTATTCACGCGCAGTTGCTTTCCGGACACAGCCTGGTTGAGATTGCGGGGCTCTTGAATCAGTTTCTGTGTACGCGTAACGTAGGTAAATACGCAACCCTGGTGCTACTCAAGCTTTTCTCCGATGGCCGTGTCGAATACATGAATTGCGGCCACATTCAGCCGCTGCTTGTAGACGACTCAGGGATGACATGGCTGCAAGAGAGCAATCTGATTGTCGGCCTGGTGCCCGCCGCGACTTATTCTTCCGCAACACTGCACATGCGGCCGGGAGCGCGGCTGCTGCTGGCGACCGATGGACTGATGGAAGCAGAAAATCCGGCAGGCGAAGCCATCGGTGACGCGGGATTCATCGAGATCGTCCGTCGCATGGATATGGATGGCATCCTCGATCACGTTGCAAAATTTCAGCAACCCAACGAAGCTCAGGACGACTGCACCTTGGTCGAAGTCCGTTATACCGGGGCTTAGCAACCAACTGTCGAATCCTAAACGGAAAGATTGAGGATTCGATTCAGCCTTTGCACAAACGCGGCAGGATCGTCGAGAGCCACACCCTCCATCAGCAGAGCCTGGTCAAAGAGCAGCCACGCGGCGTCCTCTGTAACTGAGTCGTCTTTACGCGCCAGAAGCTTCTTCACGATCTCATGGTCGGGATTGATTTCGAGCGTCGGCTTGGGAGATGGAATATTGGTCTGCCCCATGGCACGCATCATCTGCTGCATTTGAATCGATGGCTCTTCCTCGTCGCTGACGATGCACGACGGGCTGTCAGCAAGCCGCACGGAGGCGCGGACGTCCTTAACTTGGTCGCCGAGTGTCGCTTTGAACTTGTCGAGCAGCGGCTTCAGCTCTTCCGCTTTGTCCGGTTCGCCTTCGTCCTTGAGGTCATCGCTGGTGGCGGCCTTGTTAACGGACTTTAGCTCGATGTCACCATATTTATCGACACCGCCAAAGACAATCTCGTCGATGTCGTCATCCAGAATCAGAACCTCAATGTCTTTTTTCTTGTAAATCTCCAGCAATGGCGAGGTGCGCAGCAGAGATTCTGCGCCGCCAGTGATGAAATAGATGGCCTTCTGCCCATCTTTCATGCGCGACTTCACCTCGGCAAAACTGGTAAGCCCTTCGGCTTTTGTCGATTTGAAGCGGATCAGTTCGAGCAATATTTCGCGATTTGCAAAATCGCTGTAGAGCCCTTCCTTGAGGGGACGATTGAACTGCGTGATGAACTTGAGATACTGCTCGGGCTGCTTTTCCGCAACGCTCTTCAGCTCGGATAGAATCTTCTTCACGCTGGCAGTACGAATGCTCGCCAGCACCCGATTCTGCTGCAGGATCTCCCGGCTGACGTTGAGCGGCAGGTCCTCGCTGTCAATGACGCCGCGCACGAAGCGCAAGTACTGCGGCAGCAGATCTTTCGAGTCATCCATGATGAAGACGCGTTTCACATAGAGCTTGACACCCACCTTGTATTCAGCCTGGTAGAGATCGAGAGGCGCCTTGGAGGGAATAAAAAACAGTGTGGTGTATTCAATGTTTCCTTCCGCCTTGGTGTGAAACCAGAACAGCGGGTCTTCCCAATCGCCGGAGATCGATTTGTAAAGCTCTTTGTAGTCCTCGTCTGTCAACTCGCTCTTGGGCCGCCGCCACAGCGCGCTGGCAGCATTGACCTGCTCGGTGACGCGCGTCTTCACCGACTTCTTTTCCTCCTCGTTCCACTCGCTCTTGTCGAACGTGAGAAAGATAGGGAAGGCAATGTGATTGGAGTACTTCTTCACAATCTCCTGCAGCCGCCAGCTATTGGCATACTGCTTTCCCTCCTCGTTGAAGTGGATGAGCACGGTTGTGCCGGCCACTGAGCGCTCGGCAGGCTCAATCTCAAAGCCGCTGCTGCCATCGCTTGTCCAGCGCCACGCCTTCTCTTCGCCAGCTTTCCGCGAGACCACTTCGACGCGATCGGCCACCATGAACACGCTATAGAAGCCGACGCCAAACTGCCCAATCAGGTTTGAATCCCGCTTGGCATCGCCGGAGAGCTGCGCAAGAAAAGTTTTCGTACCGGAGCGTGCAATGGTACCCAGGTGCGAGATCAGATCTTCTTCGTTCATACCAATTCCGGTGTCGGCAATGGTAAGGGTCTGCTTCTCCTCATCGAGTTCAAGGTCGATTCGCGGATCGAAAGGGAGCGCTTTGTAGGCATCGTCCACCAGCGTCAAGTGGCGCAGCTTGTCCAGCGCATCGGAAGAGTTCGAGACCAGCTCGCGGAGAAAGATCTCCGGGTGCGAATAGAGCGAGTGAATGATGAGTTGCAGCAGTTGGCTGACTTCAGTCTGAAATTCGAGCTTCGACATGAATAAAATCCCCAAACAATCAATATTTGTTGTGCGCCGCAACCACAAATGGGCCGGGCAGAGAATCGACAGCATGGCGGCTGCCGGAAGCCTCTGGAGCAGGAATGGCCAAAAGCGGACTTCCGCTTCATCTCCCTATTTTAACCGTTCATCCGCTTATCCAGCCCCCCGCGGCTTCTTTTGCTGGCGCCGCACCGGCCGCTTCTAATTGGGAAGTACAATTGCTTATCTCCCTGGAGAGGAAACCGAAATGATCAAAAGAATTTTGAAGCTCAAGCGACTCGCTCAATCTTTTATTCTGTGCCTCACCGTGCTGGCGGCGGCGGCCGGAACGATCTCAGCACAAACGCCAACCCCTGCACCGACTCCTGCCCCAGCCGCTGCGCCGGCCGCGCCAGCTCAAGCCACTCCGGCGGCGCCAGCACAAGCGGCCCCTGCGCCGGCTACTGCTTCGCAAGGCACTTCCACGCTCACGGTCAAGGTCAAGGGAATTCGCAATGCAAAAGGGAAGATCGATGTGGTCCTCTACGGAAATGAAAATGGATTTCCCATGGATCCATCAAATGCAGTTGCGATGAGGCAGGTCGACATCGACCCGCAAACAATGACCGCGACAATCGTCTTCGACAAGCTTCCTCAGGGTTTTTATGCCGCCACGGTGATGCACGACGAAAAGATGGTGGGGAAGATGGAGTTCGATTCTCAAGGGATTCCCATCGAAGGCTATGGAGTTTCAAACAACCCCGACAGCAGCTCAGGGCCGCCTACGTGGGATGCCTCGAAAGTCAATGTGAATCAACCAGACAACGCCATCGAAATCTCAATGATTTATTGGCAATGAGCCGCTTCTCTACCAGCCACCTCGGGGTTCCAGGTCTCGATAAAGAGGCCTGGAGAGCTGCGGACATGCTTGACGCGGATGATGCAGCAAGCTTCGCGATAATGAGACTAGCTTCGGCTCTTCCATGGATGACTTCGACTCTGCGCTTGGCCGCCGTACCGTGGGAATGATCTCAACTACTTCTTTGTCGCGGCTTCTTCGACATTGAATAGCTGAAATTCGCGGATGGCGGCAGCGTCAGTGCTGGAAAGAATGTTGAGCCGAACGCGGTTCGTGGTGACAGCGGGGAAGATGTCGATTTTCTTGTGGCCGATGGCTTGCGCTGCGGCGACAGTCTTCCATGCGGTGCCCGTCCAGATATCGATGGAGTACTTCTGAATACGCTGCCCATCGTTGAGCCACTCCATGGTAAGCGCGCGATTCAATGTGATGGGCGAAGCAAAGCTGACTTCGAGAGCGGAGTGATGCGAACCGGTGGGGGCAGTCCAGAATGTGTCTGGATCACCGTCGAGGGCCGCGGAAACTTCCGCGGATGCCGGCGTGTGTTTCAATGCCAGATTGTGTCCGTAACGGGCTTGCAGCGCTTTTCCAAGTTCCTCCAAGCAGGTAACGTCGCTGTCAGGCAACAGGCCGCGACGGTCGGGCGCGAGTCCCAGCATCAGTTGCGCTCCGTGACCGACGGTTTGATCGTATGTGGTGAGTAACTCGTCGAGGCTCTTGACCGAGGCTTCGTCGTTTGGATGCCAGAACCAGTGCTCATTGCGCAGAGGCGTGTCAGCCTCGACTGGACGCCAGCGCAGATAGCCGTGACGGTCGATGACGTTCCAGTTTTCGTAGGGAACGCGACCGCTCTCCGTCCCCACCCAGCGCGCATCGCCGTATTCAAATAGGCCGGTGTCGGCGAAGACGATTGAGTTTGGTTGGTATGTACGCAGAGTCTCAATAATCTTAGCGAAGTTATACACGTGACCGCCGCTGCCTGCGCCATCGAGCCAGAACTCGACCAAGTCGCCATAATTCGAAGCTAACTCAGATAACTCGGCTTGATAGTAGTCATCGTATGCTGCGGAGTCTTTGTATCTTGGCTCGTGACGGTCCCACGGAGAGAGATACACGCCGAATTGCAGTCCGTATTTGCGTGCGGCGCGGGCTACATCGCCGACCACATCGCCCTTGCCGTTTTTCCATGGACTGGACTTGATACTGTATGGGGTCTGCTCGGTGGGCCAAAGGCAAAAGCCGTCGTGATGCTTTGCGACGAGGACAACGTATTTTGCGCCGGAGTCTCGGATGGCCTTCATCCATTGGTCAGGATCGAATTCGGTTGGGTTGAAAACTGACGGGTCGGCTGTGCCATCGCCCCATTCGCGATCGAGAAATGTGTTGGTAGAGAAATGAATGATGACGCCAAACTCGAGATCCTGCCAGGCTGTTTGCTGCGCCGTCGGCTTGATGTCGGGGAAGTTTTGCGCGGACGCTAACGATGCGCAAAGCGCAAAAACAACTCCGGCAAAGATGGATCGATTGCGGCTAGACTTCATCGGCTGTCTTCTCATGTGGCTTGGCGATTAACCGGAATTACTGGTGTCGCGGAAGATACTTCCAGATTTCGGGGTCTTCTTCGCCTAGAACCCAGGAGCAGAAACCTTGAATACCGCTCTTCTGCACCAACTCGTAGCGATCTTTGAAGGTATGCAGATCGGTGAAGAAGATCCACTCGCGCATCTGGTCGCGGTAAAACCAGAAATACGCGGTGTGGTCTGCTTCGTCCCATTGAACCTTTCCGTTATACGCTGTCGCAAGCTGCATGGCGTTGGGATAGCCGATATAGTCGGCGGTCGCGTTTGGCTTCTCAACTTCGGAGTTCGGTTCGTGTGTAGGCGCCCCCGCGTACCAGTGATATCCATAGAGCGGAATACCAA
>Ga0302326_10025196_pt1 | contig 12069 bp, 9 predicted proteins | sample Palsa_T0_3_FD_202264 | JGI IMG/M metagenome (GOLD analysis project Ga0302326, IMG submission 202264) | Peat permafrost microbial communities from Stordalen Mire near Abisko, Sweden - Palsa_T0_3 | ecosystem: Environmental > Terrestrial > Soil > Palsa > Peat permafrost | place: Sweden: Abisko...
GCGCAGCTGGTCGACCACATCGACAAGATCACCAACGACATGGGCTGGAACTTCACCGGCGGTAAGAACCTGTTCTCCTGGCTGGGCCCGGTGCTGACGTCCCTGCGCGGCAACCCGGTGTGTGACGCCGACGAATCCTGCAGCGACACCCGCGGCGCGTTCGAGCAGCTATTAGGTGGACGCGATCAAGAGGATCTCGACGCGATCAACGACCTGGCGCACCAGATGCAGGACTACCCAGACAAAAAGCAGCTGAAGGCCTCGTCGGAGCGCCTCCGTGCCGCGATCGCGAGGCTGACCGGAGTGCTGCAATCCCTCGGTATGGACCAGACCGGTGGCCTGCAGGCGAACTTGGGCAGTGTGCAGAGTGGCGCCGACCAGTTCGCCGGCGGCAGCCGTCAAGTCGCCGACGCGGTCGCCCAATTGGTCGATCAGGTCAAGCAACTGGGTGCCGGTCTCAGCGAATCGGCGACATTCTTGTTGTCGCTCAAGCGCGATGCGTCCCAGCCCGCGATGGCCGGCTTCAATATCCCGGCGCAATTGCTGCATTTGGATGACTTCAAGAAAGCCGCCAGCATCTTCATGTCGCCGGACGGCCATTCGGTGCGTTATCTGGTCCAGACCAAGCTCAATCCGTTCACCACCGACGCGATGGATCAGGTCAACACGATTCTTGCGACCGCCGAGGGAGCCCAACCGAATACCGCCTTGTCGGACGCCAAGATATCGATGGCGGGATTCACCGTCGGCCTCAAAGACACCCGCGACTACTACAACCACGACATCCGGTTCATCATCACGGTCACCCTGCTCGTCGTGCTGCTGACCTTGGTTGCGCTGTTGCGTGCGATTGTCACGCCGCTGTACCTCGTCGCTTCGGTGGTGATCTCGTATCTGTCGGCGGTCGGTATCGGGGTGGTGTTCTTTCAGTTCATTCTCGGCCAGCACTTGCACTGGAGCGTGCCGCCGTTGGCATTCGTGGTGCTGGTCGCCGTGGGAGCCGACTACAACATGCTGCTCGTGTCGCGAATGCGTGACGAATCTCCGCACAGCATGCGTTACGGGATCATTCGCACCCTGAGTTCCACCGGCGGTGTGATCACCGCAGCGGGCGTCATCTTTGCGGCCTCGATGTGCGGTCTGTTGTTCTCCAGCATCGGCACCGTCGTCCAAGGTGGTGTCGTCATCGGCATCGGCATCCTGCTGGATACCTTCCTGGTTCGCACCGTCACGGTTCCCGCGATGGCGGCGCTGCTGGGGCGGGCCAACTGGTGGCCGTCACGGGCCGCGAGGGTTCGCACCTCCGCATGACTTATGTGAAGCTACGAGACGAAACGAGCGGTCAGGGATGGCGATGAGGAAACTACTCGCAGGAGTCAGCGCGCTGGTAAGTGTCAGCGCCACCGGGTGTTTCGGGATCGGCACCGCGAATGCCGATGACACTCCGATCACCGGGCCGCCGACTCCCGGAGCGCCGGGCGACCAGACCGCCTACGCGCTCGGCGGCGCGCACGTTCTGGGTGTCCCCTATGACCAGTACATCAGGATGGAAGGCGCCGACTGGTTCCCCGGCCAGCAGCGGCAGATCGTCCGCTACCCGGCAGGCCAAGTTCAGGGGCACGTTCTGGCCAAGCTCTTCCCCGGTCTCAAGCCGGAAATCGACAAGTTCGACCACGACTTTCCCGGAATTGGCCTGGACGGCCCCAGCATCGGTTATTCGGTCGACGAAGGCGTGAACAACCTCGACGCGGCGATCCACACGACCGGTCGTCCCGGTACGGCGATCGGTTTGTCGGAGGGCGGTTTCGTCGTCGATGGCGAGCAGGCCCGGCTGGCGACCGACCCGAACGCTCCCCCGCCGGACGCGCTGAACTTCGCCACGTTCGGCGACCCGATCGGGCATCACGCCTTCGGGCAGAGCTTCCTGACCGCCGTGTTCCCTGTCGGCAGCGTTGTCCCCGCGCTGGACTACACCATGCCGCCGCGGTACGAGAGCCAATACGAGACCGACAGGTTCGTGGCCGCGTATGACTCGATCGCGGACTTCCCGGACCGGCCGGACAATTTGTTCGCGTTCGGTAACACGCTGCTGGGTCTGGCCACTGGTCACACCGCGGTCGCCTTCACGAACAAGAGCATGGTGCCGGCGCAGAACATCAGGACCACGATCAACTCCAGGGGCGCGAAAGACGTCACGATCATGGTCCCGGAAAAGCACCTGCCGCTGGTCATGCCGCTGAAGTACATCGGGATCCCGGAAGACACGCTGAACAAGCTCGACGCGATCCTGATCCCAAGGGTGAACGCGGGCTATTCGCGCAACGACGATCCGGCGACCGCTCCGCTTCAGGTGGACCCCGTGCACGGGTTCGACCCAGCGGAGGTCACCGCGCCGGCCAACCAGGCGACGTTCGGCGGCGGCGCGGATCCGATCTCGCAGATCATCGCCGGGGCCACGTCCGTGTTGTCGCACGGCGCAAGCCAAGCCGGCGCCTGACCCCGATGCCCCAACCGACCCTCCTCAGCCTGCTGCACGGGCGTGCCAGCATGCGGCCCGATGACGCGGCGTTCACGTACACCGATTACCAGAACGACTGGGCGGGAGTTCGCGAGACACTCACGTGGTCACAGCTTTACCGCCGAACGCTCAACGTCGCGCGCGAGCTGAGTCAGCACGGGTCTGTCGGGGACCGGGCGGTCATCCTGGCTCCGCAAGGCCTCGCGTACGTCGTGGGTTTCCTGGGAGCGATGCAGGCCGGCCTCGTTGCGGTTCCGCTGCCGCTGCCGCACCGCGGCTCACACCATGAGCGGGTGAGTTCGGTCGTCGCCGACACGTCACCGTCCGTCGTCCTCACCACGTCAGCGGTGGCGGAAGACGTTGGCGATTACGTCGACCAATCGCGTATGGATGCCGCTCCGAAGATTGTCGAAGTCGACTCGCTGGATCTCGACGCCGACGGCGGAGGGAGCCTCACGGCATTCGATTCGCCGAGTGTCTCGTACTTGCAGTACAGCTCGGGTTCGACCCGGCTGCCGACCGGGGTGATGATCTCCTACCGCAATGTCCAGGTGAATTTCGAGCAGCTGATGCGCAGCTTCTTCGCGGACCTGGAAGCTCAGCGCAGTGCGGTGAGAGACGCCACGATTGTGTCGTGGTTGCCGCTGTACCACGACATGGGCTTGGTATTGGGCGTCTGCGCGCCGATCCTGAGCGGCTATCCCGCCAAATTGTCGAGCCCGGTTGCGTTTCTGGAGCGGCCTGCCAGATGGATGCAGACTCTGGCCAGCACTCCGCACGCATTTTCGGCCGCGCCTAATTTCGCCTTTGACTTGGCCGCGCGTAAGACAACCGACAGCGACCTCGACGGGCTGGATCTCGGGGGCGTGCTCGGCATCATCAACGGCGCCGAACGCGTCGAGCCGTCGACATTGGAACGCTTCGCTGATCGGTTTGCGCACTTCAACTTTCACGACCATATGCTGCGTCCGTCGTATGGCTTGGCGGAGGCGACCGTCTTCGTGACATGCGGCACCTGGGACAGTGCGTTGGAGGCGGTCAACTTCGACGTCGACGCGCTGTCCGCGGGCCGCGCTCAGCGGTGCGCAGCGGGGCCGGGCACTGCACTGGTCAGATACAAGGTGCCGCACTCACCGTTGTTGAAGATCGTCGATTACGACACGCACCGCGAGTGCGAGCCGGACGTCGTCGGCGAGATGTGGGTACACGGCGACAACGTCGCGGACGGCTACTGGCACAGGCCACCGGAAGATCAGCGCTGCTTCGGCGCGACGCTGGTCGACCCTTCGCCGGGAACGCCGGACGGCCCCTGGCTGAAAACCGGTGACCTGGGTTTCGTCTCCGAGGGCGAACTGTTCATCGTCGGCCGCATCAAGGATCTGCTGATCATCCGTGGTCGTAACCACTACCCCGAGGACATCGAGGCCACGGTCCAAGAGATCACCCGCGGCCGGGTCGCCGCCATAGCCGTGCCGCTGGACAGCACCGAGCAGCTGGTCACCGTGGTGGAGATCACAAAGCGCGGCGATTCCGACGAGGACGCAAAAACCCGGCTCGGCGAAGTCAGAAGCGATGTGACAGCGGCGATCTCGAACGCGCACGGCCTCAACATCGGCGACCTCGTTCTGGTGGCACCCGGATCGATTCCCACCACGACGAGCGGCAAGGTGCGACGCGCTGCGTGCGTGGATTTGTACCGCCAAGACCGATTTGCCAGGTTGGATGCCTGAGCGGGCAAGCGCGCCGCACAATCGCCGATGATCCTCACGGTCCTGTTGATGGCGTTCGCCGTGAGTTTCGAACCGTTCCGAATCGGTATGACGGTGCTCATGCTGAACAGGCCGAGACCGGCGCTGCAATTACTCGCGTTTCTGATCGGCGGCTTCGCGATGGGAACGACGGTGGGTCTCGTTGTGCTGTTCGTCTTTCGACGAATGCTGCTGGGGTCCACCTTCTTCACATTGCCCAGAGTGCAGATTCTGATCGGACTGTTGTTCCTGGCCGCCGCCGTCGTAGTGGCCGCTGACGTGCCTCGCCGCCTGGGTATGCGGCCGGCAAAATTTGCGACACCGGCTCAACGATTGATGCGCGGAGACTCGTTGTCGGTAGCGGGAATTGCCGGGCTCAGCATCGCTTTGCCGTCGGTCGACTACCTGGCCGCTCTGGCCGTCATACTGGCTTCCGGCGCCGCGGCGCTGACCCAAGTCGCGGCGCTGCTGATGTTCAATTTCGTGGCGTTTGCGCTCGTCGAAATGCCGCTGCTGGCCTATGTTTTGGCGCCCGAGAAGACAGCAACGTCGATGGCGGCACTGAACAACTGGATTCGATCCCGTCGTCGACACGAAGTCGCCCTACTGCTTGCCTCGGTCGGCGGCGTGTTCCTCGCGATCGGCGGGGTCGGTCTTCTCCGCTGACCCGGCGCCGGGATACGCAATCTGCGGTCCGGCACATGCCCACGTCAGCGCGGTGAACATAATGAGGTCAATCGAACCGCAAAGGAGCACCCGATGAGCACGAGCAGCGCCGATCGTCCACTGCGGGTGATCCAGTGGACTACTGGAAATATCGGCCGCCGATCGCTGCACGCCATCATCGGCCGACCCGACATGGAATTAGTCGGCGTGTACGCCCACGGGCACGACAAGGTCGGGGTCGACGCCGCTGAGCTCTCCGGCTGGCCGGAGCCGACCGGCGTCCACGCCACCAATGACATCGATGCGCTGCTGGCCCTGCACCCGGACGCCTGTTGCTACAACCCGTTGTGGCCGAACGTCGACGAGCTGGTCCTCCTCCTGGAGTCGGGCGTCAATGTGTGCTCCAGCGCCGCGTGGATCACCGGCGGCAAGCAGACACCCGAAGATCGGCAGCGCATCGAGGACGCCTGCAAGCGGGGCGGGTCGACGATCTTCGGCAGCGGTGCGCACCCGGGCATGACGAATCTGGTCGGGATGGTGCTGACCGGATCCTGCGAACGCGTCGACGAGATCCGGATCACCGAATCCGTCGACTGCTCCACCTATGAGTCGACGGAAACCCAGACCGCGATGGGCTTTTCGCAAGATCCCGATACGCCGGGACTGGCCGAGAACGTGCGAAGGGAAAGCGAAGTCTTCGCCGAGTCGGCGGCGATGATGGCCGATGCGATCGGGGCGAAGCTGGACAAGTTGACCTTCGATGTCACCTTCACCGCCGCAACCGGCGACTCCGACCTGGGGTTCATGAAGATTCCGGCTGGCACCGTCGGCGGTGTCTACGGCTATCACCGCGGCTGGGTGGGTGATCACAACGTCGTCAGCGTCGGCTTCAACTGGACCATGGGCACTCACGTCGACCCGCCCAAACCGCTCGAACACGGCCACGTCATTCAGGTGTTCGGACTACCTAATATGCGCACGGTCGTGCACTGCCTGCCGCCGAAGGATTGGACCGAGCCCGGCTTCATGGGCCTGGGCATGATCTACACCGCGATGCCGGTGACGAATGCGGTGCCCGCGGTCGTCGCGGCACAGCCCGGAATCGTCACCCTCGCCGACCTACCGCCGATCACCGGCCGCGCCGCGCGGTAGCGGTGTGGGCCTCGACGGACCAAGGGGACGCACAGAACGCGAGCGTGCCCTATCGTCTAGCATAGTTAGCCGAGCGAAGTGCCTTCGTGGCGTCGACGTCGACCAGCGAAGGCGAACTCGTCGGCAAAGCTGCCCAGGACGCTCTGCTTGTGGACCCAGCGGAAAAACCCGTAGTTCGACGCGTCTGTGGACAACAATGCGGACGCGGTGGCAGAAGGAGATCGAGTGAGAGCGATTTCGGTAGGCGGCCTGCTCAAGCGCGGGTGGATACCGATTCTGCTCATCGTCGTCCTGTCGGTCTCCGGGCTCGCAGTCACGCGTTTGCACAAGGTTTTCGGGTCGCAGGACCTCAATGCCAACTCAGGAGCCGGTATCAAAATCGTGCAGTTCAACCCGAAGGTCGTGAAGTACGAGATCCTCGGCCCGCCGGGTAGTACGGCGAACATCAACTACTGGGACGCCGACGCGAACACCCACCAACTCAACAACGTTCCGCTGCCGTGGTCGTTCACCGTGTCCACCACGCTGCCCACGGTGAGCGCCAACATCATGGCGCAGACCGACGCCGGCCACATCGGCTGCACGATCACCGTGGACGGGGAGTTGCGCGAGCATCAGAGTTCCGACGGCCACAACGCCCAGACCTTCTGTCTGGTGAAGTCCGCGTGAGCAACCACGCGGCCGAGGCCGCGACGACCGCCGAGGCCGAGACCAAGCCCCCGCATCGCCCGTTCATCCCACACGCCATCCGCCTGCTGGCGATCCCGATCATCCTAGGTTGGGTCATCCTGACCGTCATCGTCAACGTCGCCGTACCGACGCTTGAAGTCGTCGGCGAGGCGCACTCGGCGCCGATGGCCCCGCTGGACGCGCCGTCGATGAAGGCGATGATGCGAATGGGAGCGAACTTCCACGAGTTCAACTCCAACAGCACGGTGATGATCGTGGTGGAAAGCCAGCATCCACTGGACGAGGCCGCACACCACTATTACGACGACATCGTGCGCAAACTGCGCAAGGACACCGCGCACGTCCAGCACCTCCAAGACTTCTGGGGGGACAGATTCACCGCCGCCGGGGCGCAGAGCGCCGACGCCAGAGGTGCCTATGTGCAGGCCAACATCGCCGGTAACCAGGGCACCACCCAGGCCAACAACTCCGTCGAGGCCGTCCGCAAGGTCGTCGACGAGGAACCCGCGCCGCCCGGCGTGAAGGCCTACGTCACCGGCCCCGCAGCGCTGTCGGACGACATGCACGTCATCGGTAACGACAGCCTCGCCAAGATCACGCTGTTCACCCTGGGCGCGATCGCGATCATGCTGCTGCTGGTCTACCGCTCGATCGTCACGACGCTGATCCAGCTGTTCATGACGTTCGTCTCGTTGGCGTGTGCGCGCGGAATCGTCGCGGTGCTCGGCTACAACAACGCCTTCGGGCTCACCACGTTCGCGGCGAACATCCTGACGATGCTGGCAATCGCCGCCGGGACGGACTACGGAATCTTCCTGGTCGGCCGTTACCAGGAGGCGCGGCACGCCGGCGAAGATCGGGAAACCGCCTACTACACCACGTTCAAAGGCGTGGCTCCCGTCGTGCTGGGTTCGGGCCTGACCATCGCCGGCGCAACCTACTGCCTGAGCTTCACCCGGCTGCCCTGGTTCAACACCATGGGTGCGCCGGTGGCGATCGGCATGATCGTCGTTGTCGCGGCGGGGCTGACGCTGGGTCCCGCCGTCGTTTTCCTGGGCAGTCGTTTCGGCCTCTTCGAGAAGAAGGGCCAGGCCCGCGGCAAGCTATGGCGGCGAGTCGGTACCGCCGTCGTGCGTTGGCCTGCACCGATTTTCGCGGTCAGCCTGGCCGTTGTCCTGGTCGGGATGGTCGCGCTGCCCGGATTCAAGACGAGCTACAACGATCGGCACTACCTACCCGAGACAGCTCCGTCGAACATCGGATACGCCGCCGCCGACCGGCACTTCTCCGAAGCCCGGATGAACCCGGACCTGCTGATGATCGAAGCCGACCACGACATGCGCAACACCTCCGACATGCTGGTGCTGGACAAGGTCGCCAAGAACGAGATCCGCACGCTCGGCATCGCGATGATCCAGGACATCACCCGGCCGCTGGGAATTCCCATCCAGCACAGCTCAATTCCGTTCCAGAACAGCATCCAGAGCCAGACGACGATGCAGAACATGAAGTTTCTCAAAGACAGAATGGCCGACATTCTGAAGATGGCCGACGAGATGCAGATCATGATCGACGTGACGACCCGCCAGGCGAAAGTCACCCACGATCTGGCCACCGCCGCCCTCGACAGCGCGAAGACCACCCAGGAAACCTCGGAGATCACCGACACCCTGCGTGACCACATCGCGGATTTCGAGGACTTCTACCGGCCGATCCGCAGCTACTTCTATTTCGAGAAGCACTGCTACGACATCCCCGTCTGCTTCTCGTTCCGGTCGTTGTTCGACTCGATCGACGGCTTCGACCAACTCGCCGAGAAATTCCACGAGCTCTCCGGCGACATCTCGCGCACCGCGGCGGCCTCGCACGAGTTGGAGCAGCTGATCCCGATCATGCTGGAGACGTTGAAGACGACTCATGGTCTGACGCTGACCATGTACCAGACGTTCAAAGCGATGATCGATCAGATGGAGGCGATGAGTAATACCTCCATCGTGATGGGACAGAGCTTCGACAAGTCGCAGAACGACGACTTCTTCTACCTGCCGCCCGAGGCGTTCTCCAACCCGGAATTCATTCGCGGCGTGAAGATGTTCTTCTCCCCCGACGGAAAGTCAGTGCGGTTCTTCATCACTCACCAAGGCGACCCTATGACGCCGGAAGGAATCGAGCGCGTCACCGCCGAGCGAACCGCCGCGCAGGAAGGACTCAAACAGTCCTCGCTGTCGGACGCCAAGGTCTATCTCGGTGGGACGGCGGCAACGTTCCGGGACATGGCCGACGGTGAGAAGTACGACTTGATGATCGCGGTGGTGTCGGCCCTGACGCTGATCTTCATGATCATGCTGCTGCTCACCCGCAGCGTGGTCGCCGCGTTGGTTATCGTCGGGACCGCGAGCAGTTCGATCGCCGCGTCGTTCGGTCTGTCGGTGCTGATCTGGCAGGACCTGCTCGGCATACACGTCCACTGGATCGTGATGGCGCTGTCGGTCATCATCCTGCTGGCCGTCGGCTCGGACTACAACCTGCTACTGGTATCGCGGTTCAGAGAAGAAATTCACGCCGGGCTCAAGACCGGCTACGTCCGGTCGATGGCCGGCACCGGTGCGGTGGTGACATCGGCAGGTCTGGTGTTCGCCTTCACCATGGCGGCAATGCTGGGTAGTGAGCTGACCGTGCTCGGGCAGTTCGGTTCGACGGTCTGCATCGGTCTACTGCTTGACACCCTGGTGGTGCGCACGCTGTTCATGCCGTCGCTGGCGACGCTGCTCGGCCGTTGGTTCTGGTGGCCCCAGGTCGTGCATCCCCGCGGTGACCATGCCAAGCCGAAGCCTCGGTCGGCGCCCGCCGAGGAGGACAACACCGCGCCGCTGGCAGTACAGAGATCGTGACGGCGCGGGGTTAGTCGTCGGCCAACTCGACGCACACCGCGAGCGCGCCCGCCCCGACATGCAGGGCCAGCACCGGGCCCAGCTCGGTCACGATCGGCGGGCCGCAGCCGGGCAATCGCTCGGCCAGCTCGGCGACCACGTTCTGTGCGCCGTCGGGATTGGCGACGTGATGCACCGCGACTAACGCCGACCGTTCGCCGACGACCTCGCACACCCGGTCGATCATCGTCGCGGTCGCCTTCGTCGCCGTGCGTACCCGTTGGGCTAGAACGAGTTTGCCGTCGTCGATACGCAGCAACGGCTTGAGTGACAGTTTGGTGCCCAGCCAGGCGCCGGCGCCGCCGATGCGTCCGCTGCGTCGCAGATTGTCCAGTTGGTGTACGACAATGAACGCGTGATTGCGGCTCACCGCCGCGGCGGCGACATCGGCCACGGTGTCCAACCCGGCGCCGTCGGCGGCCGCCCGCGCGGCAGCCAGTGCGACGAACCCGGTGTTCATCGCGGCCGATTTCGAGTCGATAACCCTTATCGAAGAATCGATTCCGGCCGCAGTCGTCGTGGCGGCGGCAACGGTTCCCGACAGCGCCGCCGACAGGTGCACCGCCAGTACCCCGTCGCCGCTGCTGTCCTCTAACGCCCGCCGATACACATCCGCCAACTCCGCCGGTGTCGCGGCTGCCGTCGTCGCGTTGCCGTACTCGTGGATGTTGTCCGGGATCTCGTCCACCCCGTCGCGCAGATCGGTGTCGTCGAGCAGAACGTGAAGAGGGACTTGGCGTATCGCCCACTGCCGACGCAGTGCATCGGGCAGACGCGCTGACGAGTCGGTGACCACTACGACAGGCATGCAGCTAGCCGTGCGGTTTGTCGGGCACGACGCCGGTTTGGGCCAGCGCTTTGAGCATCAACTCGGCGACGGACTGGTGCGCTTCGAAATTCCAATGGATTCCGTCGGGGTTGCCGCGGCCGCTCATGACTTGTTCGCCGACAGCGGCTTTCAGGTCCACCAGCGGAACGTCATGCCGGCCGGCCCATTCGCTGATGGCCGCGACGGTACCGGCCCGGCCGTGGTGGGCCTTGCCGTAGGTCTCGGCGACGTGCACCGACGGCAGCGAAGCCACGATCGGAATGCCTGGCCGGTTGAAATCGATTGCTCCGCGGGTTAATTCGAGGTATTCGGCGGAAAGGTGCGGCGGCAGTGCTGCCCTGGCCACCGGAGAAAAGCGCGGCTGCACCCATCCGTAGCCCTCGCGCACCAATCGCCGCAGCCACGGTGGGCGCACATAGCGAATGAGCTCCCGCAACGCCGTCGGCAACGGCGAGGGCAGCGAATCCATGCCGCAGGTCGCGAACACCACCGCGCCGGCCCGCGGTAACGCTGCCCAGGCACGGGGGTCCTGGGTGGCCGCCCACCAGACGTCCCGGCAGGTCCAGCCGATACGGCCGATCAGCTCTACATCCCAATCCAGTTGCGCGGCAACGATATTGGGCCAGATACGCGGATCGTCTGCGGGCAGGCCGCCGGTTGGCCCGTAGTAGGACAGCGAGTCGGCGAAGACCAGCAAGGTCGGGCGACGCTCAGAGGACATCGCCCGCGACCTGCGCCGAAGCGTTCCACACGTCGAGCCGCCATCGGATGGCGCCAAGATCGGTCGCGCCGGAATCCGGATCGGTGGAATACCCGGACAGTTGCGTCCAACTGGCGTTGCCCATACCGCCTATTGCCGGCCAGTTGTCAACGGGCAGGCCGAGCAACGCCGCGGTCAATGCCGCGATCAGGCCGCCGTGGGCGACCAGCACCACCGGTCGTGCCGGTTCGTCGACGACACCCCAATCGGGTTCACCGGCAACAAGTTCGGCGATCAGTGGCAGGCTGCGTGCGGCGACGTCGATCCTGTTCTCGCCGCCGTGCGGCGCCCAGGTGGCATCCTCGCGCCACGCCAGTCGCGCGCCCGGTGCGATCGCGTCGATCTCGCTGTGCGTCATGCCCTGCCAGTCGCCGAGATGCGTTTCGCGTAGGCGTTCGTCGGCGTGCACCGGCAAGCCGGTGCGCTCCGCCAGCGCTACCGCGGTGTCGTAGGCGCGGCGCAGATCGGAGGAGACGAGGAGCAACGGCTGATGTTTGGCCAGCGCCGCTGCCGCCGCGACAGCCTGGGCACGTCCCAACTCGGTCAGCTCGGTGTCGAGCTGGCCCTGCATCCGGCTGCGGAGGTTGTATTCGGTCTGGCCGTGCCGCAGCATCACCAGCCGGCGAATCGTCACGACACGTCCACCGTCACGACCGGGCAGTCACGCCACAGCCGGTCGAGCGCATAGAAATCGCGTTCGTCTTGGTGCTGGATGTGCACCACGATGTCGACGTAATCCAGCAGCGTCCACCGGCCTTCGCGGGTGCCCTCGCGGC
>Ga0302326_10025200_pt1 | contig 12068 bp, 9 predicted proteins | sample Palsa_T0_3_FD_202264 | JGI IMG/M metagenome (GOLD analysis project Ga0302326, IMG submission 202264) | Peat permafrost microbial communities from Stordalen Mire near Abisko, Sweden - Palsa_T0_3 | ecosystem: Environmental > Terrestrial > Soil > Palsa > Peat permafrost | place: Sweden: Abisko...
CCGGTAGTTTGCTGTCCAGATGCGATCAGGCCTGCGGCGAGGAAGAGGACGAGCACCAGGAAGAACCGCGTGCCTCCGCCTGTTGAGAGATTTGCTGCCAATTTTCGGATGTTCATGTTGCCTCCAAAGTTTTCTGCTGTTTCAGGTCTCTTCACCGTGTTCTCGCTAAGATTGCCGACGCCTGCCTTGTCCTTCGCAGGTCGCGGCTTCCAGGTCTCGCTGATCCGACCAATTGCCCCTTGACGGAATTGCGCTCCGCAAACCAGCCGCAGCGCAGACGCAAAGGTCCTTTATCCGGAAAATAGCCTCCCCGGATGCCGCGTGTCGTTGCAGTAGAAAGCAGGGTGACAACGGCGGAACAGGGCGCAGCCGGCATGAATTGCCGCGTGGACGAATCGAACAATTGGACCTCGTTGTGTAGTGCGGTCATTTTGTTGTTGCTTCGTCCTTTTACGGCAGGCTACGGCCTTTTGATCGGTCGCGAATTTGCGATTCTTGCTGATCTTGAGCAAGGCTCTACGAAAACGCACTCATGCTGGGCTTCGTGAGCAGGGATGACAAGTGACTCACCGTTTGGTACCAAATGGAGTTAGTATGCTCTTTTAAATGAGCGTTATAGAGGCCATGTTTTTCTTGTGTCAAACGTCCTTGCATACCTTGGAAAGCGGCGAGTATCATCTGGAAACCGCATGAGCCGAGCAAGCGCAAGCCGGGACGCATGGCATCCTCAAACAAGTGAGGATCGCGACGCGGTTCTACGCGAATTGAAGCAGGTACTGGCCAGTCCCCAATTCTCCAGCAGCAAGCGCTACCCGGCTCTGCTGCAGTATGTCGTGGAGAACACCCTTGAGGGCAAGTCGGATCTCTTGAAGGAACGGACGCTGGGCGTCGAGGTCTTCGATCGACCGCCGACGTACGACACCAACACCGACACTGTTGTTCGGTACACCGCTGGCGAAGTCCGAAAGCGCCTTCAGCTCTACTATCACGAGCAGGGTCGAAACTCCCAGATCCGAATCTCACTCCCGGCGGGCTCCTATGTTCCGGAGTTTCTGCATGGGCAGGAGGAGCCCGAAGAGTCAGCGGGCGATGCAGGCTCTGCTGCCACTTCCATGAGTGAAACTCGACTTTCCGCAGTACCGGCAGGCGAGATGCGCGAACTGGAATCGGCTTCGCCGTTGACCCTCGCGGTTCGGACTTCCCCGCCGTTCGCGGGAGCGGAAATCGGTCCCGGCTCAGTGCCCCGGCGAAACAAATTCAACCTCAGGCGCTTGATTTGGCTGGTCGTTATGGTGGTGGTTGTGGTGGTCGCATTCGCTGGACTGCGGTGGAGATCTCGGACCCTACAACCGCAAACGGCTTTGGATGACTTTTGGGGGCCAGTGTTACACGACCAGCGGACGGTTCTGATTTGCACCGGAAGCGTGGTCTTCGCACCGGACCGGGTCTCAGGGACGCTTACCGCCGGCAAAGATATTGAATACCCGTTCGTTTCCATGGAGGGGGCATCGGCAATTTCACTGACAAGTAGCCTGCTGCGCAGCTTCGGAGTGCAAGCGCAGCTCAAGTCCGCGGGGGCGACTCCGCTAACCGAGTTGCGCGAACGTTCGTTCATTTTGCTGGGCGCTTTCAACAACCAATGGTCGCTGCGTTTGCTTGAGCCTCTACGATTTCATTTCACTCCCGAGGCGGGCGAGTCGATTGTCGACCAGATGCAGCCTCAGGTTCACTGGTCGCGTGACCGTTCAATCCCCTATTCCAGTGCAGACGATTATGCCCTGGTGGCGCGGTATCGCGACGTTACCACCGATAGTTGGGTCGTTGTTCTTGCCGGAGTGGGACGCAATGGCACGGAAGCCGCCGCTGAATTCGCTAGCAGTCCGCACTACATGCAACTGCTTCGGGATCAACTGGGAAAGGACTTCGCAAACCGGAATATCGAGGCAGTCTTGAAAGTAAGTGTCATCGACGGAAAGACCGGAGCGCCCTCGATTCTTGCTGTGCACACGTGGTGAACTGATCGGGCTCGAAGCGTCGGGGATCCATACGGTGTCACACCCAAAGCAGGGGTTGCCGAATGGGGTAATTGCGGACGATCTCTTTATCTTCCGGATCGGGATTCAACGTCTTCCAGAGATCGATGTACCTCTGCTCCTTGAAAGCGATGCCCGAGAAGAGGAGGCCCGGCGAGCGAACAGGCAGTGCGTCAAAGTGCTCCACATCCTTTGCCCAATTCCACGCGTTCTTGTCCTTGAGATAGGGATAGATGAACTCCGCGCCCTTGGAGAGCCCGCGTCCGTCTGGAAGCTGGAAGGAGAGCGGATCCGGCGTGAGCCCTTTGAGCGATTGGCAAAGACCAGCCATCACGTCGAAGTTGAAGATGGAATAGCTGTAGGGTTTGGTCCGAGCCAATTCCCTGGGAAACGAACCATTGGGGTCCATTTGCAAGGGCAGCAGAATCTCGCGATAGCGCGTGTAAACCTCAGTGCGCGACCCGTCATCACCCGCCAGGCGAGCAAACTCCGCGGCTTGCAGGGCCCAGCAGATTGCGTGGTTGTTTGTGGTATCGCGCTCCGCCTTTCCTCGGTCGCTGGCCCCGAGCCAATCCAGGTAGCTTGCGAACCAGTTCTTCACCGCGGCACTGTCCTGCGCATTCAATATCCTGTTGGCAAGAAAGCTTGCGGCCCTGGCTACCTCAACCAAATGCAGCGTGTCGATGATGCCATAAGAGCGGCCCGTAGAAACTCCTTGAACCGCCTGAGAAAACAACAGGTTGGGGTTCATCCGAGTTTCGGCCGTCACGAACCAGGCACGAAGGTGCTCACAAGCTTTGAACCCGTAACGGCGTTCCCCCGTCAGGAGCCATGCGGCGGTGAGAGCAGGCATCTGCATGGAGAGCCTGACCATGGCCTTGCGATGTTGGTCGAAATTGTCCGGATTGCTCTGCCCATCGCGGTTGATATAGGGCCCATTCGGGTCCTTCGGATTTGGCCAGAAATAGTCCGCCTGCGAATAGAAATCGTGCAACCCGCCGGCGCTGCGGCCGGCGGGAAAAGCGGTGATGGTAAGCGGAGCTTGCAGGACATATTTAGCCGCGGCCTCGAGAATCCGCCGGCGATCGGTCTCAGCCACCAGCCGGAAAGCGTCGGTTCCCTTTGCCTGGCGCGGCAAACCCCACGCAAGACGGGCTGCCTCGGCAAAGCTGCCGGCTGCCATCATTTTCAGAAACTCTCTTCTGCCGAGCGTAGCTGTGGGCCGCATATTCCTCTTCACTTGGCTCCAATGGCACTTTGAGCGCACGATGCACGCGGCTACTCGAAATGCATCCTCGCGATACCAGACAAACTTACCCTCGATCAAAGCGCCTTTCAAGGGCCTCGCCGTTTGTCCGATTGCAGAACGCCCTTGAGCGGCGGGAATGGCATCCTGCAAAAAAGGCGATCACGTCCATGTTTTGGTTGCTGTATCATTCTCCATTCGGCCCTTGCGGCGAACAACGGAAAACCGGAAACGAACGGACCGTTTCCATGATTTCAGTGATGCTGGAAGGCTGTCCATGGAACGCAGCTCCAAGCAGGCACGGAACTAGGTAACCTCTGAAGAAGCATCTCGGTGAAGCGAGCATTCCCTCAGGGGCTAAAGCCCGCGTTCATTTTGCTGCCTTTACGGCAGGCGACCCAAAGGGTGCCCCGGTCGTGCCCTTTCAAAACAGCAACTTAATCAGAGGTTCTTTAAGAAAGTCTCCGCACATCGGAACTCTCTCGAAACAGGATTGACGGAATAAGAAATGACGAAGACAAGACGAGTGAAGAGCCGCGCGTGGCAGGTGGTTTTGCTGCTGACTGTAGCAGGTGGATTTGCCGGCGCCCAAGTAGCCCAGCCCAAGCCGGCAGAAACCGCGCCCGCAACAACTCCGGCCTTGGGGGAACGGGCAGATTCGGGAGATTCGCCGGACGACCCCGGTCCGCTGGCCACAGATCTTTCCCCTGCATTGACCCATTCAGCCATTCGCAAAGCTGCGCGCAAAGTGGCGGATTGGCAACTCGCTCATGCGGAAGAGAAGTTCAATCAGCAGTGGACCTATGCCGCTTTGTACGATGGCATGCTGGCGGCATCAAAGACCACCAGCGATCCGCGCTATTACGATGCGATGGTCAAAATGGCGCGACACTTTGACTGGAAGCTGCTGAACTCCAGATTCCCACATGCCGACGATATGGCGATCGGCCAGTCGTACATGGATATGTATTTCGAAAAGCGCGATCCGGTCAGGATGGCAGACACCAAAGCGGTGATGGACCAGCTGGTCGTCAACAAAGACGATCCCTCCAAGCTGCTTTGGTGGTGGTGCGATGCGTTGTTCATGGCGCCGCCGGTGCTTGCCCGCATGACAACGGCAACGGGCGACCGGCGCTATCTGGACTATATGGACCGCGAATGGTGGCAGACCTCGGCAAGCCTTTACGACCCGGCGGAGCACCTTTACTTTCGCGATAGCCGCTACTTCATGCAGAAGCAGGAGAACGGCCAGAAGGTATTCTGGTCGCGCGGCAATGGTTGGGTGATGGGCGGCTTGGTCAAAGTGCTGGAGGTAATGCCCGCGGATTATCCCACCCGAGACAAGTACATTGCTCAGTACAAGCAGATGGCGGAACGGATCGCTTCCATCCAGGGTAAAGACGGGCTGTGGCGCAGCGGACTGCTCGATCCCGCGGCCTACGATCTGCCCGAAGTGTCCGGGTCGGCGTTCTTCACCTATTCGTTGGCGTGGGGCATCCATCACGGCGTGCTTGACCGGGCGAGATTTGAACCGGTGGTAGCGCATGCCTGGGCTGGAATTCTGGAGCATGTGTATGCGGATGGGCGTCTCGGCTCGATTCAGCCGATCGACGGGCAGCCGGGGAAGTTCAAGCCTTCGGCGAGTTACGTATATGGAGTCGGCGGCTTTCTGCTTGCCGCATCCGAAGTGGACGCGATGGCGAAACGGTGACGATTCCGATCCTGACCGCAGGGCGTTCTTCAACGTCGAGAATTCGGGACACGGCCGATTCGCGAATCGCGATGCAAGAGTAGATCGCAGGCGTGCAAGGCTTCCTCCTCAAAGGTCGGACCGTCGCTGGGAATGACAAGCCAATGCGAGATTTTCCCGCCCAGCAACTCGATGGGACGAAGCGAAGGAAGCTCTTTGCGGAGGGCTCGATCCGCGGGGTTGACGGATTCCGATAAGACAAGCCAGAGCCCGTTGTCTTTCGGGGATTTGACGTGATCTCGCAGCATACAGACGACCCGGTCGCCAAGGTAGACGGCATATCCAGAAAACATGCGTCGGACCTCAGGTTCCAGGGGCGCCAGCGTTGCCAAGACAAAAGCGTGGGGTGGCGTTTTTCGCTTGGAATTTGCGAGTTGCCGTGGGCGGGACATCCATGTTCAGGATAACTACAAAAGAATGTGGTGGCCAGAGACGGGATTGAACCGCCGACGCCGGCCTTTTCAGGGCCGCGCTCTACCACTGAGCTATCTGGCCTCAGTGCAAACTTCGTGGGTGCGATTCTGTGCGCGGAATCCGGCGTCGCCGGAGAAAGTGGGCGAGTCCCAAGAAACTGCGCTCAAAACAACCTCAGACAGTATAGCAACTCCGATTCCCTGCGCAAAACAGCGTTGGCTCGCGCTCCATCCAGGTGTGTTCTGCCCAACAATAGGAGGGCTCGACTACACTGGAATGCAATCATGCGCACCCCAGCCGGCCTTTTCGCTTGCCTCGCACTCGCAGTCCAGTTCACCCTGGCCCAGACGCCTGCGCCGCGCGGCGCCGATGCGGAAGCACGGGCGGCGCGGGCGTATCAGACAGCGGTCGAGAATGGGCCGCTGGCGCTGAATGCGTTCCTGACGGATTTTCCAAAGGGAGCGGACTTGCACGTTCACCTCTCTGGCGCGGTGTATGCGGAGAGCTTTATCCGCGCAGCGGGGGAGGACGGGCTGTGCGTGGACCCCGTTGCGTTGAGCTTCGCCAAACCGCCGTGCACGGGGCGGCTGGTGGAGGCGGCAACGGTTCCCGCGAACCAGGACCTCTACGACCGGTTGGTGAATGCGTTCTCGATGCGCAGCTTTGTGCCGACGTCGGGATTCAGCGGACACGACCAGTTTTTTGCAACCTTCGCGCGATTTGGCGGCCTGGGCAGGAAACATGCGGGCGAGTGGGTAGACGAGGTGGCTGGGCGCGCCGCGGCGCAGAACCAGCAATACCTGGAGCTGATGCAGACGCCGCCCTTCAGCCATGCTTCGCAGCTTGCGCGCGAGCTCCCGTGGAGCGGAAATTTCTCCGAATACGGACGGGCGTTGCTGGATCGTGGCTTGCGCGACGAAGTGGCCGCGGACCGAGAGGATGTACGGACTGCGGAAGCCGAGCGGCGAAAAATGGAGCATTGCGGATCCGCGCAAGCTGCACCGGCCTGCCAGGTGGAGGTGCGCTACATCTACCAGATTCTTCGCGGCAATCCGCCGGAACAGGTGTTTGCGCAGACGCTGCTGGGGTTCGAGACGATCCAGGCGAGCATGGACGCGCATGAGGACACTTGGGTGGGGATCAACTTTGTGCAGCCCGAGGACGGGTTCCTCTCCATGCGCGACTACAGCCTGCAGATGCAGATGCTGAACTATTTGCACTCCTCGTTCCCGCGAGTGCCCATCACCCTTCATGCCGGAGAGCTGGCTCCTGGCCTCGTGCCGCCGGAGGGGCTGCGGTTTCACATCCGCCAGGCGGTGGAGTGGGGCCATGCGGAGCGCATCGGGCACGGCGTGGATGTGATGTATGAGGACGACGCGCAGGGACTGTTGAAGGAGATGGCGCGGAAGCACGTGATGGTGGAGATCAACCTGAGCTCGAACGAGGGGATTCTGGGCATCAAGGGCGCGGACCATCCGTTTCCGCTCTACCGCGCCGCGCACGTGCCGGTGGCGCTGTCGACGGACGATGAGGGGGTGAGCCGGATTGAGCTTACGCATGAGTATGTGCGGGCGGCGTTGGACTACCACCTGAGCTATCGCGACCTGAAGGAACTGGCGCGTACCGGGATGGAACATAGCTTTCTGCCTGGAGAGAGTTTATGGGCGGCGGAGGATGTGTTTACGGCGCCGGCGGACGCTTGTATCGGCCAGACAGTGGGAACGGAGAAGCCTTCTGCCGGATGCAAGGCGTTTCTGGAGCTAAGCGAGAAGGCCGAGGCGCAGTGGGAGCTGGAACGGCGGTTCCGGGCGTTTGAAGCGAAGTACTGACGTTACCCTGCGGGGTACTCACGCGCTGTTCAGGAGTTACGGACGGGGTCTATGCCTGACGCCCTTGTGTCATTTAATCTCTCCAACAATACCTGCAAAATGGAGGCGAGGCGCGCGGAACCTGCCAGTTCCAGGTACCACAACTGGGGAGTCGGTCCTGCCTCGCAATGCAAGTCTCCCTGGCGAAGTGGTTCAAAGCTTCATTGGCCCTTTCAGGTGGAACTTCACCTGGTCAACCTGAACGACCTGTGCCGTTGAGGCTGCGATCCGGTGATCCGCACGTCCACTGGGAGCGGTCTCTCCCGCTGCGAATTTGGACACAGTACGGCCAGTAGCCCGCAGTGGAAGGCTGCGTGCCTGGCGTGTCTCTATTTTGTGCGGAAACGGCGCCTGTCCCCAGAGAAGCTGGAGACAACCATGAACAGAAAGTGGAAGTCCTCCGCCCTGGTGCTTGGCGCGGTGCTGCTTTTGAGCGCCCCGGCCTTTGCACACGGTCATCATGGTGGAAACCCTCCTCCGGGAGGGAATAGCGGAGCAGCTCCCGAAGTGGATCCGAGCCTGGCGGTTGCCGGAGTCTCGTTTCTAGCGGGGTCGCTTGCGGTGCTGCGTTCGCGGCTTCGCAAGTAGACGGAGGAATCCTGAACACTCACTCCAACCGGATCCTGACTGAGAAGATCTCTTCTCAGTCGGGACCGCTCTTGAGGCCTCGTCGACTGCTGCTGCCCCGATTTGTATTGGGCCGACTGTATTTGCTGGCAGCCGTTCTGGCGGTGGATTGCGCGCTGTTGGCTAGCGTTCCGCATGCCGCACCGATGCTGGGGCCGCTGGCGCCGTTCGGGATCGTTTCGTTCGCGGTGTTTCTAGGACTCGGCTATGGGCAGTTGAAGGCGCAGCGGGACGAAATCAAATTCAACTCAGGTTTATTTTTGGCTCACGTTGCGTGCGTGGGTGTGCTGATGCTGGTGAACCTGGCGGCAGAGCACAACGCCAGCTCGTGGCTCAACTCGCGTGCAGGGCTGTCGCTGGCTGGTGCCGTGCTGGTGCTGGCGGTTGTGCTGGCTGGGTTGGCGTGCATTCCATTTCGCGCATGGGTGAGGACGGCAAACACAACCAGCCCGGTCTGGATTTACGCGACGCTGGCGGGCGTTGCTGCCGAGCTTATGCGTTCGCCGGCGCAGTGGCTTTGGATTCAATCGAACGCGGCGAATGTGTACCTTTTGCAGATTGTGACGTTTCGTTCGGTGCAGGCCGTGCTTGGGTTGCTGCTGCCGGACATGGTGGTGGACGCGGGGCCGTTTGTAATCGGGACGCCGCGGTTCTCTGTCTCGGTGGGCGCGCCCTGCTCCGGCATTGAAGGGCTTGGCCTGGTGCTCGTCTTCACCATCGTCTGGCTGTGGTTTTTTCGCCGCGAGAACCGGTTTCCTCATGCGCTCGCGCTGATTCCGTGCGCGCTGGCCTGCGCGTTCCTGCTCAACGTGGTGCGCATCGCGGCGCTTATTCTGATCGGGAATGCCGGCGCCCCGGAAGTGGCCTTCGTGGGCTTCCATTCGCAGGCGGGGTGGATTGCATTTACGCTGGTGGCGCTCGCGTTTTCAATGGCAACGCAGAAGCTGGCATGGGTAAGAAAGCCGCCCGCGGAGCCTGCTTCGCGGCTTGCAGAGAGTCCCAATCCGCAAGGGACAGAAAATCTCAACCCGCGAAAGACCTACGTAGGATTTGTAACAGGGCACGACTTCAGTCGGGCCGCAAATACCGCAAAACCTACGTGGGCTTTAGCCCCTGAGGGCTGCATTTTGGAAGCCGATCCGGCCAGCACCGCCGTTCCGGCATTAGCTCGCGGCGAGTCCCCGGCCACTGCGGCCTACCTGCTTCCATTCCTCGCCATTCTCGGCGCCTCGTTCGTCTCCAAGAGCGCGTCGGGCTATTTTGAATGGCTTTACCCGCTGCGGTTTGTGGCGGCGGCCGTGGCGCTTTGGGCTTTCAGACGCGAGTATCGCGTGCTGAGCTGGCGATTCGACTGGGCGGCGCCTTTGACCGGGTTTGGAATCTTCCTGGTTTGGATTGCACCGGAATTGTTGGGGCATGGGGATGCGTCCAGTGCTTTGGGACCGGCCCTCGCAGCGCTTTCGCCCCTGGCGCGGTGGGGCTGGATTGCGGTGCGCGTTGCGGCGGCAGTCTTGACTGTGCCGATTGCCGAGGAGTTGGCGTTTCGCGGGTACCTGGCGCGACGGCTGGTGGCGCGGGAGTTCGACGAAGTTTCCTTTGCGCGGTTAACGCTGATTTCAGTCCTGGGGTCGTCGCTGGTGTTCGGGCTGATGCATGGGCAGCATTGGCTGGTGGGGATTGTGGCGGGGCTCGGGTATGCTGCATTGCTCAAGGGCAAAGGGCGGATTGGCGATGCGGTGGTGACGCACGCGGTGAGCAATCTGCTGCTGGCGGCGTGGGTTCTGGGGCGGGGCGACTGGGGAATGTGGTAGGGCAAAGCTTCGAACGCCGAAAATTCAGGTTCTTTGAGTTCTTGTCCCGGCTCCCTGTTCATGAACACGGAAGCTTGAGCATCGAGGTATCCCACCCTTTCGCCAGGAAAAAGGCGAAAGGATGGGGCACGGGGTCCAGAATGACAGCTCATGCGTTGGTGGCACGCAGCTCGGTCAGGATGCTCTGGACTGCCACGGCAGCGGAGACTTCGCCTTGCGGGGAGAGACTCATGCGGATGGGCTGTTTCGGGTCGATGGTGATGGCGTAGAGAACGATCTCGTGGTGGCCGCCCTGGATGTAAAAGATGTCGAGCAGGTCTTTCATGCCCACGTCGTGCGCGGTGAGTGTGGGCGGATAGTCGCGCGCGAAAAGCGGCGTGGTGCGGGTGACGGTGCCTTCGGGGTTGCCGTCGTTGGCTGCGTCGACGATGACGATGCGGTTGGCGTCTTGCAGAGGCTCCAGCAGCGTGAAGCCGCCGGTGCCGCCGTCGAGACATTCCACGTTCGCGGGCAGCGGGTGCTTTTCGAGTTCGCGCACGACGTAGACGCCAATGCCTTCGTCGCCCATGAGGACGTTGCCGAGGCCGAGGATCAGGGTTTTGTTTTGTGGGGCTTCGGTCAAGGTGTTCCTCGTGAGATGTAATTCCCTCAGGGGCTAAAGCCCATCTCGATCTAGCGGCCATCTGCGGCACGACTGAAGTCGTGCCCTGACACTTCTTGCTCGCTCGGAGGGATCTTCCCGCAACCTGTGAAGTCCGTCCCAGTGCACTTCATTCGTTCGCGTTATTCCTTCGGTTTTTCGCGGTCGAACTTCCAGCCGCCGATGATCGAGGATACCGTGCCGCGGCCTTCGATGTAGTCGTGATAGAAGGCGAGGTAGATGTGGACGACGATGAAGGTGACAAAGAACCACAGGAACAGGTGGTGCCAGAAACGGACCGCGAATTCGCCTCCCATGAGCGGAACGATCCATGTGAACATGCGCGGTAGCCACGAATTGCTCATGCTGGAGTAGAGGGCGAAGCCGGTGATGGTCTGAAAGACGAAGGCCAGGAAGGTGAAGAAGTAAATGAGCCCGGCAAGCGAGTTGTGGCCTGTCGAGATGGGACCGTGCAGCTTGGTCTCGAAGACGTCGGCCTTGATGACGTCGACGATCTCCGTCTGCTGCCTGCGCGTGAACGGGAAGAAGGCGCGCCAGCTTGAGTACTTATTGCCGACGAATCCCCAGTAGAGGCGGGCCAGGAAGTTGAAAACGTAGATGAACGCGGCCAGGAAGTGAATGAAGCGCACCCAGCCGAACCAGTAGAGCTGGAAGGCTTCGGGCGCATACAAGAGGCGGATGGGCGCGCCGATGAGGTAGCCGGTAACGCAGAGGGCTACCAGCGCCACGGCATTGATCCAGTGGTAGACGCGCACCGGCAATTCCCACACATACACGCGGCGATAGTCGACCGGTTGGGCGACTACCACCTGCTTTTTCGCTTGCTTTTGAGTAACGATTGTTGTGCTCATGGCCTCACTCGAAGGAAACCTGGCTGATGTGCCTTCCCTGCGGGTCGTACAGGTGGACGGCGCAGGCCAGGCACGGGTCAAAGGAATGAATGGTGCGGATGATTTCAACGGGCTGTTCGAGGTTGGCTACGGGAGTGCCGATGAGGGCGTGCTCGAACGACGAACGCTGCCCGCTGGCATCGCGCGGGGAACCGTTCCAGGTGGTGGGCACCACGAGCTGATAGTTCTCGATTGCGCCGTCGTGAATCTTGATCCAATGCGCGAGCGCGCCGCGCGGAGCTTCGGTGAGTCCCACGCCCTCGGCGTCCTTGGGCCAGCTCTTCGGCTCCCAGAACTCGCCGTTGAAGGTGGAGACTTCGTTGATCTTCACGCGGTCCATCAACTGGCCGTAGAACTCCTTGAGCCAGGTCATGGCGAGTGCGGCATCGAGACCACGCGCGGCGGTGCGGCCCAACGTGGAGAACAAGGCTGCGACGGGCACGTTGAGCTTGCCCAGTGTGTCTTTCACCAGGTCCTGCACGTCGGTGCGGCCGGAGGCGTAGGCCACGAGCAGCCTCGACAGCGGCCCCACTTCCATGGCCTGTTCCTTCCAGCGCGGAGTCTTGAGGAACGAATACTTCTGATAGCCTTCGAGAGTTTCAAAGGGCGGCTTGGGGCCGGCGTATTTCAACTTCGTTTCGCCTGCCCAGGGATGAATGCCGACACCGTCTCCGCCGTCGTAGGTATACCAGGAGGACGCAATGTATTCCTTGATCTCCTCGGAATCGGTGGCGTTGACGGGATGCACGGTGGAGAGATCGCGGTTGA
>Ga0302326_10025201_pt1 | contig 12068 bp, 11 predicted proteins | sample Palsa_T0_3_FD_202264 | JGI IMG/M metagenome (GOLD analysis project Ga0302326, IMG submission 202264) | Peat permafrost microbial communities from Stordalen Mire near Abisko, Sweden - Palsa_T0_3 | ecosystem: Environmental > Terrestrial > Soil > Palsa > Peat permafrost | place: Sweden: Abisko...
CGCCGCAATGCGTCCTTCGAGCCGCAAGAGAGCACGGATCATGTGCGCAACCTGGTGCTTCTCTGCGCCGCCGAAGCCCACCACCGCAAGCTTGATCGTGCGCGGCGCGTATTCAAAGATCGGCAGCCCCTGCGGCAGCGCCGACAGCACCGCGCCCCGGGCCTGACCGAGCTTGAGGGCGCTATCGGCATTGCGATTGACGAATACCTGCTCCACTGCCACCTCCTGAGGGCGGTGCAGCGACACCAGTTCGCGCACTCCTTCGAAAATAACGCGCAGGCGTTCAGGCAGAGTGGTGCCGGATGCGCTGATGCAGCCATGTGTGAAATGGACATTGTCGGGGCCCTGGCAATCGATCACGCCAAACCCCGTGCGCCGCGACCCCGGGTCAAGCCCGAGAATGCGCAAACTCGCGACCGGCAGCACACGCATGGCCGGCGCCGCCGGTTCAAAGCTGCGCCACAACCTCGTCGGGTATCTCGGCATTGGTATAGACGCTCTGTACTTCCTCAAGCTCTCGCAGTGCTTTTTGCAGCCGCAGCATGTCGAAGGCGGCGGCGCCTGTCACGGGCACCGCGACCGACGCACGCTCGGTCACGTCGCAGTGCGCCGGCACGAATCCTGCGGACTCGAGCCGTGCGCGCACGCCGTCAAACTCCCACGGATCTGTCAGCACATCGAGCGACCCGTCGGCCGCCACGACAATGTCCTCCGCTCCGGCATCAAAAGCGAGCCCACGCAGACCCGGCAGATCGGTTGCGGACGGATAGCTCATGCGCCCAACCGGTTTAAAGAGATAGGCCACCGACCCTGGAGCACCCATGCTGCCGCCGTGTTCGCTGAATACATGACGCAGCTTCGCGACAGCACGCCCGGGGTTGTCGGTGAGGCAGTCGACGATCACTGCAGTGCCGCCGGGACCATACCCTTCAAACCGAACTCGCTCAATGCTCACGTCGGCGGCGGCGGTGTCGACAAGCGCTTTGACATCTTCCCCTCCTTGAATGGACGGGATTCCCCGAAAGCCATGAATCCGCGTTCACAGTCTGTTCGGCGGAGCGACCGCGGCATTGTATCGATCCGCCGATAGTAGCGCTATCCTGTTGGATCGCGCATCAGATCACGGCGGCACATCGCGGCACGCGACACGCCGCAAGGCTCCGCAGGAACTCACGGCACGTCGTGGAAACCGTACTGACCTGCCCACAATGGATTCGCGATTCCATCGCGCGCGCCGCCGCGGCGATCGAGGTTGCGAGCAGCGGCGCAGCAGCGCCGCTCATCCTGGGTGTTGAAGCGGCGCACATCATTGGCGCCCTCACCGACACCGAGGAGCTTGCGCATGCCGTTCTCGTGCGCCCCGCTCTGCACTCAGCGAGTCTGAGTGTCGAGAAGCTTGCACGCTTGGTGACGCCGCAAGCCGCCGCTACCGCCGCCGAGCTGCAGGAGCTTGGCGAGCTTGGGCTGCCGCGAAACTGGTCGGCAGCACAGGGGCTCGGCCCACAGCAGGCGGAGACAGTGCGCAAGATGTTGCTGGCGGTTGCAAGCGACCCCAGGCTCGTCCTCGCGCGGCTTGCCGAGCACCTGGTGCGGGTGCGCCATGCGTCCGCCCTCGAAGTCCCCGAGCGCGAACGGCTCGCACTTGAGGCGCGCGCGGTATTCGCGCCGCTTGCGAGCCGCCTTGGCGTGTGGCAGATCAAATGGGAGCTTGAGGATCTGGCTTTTCGGCATCTCGAAGGCGCCGAATACCGGCGCATCGCAGCGGCGCTCAAAGAACGGCGCGCCGATCGCGAGCAGTACATCGTGGCGCTGTGCGCGCAGCTGCGCACCGAGCTTGATGCCGCGCACATCGAAGCTGAGATCTATGGACGGCCCAAACACATCTACAGCATATACCGCAAGATGCGCACGAAGGGGCTCGGCTTCGATGAGCTCTTTGACGTGCGCGCGGTGCGCATCGTCGTGACCACCGTCCCCGAGTGCTATGCAGCCTTGGGCGTCGTACACGGGCGCTGGCGCAACGTCCCGGCGCAGTTCGACGACTACATTGCAACGCCAAAGGAGAATCTCTATCGCTCGATTCACACGGCGGTGATCGGCCCGCAAGAGATGAGCGTTGAAATCCAGATTCGCACGCGCGAGATGCACGAGCAGGCCGAACTGGGTGTCGCCGCTCACTGGCATTACAAGGAAGGCGGTCCGCGCGACAGGGATTACGCACGCAAGATCGAATGGGTGCGGCGCCTGCTCGAGCCCGTTGCCGCGCAGGATGCGGAGCGCGATTTCCTCGAGCGCATGCGCGCCGAGCTCTTCACGGATCGCATCTACGCCCTCACTCCCAAGGGCGAAGTCATCGATCTGCCGCGCGGCGCGACGCCGCTTGATTTTGCCTATCACGTGCACACCGGACTTGGGCATCGCTGCCGCGGCGCCAAGGTCAACGGCCGCATCGTGCCGCTGACCTACGCACTGCGCAACGGCGAGATCGTCGAGATCATCGTCGGCAAGGAACCCGCACCCAGCCGTGATTGGCTCGCGCGCGACCAGGGATATCTCGCCTCGGCGCGCAGCCGCGCGAAGGTGCGCTCGTGGTTCCGCAAGCTCGAGCCCGCAGCGTCCGATGCGCGTGTCGAGCCCGTCGCAACGCCCGCGCCCGCGCGCCCTGCGCCGCCAGCTGCCGCACGCGCCAAGAACCGCGCGCGTGCGGGCATCGAGATTGAAGGCGTGGGAGATCTGCCGATGACGCTTGCGCGCTGCTGCGGACCCGCGCGCCCGCAGGCCATCATGGGATACGTCACCCTGGTGCGCGGCGTCACCATCCATCGCGGCGACTGCGCAAGTTTGGCGCGCATGCGCGCCCTCAAACCTGAGCGCGTGCTGCGGGTCGCGTGGACGGCCGAGGCGGAGGCCGAAATATCCGGGCGGCTGCGCCCGGCGCGCTAGCGATTCACGAAATCGATGGCGCGCCTGTCGGCGGCGAGCGCCGCCTCGTGCAGCGCTTCTGCGAGCGTCGGATGCGCATGCATCGTGCGCTGCAGATCCTCGCTGCTGGCCGAGTACTCCATGGCGAGCACCGCTTCGGCGATGAGTTCGCCCGCGAGCGGACCGATGATATGCACTCCTAGGATCTCATCGTCGTCCTGGGCCGCGATCAGCTTCACGAAACCAGAAGTCTGCTCCATCGCGCGCGCGCGGCCGCTGGCGAGAAACGGGAAGACGCCGACCTTGTAGGCCCGCCCGCTTGCCTTCACCTGCTCCTCGGTCAAACCCACCCAGGCAATCTCCGGCGCCGTATAGATGACGGACGGGACGGTCTTGTAGTTGACCTCCGCAAAATGCCCAGCGATGAGATCCGCGACCGTGACGCCCTCCTCCTTACCTTTGTGAGCCAACATCGGTCCGCGCACGCAGTCGCCCACGGCCCAAATGCCCTCAACCCCGGTGCGGCACTCCTGATCGACCTTGATGAAGCCGCGCTCATCGAGCTCGACGCCCGTACCGGCCGCCAATAAATCGCGCGTGAACGGGCGTCGCCCGATCGCAACGATCAGCTTGTCGAGCGTGAGGGACTGCTCACCCTGCGCGTCGCTGTAGGTCACGGTGACGGCATCCCCTTGAATTTTCGCGCCCGTCACCTTCGCGCCGAGACGAATATCAAACCCCTGCTTCTTGAACTGCCGCAGCGCCTCCTTCGCGACCTGTTGATCGACGATCGGAAGAAATTCCGGCAGTGCCTCAAGTACGGTGAGCTCGCTGCCGAGACGGCGCCAGACGCTGCCGAGTTCCAAGCCGATGACACCGGCGCCGATGACACCGAGCCGTTTGGGAACCGCCTCCAAGTCGAGAGCGCCGCAGGAGTCCAGGATGTATTTGCCGTCGAACGGCGCCGAGCGCAGCTCCATCGGCACCGAGCCCGAAGCGAGCACGACGTTTTTCGCAGCCAGTTCGCGCTTGGCGCCGTCGTGTGCGGTGAACTCCACGCGCCGTCCGGGCAGGAGCTTGCCGTGGCCCTGCAGCGGCGTGACGCCGCTCGCCTTGAAGAGCGCGAGGATTCCCTGCGTACTCGCCTTGATGATGCCGCCCTTGCGCTTCTGCATCTGCGCGACGTCAAAACTCGCACCCGTGGTGCGGATGCCGTGGACGGCGAACTCCTCGCGCAGACGGTGATAGAGCTCGGAGGACTCAAGCAGCGCCTTCGATGGGATGCAGCCGACGTTGAGACACGTGCCGCCAAATACCGGTAGGCCCTCGCGATTCTTCCACTCATCGATGCAGGCGACGGTGAGCTTGTTTTGCGCGGCACGGATCGCCGCCGGATAGCCGGCCGGACCCCCGCCGATCACGACGACGTCAAATGAGTCGGACATAGATTCTTCCCGCTTAGATCTGCAACAGCATGCGGCCAGGATCCTCCAGATAATCCTTGACCGCGACGAGAAACTGCACCGCGTCGCGTCCGTCGATGATGCGATGATCGTAGGTCAGCGCCAGATACATCATGGGGCGCGCGAGGATCTCAGCACCCACCACCATCGGCCGCTGCTGGATCTTGTGCATACCTAAAATGGCGCTCTGCGGCGCATTCACAATGGGTGTCGACATGAGAGAACCGAATACGCCGCCGTTGGTCAGCGTGAAGGTGCCTCCGGTGAGGTCCTCGAGCGCCATCGAGCCGTCGCGCGCGCGCGCAGCGTAACCGGAAATCTCGCGCTCGATCTCGGCAAAACTCTTCAGGTCCGCGTCGCGCACGATAGGCACCATGAGTCCACGTTCGGTCGAGACTGCGACGCCGATGTCGTAGTACTCGTGATAGACGATGTCGTTGCCATCGACGGATGCGTTGACGATGGCGAAGCGCTTGAGTGCCTCAATCGACGCCTTGACGAAGAAGGACATGAACCCGAGTTTGGCGCCGTGCGTCTTCTCGAAGCTGTCCTTGTAGCGCGCGCGCAGCTCCTGCACCGCGGTGAGATCGACTTCGTTGAACGAGGTGAGTAGCGCCTGAGAAGCCTGGGCCTCGACCATGCGTGCCGCGATGCGCTGGCGCAGGCGCGTCATCGCGACACGCCTCTCGGCGCGCGCCGTGCGCGCGGCGGGGCGCGCGCTCGCCGTATCCGCGACGGGCGCAGGCCGCGCAGCCGCCGCGGGGGCCGCGCGGGGCGGCTCGGAAACGGGTGCCGCAGTGGCCACCGATTTCCTTTTATCCAGGAATTCGACGACATCTGACTTGGTCACGCGTCCATCGCGTCCTGAGCCAGCGATGGCGGTGGGATCGAGCCGGTTCTCCTCCACGAGGCGTCGCACCGAGGGGCTTAATCGACCGTCATCGGTTTTGGCGGCAGCTGGCTCAGCGGCGGCGGGAAGCGCTGCCGGAGCGGCCGCGCGCAGCGCTTGCGGTGCGGCGGCCGGCGCTGCTGCAGAGGCCGCGTCGATAATCGCGAGCAACTGGCCACTCGTCACCGTGGTGCCGGCGGCGGCCGAGATTTCACGCATGACCCCGTTCATGGGCGCCGGAACCTCCAGCACGACTTTGTCGGTTTCCAGGTCCGCGAGATTCTCATCGCGGCGGATCGCATCCCCGGGCTGCTTGTGCCACGCGACAATCACCGCATCGGCGACCGACTCGGGAAGCTGCGGAACGCGGATCTCGGTGGTCATGAGCTCTTCCTCAGGGCAGCGGCGGGCGGCGCGGGTACCGGCTCCGCCGCCTCACTATCCGCGGCACTGGCGTGCAAGGCCGCCTGCACGATCCCCTGCTGTTCGGACTCGTGCACTTTTATGAGTCCTGTGGCGGGTGCGGCGGCCGAAGCGCGGCCGGCGTACAGCACCTCGCGGCGCGCGCCGGCAAACTCCTGCAGGCGGTGACGGATCTGATACCAGGCTCCCTGATTCTGCGGCTCCTCCTGACACCAAACGATCTCACGCGCGTTCGGGTAGCGACGCAAAATCGCCGCGTATTCGTCACCCGGAAAAGGGTACAGCTGTTCGATACGCACCAATGCAACTTCGCCCAAGCCCTCCCTGCGTCGCCCCTTCAGGAGGTCAAAGTAGACTTTGCCGGCGCAGAATACGATGCGGCGCACGGAGTCGGCTGCGATGTCGTCGATCTCGCCGATCACGGCATTGAACCCGCCGCGCGTGAAATCCTGCAAGGGGGACACCGACAGTTCATGCCGCAGCAGGCTCTTCGGCGTCATCAGGATGAGGGGCTTTCTGAAGTGGCGCAGCATTTGCCGCCGCAACACGTGAAACATCTGCGCCGGCGTCGAAGGCACACAGACCTGCATATTCGACTCGGCGCACAGCTGCAGAAATCGCTCCAGGCGCGCCGAGGAATGCTCGGGCCCCTGCCCTTCATAGCCATGCGGCAGAAATAGCGTAAGACCGCACATCCGGCCCCACTTGGCTTCGCCGGAGCTAATGAACTGATCGATGATGACCTGAGCGCCATTGGCGAAGTCGCCGAACTGGCCTTCCCAAATCACAAGCGCATTAGGCTCCGTCGTCGAATAGCCATACTCGAAGCCCATGACGGCCTCCTCCGAGAGCACCGAATCGATGACCTCAAAACGCGGCTGGCGCTCGGCTACGTGCTGTAGGGGAATGTACGTGCGGTCGCTGTTCTGATCGTGCAGCACGGCGTGGCGGTGGAAGAAGGTGCCGCGGGCGCTGTCCTGGCCGCTCAGGCGCACGGCGAAGCCATCCTCCAGGAGCGCCGCGTACGCAAGCGTCTCAGCACAGCCCCAGTCAAGCGGCAGCTCTCCTGCGATCATGCGCGCCCGATTGCTCATCACCGAGGCGACGCGCGGATGCAGCGTGAATCCTTCGGGGATACTCACGATCCGCTGCCCGAGCGCGCGCAGGCGCCGCATCTGCAAAGCAGTCTGCACGCGCTCCGTCCAGTCGACCTGGGAGTAAGCGCTCCAGTCGACGGTGTATTTGTTGCCGATCATGCCCAGTGAAGCGCGTGCCTGCGGGCGACCTTCATCGAGCCCTTGCCGGTACTGCTCGACCATCGCCGATGCATCGCTTTCAGTGAGCACGCTTTCCTTGATGAGTCGCTGCGCATACAGCGCGCGCGCGGTCGGGTGCTGGCGGATCGCTTTGTACATCAAAGGCTGCGTGGCAGCCGGCTCGTCAGCTTCGTTGTGACCGTGACGCCTGTAGCACACAAGATCGATGACCACGTCCTTGTGGAACTGCACCCGATACTTGAGCGCCAGACGCGTGACAAACACGACCGCCTCCGGGTCGTCGGCGTTGACGTGAAAGATGGGTGCCTCAAGCATCTTGGCGACGTCGCTGCAATAGATGGTCGAGCGCGCATCGCACGGGTCGGCGGTTGTGAATCCCACCTGATTGTTGATCACGAGATGAATCGTACCGCCGGTGTAGAAGCCGCGTGCCTGCGAGAGCTGCAGAGTTTCCATCACGACGCCTTGGCCGGCAAAAGCGGCATCGCCGTGCACCAGGACCGGTAGTACCCGCTCGCCGCGCACATCGCCGCGGCGCTCCTGACGAGCGCGTACCGAACCTTCAACCACCGCGTTTACGACCTCCAGGTGCGAGGGGTTGAAGGCGAGCACGACATGCACGTTGCCGGCAGTGGTGCGCAGGTCGGCCGAGAAGCCCTTGTGATACTTCACATCGCCCGAGCCGCGCGCGGGGGCGCTTTCGGATTGGCCCTCAAACTCCGAGAACATGACCGAAGGGGATTTGCCAAGGACGTTCACGAGCACATTAAGCCGCCCGCGGTGCGCCATGCCGATCACCACCTCCTCAACGCCCGCGACGCCTGCGTGCTGAATGAGGTCGTCGAGCAAGGCGATGAACGCGTCCGCGCCCTCAAGCGAGAAGCGCTTTTGACCCACGTACTTCGTATGCAGGTAGCGCTCGAGGCCCTCGGCCATCGTCAGCTGCCACAGCAGATCGCGCTGCTCCGCGACGCTGAAAATCTGAGCGACACGACCAGCCTGGAACTCATCCTGCAGCCACAGACGCTCGTGAGAGTCCGAAACATGGGCAAATTCGGCGCCAATGGGTCCTGAATAGATCTGCTCCAGGTGTGCCAGGATGTCGCGCAGCTTCATCTGCCTGGGGATCGCTGCGGTGCGGCTGCCGGTAAAGAACTCCCTGTCAAGATCGCCCGGCGTAAGGCCGAAATAGTCAAGATCAAGCACGCGCGGCCGCGGCCGCTGCATCAGACCCAAAGGATCAAGCTTGGCGAGTAAATGACCGCGGTTGATCCAGATCTGGATGAGGCGCGAGACGGCAGCCTGCTTGGCGCCGGCGGTGCCATCGCCCGACGGGTGCGGTGCGGGCGCGCTGGCTGCTGCGCGCGGCACTGGCCGCGTAGCGGCGAGATCGGCCGGCAGCGGCGCTCCCCAGCTGTCGAAGAGCGCGCGCCAGCGCGCTGCAACGCTCGCCGGATCACGCTGATATTGCTCGTAGAGCGTGTCTAGGAAGTCGGCGTTGCCGGCGTAGAGAGGTGTGGATTCAAGACTCATGGCCCGAGTAGGTGATGATCGCACAGCCAATACTCATACGCGACCAGCGTCGCATAACCGAGGAGCACGCTGTACAAGACCAAGCCCACCGGGATACGCCCGAACGCGCGCGTACGCGCGAGCACAGTGAGAAGGATGACCCCCGCGGAGGTCAGGCCGATTTTCGCGAGTGCGAACCAGTGCGGCGCGCCGTCCAAGATCGTCGCCATGACAGGGTTCTCCTCGTCGGCGCCGTCGGACAGGAGGATCAAGGTAAAAAAAGCATCTGCGCACGACAGGACGACGATCAAGAGCGCCACGGCAAGCCAGCGCGACTGATGCCAATCCACAGCCGCGAATCCCGCGTCGGTACCGCGGCGCGCATCGTAACGACGAGGCTTCAAGCTGCCATACAAGAGCGCGCGCAGAGTGCGTGTGCGCCTATCCGCGGCGGCACGACGTTCGGCGCTGCTCTGCGCTGCCGGGATCTGCCGCGAGTTGCGTGCCATTATGTATTGTCCGTTTTTATCGACACCAAGGGTATTTTAGCGGTGCCGGGTGTGGGCGCTGAGAGCAAGTGTGTGAGCCGTATCACAGTGCGCGCCTTGCTTCGCAGAAGTTGCTCGCGGATGGCGTCCCCGGCCCGATTTGAACGGGCGACCCCCGCCTTAGGAGGGTGTTTTTGGCATCCATTGCCGTCTATTGACAGTCCAGTAACTATCTGAATAGTAAGACTTTATACTCACCATTGTATTTCGATGTCCATGCCGCTATATCCGTACATCATCCGTACAATGCTCGCCGTCATATGTCCCACGAACTGCACAAAGTCACCGTTCGACGCAGTCTAACGGCCCGTCGCGAACCCTACTGGTCGCAGCCGATTCGCGCAGGGCTGCACGTTGGTTTTCGGAAGACCGGCGAAGTCGGCGCTATCGAAGGCACATGGCTCGGCCGCTTATTTGATGCTGAGACCGGCAAACACCTTACGGAATCGCTGTGGCCTCGAGATACGAGTGCGCGCGAATATGACGAAGTTGTCGTGCGAATCACCGAGTGGGCGGCGCTTCAGGACTTGGGCTGCGTGACCGATGACGTCATCACTGTCACTGACGCCTGCAAGCAGTACGTAAAAGACCGCCGCCGCGAAAAGGGGGAACAAACTGCACACGATGCAGACGTGCAGTTCGAGGCGAACGTTTACGACGACGCCTTGGGGAGCCGCCCGCTGCTGAAGGTGCGCACACCGCACCTTACGGACTGGCGCGAGCGCTCAAGCGGCGTGCCCGATACGAAGGAACGAAAGTTCCGAACACTTCGCGCTGCACTCAACCTCGCCGTCAGAAATCGGCAAATACCAGCGACGATGGTTCAGGAGTGGAAAGATGTCAGGCCGCTCAAGAGCATCAAGGGTTCCCGTCGCGAGTTGTTTCTCGATTTGAAGCAGCGCCGCGCCCTACTTGACGCCGCGAAAGGTAACGTGCGGCATCTCATTGAGGCAGTCATCCTCACCGGCGCAAGAGCTGGCGAGCTGACTAGCGCTCGGCGCAGTCAGTTCGACGCGCGTCTGAAAACGATGAGCTTCACCGGCAAGACCGGCGCAAGGACAATTCCTCTATCGGATGCATCGCTCGCATTCTTTACGAAACTTGCAGAATCCAAACTGCCGTCTGCGTTCCTATTTGTTCGCGATGATGGCAAACCTTGGAAGCACTCGGATTGGGATGCGCTCGTTCGCGATGCGGCGAAGGAAGCAAAGCTGCCGCCCGGCACGCACCTATACGCCCTGCGTCATAGCCATATCTCTCAATGCCTGAACGACGGCATGAATACGCTGGATGTCGCGAAACTCTGCGGCACGAGCCTCGCGATGATTCAAAAAAATTACGGCCACCTATCTGAAGGTCCACTGCGAGAACGGCTGATGAAGGTGGAACTCCTATAGACCGAAAATATATTTTCGTCGCTAGAATAAGACAAATGGTAGAATTTTTTTGTAACTATCCGAAAACACTGAAAAATAAGGCTAAAACCAATGATTTAGTTAGTAATCGGCACGTTTGACAGTCTAGTTTCTTGTAACTAGATATCCATCTTTGTTTTTAGATGGAGTCCACCCCTGTGAATAAGAATCCACCGCATGCGCAACACGCGGTTGTACCGGCCGTTATTGATAAAAATCGCCGATACGATATTCGGACCGCGTCCGCGCTATTAGCTCAGTCTCGGAGCAAGACCTATAACGACATCACAGCCGGACTTTTGGCCGTCATTAAGGATGGCACGCGCTCCTATATCCACGGCTCTGAGCTGATTCGCCGCTCGCGGCCAACAGCGGCAAGCCGATGACGCGGGACGCCCACAACGCCGACGTCACGCCGCTCTGCACAGACAACTAGCGTCGTCGCCCGGAAGTAGGCCCGTGAAAAGCGAACGCCGGCTACCGTATATGCCCTGGTTTCCGCGTGACTTTCTGTCGGCGACGCGCGGCTGGCCCGTGACGGCCAAGGGCGTATATCGCGAGCTGCTTGACGCATCGTGGGACTGCGGGGGCGGTCTTCCCGCTGACACGGACACCTTACGGCGCATGATTGGCGCGACGGCAGCGGAATGGCGCACCGCATGGCCGTTAGTCGAGCCCAAACTCCCTATTACCGATGGCGACGGGCTTCGTCGCAATGCCCGCCTTGAGTATCACCGTGCCAAGGCCATGGGGTTGTCTGAGGTGCGGAGCGACATCGGGTACAAAGGCGGCAAAGCGACCGCCGAGGCTCGACGTAGGGCAGCCGGAGCAAGCGAATGAACATCATGCGTACGGCGGACATTCACGCCTGCGTGGCATGGCCGCGAGTTCTGGCGCAGCTTGGCATTCCAGAATCGGCGCTCCGTAATAAGCATAGCCCCTGTCCTGCGTGCGGCGGCAAGGACCGTTTCAGGTTCGTAAGCGATTAGATAACCGCGTTCTTCCGAGCTGAAGGATATCGCAACAGACTGCAGGCTCCATGAGAGTGGAGGTGCACGATGGCGACGGAGACGTTCACAGAGAAGCAGCGACTGGCGATGGAAGCGCTCGAGGGTGCGCGCCGTGAAGGCGTAGCGCTGAGTCAGTACGCTAAGGCGCGAGGTCTTGCGATCCGGGAGGTCTACGACTCGATCGCCTGTCTGCGTCGCCAGGGACTGTTGCCTAAGCCTGCAAAGAAGGCAAAGAGCACGTTTGTGGCTGTTCGGGTGGCGGGGCCGAGTGCGCCGGCGTTCGCGCGCACTCATGCCGGTAGCGATGTGCTGTGCCGGATCGTGTGCTCGAAGGGCGCGATGATTGAGTGCACGCAGTGGCCGCCGCCGAGCTGGGTGGCAGCACTCGCGGCGGAGCGTGTGGATGCTGCGACCTGATCGGGGGATTGAGCGGGTATACCTGCATCGAGCGCCCGTTGATATGCGGAAGCAGATCGACGGGCTGGCGATTCTCGCGAAGGACGTCATCAAAGAGGATCCGACCTCGGGATCTTTGTTTGCGTTCATCAATGCGCGACGTAACAAGTTGAAGCTTCTGGTGTGGGAGAGGAACGGCTTCATCGTCTGGTA
>Ga0302326_10025202_pt1 | contig 12067 bp, 10 predicted proteins | sample Palsa_T0_3_FD_202264 | JGI IMG/M metagenome (GOLD analysis project Ga0302326, IMG submission 202264) | Peat permafrost microbial communities from Stordalen Mire near Abisko, Sweden - Palsa_T0_3 | ecosystem: Environmental > Terrestrial > Soil > Palsa > Peat permafrost | place: Sweden: Abisko...
GTTGAGGGTCACCGACCCGTTATCCACCGTCACCGTCTGCCCGTGGGAATCGTCGGCCGAACTGCCGTTCGGGCTGATCGTAACCCGAACATGGTCGCCAAAACCACACCCGGTGCAGGCCAGGAGGACCAAGACGAGACTCAATTGCGGCATAGTTCGCATCGCGCCTACATCGTACACGAGCGGCCCTTCCGGCTAGGACTCTCGGCGGTATCCTTTGTGCCCGATGACGGTTCAGGAGATGATTCGGCTTTTAAACTCTTACTGGGCCGATCAGGGTTGCGCCATCCTACAACCGTACGATGTCGAGGTGGGCGCGGGCACCAAGCATCCCGCCACAGCGTTGAAGGTTCTTGGCCCGGAAGCGTGGAACGTCGCCTACGTGCAGCCGTCGCGGCGGCCAACCGACGGCCGGTACACCCGCAACCCTCAGCGCAGCCAGCGTTATTATCAGTATCAGGTCATCATGAAGCCGTCGCCGGAGAACATTGTTGACCTCTACATGGGATCGCTGGACGCCTTGGGCTTCGACACCACAAAGAACGACGTCCGGCTGGTGGAGGACGACTGGGAGGACCAGGCAGCCGGAGCCGGTGGTGTTGGCTGGGAGGTTTGGGTGAATGGAGCTGAGGTCACCCAGTTCACGTTCTTCCAACAGATGGGGGGGATCGAGTGCAATCCCGTTTGCTCGGAGATCACCTACGGCCCGGAGCGCCTATGCCTTATGCTTAGCGGCCAGTCCAGCTTCTGGACCGATCTCCAGTGGACAGACGGTCTTAGCTACAGGCAAGTCGACTACCAACTTGAAATGCAGCACAACGTCTATAACTTTGAGGTGGCCGACACGGCTTTGCTGTTCCAGCTTTTTGACCTGTACGAGGCCGAGTCGAAAAGGGTGATCGAAACGCCGGTCTTTTGGGATTCAACCCTTGGCATCCTCACGACAGACGCCGCCGTTGGGAACGATCTCCCCCCGGCAGGCTCTGGGCCCCGAGCGCTCGTCTATCCAGCCTTTGATCTCGCCCTTAAGTGCTCGCATATTTTCAACGTTCTCGATGCGCGTCGCGCGGTGGGAGTCACCCAGCGCGCCGCCTACATCAATCGAATTCGCGCCCGGGTCCGCGCCTGCTGCCTCAAGCACATTGAGCAGTACAAGACTCTGGTCGTGGCTTAAGAATGGCCAAGCGCCTCAAGCGGTGCCGCGTCGTAATTACCGGCGTGGGGGCAGTCTCATGCATGGGGCTCGATCTCCAGTCCACCTGGAATGGGCTTGTGGAGGGTCGCTCGGGTATTGACTACATCAGCGGCTTTGCGGTGGAGGGGTATCCCGCCAACATCGCCGGCGAGGTGAGGTGCTTCGATCCATCGGCATGGATGCCGGCCAGAGAAGCCAGAGTTTTCGATCGTTATATTCATTTGGGTCTGGCTGCGGCCGAAATGGCGGTCCGACAGTCCGGAATTGCCGAGACTCTGGCCGACCCGACTGAGGTCGGTTGCCTTATTGGATCAGGGGTCGGCGGTCTAGATACAGCCGGCAAACAATTATTGATTCTGGGCTCCAAGGGATCCCGCTACGTGTCCCCGTTTTCGGTGCCTTCAGCCATTGCGAATACGGCGTCCAGCCTGGCCGCCGCCAAATATGGGTTCAAAGGCCCGAACTGGGCGATCGTTGCGGCCTGCGCTTCCGGCGCCGCCGCAATCGCGGATGCGATGCTCATGATCCAGTGTGGAATGGCGGAGGCGATCGTCGCGGGCGCCGCGGAAGCGCTCACCGCGTATACCATCGGCGGGTTTGGAGCGGCCAAAGCGCTCTCGGTCCATTTCACGGACCCGAAGACCGCATCCCGTCCCTTCGACGCGGAACGCAACGGCTTCGTCGCCTCGGAGGGCGCCTGCGTTTTGGTGTTGGAGAGCTTGGAGTACGCCACTGCGCGAGGCGCCAACATCCTTGCCGAGCTTGCCGGCATGGGGGTGACTTGCGACGCGTATCATCCGACGCTTCCCGATCCGTCGGGAGAGACGGCGGCAAGGGGGATGCGCCTGGCCCTTGAGGACGCTGAGCTCAATCCGGAGGAGATCGATTACGTCAACGCCCACGCAACGTCGACCCCGATTGGGGACCGAATCGAGTGCCTGGCGATCTCGCAGGTATTCGGTGGACGCCGGGTGCCGATTAGCAGCACAAAGTCAGCGATGGGACACATGCTCGGGGCTGCCGGATCGATCGAGGCGGGAGTTTGCATGCTGGCGATCCGGGAAGGAGTGCTGCCGCCCACCATCAACTACGAGAACCCGGATCCGAGTTGCGATATCGACTGTGTGCCGAACGAGGCGAGGCCTGCTAAGGTTAGGGCGGCCTTGACCAACTCGTTCGGCTTTGGCGGACACAACGTCTGCCTCATTCTCAAAAGCGTCTAAGTCCAGCCCGTCACGCGGTTGCAAGAGACTGGATATAACCGGCGAGATCACCCACCGTCACAAAGCTGGGAACCTGGGAGTCGTCGAACTGGACGTCGAACCTCTTTTCCAACTCAATCGCCAATTCTGCGGCGAACAGCGAGTCTAAATCCAAGTCCTCTCGCAGCCTGCTTGACTCATGGATGTTTTCCATGGGGACCGAAAGAACCTCCGAGAGAACCTCGCGGGTGCCTTGGCTGATTTCGGGGTTAATGGTCTCGCTCATCGAATGCCGCTAAAGCATAGCATTACTACAATTGCGCCTCATGGAGGTTAACCGACCGCCCCCGAATCGGTGAGGTCGATCTCGCAAATTTCTCCGGCTCTGTCAAATCTTAAATTCTCCAGGCAGACAACGCGATGATCCCGGTCGGTTTCGCCGGCGGGGCGGCGGTGATAAGCAAGGATCCAGTCCTGAGTCCCCGGGATCTGGAGCACGCTGTGGTGCCCCGCGGAAGATGCGATCTCCGGATTCGGCCGGAAGAGTGACTTTTCTCGTTCGAACGGGCCAAATGGGTTCTTGGATCTTCCGTAGGCAATCTGATAGGAGGCGTCGCCCCAGCTCCCTTCTGACCACATGAGGTAGTAGAGCCCGGACCGCTTCAACATGAACGGCCCCTCGACGTAATTCTTGGGGGTCAGTTCCACGATCTTGCCTTCCAGAGCCAGCATGTCGGATGAAAGTCGAGCCACCACGCAGTGCCGCCAGCCGCCCCAGTAGAGGAACGCATGCCCGTCATCGTCAATAAAGCAGTGGGCGTCGATCGGCTGCGCGCCGCAGTGATATTCACTCACAAGCGGCCGTCCGAGGGGGTCGACAAACGGACCGTCGGGCTTATCAGAGACCGCAACCCCAAGCCCAGCGCCATCGCCGGCGGAAAAGTAGAAGTAGTAGCGCCCATCCTTGGTCGCACAAGACGGCGCCCAGGCCGCCCGGGTCGTGCTCCATGGCACGTCGGCGAAATCCAAAATAACCCCGGCGTCCTGCCAGTCCTTCAGATTCGCGCTCGAGAAGGCCCGGAAGCTAGTCTGCTTCTCGTACCCATCGGAGGTCGTGGGATAGATCCAGAACCGGCGGTCAAAGAAATGCAACTCCGGGTCCGCATACCAGCCCTTGAGGACCGGGTTGCTCCATCGAAAGACGGTTCGCATCAGATCAACAAGATAGCCCTGTGCGGCCTTGGTTTTATACTCTAGTTCCACCTATGCTCCTAACGTTGATTGCGGCAGCAGCGATGTTCGAGAATGCAGGCTCGGCCCACCTGGCTAAGCCAGCTCCGAGCCTGGACGACACTTTGGGTCGGCAGGACATCGACCTGGACGCCGGTTGGTCGTTCGGGCGGGTCCCGAACCCGCCCTCGGTCTGGGACCAGGCCGATTCAGTCCCCCGAAGCGCTTGGCGGGTCGTGTCCGTGTCGAGCGAGGAAACCGCCGCCGAACTGGCTGGCGCGGCCAACGCCATCGACGGCAATCCGAACACCATTTGGCACACGCGTTGGAGCAAGGATCCGGCGCCCTATCCTCATGAAATCGTGATCGATCTGGGCGGCCGAGTTACTGCCGATGGCTTGCGGTTGCTTCCCAGGCAAACCTCGCCCCAAAACGGTAGGCCGAATCACTTCCGGCTCTTTCTCGCCAACTCAACGGACCTTTGGGGGCCTCCGGTCCTGGAAGGAGCAGTTCCTGACAGCCCGGCCCTGTTTCAGTCAACGTTCAAGCCTATCGATTGCCGCTTCCTTCGCCTCGTCGTGCTGGATGGTCATCGGCCTAATGAGCCCTTTCTCGCACTTTCCGAGATTGGCCTGATGCGACCGGTTGGACTCGAAAAGAACAAGGATTGGGCAAGCCAGTACAACATCGCCTCGGTCCAGGTCGGCGGTGATCAGTACGATCCATCTCCTGGACAGATTGATCGCCTTCGCGTAGGCGAGCTTGCCGCGATCAAGCCCTCCAACTGGCGGCCGGTCGTCCTGCCTCACGCGGCTTGGCTTCGGGATCCGAACAGGCCGGAGATTTGGCAAGGCGTCTCGTACTACCGCAGAAGCCTTGATTTCACGCCTTCCCAGATCAGGCGACATATCGAACTGCGGCTTGATGGGGCGATGCAGGTCTCCTCGGTCTGGCTCAATGGAAACCTCGTTGGCGGCCGACGAGGCGGCTATTTGCCGGTGATCGTCGACCTAACGGACAAAGTGCTCAGGACCAACGACCTGCTGGTTCGGGTGGACAATCGCGACAACCCGCTCGTCCCACCGGGAAAGCCTCAGCAGCAACTCGACTTCATGTATGGCAACGGGCTGTACAGGAACGCCTCTTTGACGCTCACACCGAGGTCCTACATCACAACGCCCGATGCCTCTTCCTTGAAGTTTGGGGGCGGAGTATATGTCGTCACAACCTTGGCGACCCCGGAACTCGCTGCACTTACGCTCACGACCGGAATTTGGGAATCCCGGCCAGGTATTGCCTGCGTTCGACACCGGCTCTATGCCCCAGAAGGAAACCCCATCTCAACGGGATATACAGAGGCCAAGGATATCCTTGGGCCAACACGGTCTACCCACGTGGTGGTGCCAAATCCGCGATTGTGGTCTCCCGCCCACCCAAATCTGTACCGGCTGAAGACAGAACTCTGGGTTGGGGGCCGCGTAGTGGACTCCGTTATGAACCTCGTCGGCATCCGAACGATCTCGGTGAGCCGGGAGAAAGGCTTTGTTCTGAACGGGGAGCCGATCTACCTGAGCGGAACGAATCGGCATCAGGATTACCCGTGGATCGGACCCGCCCTCTCCGATGCCGCGAACGCACGAGACGCCCTGCTGATTAAGCGAGCTGGGCACAATATCGTTCGGCTGTCCCACTATCCGCAGTCGCCTGCATTTCTCGACGCATGCGACCGTTATGGGCTGATGGTGATCCCGTGCATCCCCGGTTGGCAGTTCATCAATCAGGATCCCCGATTCGAAGCGTCGGTGGAAAGCGACATCCGAGGCCTCATCCGGCGCGACCGAAACCACCCGTGCGTTGCCTTCTGGGAGACCAGTCTCAACGAGACCTATCCGCCCGCCGCCCTGGCCAAGAAGTGGTACGACTGCGCGAAAGCGGAAGCCATCGGGGACAACATCCTTCTTGCGGGTGATTCCACGAGGGGCGCCCCCTGGGATATCGGATACAACGGTTGGCAGGAGGACTTGTCTCGACCTCAGGACAACCTCCCCGACAAGCCCGGCTACATCCGCGAGTACGGGGACTACGAGTTCGGCGGCCAGGACAGCACTTCACGAGTGAAGCTGAGCGGGAGCTTCGACCAGCTCATGGGTGAGACCTGGAACCACATTTGGTCGCTGAACAAGTTCTACACCCAGTACCCGTGGACCATGGGCGCGGGCACTTGGGAGATGTTCGACCACAATGTGCCGTGGGATTTCTCAGTCTCGGCAAGCGGACTCGCCGATATCTGGCGTCGCGAGAAGCCCAGCTACTGGTTCTTCGCGAGCCAGTTCGACACCGCGCCTTACCTTAAGATTGCGGCTGACTGGCAGGCGCGCCGCAGTTCGTCGATGGTTGTGGTGTTCACGAATGCCGACTCGGTGACTCTTTCGGTCGGCGGCAAACCGATTGCCACCAAGACATCCGCGAGGTCTCCCGCCGCACCATACGACTTTGCGCATCGCTGGGGCGACACGGATACCGGCAACCTTCCGCACCCCCCAATCATCTTTCGAAACGTCCCATTTAGCCCGGGAGTGCTTCAAGCTAGCGGGTCGTACAAGGGCGCACTCGTCAGCGACCACATCTCATCGTCAGGCCCGGCGACGGGGGTGGTAGTTCGGATCGACGACCTCGGCATCCCGGTTACGGCAAACGACACCGTGTTCGTGCGTGCAACCGCCGTGGACAGCGCAGGCACTCCATGCCGTAATGCTAGCGGCATCGTGCACTTCCGCGTTGAGGGCGCCGAAATAATCGGGTCGGCGACCGCGCGCCTCGAGCAAGGAGTTGCCTCGGTGCTCGTCAGAACTCCGATCCACCTTGTACGGATCGCTCCGGCGGCTCGCCTGGAGCTCTCCCGTTAAGCATCAGATTCGGTAAAGGGAGCTGTATTTATCGGTGGCGTAACGGATCCATGCGTCTGGCTTCATCGTGGAACCGGTGATTCCTGAGATCAACTCTTTTGGCGTGTATCGCTTCGATTTGCGATACAGGTTTTGTTGCAGCCAGCCCAGGATCGGCTCGAAGTGCCCGGCGGCGATAAATGAGTCGGTGTCACCAACCGCGGTTCGCAGCTTCTCCCAGATCTGCGCTCCGATGAGGTTCCCCATCGAGTACGTGGCGAAGTAGCCGACCGAGCCCTTGCTCCAATGTACGTCTTGGAGGCAGCCGACAGAGTCGGACTCCGGTATGAATCCCAGGTAGGCCCGGGTCTTCTCGTTCCATGCCTCTGGCAGGTCGGCAACATCCAGGCTGCCTTCGACGATGGCGACCTCCAACTCGAACCGGATCTGGATATGACGGTTATAGGTAAGTTCGTCGGCGCCGACTCGAATCGGTTCCGGCTGAACCCGGTTCATGCCCGCATAAAACTGGTCAAGGGAGAGGTCGTCCAACTCCGGAAGCTTTGCCTTGAGTTGCGGAAGGAAGAAATTCCAGAACGGCTTGGACCGCCCGATGATGTTCTCCCAAAAACGAGACTGGCTCTCATGGACCGCGAGGCTAATTCCGCCCGCGAGCGGCGTCCTGTCCCAATCCGGATTGCTACCCTGCTCATAGAGGCCATGCCCCATCTCATGTAAGGAGGAGGACACGATGCCCTTGATGTGGTCGCTCGCCCGGGTGGTGAGCCTCACGTCACGGTACGAGAACCCGGCGCAGAAGGCGTTCGGAGCGATGTCCAGTCTGCCATTCTCAAATCGATACCCGATCTGACTCGCGGTTTCCTTGGCGAACTGAATAAGCCGGCTCTTGTCCCAGTCTCCGTAGAGCGACGAATCGTCGGTCGGTTCGCGTTGGCTGATTCTCGAAACTAGATCGGTGATCACTGGACCGATACTCCGGAACATCTCCCGGGCGTCCTCGGTCGTGGCGCCTTCCTCGTAGAGGTCGATCAGGGCGTCATAAGGGTGGTCAACGTACCCCAGGAATCCGGCGGTCTCCTTCGCGATCTCGAACAGTTCGGTCAGGTAGGGCTTCATCGCTGGGAAATCGTTCTCGGCTCGTGCCCGTTTCCACACCTCATAGGAATCGGAGGAGACCTTGGCCTTCCGGCTCACCAGCGATGCGGGAAGCTTGCTCTCAATCCCAATCTCACGGTCCAACCGGTGCAGCATCGCCAACTCGTCTGAATCTTCGGAGATTTGGCTCTTGGCGCTCTCAACCGCGTCCTTCAGCCGTTCGCTGGTGAGCAGCGCATGCGACAGATTCGTCAGCCGCTCGGTGTGGATGCCCCGTGCCTTTGAACCGCCAGGGGGCATGAGCACTTGGCGATCCCATCCCATCAGGCCAATTGCGGAATGGATCGCATCGATGTCGCGATAAATATCTAGAACTGTGTCGACGCCGGTCACTGGCTGAAAAGCATATTCGACTTCAGGCGTTTCCTTCTTTGAGTAGTTCCCGCAGCGTCCTTACTTGGGCGCCCACAGCCTGCGCCAAGACCAGGATCTCGTCGAGGAAGATCAGTTTGGGGTCGAACCGTCCCAGCACCTGCGGCCGCACGACCAAGGTGACGGAACGCCCCCGGCTAACGGAGTCCCGGATCGCCAGTTTGGCGTGGTCCGCCCACGACTTGACGCTCGATCCGTTCCGAAATGCCTCGCGGGCGCTCCGGGTTTCAACTGGGAAGAGACGCAGGTTGCCAGGGATGGGTCCCGGCTGAGCGCTGAGGAACTGAAGCTGGGCTGCACCGTCAAACGCAGTCTCCTCCGGCCATGCTCCTTTACAGGCGAGACCGATTGGTATGTGGTTGACCTGTTTGAATAGATCGAGGGCGCGCGCAAATCGTTTGTCCGCCTCGTCGGGCCTTTTGCAGAGCCAGTCAAGGTCATGACCGTCGTTCAGGACGGCGTCGGCCTCGGCCGGAAGGGCCTGGATCGAGCGCTCGCTGGCGAAAAAGTGGAACTTGTATCCGTTCGTTTTGGCGAGATCCAACATGCGAAGGAGCACCGCCGGTTCCGAATGGCCGAACTCCTTCGCATCCGGGGTGTCCCACGGAACGTAGTCCAGATCGACGCGAACGCACAACTTCACAGTTAAGAGCACGAGGCTTAGCGGTCGTTGAGCGCAGCGATCCCCGGCAGTTCCCTGCCCTCAAGAAATTCTAGACTGGCGCCGCCTCCCGTACTCACGTGGCTCATTTTGTCAGAGAACCCAAACTTCTCGGCTGCGGCGGCTGAGTCGCCTCCGCCGACGATTGTGAGGCCTTCGCAGTGGGCCATTGCCTCTCCAATGGCCCGTGTGCCGGCCTCGAACGGCTTCATTTCAAAGACCCCGGCCGGACCGTTCCACAGGACGGTCTTGGCGCCCCGAATGATCTCCGCAAATATCGCGGCACTTTTCGGCCCGATATCCGCGCCGAGTTTGTCGGGGGGAATCTCGTCAACCGAGCAGATCGAAACATCCGCGGTTGGACTTAGCTCCGACGTGATCACAATGTCGACCGGCAGAACGATCTTGCCGCCGGCTTTCTCGAGCAGGCTCAAGGAATATTCGATGCTGGTTGCGTCGAGCAGAGACTTACCGATTTCCTTCCCTTGCGCCTTGAGGAATGTGAAGACCATCCCCCCTCCGATCAGCAGTCGGTCGACTTTCGGAAGCAAATTATCGATGAGGGCAATCTTGTCCTTCACCTTGCTGCCGCCCATGATCGCCACGAAGGGGCGGTGGGGCGACTCGACGGCCTGACTAAGGTAACGGATCTCTTTCTCAATCAGGAAGCCGGCGACGGCCGGGAGCAAATGGGCGACACCCTCCGTGCTCGCGTGAGCGCGATGGGCGGTCCCAAAGGCGTCATTCACGAAAAGATCGGCGTTGGCTGCAAGTTCCCTGGCGAACGCGGGGTCGTTCTTTTCCTCCTCCGGATGGAACCGGACATTCTCCAGCAAAAGCACGTCCCCTGGCTTGGCAGATGCTACTGCCGCCGCGACGAACGGTCCGATGCAGTCCGGAAGCAATGGCACCGGCTTACCAAGGAGTTCACCAAGTTTCGCTGCAACGGGCTCCAGGGAAAACGCCGGGGTCACGCCCTTCGGCCTCCCCAGGTGGCTAATAAGGATCGTGATCGCGCCGTGATCGATCAGATAACGAATAGTCGGAAGGGCTTCGACAATCCGGCGGTCGTCGGTGATGGTTTCGCCATCGAGGGGAACGTTAAAGTCGCACCGGACGAGGGTTCGCTTTCCGTTCAAGTCGACGTCACGAACGGTTTTCTTCTCAAGTGTCATGTGCCACCCGAGGTTACCGCCGTGCGAGGAGAACCGTGCGAACGTCTGGCCTAGCGGCGAAAATGGGCGAGGACGCCTTTGCGGACAAGCTTGCTGACCGGGGCGACGGTCTCTTTCGGACGCGCCAGGTCCAAGCCAATGTCCACCACCGCAGCGAGCGTGGCGGCGATTGCAAGTCCGGCAATTATTGTCTGTTTCACCCTGGTTCTCCGCTGCTCAGTTGGAGCAGCAGTTGCTCGGCCACTTGCCTGGTTCGTCGAACGGGTTTGCCGCGTCAAGATCCCATATCACGTTTGCTGCGTTATAGTTGGTCATTTCCACATAGATGAGGTTTGGTTCATTGATCGCGGCCTGACTTTCCAATGTGTCCGCAACAAAGTTCTTGGCATGGCCGTCAAAGAACGCCACGTTGGATCGAAGGTTGTGCCGATCTGAGATCGCATACGGACTGCCGACCGCATACCCGGGATCGATCCACCACGCGGTGTCGAATCCCCAGGAAGCGGGCTCCTCGAATCCGTCCGAAAACATCACGGTCGAACTCGGGTAACGAACATTCTGCTCCGTTCTGGGGGTCGCGAGGCCGTCTCCGGGCCCGCCTCCGCCTGGTGTCCCCGGGCCTTCGCACTGGTCCTGGATGAAATACTGAAAGTAGTTGTAGTACAGGCCCAGGTAGGAGTTCATTCCGATATCAGTGTTCGGAAAGATCGGCGGGTATGCCGCATAGTTCACTGTCGTGCCGGCTGTCGTCGAACTACCGGAGGGACACAGGAACACATTTTTGCTCTGGGTGTAGGGAAGCAGGTTCTCCATCCAGGTGCTCGGCTGGCCAACAACGCCCATATTTCCTTCGCAACCGCCCGGCGCCATCTGCTCGAAAGCTCCTTCGTCGTCGCCCATGTACAGGAGCTGAGCAGAAGCCACTTGCCTCATGTTGCTTAGGCAGCTGGCAGTTTTGGCGGCCTGCTTTGCTTGTGTGAAAACTGGAAACAGAATGGCGGATAGTACAGCTATGATCGAGATGACCACGAGCAATTCGACCAAGCTAAAACCCTTCTGTTGGCGCGATCGGTTCGAAGATGAACTGAGAAACATAAGCTGATAGCATTAATGTTCGGTCCCTTGGTTGCAAACCGGAGAAATGATCCGGCCAGGGCTCCAGATCTTCGAGAACTACCGCACAGACACAATAGCTAGGAAATATGCTCGGCAACGGCGTTCCAATGGTAATGAGTGTGCATGCTGCTTGAATTGGCGCGCTAGTCGAATTCAACTAAAAGGGAATAGAAACTCACGGCAATCTAGCTGCCAGGCAATTGTTCTGGGGACCTACGGGCCCGTATTCTTGCGGTGGTAGGCCGACCCGCCACCCCGGAAAAACTGGTAATCATGTTGGCCTGCTTTCCCTTTCCGGGGGCCCCAGCCTTACCTGTTGGACCGAGCCGGTCCTGGCAGGTGGTGCTTTTATCGGCTGGAATGTATATTAGTTGTCACTAATATAACCGCCTGGTGATATAGTCTGGCAGTGAGAGATATAGATATCTCGGCGTGGATTCGCGGCGTCGGTCGGAGGGTGGAGGCACGCGTGGAATTGGATGAGCTGATTCGGGTGGTGATTCTTTCACGAACCTATCGGACGCCGCGGGTCGAGGTTTGGGATGCGTTAACTTCTGCTGCCCGGCTTTCCAAGTGGTTCCTGCCGGTTGAGGGCGACCTGCGAGAGGGTGGCCACTACAGCCTGCAGGGGAACGCCGCCGGTTCGATTCGCTTGTGCCGCCCGCCAGAGCGGCTTGCGATCACGTGGGAAAACGCGGGAGAGGTGAGCTTCGTCTCGATTGAACTTAGTGAGGACGCTGGGACAACCGAACTTCGACTGGAGCACGTGAACTGCCTAAACGAGCCAATGTGGACTCAATTCGGACCTGGCGCGGTGGGGGTCGGCTGGGAGCTTGGATTGCTCGGGTTGAGCTTCACCCTTGAGGCCGGGTTCGAGATGCAGTTGGAAGAACGGATGCAATGGCCACAAAGTGAAGCGGGCAAGGCTCTTATCGCGGCCGGCACTTGTGCATGGTCGGACGCCGCCGTCGTTTCTGGGGAGGATCCAGAGATGGCGAAGAGAGCCGCCGAGGCGACGCGCGCCTTTTACACAGGTGAATAGTGAATGCATTCGA
>Ga0302326_10025205_pt1 | contig 12066 bp, 15 predicted proteins | sample Palsa_T0_3_FD_202264 | JGI IMG/M metagenome (GOLD analysis project Ga0302326, IMG submission 202264) | Peat permafrost microbial communities from Stordalen Mire near Abisko, Sweden - Palsa_T0_3 | ecosystem: Environmental > Terrestrial > Soil > Palsa > Peat permafrost | place: Sweden: Abisko...
CACAACTGAGCGCGAACACGGGTTCGGGAGCTTGTCTTTCGAGCGAATAGCCGAGGGTGTCGTCGCTGATCGGTGCGATGCGTTTGGCCAGCACCCCATGGTGACACTCGGCCTCGATCTGCAGCAGACTGGAAATCTGCATGGCCGCACTCAAGAAGACGGCGTCAAACACCTTTTTCCAAGCGTGCTGGGGAAACTGCCGTCCCTCGGGCAGAGCGCTCACCAAAGCGGAGAAGCCAAACACCTTGTCGAGATAAGCCTCGAAGCGGTGCCGGGTCAAGGTTGGCGATCTTCCTTTTCTTTGAGAAACCGCTTCAGGTTGATCTTGCAGATGGTCGCGGCGGCTGCATCAAAGCGGCGGCGCATCTCGATCTTCTCCCGCACCTTCTCCACCCATTCCTCCGGAATGTTGAACGCTTTCGGCTTGCCGTCAATCAGTACCGAGATCTGATATTGCGAGTGCAGGCGTTTGCCGTCGGCGCAATGGCAGTTGGGGCGGCCGCAGGCGCGAGTGCGTTCGACAAACGAGCCGGGCAGCATTTCGCGCAGAGCCCCGACGCTGCGGATGAGTTTGCCGCGCAGTTCCAGGTCGGGTTCGGGGGGTGATTTCATCTGACACTCATATTAGTGTCAGATATGCATAAAGTCAAGCACCCCAGAAGATTTGCAATAATGCTGTCAAACTGAAACCAGAGTGGAAACTCCTGCAAACAAACGGGCTGGCGCTGACCCCACCCCCGACCTTAAGGAATCACTGGACATCGACCGCCGCATGCTCCGCCAGCACGTGAGCGTGCGACCGAAGCCGGTGTTGCACGAGAAAAACATAATGCAGCGCAGAGATAATCGTGAAGGCAAATGTGGCGCGCAAGAAGACGGTGCGGGTAATCCATATCCAGCGCACCGGCCGTATGGAAAGCAGCATCACGAAGAACACAGAAGCGATCTGCGAAAATGTATTCGCCTTGCCGAAGATGCTGGGCCGGAAATCGCGCAGTCCCGCGATGGCGAACAGCACCGCGCTGGCGGCCAGGATGGAAATATCGCGGCTGAAGACCAGCACCGTAAACTTCCACGGAATCTTATGCAGAATGGAGAGCACCAGAAACATCGTGCTCAACAAGAGCTTGTCCGCGATGGGATCGAGATATTGCCCGAGCAGAGTCTGCTGGTGCAACTTGCGAGCCAATAGTCCATCCAGGCCGTCGCTGAATCCGGCAACCACGAAAAGCACCAGCGCCCAAAAATAGCGGCCCTCCACCAATTCGATCACGATAAACGGAACAAAGACCATCCGCAGCAAGGTCAGTTGGTTGGGCGCGGTGAATACTTGAGACAGTCTCATGCCGGATCCCCAGTCGGGTTCCTGATCGGATGACCCGCGGAACGCGCCGCGTGGCGATCGTTTTTTCCGCTAGCTCCGGCAGAGCCCAGCAGCGCGGCGGGATCAAGCCCGGTCTTGGCCGAGAAGCGCTGCGAAAGCGAAGGCAGACTGCCGTCGGGAAGGTCCAGGTCGATGCGTTCAATCCGGTGCATAGGGAAAAAGACGACCGCGGGACTAAACGATTCGCCATCTTTCACCATCATGACCAGATCCTCAAAAGATGCCAGCTCGATACCACTCAGGCCGAGTCCTTCCGGAGTCAGCGTTAGAATCATGCCCCAGAATTTATCCCGGGGATTGCCCAACGTCACGACCACCATGGCTCCAGGCAAGAATGGACCGCAGGCGGGCGCCTTCGCGGCTGTACTGTCGTCCTCCCGCTGAGAGTCTTTGGGCATGCAACGATTGTCGCCGCCACAACCCGAACTCTGCAACTGGCGATCGCGGTTCATCACGCCGCCCTGCCTCGGCCCTTGCCTCCAGCCGTACTTTACCGTACTCGGGAAGTCCCCCGACGGTGTCTGTGTAGGCGAGTAGCTCAGTGTTGGGAAGTATGGAACCACAGAAGCGTGTCAAGGTAGCGCTGCCAAGACGCGCTTGTTACAGGTGATTTTACAGGTGTTATTTTTTTGTGCCACAAATCTCGTAGACGAACAAAATACGAACCGGAGTGAAGCCGACCGAAGCACCTTCGCTTAGGGGATTTGAGGTCTCGTCGGAGCCGCTTTCAAAAACTGTTTGTCAAAGAACTTCGGGTCTTGCAGAAAGTCGTCGAGTTCAGTTACATACGCGAAGTTCCCAATCTTGTAAGCGCTGCGTTCGTACAAAACATAGGAATACGTCAAATTTTCTGATGTCCAGCCGTTCCCCGGAGTCGGAGCCTCAAACACAAGAAAGACCGGGTCGGCGTTGAGCACGAACTTGACGCTGCCCAGCGAGGATGAGATTTGCGGCGATTGTTTTGTGAGTTTTCTTCGGCTTTCCATTGAGGCGAGCCATTCTCTTACCTTGGCCGCACTTTTGGGAGTGAAACTGCTCGCGTATACTTCGTTCTCGCCCCTCTGATGGGCGAGCGATGCATTCCGGAAGAACTCCAGCAACGGCGTGGGAGCCTTAACCTTTTCGTCTCCAAGCGGGAAATCCATTGGTGAACCATCAAATTCGAGGAAAACGGGATGCGCGCCGGTCTCTGCCTTGCCGTCGACAGGGATCGGGTACTCATATCGCGGCTTGATGTTCGGCGAGGGCTGGTAGACGTCGGGCTCGGCCTGAGCCGCCCGGAAAGCATTCAACACCATGACTTCAACTGGAGTGGAACTGCTTACCACGCTCAGCCGCAACCGGTCGTTCCTGTCTAACCCGACATAGAACGCATCGCGCAAAGTGCGGTCCTTCACCATGGAGTCCCAAACAAACATGGTTTTGGATCCAATCTGGACTTGAGCGACAACCTTTAGATAGTCGAAATCGAGGAGGCTTCTGGCCTGATTTATCCAATTCTCAGGACTGTCATCCACCATGGTTATGATTGTCGTGCCGAGACCCTTCATCTGACTCGGGGATGTCCAGACGCTTGCAAACTTTGCCGCATCCGCTTTGCGAATTGCCTGCACCGCCGTCACAAACATCGTTTGCGCTGTGTCCAGAGAGCCGGCTGCAAACTGCTCGAAGGGAACGTTGTAACTCTTCATTTCGAACTTTAAGTAAAGTGGACAGTGCACCTGGCGACTATCGATCTCCACCGGAATAGGGACACTAACACGGCTGAATCCCTGGCCGAATAGGCAAGTGGGCACGGCAAATAACGCAATAGAAAGGGCCAACTGCAGAACCGCAGCCGGTCTGCTGCGACGCGCGCGCATTGTCATCCCTAACAAAGTCCGTCTCCCCTCAGAACGACGCAAACTGTCAACCACGCCAAAACCTCCTGGGAGTTTCCGGTCCAAGGTAATGCTCCCCATTTTGCCGGCAAAACAATTCCGAATGCCGAATTCGAGTATACGATCACGTGGCCACGTTCTGAGACTACCTGTGCCGCAACTGACCAAAACTCATCCGCCGTGCGCACACATCACCCCCCCCTCTTTAGTGGCCTTGCGAGAGAATTGTCGAGACAAATGCAACGAAGAAGACTGACTCCATAACGCGGGGTTGCTAGATGGTCTGGCCAATCATGAGCAGGCGCTGGCCTGATCATCTTGCAGATAAAATCAACCGCGTTAATGACGACTGCCTGAACGTCACCGAAATAATCCACAATGATTTCAAGAAATACGCGGACATGCACTGAGTCAGTGCTGAAAGTAAGCTGAAGAGCTGTGCATCCATCCTGCTCTTTGCTCGTGCCTCAAGTAGTGCGGCGTTCTCGGCAAGGCGCTTACCGTCTGCGGATCGTGTACTGGTCGCTTTCAGGGCATAGTCGTCTGTCCCAACCTACCTTCACTTCGCACCGGCTGTCGCGGTCTCTTTGCTGCCGTAGCCCTCCGTCTCTTAGGCCTGAAACAGTTTGCTGGTTGCTCTTGCACACTATTCGGCAAACTGTCGAGGGCGGCACGTAGCTCAGTTCTAAGAAACGGCTTGAGCAGGATTGGAACGTGGGCTAACTCGCTCGGGCGGACTACGTCTTCTTCATTGCTATAAGTGGTTGTAATGATCATGTTTTGCGACGGACTTCCTTTGCGGATATTCATCGCAAGCTCGACGCAATTTAGATCGAGTGAATAGCTCATCATGACGGCGGCAAAGGGGCGCCTTTAGAGTCTTCCACGATGAGAATGCGCTCCGGCGTTTTTGACTGACCTGCCGTGTTGCCATCTCTTTGCTGAGTTCCAGCCATTGTCTTGTTCATGCATCCTTCCTCCTGACGTTTCCGATTGGGCACCGCATCCTATCTCCTAATGCCGAAATTCTCGAGGGTCTGGAACAACTTTGAAGGCTCTGGTGCGAATTTGTTCAAGGTTGTGCATTAAGGGCGGTAGCTGCGAAACAGTTCGAGCTCCCTACCTTCAATCCTGCGAAGAAGGCGTTTCTGGACCGCGTGCACTACTGGGGTCAACGAGTAGAGATGGACGGTCAGGGCCGGTTGTTGATCCCGCAGCGGCTGCGCGAGTCGGCGCAGCTCAAGGGCGAAGTGGCAGCACTCGGCAAACTGACTTATTTGGAAGTTCGTAACCTCGCAGCATCCGGCAAAGAGCCGTGAATTTCGTATGTTTCGTATCGTGCGCAGGGCAGGTGGCAGAGCGTTTTGGCTGCGTAGATGCGGCAGGTGCATTCCGCTTGGCGATGCGTCGTGGGCGTCATGGGCAGGATGACCACGCGGCAGGCACTAGACTTTTTGGCGAAGCACGGTCTTCGCTCATCGAGACACGGAGAAATGCGATGAGTTCGATTTACTATTTCGCTGCTTGAACTGACAGCGGTTGTCTCCTTGGGTGCGACCATGAACACCAGACGCAGTTTGCCTATCCTCACGAAGCACCACATCAATGGTAATCAAGTTCAGAAGGCGTTTGCCTTAGCTTTCCGGTGGATGGGAGGCGTTTGGAATTATGATTTCGCGCCGTCCGAAAAGACGAGAATCTATTGAATATGCGCCGGGTCCCAGACAGAGCATCGCTATGCTGATGAGAACCCCCAATGCGACTTGAAGCTTTGCAGAGAACGGATTGGGGGACGGAGGTTGAAACCAGGACAGCCTGCTGAGAACACAGATCAGTCCGGCTAGAACACTGGCGAAGGGGGTGAAGTACCCAATCAGCAACAAAACGCCAGCAGCGACACCGATGATTCCTGCAGAACGAACCAGCCATCCAGCTTGACTCCATCTCAGGAGATAGAAGTACCCCTGACCGATCAGAATCGCGGCAAGCGCGCTGCGCAAGACCAACAGTCCTGCGCCGGGCCAGGCACCGGGAAACGTGGAAAATATCCTTTGCAGGAAAACTATCTCCGGGGGACGCGTCTTGAGCCGCCACAACAGCGTTCCACCACGCAGGCTACATGAGTGAGACCGAGAAGGAATCACCACGCTGCGTGATCTTTGCGTAGTACTTTAGGCTTATTCGAAAGTCCTTGCAGGTCAATCAGAGTTGAATGATTCCGCGCCGCGCACCGATAGCGACTGCTTCCGTTCGGTCACTCGCCCCCAGCTTTTCCATGATGTGCTTGATGTGAATCTTAACGGTGTGTTCTGAAATGAACAGTTTGTCTGCAATGTCACGGTTGCGGTTGCCGCCTGCGATCTGTCGAAGTACATCGATTTCGCGCTCGGTGAGAGCATCGTCGCTGTAATGCTCCGCCAACTGGGCAGCAATCTCCGGCGGCACTCGCTTTTTCCCGGCGTGGACATGGCGAATAATTTCAATCATCTCTTCGGCCGGCATGGTCTTGAGCATATACGCACGAGCGCCCGCTTCGAGGGCGCGCTGAATTTCCACGTCGCCCTCAAAGGTGGTCAAGATAATGATGCGGGCTTCTGGGAACTCCGCTCGGATAGCGATCATGATGTCGATACCGCTCATTCTGGGCAGCCGCAAATCCATGAGGGTCACATCGGGTTTGTGTTTACGAAACATCTCCATCGCGTCACGCCCATTAGACGCTTCGGCAACCAGCAGCATGTCCGACTCATTCGCGATCATGGTGCCGATGCCCTTACGAAGCAGAGGGTGATCATCCACACACAAAATGCGAATGCGAGCGCCATCGTCCATGTGTCTATCTCTTGTCTCCAGATTTCGCTGCATCGTCACTTCCCCGTTGGCGGAACCAAGCGAACCGTTGAAGATAGCGGCTCGAAGTGGCGGACCGAAAAGCAACGCGAGCGGGAACCGATACTTCCACTTCCGTCCCGGCTCCTGCGTTGCTCCATACTTTGAGTCGCGCTCCAATCCTGTCCGCACGCTCGCGCATCCCCGACAATCCCCAGTGACCATCACGACCCGATTGCAGTACTTCCGGATCGATGCCACACCCATTGTCGCGGACGAGAACCCGCAATCCGCGGTCCGCATATTCTAGCTCGACCTCGATATTGGCTGCCTGAGAATGGCGGAACGCATTGGTCAGTGCTTCTCGGCCGATGCGATACACCTCGTCGCGAATCGTGGGACGTAAAGGCCGAACTTGGCCTTCGACAAGCACGCGGAAGTTGATCGGTTGCTGAACCGCGAGTTCTTGTGGAACTCGCGAAAATGTCTGTTGAAGATCATCCGTATCCGCACTGGATAGTCGCATCCCGCGGACAGCCTTACGCCCTTCCTCGATCACTTGCCTCATCAACTGCAGAACCTCGGTCACGATGGGCTTCGCTGGCGAATCCGAGGACAGTTGACGTTCGGCCACACCAAGCTGCATCGAGGCACTGATGAACCCTTGCAACAAAGTGTCGTGCAAGTCTTGCGCAATCTGCGTTCTTTCGGACAGGCGTGCTTCAAATTGCAGTTCGAGACGCTTTGCCATTTGATGCATTCGCCATTGATAGGCCGCCCACACTAGGTATCCCAACACCGCGACGATGAGCAGGGGAAACCAGTTGGCCTGGTAAAACGCGGGCAGGATTTTAAATTTCAGTGTAGCCCCTTGTTCATTCCAGACGCGGTCGTTATTGCATGCAATAACGCGAAACTTGTACTCCCCAGGGCCAAGATTGGTGTAGAAGGCCTGACGCCTGGTTCCTGCGTCCTGCCAATCGGAATCGTGACCTTCGAGCTTGTAGCGAAACTTCACCTTCTGAGGATTGGCGAAGCTTAGCGCCGTGTAGTCCACTTCGAGATCTCGGGTAAGAGCGGCCAGTTGAACACGACCGTCTGCAGCATATCTCTTCCTATCCGCGACAATTCCCTCGATATGGACCGGCGGAGGGATTGAATTTTCCGCCAGATTCGCCGGATCAATCATCTGCAATGCGGCCCAATTCGCGAACCACAATCGACCGTCGGAGGAGCGTGCAGCTGATCCAAATGCCGCCCGCTCCGGCTGGGCACCGTCTTTTGCGTCGAAGATCTTCGGGTGCACTACGAAATCGGAGTCGTTCCACCAGTTCTGCAGGTCATCGCTCGAAAGCTCGATTAGACCGCAGCTCAAGTAAAGCCAAAGATTGGCTCGATCATCGGTTGCTAAACCGTACGCCACATCGCAAGGAAGTCCGTTGCGAACCGTGAGAGTCGACAGTCTGCCCTGCTTCCATCCCCTAAGTCCAGATGCTGTTGCCGCCAATACTGAACCGTCCGGATTGACGCTAATCTGCTCCACTCGCGAATCCGGGTGATGCTCGAACTGAAAAGTCTCGGTGCGGCCGTCACGAAACTTCGCCAAATCCCCATTCATCAGACCCAGCCAAAGTCCGCCACTAGGGTCAGGCGCGATCCGGCGCGCCGCGGGCGTTTGCGGAGCAGGAAAATCCGCCCGGACTTGGAAATCTTCAATCCGCATGAGCGTCATGGGTGGTCCTTTAGACTCAACCCAGATGTTGTTCGACACGTCTTCGGTAATTCCAACGATCATCCCTGTCGGCCGTCTGCTCGCTCGATCGATCCTGCGAAATCTACCGTTCTCGTAAACTGTCAAGAAATCGTCCATACCGACCCAAAGCCGCCCCATGTGATCTTCAAAAAGCGAAGTAACCAAAGCTCCAGGCAAGTGTTTAGTGGTGGAGGAAACCCTGCCGTCACGGAGGGCAATCAAAGCGCTGGGGCCGCCGATCCAAACCAAGCGATCGCGCCCGGCAAGGACTGAATCGACTTCAGCTGTACTTAGACCTTCGCGGGTGGAAAAGGTTACAACATGCAGCGGGCGAAAATTGTCGATGCCCTTTGAAGTGATCGCCCATACGTTACCCTCACGATCCTCTACGATCTGGGTTACATTGTCGCTCGACAAACCGTCTGCAAGGCCAAAATGCTCTACTTTGGCACCGCAGATGCGGTAAATGCCATTGTCGTCTGTCGCAACCCAAAGCGCATTTTGATGATCCAAGAGCAGTCCTAAAACTCTGATTTTGCTGCCGTCGAATCCGTCCGCAACAAATGTCTTCCACATTCCACTGACAAATTGCTGTAGTCCAAGTCCGGTACCGCTCCGGTCGATACCGACCCACAAGAAGCCATCGGAAGTGGGCACAATATCGCTCACGCCCAAACTTCCCGCGTTCGATTGCAATCCGCTAGGCCGATATTCGCGATGTGATTCGGGCGTCCAGCGGATTAGGCTTTTTGCTTCTCCAATCCAAAAGATTCCTTTGTCGTCCTCAGCCAGTCCGTGGCCAACCAGCTCACCACTGATTCCATTGTCTTTCCCGTAGCAGCGTATGTCGTCGTCCCTGATGACCTCGCAAAGCTTGTATTCGCCATTTGGATGAAAGGTTCTAAACCAAATCGTTCCGTTCCGCGCTTCAATAATTGCAGGAACGACAGCCTCAATGGGATAGTTGGTCAGGCGTTCATTTTGCCAACGACTCAGACCGGCGGCGGTGCCGATCCAAAGACTTCCATCCCGCGCCACTAACAGAGAATCGATCCGCTGGGACGGCAATTTTTCGCCGAGTGGCAGAGTCCAGTCAACAAAACGAACACCATCAAAGCGCACCAGTCCGGATTTCGTTCCGATCCATATGTACCCATCTGTCGTTTGAGCTATTCTGTATGGCATTCCATCATAGACGCCATCCTGTCTAAGCCAAGAGCTGTGAGCGTATTGGGAAAGCCGGGTGTTTGGATCGAGGCCTTGAGCCGAAGTCGCTGCAAAGAAAAACAACAGGCACTCGAACATAACCGACGGTTTAGAACGTAATCGTCGTGTCACTTAAGTCTGCACTCCTCCCAAGGATTTGCCCCCACTCTCGAGTTCGACGTCCGGCCTGCAGTTAGGTCCCCGATCGCATCGGGAATATTACCCAGACTGGCACAGGTTTATGGTACAGACTGCCGATTCAGCTTGGGCAATTCCTCAATAAAGCATACCCGCTCGGGTGGTGGGCCGCGACGCGCAAACGGATTAGCAGGAAATAGCTCTTTTTCAGTAGTTCATCGAGTGGACGGAACACAGACGTCCACCCGGATTAAAGCCGCGGTAGCTCATATTGACCGTCCGAGGTGCCTGCCTTTGCCAAGCCGCGAAACTTGGGGGGGCATTCGTGATACCACCTTCGGGCTATCTTCAGGTCGACCAATCTAGGCACTGAAAAAGTGCCTGATGTCCTGATGTGCAATCAACGTGAATCCGGCAAAGTGTGTTTACGCGCGGAAAAAAGAAAGCGCTGGGGTCAAACCGATTCAACTTCTCGAAAGGATCAAACATATGACAACTCGTTGTCTGCGTGCTTCCCTCGTATGTGCTGCTCTAGTGGCCGCGTCAGTGGTGTCGAGCTCCGCACAAACGTTAACCTCGACGAGAATCAAGAATGTAGTTCTTGTTCATGGCGCCTGGGCCGATGGTTCAAGCTGGTCGAAGGTCATCCCGTTGCTCGAAGCAAAAGGTCTGCACGTTGTCGCGGTGCAGAACCCGCTCAGCAGTCTTGCCGATGACGTTGCAGCCACAAGGCGAGCGATTGACGCACAGGACGGCCCAGTGCTGCTGGTCGGTCATTCCTATGGTGGAGCTATCATCACCGAGGCTGGTAACAACCCCAAAGTAGCTGGACTGGTCTTTGTGGCAGCGTTTGGCCCCGACACCGGCGAAACCCTAGCGACGACTGCCAAAGCGTTCCCTGCAACACCTGCGGGCAGCGAACTTCGTCCGATTGAAGACAAGTTTGTCGTCCTGACCGAGAAGGGCGTGGCCGAATACTTTGCGCAGGACCTGTCCGACGTCGAAAAGAGCACCTTGGTTGTCACTCAAGGCCCGACTTCTCTTTCCGTTTTCGAAGCGTCAATTACAGACGCAGCCTGGCATCACAAACCGAGTTGGTTTGTGGTTTCCGCAAACGACCGCATGATCAATCCCGACTATGAGCGTTTTGCCGCGAAGCGAATGGGAGCTAAAGTTCTGACGCTGCCGGCCAGTCATGTCGTAATGCTATCCAAACCGAAAGAGGTCGCGAACTTTATTGCCGAAGCGGCTGTCTCCAATGCGCCTCAAACCACAGCCTGGGGCAGGTAAGCGAGGTGTTCAATTATGTAGCAAAGGAGGACAACAGTGAACTTAGTCAAAAACATAGTGTTGGTACATGGAGCTTGGGCGGACGAATCGAGCTACGCGAAGATCATCCCTCGGCTTGAGGCGGCAGGACTGCACGTAATCGCTGTCCAAAACCCACTCACATCATTAAGCGACGATGTGTTTTCTTTTGTTCTTGATTTGTGATCATTCGTCTTTACCCTGTCACGGCAGGATCAAGCCTAGCGCTGCATCTTTCATTTTGCCAACTACATTATTACCCTACGTCGTGCCAATGATTGGGGCGTCGAGGAGGAATGGACGAGCTTATCCAAAGTGCTGCGCTCAGATCTTGATGAAAATCTTCTGTCGGAAGAGGGGATAGACCGCTAGCCAGCAGATGAGGACGAACCCTAGGGAGTAGAGCAGCGAGGCGAAGGCCGGGTCAGGAACTACGCCGAGAATGGAGCGATAGAGAGCCTGCTGCAGGTTGACGCCTGGGCCGGTGTGGATGTTCCCGACCGCCGAGGCCAGTAGCTCGGAGAAGACGTAGGCCGTAATCGCATTGCTGCCGAAGACGAGCAGCGGCGTGAAGAGATGCGAGCGCCCGGCAATCTCTGGACGGCTCCGCTTTGCGCTACGGAGATCGACGATCCAGATGGCCAGGGCGAGGAGCAGAAGGCCCAGGCCACCAACAAACAAGACGTAAGAACTGGTCCAGAGCTTCTTGTTGATCGGGAAGGAGAGGTTCCACAGGCCGCCAAGCAGGGCGCAACCAAGTCCCGCGACTGCGATGCCACGGGCCTTCTGCCTGAGCGTGTGGCTGGTGCGCAGCCAGACGCCGGTGAGGAGGCCGAGGAGCGTCGTCGCCAGTGCGGGCAGGGTGCTGAGCAAACCCTCGGGATCGCGCGTCCCCTCGTAGAGATGCGAGGCCGAGAAGATGTGCCGGTCGAGCCACGCGGCCAGATTTGCGTCGCGATCCAGAATCGGGATCTCGCGCGTTGGCGTGCCGTAGCCGGGGACCGGGACGAAGCGCATCAAGAGCCAGTAACCGACGAGTGCGGCGATGGCGAGCCCTGCCTTGCTGCGCCACCCGGGGCGGAAGATATAGAGCGTGGCGACGATGAGGTAGCAGATTGCTATGCGCGGAAGGACTCCATAGAAGCGCATGGTGTGGAGGTGAAAAAACGGAAAGCTGTTGACGACGATGCCGAGGAGAAAGAGGATGACCGCGCGGCGAAGCGTGTGCAGAAAAAGCGATTGGCGGGTAGCTCCGCGGGCGAGCCGGGAGGCGGTGGAGAGGACGGTGGAGATGCCGACGAGAAAGAGGAAGGTGGGGAAGACGAGATCGGTTGGCGTGAAGCCGTTCCACTCTGCGTGGTTGAGCACCCAGTAGGCGTGGCCGCCATCGCCGTTGTTGTTGACGAGGATCATGAAGCCGATGGTAAGGCCGCGCAGGAGGTCGAGCGAGAGCAGCCGGTCCGGCTTCTTCTGGGTGAATTGCGGCTCGCCCCCTGTGGATGGTTTGCTCATCACGCTCATTGTTTCATCTCCGTTGCTTCGCTGGGTGTGTGGCCGCAGTATCGGCT
>Ga0302326_10025210_pt1 | contig 12065 bp, 10 predicted proteins | sample Palsa_T0_3_FD_202264 | JGI IMG/M metagenome (GOLD analysis project Ga0302326, IMG submission 202264) | Peat permafrost microbial communities from Stordalen Mire near Abisko, Sweden - Palsa_T0_3 | ecosystem: Environmental > Terrestrial > Soil > Palsa > Peat permafrost | place: Sweden: Abisko...
TCGTCCCCGCGAGCGCGCAGGCCGATCAGGTGCGTCGGGGCCGCCTGCGCCGGCGATCGCGATCCGCAGCGGTCGTGGTCGCCTCGGAGACCGCGCGCAGTCGCGGCGACCGCGGCGACGAGATGTTCAGCAGCAGCCCGACGGAGGCGAGCATGATGCACAGGTTCGTAGGCGCGTAGGAGATGAAGGGCAGCGGCACGCCGGTCAGCGGTGCGAGTCCGAGAACGACGAAGATGTTGAGCGTCGCCTGGCACAGGATCAGCGAAGTCAGCCCGGAGGCGAGGAGCTTCGCGTAGCGGCTCGTGGCTCGGCGCGCGATCCGCAGCCCCGACCAGCAGATCATCGCGTACAGGCACACCAGCCCGAAGATCCCGAGCACTCCGAGCTCCTCACCGATAACGGCGAGGATGAAGTCGGTCTGGGCTTCGGGCAGGTAGAAGGCCTTCTGCACGCCCTGGCCGATGCCGACGCCGAAGAGACCGCCGGAGCCGATGGCGATCTGGCCTTGGACCGACTGGTACCCGGCGGCGGAGTGCCACGGATGCAGGAACGCGGTGAGCCTGACGCGCTGATAAGGCTGCGCCAGGGCGAGGATGAGCACGCCGATGATGGCGATCCCCGCGAGGACCGCGAGGTGGCGCATGGGCACGCCGGATGCGAGCAGCAGGCCCCCGACCGCGAAGGCGACCACGAGAGTCGTCCCCAGGTCGGGCTCGACGACGATGAGCAGACAGGCGGGCCCGGTGACCAGCCCGACGGGGACGACGGCCTGGCGGAAGCTCTTCACGTGCTTCGGGCGATCGGCGAGGAACCGCGCCACGTAGAGCACGATCGCGAACTTCATGAGCTCTGAGGGCTGGAACTGGATCGGCCCGGCGGCGAACCAGCGGCGGGCATCGTTGACCTCGAGGCCGATCCCGGGCACGAGCACGAGGAGCAGGAGCGCGAACGAGCCGAGGAGGAGCAGCGTCACCACCCGGCGATCGAGCAGCGCCAGTCCCCGTTTCGCGAGCACGCGCATCGCGACCAGTCCGATGGCGCCGTACATCAGATAGCGGATCATGTAGCTCATCCCGCTCCCCTGGCCGGCGACCAGGTCGCGCGGAGAGGAGGCGCTGTAGACCATCACGGCGCCGAAGGCGAGCAGGCACAGGGTGGCGGTGAGGAGCATGCGGTGCTCGAGCGGCGGGGAGACGGCGCGAGCCGGCATGCGGGCGCGATCGAAGGCGCTCCCCGAGACTCGTGACGAGCGATCTCTCGCCGCCCGCTGCCGCGCGGCCCCGGCCGACCCGCTCGCCATCACGCGGCCTCGACGAGGGCGCGGAAGTGCTCGCCGCGGGCCTCGAAGTCGGGATACTGGTCGTAGCTGGCGCAGGCGGGCGAGAGCAGGATAGTGTCGCCGGCGCGGGCGGCGGCACTCGCCCCCGAGACGGCCCCCGCCAGCTCGCCGCACTGCCGCACCGGCACCTCTGTCCCGGCCAGCGCGCGGCCGATCTCCTCGGCGGCCTCGCCGATCAGGTAGACGGCGCGGCAGCGCTCGGCCACCGCGGGCGCGAGCTCGCTGAAGTCCTGCGACTTGCCGCGGCCGCCGGCGATCAGGTGCACTCCGCCCGTGTAGGCACGGAGCGCGACGAGCGTGCTCGCGACGTTGGTCGCCTTCGAGTCGTTGACGAAGTCGACGCCGCCGCGCCGGACGATCGTCTCGAGCCGGTGGCGCACCCCGGCGAAGGTGCGCAGCCCGGCGCGCACGGCCTCGGCCGGCACTCCGCGGGCCAGGCAGACGGCAGCGGCGGCCATCGCGTTCTCGCGATTGTGTGCGCCCGGGAGCCCGATCTCCTCGACGGGGAGCAGCGGTTCCTCCGCCCACCACAGGTATCCGGCACGGTCGCTGAGCTCGGCACCGGGTCCTGGGCCGAAGGTGACTCGGCGAGCGCATCCGCCGAGATCCGCGATCGGAAGATCCCTCGGGGCTACGGCGACGTCGTCGTTCCCCTGCCGGGCGAAGATGCGTAGCTTCGCCGCCACGTAGTCCTCGTAGCCGGCGTGGCGATCGAGGTGATCGGGAGAGAGATTGAGGAGCACGGCGGCCTCGGGAGCGAACGCGTCGACATCCTCGAGCTGGAACGAGGAGGCTTCGCAGACCACGGTCGCGTCGCCGGGTACGGAGCCGATCAGCGACGAGGCCGCGGTTCCCACGTTGCCGGCGACGACCACCGGCAGGGTCGCCTCGCGATGGATGTGCCCGATCCACTCGCTCGTGGTCGTCTTCCCATTGGTGCCGGTCACCGCGATGAACTCGTTCGGGAGCAGCCTCCAGGCGAGCTCGAGCTCGCCGAGGACGGCGAGACCGCGACGCCGCGCCGCCACGATGGCGGGCGCGTTCTGAGGTACGCCGGGGCTCTTGATGACGGTCCGGGCACGGGCGGCGAGGTGCTCACCTGACGCATCCAGGTGGACTTCGACGCCGAGGTCGCGAAGCCTTCCCACATCGGGCGCGCCCGTGTCGGATCCGATCACCTCCTCCCCCCGGGCACGCAGAGCGAGCGCCGCAGCCACCCCCGACCGGGCCAGGCCGACGACGAGAAAGGGGCCGGGAGGGAGCGGCGGCCGGGGCTTCATCGCACGCCCGCGAGGGCGCTACCTGACGCTCAGGTGGTACACGGTGAACCCGATCGCGGCGAACGCCGACGCGACGATCCAGAAACGAAGGATGATCTTGGTCTCAGACCAGGCCAGCAGCTCGAAATGGTGATGGATCGGCGCCATCAGGAACACCCGCTTTCTGAACATCTGGAACGAGAGCACCTGAATCACGACCGAGAGCACCTCGATCACGAAGATGCCCCCGAGCAGGATGAGCAGGACCTCGGTGTTCGTCATCACCGCGAAGCCGGCGATCGCGCCGCCCAGGCCCAGGGCCCCGGTGTCGCCCATGAAGATGCTCGCCGGGAAGCTGTTGAACCACAGGAAGCCGATACAGCCGCCGACGAGACAGCCGGCGAGCACGGCGAGATCGCTCTCGCCGGTGGCCAGGAAGGTGATCCCGATATAGGCCAGGAGCACGATGGCGGCGCAGCCGGCGGCGAGGCCGTCGAGGCCGTCGGTGAAGTTGACGGCCGTCGTCGTCCCGGCCACAACCAGGTAGATGAACACCGGGAAGAACGGGCCGAGGTCGATCGATACGTCCACGAAGCGAAGCTGCACGCTGCTCGGGAGGCCGGCCTTCTGGGTCGCCACCCACCACAGGCCGAGCGAGATCGCGATCGTCACGACGAGCTTCGTCCGGGCCCGCAGGCCGAGCGAGCGCCGCCTGACGATCTTCGTGTAGTCGTCGGCGAAGCCGAGCAGCGCGCACAGAAGCGCTACGCCGAACACGCCCATCGCCAGCCAGCTCCGCTTGGAGAGGATGAGGAAGGGAACGGCGATGGCGGTGAAGATGATGATCCCGCCCATGGTCGGCGTCCCCGCCTTCGAGTGGTGGCCCTCGGGCCCCTCCGCGCGGATGTTCTGCCCGAACTCCCGGTTGCGCAGGAACTCGATGAACTTCGGGCTCAGGAAGACGCACATGAGCAGCGACGCCGTGCCCGCGATGAGCACGCGCCCGGTGAGGGCGCTCGCGCTGACCGCCGCCACGACCCCGGCCGTGCCCGTCAAGCGACCACCGCCCCGCTCAGAGCCCGGCACACCGCTTCGAGGCCGACGCTCAGCGAGCCCTTGACGAGGATGACGTCGCCCTCCCGCACCAGCGTGGGGACGAGCGCCGCGGCCTGCGCGGCGTCGGCGACCGAATGAGCCTCACGGCTGAACCGCGACGCCATCGCCGCGGCCAGCGGTCCCACGGTGACGAGCAGTCCGACGCCGAGCTGCTGCGCTTCACGACCGGCCTCGAGATGGAACTCGCGAGCCCGCGGGCCGAGCTCGAGCATGTCTCCCAGGACCGCGACGAGGCGGCGGCCCGGCGCCGCGCTCACAGCGAGATCCTCGAGGGCGGCGCGCATCGAAACCGGATTCGCGTTGTAGCAGTGATCGATCAGCGTCACTCCTCCCGGCAGGTCGCGTCGCTCCCCCCGCCCCGCCGAGATTACGGCGTCGATCCTACCCTGGGCGGTGACGCCGACGGCGCGCGCGGCGGCGACGGCGGCGAGCAGGTTGAGGCGCATGTAGGCCTGCGTGAACGGGAGCTCGAGCGACACCGGCGTGCCGGCGAGGTCGATCTCGACGTGCTCTCCGTCCGCGTCGATGAGGCGAACGTCACCACCGGGGCCGAACGTCACCGTGGTCACGTCCTCGCGGAGATGGGGTTCGAGTAGCTCCTCCCCCGCGGGCAGCACCGCCGTTCCGTGCGGCGGGAGCGCGGCGATGAGCTCGGCCTTGGCGGCGGCGATGGCCTCGACGCTGCCGAGCAGCTCGAGGTGCGCCGTGCCCACGTTGACCACGACCGCCACGTCGGGCTCGGCGATGGCCGCGAGCTCGGCGATCTGTCCCGCGCCGCGCATCCCCATCTCGAGCACCAGCACCTCGGTGCGTGCGGGCGCCGCGAGGATCTCGAGCGGGAGGCCGATCTCCGTGTTGCGGTTCACGCGCGAGGCGGCGGTGCGCCGATCGGGCGAGAGGATGGCGAACAGAAGGTCCTTGGTCGAGGTCTTGCCGCTCGAGCCGGTCACCCCGATCACCTGAGCGCCGAGCGCGCGCCGCCATGCGCGCGCCAGGCGCTGGAGACCCGCGAGCGGGTCCTCGGCGACGAGGACGACGCCGGGCGACGCCGCGAGCCCGGCCTCGTGCTCAGGGGCGACCAGCACTCCCCATGCTCCCGAGGCGAGCACCGCGGCGGCGAACGCCCCTCCGTCGACGTGGGCCCCCGGCAGGCCCACGAACAGCGTGCCGGGCCCGGCATCGCGCGAGTCAATCACCACACGCTCGGGTCCGCCCCCTCCCGGCTCTCCCCGCGGCGTGAGGATCAGCCGAGCCTCCGCGGCCTCGGCGACCTGCTCGGCGGTCCAGTCCCTCATGTCCTGCTCAGAGCCCGCGTGCGGAGGACCTCACGCGCGACCTCGACGTCATCGAAGGGGATCTTCACGCCGGCCGCGAACTCCTGGCCCTGCTCGTGTCCCTTGCCCGCGATGACCACGACGTCGCCGTCGTCGGCTCCGGCTATCGCCTCGGCGATGGCCGCCCGGCGGTCCTCCAGCCACGGGACGTCGTCGCCCGCGCCGACGAGAATCTCCCTGATGATCTCCGCCGGCTCCTCGGAGCGAGGATTGTCGGAGGTCACGATGACCCGGTCGGCGAGCCGCGCGGCGATCTCACCCATGAGCGGACGCTTGTCGCGATCGCGGTCCCCGCCGGCCCCGAACACGACATGCACGCGCCCGTTTCCGAGGTCCCGCGCGGCGCGCAGGACGTTCTCGAGCGAGTCGGGGGTGTGGGCGTAGTCGACGAGGACCTCGAACCCCTGGCCTTCCTGGACGGGCTCGAAGCGCCCGGGAACCTGGCCCGCAGTGGCGATCGCCTCGACTGCGGTGGCGAGCTCGACGCCGACGGCGCGGGCTGCCGCCAGGGCACCGAGGACGTTCGCGACATTGAAGCGGCCGCGCAAGGGTGAGCGCAGCTCCACGGCGCCGTCGGGCGTAAGCGCGGTGAACCGCGAGCCGCGCAGACCCGTACGGAGGTCGGTGGCCGAATAGGTCGCCTCGCCCTCCAGCGAGAAGGTGATCGGGTGCTCGAGCTCGGCGGCGAGACGGCGACCGTAGAGGTCGTCGACGTTAATGACCGAGGCGCCGGGGGCCATCGTGAACAGCCGGCGCTTGGCGAGGAAGTAATCCTCCATGCTCGGATGGAAGTCGAGATGGTCGTGCGTCAGGTTGGTGAAGATCGCCGCCGCGAAGTGGATTGCGTCCGCGCGGTGGAGCTCGAGGGCGTGCGAGGAGACCTCGATCGCACACGCCACATCTCCCGCGTCGAGCATGGCGCGAAAATCGTGCTGGAGCTCGATCGCCTCAGGCGTCGTACGCACCACCTCGTGCTCGACGCCGCCGATCACGCTCTTGACGGTGCCCAGCAGCCCGCACCGACGTCCCTGGGCCTCGAGCAGCGCCCGAACCAGAAACGCCGTCGTCGTCTTGCCGTTCGTGCCCGTGACGCCGACGACGGACAGCTCGGCGGTCGGATCGCCGTTGAAGCGAGCCGCGGCTTGCGCCATCGCCGCGCGTACATCGGGGACCACGATCTGGGGGACGTCGACCTCTACACGGCGCTGCACGACCAGCGCCACCGCGCCGGCCGCGACGGCCTCGGCGGCGAAATCATGGCCGTCACGGGTGAAGCCGGGGACGCAGAAGAACAGGGCTCCCGGGGCCACGCGGCGATGATCGTAGGAGAGGCTGGCGACCTCGAGCGGTGGCGCTCCGGGGATCACTTCGTCCATGAGCATCTTGGGGGGCAGGTTACCCTTGGGGGCGGCTGGTCGGCCCGCGCCCATCACTGTGCGCCCAGGGCGTGCGCGTGGTCGCTTTGAGGTGGCTGTGGTGGGCGTGGGCGCACGCAATTGGGCGCCCAGCGATGGTCGGGCCCGCCCGCCTCTCGATGGTCCCGTCGCGATGGCTCTGGCCTGGTGATGGCTCGGATCGTGTTGGAGCGTGGGTCGGGCTCGGGCCGCCGGGCGGGCGTGTTAGTGGGCCGCGACCAGGTCCTGGGCCGGGTTTATCGACCAGCGTTCTGCGATGGCTTGGAGCTCTTCGTCGAGGGGCCAGCGGTCTGGGCGCTCTGCGCCCTCGTGGTCGGGGTTGGCGCCCTTCAGCGCCATGCAGCCGGTGTTATCGCCAAGAGCTCGGATCGACTGGATGTCGTTGGGTGTCAGGCGTTGGTCGGATGGAAGCGCAGCTAGCTCGGCTCGCTTGTCTTCGACGGGACGGGCGGTGGGGCCGGCCTCCTGGATCAGGGTGGGGACGACGCAGCGGACGGGGTCGTGAGCGAGGTTCCACTGGCATGCGAGCTGGATCAGCGTCAGGCTCGCGCGGTCGGCGACCGGACGCATGCCCTCGATCCGCTCGCGGCCCGCCTCGATCCAGCCGGCGGGACGGAAGCCGCGATGGTCGTGAGCGGTCATCTCCTGGCCAGGCAGGACGTCGTCGAAGAACAACCCGCCGTAGTCGACGACACGGGTGATCACCTTCACGCCCGCGGTGGCGGCAGCGGCGAGGCAGAGCTCGCCCGGCCACGGCTCGAGCGGGTTGAGGATGATCATGGCCCAGTCGATCACATCGCCGAAGCGCTCCAGGCAGCCGATGACGTCGAGGGTGAAGCCATTCGCGGGCCCGGGCGCGACGCCGACCATCCGGGCCAGGCCCAGCTCGCGAAGCCGAGCCATCCCGCGCCACACGTCCTCACTCGTGTAGCCGATCCGGTCGGGGTTGTGGAGCAACAGCAGGTCGAAGGCGTCGACCCCGCAGCGCTCGAGGGAGCGCTCGGTCGCCATCTGAAGGTAATCGCCGTAGTCCGAGGGGCCGCGAAGCCGCGGGTCGGTGAAGCGCGGAAAGCCCTTGGCCCCATCGCGCTCACCCGTATAGAAATCATGACCAACCGCCCCCACCACGCACATCCCCTCACGAGGCATCCCCGCGATCGCCTCCCCCAGCATGAGGTCAGCCTCACCCGCCCCATAGACGTCGGCGGTGATCACCGTGGAGATCCCCTCATCGGGCCGCACCAGCGCCATAAACCGCTCATCATCCACCGGCTCCCCAAACCTCATAAACCGCCCCCCACTCCAGGTGCCGACGGCGGTCTGACCAAGATCAACCATGGGAGCTGAGTTTAGAGGGGGGGCTATCCGGAGGCGGCGAACCCGCGCCCGGGCCGTCCGAGCTCCCGCCGTTCGATCACCCGGTCCACCAGCCCATAAGCGAGGGCCTCATCGCCCGTGAAGTACCGATCCCGCTCCATATCGGCGTGGACCCGCTCGACCGACTGGTCGGTGTGCTTGGCGTAGAGCTCGTCGAGCTTGGCCCGCAGCGCGAGCGTCTCGCGGGCGTGGATCTCGATGTCGCTCGACTGGCCTTGGAATCCTCCCGTGGGCTGGTGGATGAGGATTCTGCTGTTGGGGAGGGCCATCCGCTTCCCGGGCGCGCCGCCGGCGAGCAGGAGCGACCCCATCGACATGGCGATTCCGTAGCAGATGGTCTGCACGTCGGGTTGGATGAACTGCATCGTGTCGTAGATGGCGAGGCCGGCGTAGACCACGCCGCCGGGGGAATTGATGTAGAGGTGGATGTCCTTATCGGGGTCGTCGGACTCGAGGTGGACGAGCTGCGCGACGACGAGGTTGGCGATCTCCTCGTTGACCTCACCGCCCAGGAACACAACCCTGTCATTCAGCAGTCGCGAGTAGATGTCGAACGAGCGTTCGCCGCGTGCGGTCTGCTCGACGACCATGGGCACGAGGGGCATCGATCCTCCTTTGGGCCGGGTGCTAAGGTGCAACTGTTCGGTTGCGCACCGGACCATAGCAAACACGCAACTGTGAAGTTGCGCTTCCGTCATTCGAGCAGGAGGACCGGCCATGACCGACCGCATCGAACGCGAGCTCGAGCTCCCCGCTCCGAGCGACGAGGTATGGGAGGCGCTGACCGATCCCGAGCGGCTTGCCGGATGGCTGGCGGACGAGGTCAGCTTCGATCTGCGCCCCGGCGGGGAGGCGAGCTTCCGCGACGGCGAGACGCTCCGGCGGGGCTGGGTCGAGGAGGTCTCAGCCCCCGACAGCCGGGACGGCGGCGGCCGTCTCGCGTTCTGGTGGGCGAGCGACGACGAGCCGGCCACTCGGGTCGAGCTGACGCTCGTGCCCGCTGAAGGCGGGACTCGCCTGCGCGTGGTCGAGACCCGGCCGCTCGAGCTCCTCGACGCGATCGGCGGCCCCCGGTTCGGCTCCGGCAGCACCTCCATCGGTCCCCAAGCTCGCTCGCGCGCCCTCGTCGCCACCCACTAAGTGGCCACCACCGATCATGCGGGCGCCGTGTTCGGAGCCCTGTCAGACCCAACCCGCCGCCGACTGCTGGCCGCGATCGCCGACCGGCCCGCGGCTACGGCGACAGAGCTGGCCTCCGAGCTTCCGATCTCCAGGCAGGCGGTGATCAAGCACCTCTCCGCCCTCGCCCAAGCCGGCCTCCTCGACCGCCGGCGAACCGGCCGCGAGGTCCACTACCGCGTAACCCCAGCCCCCCTCTCAGACGCCGTGAGCTGGATGGCCGAGGTGGGAGGCCAGTGGGACGAGCGGCTGAAGGCGCTGGGCCGAGAATTGGGCGGTGAGCCGCGCGGGCGACCGGAGCGCTAGGGGCTGGCGCCGTTCGGCTGCGGAGCCTGATGACCCTCGGGAGCCCATTGCATACGAACCCACCACCCCGCCCGCGCCCAAGACCACCATGCCTGGGCTCCCGAGGGTCGCAGGCGGAGCTAGGGTCGCAGGCGGAGCTAAGGCTGAACGAGCGACGTCGCGACCGTGGGGCACGGCGCCGGGCAAGGGTTGATGCCCAGATAGGGCACCGCCGCACCGACGATCTGGGCGAACGCCGGGGCAGCGACGGCGCCGCCGTAGATCGATCCCTCGGAGGGCTCGTCGACCATCACCATGACCTCGAGCTTGGGGGCGCTGGCGGGGACGAAGCCGATGAACGAGGCGATGAACTCGGTTTGCGAGTACGTGCCGTTGACGACGACTTCCGCCGTTCCCGTCTTACCGGCGAGGTTCCACCCCTGGATCGCCGCTCCGGAGGCGGTTCCCCCGTCGGCGTATACGCCTCGCAGCATGGTGCGCATCTCGGACGCCACCGCGGGCGAGATGATCCGGTGCCCGCGCGGAACCGGGACTGGCTTACCACCGATCGACTGGACGATGTGGGGCGTGCGAAGGATGCCGCCGTTGGCGATCGCGGCGTATGCGGTGGCGATCTGGATCGGCGTCACCTCGAGGCCCTGGCCGAAGGGGAGGGTGGCCAGCGTCGTGCCCGACCAGGTCGAGTATGGCGGCACGACACCACGCTCCTCGCCCGGTAGGTCGACGCCGGTGGGGGTCCCGAAACCGAATCGGTGCACCCAGTAGTTGAAGCGCTCGGCCCCGAGCTTGTGCATGGCGATCTCGTCCGCGCCGATGTTGCTCGAGTACTGGAGGATCTGGGCCACGGTGTAGTTCAGGTAACCGTGGGGCTCGGCGTCACGGATCTGACGGTTGTAGACCTGCAGATACGGAGGGATGTCGAACTCGGTGGACGGAGTGATGGTGCCGTCCTGGAGGGCGCCGGCCACCGTCACCGCCTTGAAGGTGGACCCGGGCTCATAGTTGAACTCGACGGCCCGGTCTTCGAGGTTCTGCAGCTGGCCTTTACCGACGCTGTTCGCATCCACCGCCGGCCAGTTTGCGAGCGCGAGGATCGCGCCCGTGTTCGGATTCAACACGATCGCCGTAGCGCCCTTGGGCTGATACTTCGCGCCGACCCCGGCTAGCACCTGCTCGGCCTCCGCCTGGAGCGTCGAGTTGAGGGTCAGCTTGATCGACTTGCCGGGCACGGCCGAGCGGACGTCGTCGATGGAGATCGGCTGGCCCAGCGCGTCACTGACGAAACGCCGCTCGCCCGAGCGGCCGCCCAGGATCTTGTTGTAGAGATATTCGAGTCCGCTGAAGCCCTGGTCTGACTGATTGACGGATCCGACCACCTGCGAGGCCAGCGAACCCTGGGGGTAGTCGCGTGTGACCTCGGGGATCAGGCTGATGCCGGCCATGCTGAGCTTCATGATCGACTTCGCCTGAGCGGCGGGAAGGGCATGGGCCAGGTAGACGAAGCCTGTTTTCTCGGACAGGTCGGCGAGGATTCCGGCCTGCGGCCGCTCGAGCAGCGGCGCTAAGCGTTGTGCGTCGCTCGCCCGATACCTCGCCTTGATCAGGAAAGGGTCGGCGGTGACGTCGTCGGCGCTTTCGGAGACCGCGAGCTCGGTGCCGTTCGCGTCCGAGATCGCGCCGCGCACGGCGGGCACCGGGATGGTCGTGACCTGCTGCGTCGCCGCGTCGGCCTTCAGGGCTCCGGCCTGCACCGTCCCCAGGTACACGGCTCGCGAGAGCGCGAGGAGGAGGAGGGCAATGAAGGCAACGAACAGCAGACCGATGCGGCGATCGATCAGCCCCACGACGCGCGATCAGCCGCCGGTACCGGTGGACGAGGCACCGCCCGAGGACGGCTGACCGACCACCCCTGTGCCCGTTGCCCCAGCCGGGGCGGTCGGGGCGGTCGGGGTCACGGCGGCGCCCGTGGAATCGCCACCGGCGTCCGCGGGCTGGGCGCTCTGCGTGGTCGCGTCGGTACCTGCGGCGGGGGTGGACGGCGCTTCGCCGGCGGGGTCGGTCGCGGTCTGGGTGGCGAGGTCACCGCCCGTCCCTGGCGCGTTCGCGGTCGAGGTGCTCACCGCGCTCGTGGACGCTGTCGTCGTCGCCGTGCTCGGAGCGGTGCCGGACGAGGCCGCCTGTACGGCCGCTAGCGCGGACGGGCTCGGAGCAGTCATGTCAGCGATCGCCTTCGCCCGGATCCCGGGGGCCCGGGGCGAGAGGAAGCTGAGCTGCTCCGGTGTGGTCATGACCATCCCCATGGTTTGCGCGATCCGCTCGATCCTCGGGACTGCGCTGAGCTCGGCCACCTCGGCGCGCAACTCGCCGTTCTTGGTCTGCAGGGACGTCCCCTGCTCGATCGCCCTCCCCATGCTCCCGTTCAGCTGCAGGAGCGATACCTGGATCGCCACGATCCCCGCGAGCAGCAGTCCGAGCACCGGTATCCACGCGCGACCACGGACGAGCCGGTCGGTAACGGAATGATCCGGGAGACCGCGGACGAAGTCGACTGCCCGCGCGCCGCGCCTGGCGGGGGCCGGCGCGGCTTGGCGGGCCGGGCGGGTGATCCGCGGGGCGGGACGCGGGACCTCGCGGACCGGGCGGGTGATCCGCGGGGCGGGACGGACGATGCGGGGCGCCACCTCGACGGCGGCGGCCATCGCCGTGGCTGTGGCGCTGACGGCCGCCCGGGCGGTGGCGG
>Ga0302326_10025212_pt1 | contig 12065 bp, 11 predicted proteins | sample Palsa_T0_3_FD_202264 | JGI IMG/M metagenome (GOLD analysis project Ga0302326, IMG submission 202264) | Peat permafrost microbial communities from Stordalen Mire near Abisko, Sweden - Palsa_T0_3 | ecosystem: Environmental > Terrestrial > Soil > Palsa > Peat permafrost | place: Sweden: Abisko...
ACGGGCGTCGACGTTGCGGTCGTAGACGTCAAGGAGATCCGCCGGGATGCGCGCCCGGGTGGCCGCATCCCATTCCGGATGCTGCCCAATGGCCCGATAGGCGGCCTGCTGGCGGTGGGCTGCCGCCGCCAGCGCCGGCTCCCCCGTCGACGGGTCACGCAACGCGTGCTCGTCGGCGACGAGGTCGTCGGCCAATTGCGCGGGATCCGACGCCAGCCGAGGCTGTGCACCATCGGGCGTCTTCGGCACAGCCGCGACCGTCATGGTGGTGGAAGGAGGTGCTGCCGCGGCCGGCGGTGCCATCGGCCCGGGTGGCTGCGAGCAGCCGGCAAGAACGACCATGAAGGTGCCCAGGACGACCGGTGCGATGCACCGTGCCGAACTACTGGCGAAGACGGTCATCGGCCTACATCGCTCCGGATAGTGGGAACCATGGGAATTGATACGGGTAGTTCGGTGGCCACCCGGGCGGGGGCGGCGCCACCGCTCCCCCTGTGTGCTGCGGGCAATACACGCTTTCCGCGAACTGGGTGAACTTCGTCGCGGCGTCGTCGGTGAACCCGGAATTCTGCTGCGTCATGCTCTTGATGACATCAGGTTGCGGGTGGCCCTGGTCCATCAACTGGCACTCCCGCCGGCCGATGTTGATGGCGTCGGACCTGTTGTGGTAGGTGGTCCCGGCGTTGTTGTGCGCGTCCAGAAAGCCGGCATCGGGCGCCGCCAGGCCGATCGACGCGGCCAGGTTTGCGAGGACTACGGCGGATCGCATTGCTTCATCCTCGTACAAATCGGCGCCGATGGTTAGGGTCAGTCGTCCGCCTCGGGTGCCGACGCCGGCGGCCAGTGCGAGCCTGGCGACACATCGCCGGGTTCGGCGTGCTCGCCGCGTGCCAACGGCACCCATTGCTCGGTCGGCGCGGGCTGTTTCGAGGACGGGAAGTCGCGCAGCTTGCCCGATGGCTTCGCGTCCCACTTGGCGAACGTCAGTGGTGTCTGTAGCCAGGCATGCAGCAGGTTGTACGTCGCCTCCAACGAGTCCATGTGGGTGCGTTCCCAACCATGGCTACCGTCGAGCCCGAAGCCCACCAGCGCAGCGCGCGTGCCCGCCCCTGCCTCGATCGCCGCGGCGGCGTCGGATCGGTAGTAACGGAACACATCCCGCGCGAATGGTATGCCGTGCTTCTCGGCGAGCCGGCAGAGCTTGCGGGTGAGGTGGTAGTCGAACGGGCCATGCAGATCGGCCATCGGGATCGTCACTCCGTCCTCGATGGAGTCCTGGCCGGGCGCGCACACCGCGTTGTCTACCGACACCAGTTCGGCTACGTCCGCGGGCAGGCCGTCGCTCGCCCCGTGGCCTACCTCCTCGGTAATGGTCACCATGATCGTGGTGCGGTGCGGCAGCACGACCTTGTTTTCGGTGAAGTTCTTCGCCAGTGCCAGTGCGACGGCCACGCCTGCCTTGCCGTCGAGGTGGCGGGACACGATGAAGCCGTCGGCGGCCAGTTCGGGGCTGGTCACAAATGCGGCAAAGTCCCCGATCTTCAAGCCGAGCCGCACGAGGTCGTCTCGCGACGAAACTTTGCGGTCGATGCGGACCTCGACGTGCTCCCAGTCCGTGGGCTGGGTGTCGATCTCGTCGCCGAAGGCGTGTCCACTGGCTTTGAGCGGCATCACCGTGCCGGTGATGAACTCGTCGGGGTCGTCGCTGAAGATACGCACGCGGGCGCCGGTGGCGAAGCGGGCCGAGAAGGTGCCGACTGGAATCAACTCGAGGCGACCGTTGTCCTTGAGCCTGCGCACCATGCAGCCGATGGTGTCGGCGTGAACCACCAGCGCACGATCGGTGTTCTTCGACTCACCCGGGAGTTCGGCGGTCAGCGCCCCGCGGCGGGTCAGCGAGAACGGCACACCGAAGTCGTTGAGGATGTCGCCGATCAGTTGCATCACGGCGTCCGTGCGCCCAGATGGGCTCGGGGTCTGCAGCAGGGCCAACAGCGTGTCGATCATCCACCCGCGGTCGGCCTCGGGCATGGCCGCAATGTCGCCCACGGTGCCTCCCTTCAGGCAAGTCCGGAATCGCGTTCAACCTACCGGGCCACCCTTGATCCGACCGGCCCGGGCTGCCAGGTCTCTGCGACCTATGCCCCTGTCAGCGTTTCGACGCGGTAGCGGCTGGCAGTCCAGGACGGCGCACTGGGGGTGGGTGTGAGCGTGATGGTGATGCGAGTTTTGCCTGCGGTGAGGAATTCGGGCACGAGGTAGGTGTCGTCGAGCCAACGGTGAAAGGTGTTGCTGCGCGGTTGTAACCAGTCGCCGGCAACAACGCCGTCGATGGCAACGCCTGCTGATTGATAGCCGGTTGCTTGATCCGACGTGCGGCGCAGCAGGACGCCGTGATTATCCGGGCGGATTTGGGCGTCGAATGTAATCGGTGCTTGAGTGGTGCGGACTGAGCTAGCGATGGTGCGGGCGTCATCACTCCCCTCGTAGGTGCTGATCAGCATCTGCTCCGCGGCGTCGGAATCGGTGTAGATATGCATCATTCGACTAATCACATCGGTGGGGTCGATTTCGTCGCCGGATGCAATGGTGTTGTCTGGTTGGGTATAAAGGAATGCCGTTGAGCTGTAGTCGGGTTGGACCATGTTGCGCTTGCCGTGCTCAATCCCGAAGTGGATTGCGGAGTGGTAGCCGATGGCGTCGGCGAGCATGAGGCGATAGACCGCGACACAGTAATCTGCACATCCGCCGGCCGCAGTCCGTTGATCGGGTTGGCCGGTGAGCGGGTCGCTGAACAGGGTTCCGTTGTTGAAGTACCAGCCGCCCTCGTAGAAGTCCTCTGTACCGGTGCCGTACCACTGTGGCGACGGGGAGCCGTCGGTGTACACGCGCTCCGCTCCCTCGAGAAAGTAAGGGGCGCCGTCGCTGTACCCCGTTTTGGTTCGAGAACCCCTGATGGTGTGGCTGACGCCGACGAATTTGCCGTGGCCTTGTTCGTCGGCGAACAACCAGTCCTGACCGAGGATCGTCGGCCCGGCGTGCGAGTATGCGGTGAAGTAGCCGGCGCGGCCGTTGGCTAGCGCGGACGCCCACTGCGCGTCGGGCGCGGTCACGACGTCGGCGTCGATACCGACAACTGGATCGGCGGTTGTGTTGACTAGCGCGACCCGTGCCGCGCGGGCGAAAGGCATTGGCCACCAACCCGATAACGAGACCGATCCGTCGGGTTGTCGGATTGTGGCGAACATCAACGATCGCACGTCACTGGTGCCCAGCCCGGCACCGAAGAATTCGCCAAGTGGCGAGTCGACCATGGGCCGGTCGTCGAACTCGATCCGCAGCCGCAACCCGGTGAGGAGTTGATCCGCCGGGTTGGGTAGCCGCAGGCGCAGCGACGAAATGCTGCCCGAGCCGGTCGATTCCGCGATCGTCGCGGCGGCGCCGGCGGCAAGCCCGACGACCCGATTGTGATGCGCTGCGCTGGGTGCCGGCGGTTTGGGATCGATGGTGCCAGCGGCACGCAGAGTGGTGATCACATCAAACGCGGGGTCGGAGGGCGAGAACGTCCGCACGCCTTCGGCGTTCGAAAACTGGCGATAGTCGACGTGGTAGTACTGCAGATTCGATGCGACGCTGATCCGCATCGACTGTCGGTACGGCATAGGTACCTTGACGTAAACCCCCGCGGGCGACTGCGCGGCGTTGGCCACCAGGGGCCAGACGAATGGCGCACCCAGCCCACCATCGACTAACGACTGCAACGGTGCGTCGACCACGGTGTGTCCGTCCAGATCGATGCGGATTGCCCCCATCCGGGTCACGTTGCCGTTGTCGCGGGTGAACCAGATCGAATCAATCTCGCCGGCGCCGCGAGCTTCCGCGATGACACACCCGACGCCACCGGATGCCAGACACCCGCCGCTGCCGTTTTGGTTTCCGGTGGTGATGTCGAAGTTCCCGCCGGTCCGATCGAAGCTCGAAACCTGCAGAGTCTCCGTTTCCGCGCTCAGGTACGGCAACCGATCCAATCGGCGGTAGGTATCCCAGCCCACTGCCCTTTCGCCGATTCCGTGGACAACCGGTGCAGCAGGCGCTGCGCCCGCGGCAGCTATCCCCAATAGCAGTAGCGCCAAGGTCGCCGACAACGCCCGAACAGCCAACCAAGGATTTGCCGCCGCGGGGCATCGCTGCTGTTCAGAGCTGGCGCCATCCGGGCCGCGTCTGAGCCCGCCATCTTGCATGGAACCTAGCCGCATGGACACCAGCACTTTCATCGAACGGTTCAACGAAGATCTGGGCACCGAGTATCAACCGATTGTCCAGTACATCCAGCGCATCGCAACGACTAAAGGTCCCGAGTACCACGTGATCACCGAGGAGTTGGCCAATGACCTGGCCCAGGAGTTAGAGCCGCAGCGGGTGGCCCGAACCACGCAGTGAGCGCATCAACCACCTCATGGCCGAGGGGGCCACCCACCCAGGCGACATACCCGTCGGGCCGAATCAGCGTGGCGCTCGGCGCTTCCACGGCGCCAAGCACTGGAAGGTTCCATGCGCCAGAGTATTTCGCGTCGACCAACCGAACCCGATTAGCCCAAGGCCCGATGTCGACGTCGCCGGGCTCGCGGAAGTTGAGCAGCAGCGGCCGAGCGTCGTGCAGTAGTGCGAATACCCGCACCGGGCCGTCGGCGGTGGCCAGGTCGATATCGGGGATGCGGCGACCGAGCAGCGGGTGTTCATCACCGAGGTCGTAGTGGATGTCCAGGCCGGACATCATTGCGGCGAAGCGCTTGCGTGGCTCGTCCATGCTGAGAAGCTCGGAAATGATGTCGTTCAAGGCCTTTACGCGGTCGTCTGGACGGCCAAGCGCGGTCTGCGCCATCGTATTGCGCAGCACGCGGGCAGCGACCGGATGGCGCTCGGCATGGTAGGTATCAAGAAGGCTTTCCGGTGATGTCTGATTGACGACTTGGGCCAACTTCCATCCCAGATTCACCGCATCTTGAACACCGATGCCGAGCCCCTGTCCACCCACCGGGGGATGCACGTGTGCGGCGTCGCCGGCCAGCAGGACCCGTCGGTCACGGTAGGACGCCGCCTGCCGCGCTGCATCGGTGAACCTTGAGATCGAGGTGGGACTGTGGATCCCGTAATCGGTGCCGTATACGGCGATGAGCGCCTCGCTGAGATCGCGCAGAGTGGGTTCGGTCGTGGGTCCGAGGTGCTCTTCGGTGACCATGACTCGGATAGGTCCCCCATCCTCTAACTTGCCGACGCCATGGACACCCAGAGCGTCGTGGCGGATGCCCCATTCCGGCTCCTCGGCCATCTCGACCTCGGCGATCAGGCTGCTCGTGGTCGGATCCGATCCGGAAAAGTCGATGCTGGCCGCCCTACGGATCAGACTGCCTCCTCCGTCGCATCCGACGAGATATCCCGCCCGCAGCGACGGACCGCCGGACAGCTGGACGTCGACGCCGGTGTCGTCCTGCGCGATACCCGTCACCTCGCGTCCGCGATAGATCGGTACCGCCAGCTCGCCGGCCCAGTCGGCCAAGAGGCGCTCGATGTGCTTCTGCGGCAGCGCGAGCCCGTAGGGGTGCCGGGTCGGAAAGTCACTGATGTCCAAACGAACTCCGGCAAACCTTGTGACTTGCGCGGTGTACCCCTGCGACAGGAACCGATCAGCGATGCCACGCTGGTCGAGAACCTCGATGGTGCGTGAATGAACACCGAGTGCGCGCGCGCCGATGAGATCGTGGTTTGGGCGCCGCTCGACAATAGCAACGTCGACTCCCGCCAATGCCAGCTCGCACCCCAGCATCAGCCCCGTCGGCCCCGCTCCGGCAACCACCACCGCGTGGTCATATTTCGGTTCGGCAGGCATTTTCCCCAACCCCCAATTCATGCCAGTTTCGGCTTCGGCCAGTGATTTTGCGGCATGACCCGGGTCTTGCCGCAAGCCCCCGGGTCCGCTATAAATTGAGAGTGGGACGGAGCAGCTACTCTCCGTTCCTTTTTTGTCGGCGCCGGACGGCCGTGTCGTGATCGCCTTCGTCTGTGCGATGCCGATGGAGTTGCGGCCACTGCGCCGCCGCCTTGGGCTACGCAAATCCGAAGCGGGCTATGTCGGCAAGATTGGCGACCGTGCGGTGACCGCGATCGTCACCGGGATCGGCACAGCCTTGGCGGGTAGTGCGACGGCCCGATTACTCGATGCAGTCGACGTCGAGTGGGTGGTGGTGGTGGGCATCACCGGTGCTATCGACGACGACACCCCGATTGGCGCGCTGATACTGCCCGAACAGGTCGTCAACGGCGCTGACGGCTCCGTGTACCGACCGGCACCGCTGCGCGTCGGTAATGCCCGCGGGACGATGTGGACCACCGACGAGTTACTGACGGATCGCGCGGTGCATGCCGATCTGAGATCGCGTGGCGTGGTGTCGCTGGACATGGAGACGGCGGCGATCGCAAAGGTGTGCGACCAGCGCGGCGTCGCTTGGTCGGTGGTGCGGGCAATCAGCGACCGGGCCGGCGATGGCAGCGTGGACGAAGAGATCGCGGGCCTCACCCACTCTGATGGCACCGCGAACCGTGCAGCCGTCGCGCGCTATCTGGTCAGACACCGCAACGCGCTCCCCCGTCTCGCGCGGCTCGCCAGAGGGTCGCATCTCGCGGCCAAACAGGCTGCAAACGCCGCAATCATGGCCGTAAGCAGGTCGATTAATTCTTGACCAACTCCAAATTAAGTCTTGACCGACTCCAGATAAGAGCGGCATATTGAGGGGCGTGTCGTCAACGTCGACGGATTACTCGGCACAACTGCGGATGGCCGATCTTCGCGTGACCCGGCCCAGGGTCGCCGTGCTGGAAGCGGTCGATGACCATCCGCACGCTGACACCGAGACCATTCTGACCGCGGTCCGCAGCGGATTTCCTGATGTCTCCCGCCAGGCCGTCTACGACGTTCTCAACGCCCTGACCGCGGTAGGTCTCGTTCGTCGGATCCAGCCGTTGGGCATGGTTGCCCGCTATGAGTCACGGGTCGGCGACAACCACCATCACGTCGTGTGTAGATCGTGCGGCGTCATCGCCGACATCGATTGCGCTGTCGGTGACGCGCCGTGTCTGACCCCCTCCGACGACGACAACGTGCTGGAGGGTTTCGTTCTCGACGAGGCCGAAGTCATCTATTGGGGCCTCTGTCCCGACTGCGCGAGCGCGACATCCCGATCACAACCGTGATCACAGCCCAATCCGCCCCACCTCGAAAGGAATGCAGTGTCATCCGATACAACGCACAAAGGCAGCGAGAGCGAAAATCCGGCCATCGACTCGCCCACGCCGACGAACGATGCTCCCCGCACGAACCAGGATTGGTGGCCCAACCAGCTTGACGTGTCGAGGCTGCACCCGCATCACCCGCAGTCCGACCCGCTCGGCGACGACTTCGACTACGCCAAGGAGTTCGCCAAGCTTGACGTCGATGCGCTCAAGGCCGACCTGGTCACCGTCTTGACTACCTCGCAGGACTGGTGGCCGGCCGATTACGGGCACTACGGTGGCTTCTTCATTCGAATGAGCTGGCATGCCGCCGGCACCTATCGGATTTACGACGGCCGTGGCGGCGGCGGTCAGGGCCTGCAGCGCTTCGCCCCGCTCAACAGCTGGCCGGACAACGCCAGCCTCGATAAAGCGCGGCGGCTGCTCTGGCCGGTGAAGAAGAAATACGGCAGCAAGATCTCGTGGGCAGACCTGCTGCTGCTCGCCGGAAACGTGGCCTTGGAGTCGATGGGCTTCCAGACATTTGGCTTTGCTTTCGGCCGCGAGGACATCTGGGAGCCCGAGGAGATTCTCTTCGGCGAGGAGGGCGAGTGGTTGGGCACCGACAAGCGCTACACCGGTAAGCGCGACCTCGCCGAGCCCTACGGCGCGACCACCATGGGTCTGATCTACGTGAATCCCGAAGGGCCAGAAGGTAAGCCGGACCCGGTCGCCGCGGCCCACGACATTCGTGAGACGTTCGGCCGGATGGCGATGAACGACGAGGAAACCGCCGCGCTGATCGTTGGCGGGCACAGTTTCGGCAAGACCCACGGCGCTGGCAACGCCGATCTCGTCGGTCCCGAGCCCGAAGCGGCCCCGATCGAACAACAAGGGCTGGGCTGGAAGAGTTCCTATGGCAGCGGCAAGGGCGAGGACACCATCACCAGTGGCTTGGAAGTGGTGTGGACGTCGACTCCGACCAAGTGGGGTAACGGTTACCTGCAGAACCTGTATGGCTATGAGTGGGAACTGACCAAGAGCCCTGCGGGCGCTTGGCAGTTCGTGGCGAAGGACGGCGCAGGCGCGGGCACCATTCCCGATCCGTTCGGTGGGCCGAACCGTGCACCGACGATGTTGGTCACCGATATCTCCCTTCGCGAAGACCCGATCTACCGCGAGATCACCAAGCGCTGGCTGGATCACCCGGAGGAGCTGTCCGAGGCGTTCGCCAAAGCGTGGTACAAGCTGTTGCACCGCGACTTGGGACCGGTCTCACGGTTCCTCGGGCCGTGGATCCCCAAGCCGCAGCTGTGGCAGGACCCGGTTCCGGCCGCGGACCACAAGTTGGTCGACGACAAAGACGTTGCGGCCCTGAAGAAGACGGTGCTCGAGTCCGGTCTGTCCGTTCCGCAATTGGTCAAGACAGCGTGGTCGGCGGCGGCGAGTTATCGCAACACCGACAAGCGCGGTGGCGCCAACGGTGGACGGCTTCGCCTTGAGCCACAGAAGAACTGGGAGGTCAACGAGCCTTCCGAGCTGAGCAAGGTGCTGCCGGTTCTGGAGAAGATCCAGCAGGACTTCAACGGGTCAGCCTCGGGCGGCAAGAAGATCTCGCTGGCCGACCTGATCGTGTTGGCGGGTTCTGCGGCGGTAGAGAAGGCCGCCAAGGACGGCGGTCACGACATCTCAGTGCCCTTCGCACCGGGGCGGACCGACGCCTCGCAGGAGAGCACCGACGCCGAGTCCTTCGCGGTGCTCGAACCGCGGGCCGACGGGTTCCGCAACTATGCGCGACCTGGAGAAAAGGCTCCGTTAGAGCAGTTGCTGCTGGAGCGGGCTTACCTGCTGGGCGTCTACGGTCCGGAGCTCACCGTGCTCATCGGTGGTCTGCGAGCTCTCGGTGCCAACCACGGCGGCAGCAAGCACGGCGTGTTCACCGACCACCCGGGCGTGCTGACCAACGATTTCTTCGTCAACCTGCTCGACATGAGCACCGAGTGGAAGCCGTCGGAGACCGCGGAGAACGTCTACGAGGGCCACGACCGGTCCTCGGGTGCACTGAAGTGGACCGCGACCGCGAACGACCTTGTGTTCGGGTCGAACTCGGTGCTGCGTGCGTTGGCCGAGGTGTACGCGCAGGACGACGCGAAGGGGAAGTTCGTGGAGGACTTCGCCGCGGCGTGGGTCAAGGTGATGAACAACGATCGGTTCGACCTCAAGTAAGGGCTGAGCGTTCGACAGAGACTGCGCCCCGCGGGCACCCTCGCGGGGCGCAGTGCGTCAACTGGCATCGCGGCGCATTTGTCGCGAAGCGAGCTTGCCGAAGAGCTTTTCGGCGAGCCGGCGATGCGTGGTGTTCTGCGAGGCGGCAAGTAACCACCCCTCGTCGGTCCGCAACGCGACGGTGGCGTTCACCCGATCTCCCCGCCGAGGCCGCCGCCGTCTGCTCCTGAGCACAGCGGCCTTCGAGTGAATCAGCGCGACGTCGGCGGTAAGGAAACGCAGCTGGGCGATGTCTGTCTTCAGCTGCGATCCCTTCAGAAGCTTTGCGAACAGCGGTATGTAGGACGCCGCGATCGCGTCTCGGCCCCGGTAATGGCTGCCCAGAAAGGTGACGTAGTCCGCGTCGGGGGTAAATACGCTGGCATACGCCTCGGCATCTCCAGCGTCCCAGCCCGCGACCTGACGGTCGAGCAGTTCGCGGATAGCCGCTTCGTCAGACCGTCGCTCGCTGATCATGAGGCACTCTCCTCGTCACTACGGATCGGCACACCCAAAAGCTAGTCTGGCGGATATGGCTATCGAGTCCACCATGATCGCGCTCGGCACTCCCGCGCCGCACTTCTCGCTGCCCGAGCCGGCGACCGGCAAGACAGTCAGTCTCGACGATCTTGCGGGTCCCGCAATCGTCGTCACCTTCATCTGCAACCACTGCCCGTACGTCAAACACGTCGCCGCCGGGCTGGCCGCGCTCGGCCGTGACCTCGCCGACCAAGGCATCGCGATGGTCGCCATCTCCAGCAATGACGTGGTCAGCTACCCACAGGACGGACCCGACCAGATGGCCGTCGCAGCCCGCGACTATGGCTGGACGTTTCCGTACCTCTATGACGAGACCCAGGACATCGCCCGCGCCTTCTCCGCGGCCTGCACGCCCGACACCTTCGTCTTCGACGGCGAACGTCGACTCGTCTATCGCGGTCAACTCGACAACTCCCGCCCGGGCAACGATCTGCCGGTCACGGCTGCAGACGTCCGCGCGGCAGTCGACGCTGTGCTCGCCGGGCGGCCGGTCGACGCCGACCAACGACCGTCGATCGGCTGCGGCATCAAGTGGCGTTGATCCCGGCTGACCTGACTAGGTAAGCGGGTCGATGAGGTCGCGGAATCTCGAGGCAGGGTAAACGCATGCACCCAAACTGCGTACCCGGTCGGCCAACGTGGCATCCGACGTCACAACGTTGATCTCCGAAGGAGAATCGTCGTCGCGCACCATCCGGGTGATCTCGTCATCAGCCGAATTCGCAGTTGCTTTGGGCGCGTGGTGTACCCGGATCGCGGAGGAGTTAATCGGTGGCGACGTCGGACCTTCGAAAACCACGGTGACCTGATGGCCATCCGGCGCGGCCCAACGCTCAAGCAGTTCGACAAGCCGGACTCTTGCCCCTTGACGATCTTTCCACCAGCCATCCGGTCGCGTCCCGATCACGTTCATGGCGTCGACGATCCAGCGCACACAGCTGACGGTACTGATCTAGCGCGGTGGCAGTATGAATGCGTGGATTTGCGGGCGCGGAACAACGTGAGGATTGCCGGAGCCGAAACTGGTCCGACGATCATGCTCGCTCACGGGTTCGGGTGCGATCAGAATCTCTGGCGACTGGTTGAAGCCCGACTCGCATCGAGCTTCCGGTTGGTCCTGTTCGATCACGTCGGCTGCGGTGCTTCGGACCCCGCGGCATGGGACCCCGAGCGCTACGCGGCGCTGCAGGGATACGCCGACGATATCCTCGGCATCGTTCGTGAGTTGGATCTGCGCGACGTGATATATGTGGGCCACTCGGTAGCCGCCATGATGGGGGTGCTCGCAGTCGCGACCGATCCGAGCCGCTTCGCCAGGTTGGTCCTACTTACTCCCTCACCGTGCTACATCGACAGTAGCGACTATCGCGGTGGCTTCTCGCGCGCCGACATCGATGAATTGTTGGACTCACTCGAGAGCAACTACCTTGGGTGGTCGCGAGCGATGGCGCCGGTGATTATGGGAGCGCCTGATCAACCTGAACTTTCCGACGAGCTCACCGATAGCTTCTGTCGCACCGACCCGGCATGCGCCCAGGTATTCGCACGCACCACTTTCCTGTCCGACAATCGCGATGATCTTGCCCGAGTATCGATACCCACTCTGGTGATTGAATGCGCACACGATACTTTGGCGCCGCGCGAGGTTGGTGCTTACGTCCAGCAACGAATCGACGGCAGTGAGCTGGTCACGCTCGACGCCATTGGTCATTGCCCCCAGGTCAGCGCTCCGGACATCACCGCACAGGCTATCGCTGCGTTCGCCGGGGCGACGTGACTCCGGAGCCGGAGTGCGCCTCACCTGCCGAGGCTCTCAGCGCTGAGGACCTGTACGAGAACGCGCCTTGTGGCTACATTGTGGCCAGGGTTGACCGGAGCATCATCAGCGTCAACGCCACGCTTTTGGCGTGGCTCGGCCACGAGCGAAACACGTTGATCGACAAGCCTTTCACTGACTTGCTGGCCGTAGGTAGCCGCATACACTACGAAACGCA
>Ga0302326_10025214_pt1 | contig 12065 bp, 9 predicted proteins | sample Palsa_T0_3_FD_202264 | JGI IMG/M metagenome (GOLD analysis project Ga0302326, IMG submission 202264) | Peat permafrost microbial communities from Stordalen Mire near Abisko, Sweden - Palsa_T0_3 | ecosystem: Environmental > Terrestrial > Soil > Palsa > Peat permafrost | place: Sweden: Abisko...
TCCGCCGCCAGGTAAGGCGCTTTGCGTTTGAGGTTCTCCGCCAATGCCGATGTCAAGGCCTTGTTTCCTTCGTACTGCCTGCCAACCTCATCCAGATCCGCCTGCGAATCGAAGGCGTTGAGGTACCAGAACTCTTTGGGCCCGGTGAGCGACTCGATAACGAGGTAGCGATGGGGGAACTTCAGCCGGATACAAATCTGCGCTGCGTCCACTTCGATCTTGTGGATCGCCGGGACGGCGTCCGGCTTGAGATATTCGCGGGCGACCTCGAGAATTTGCGGTGGATGCGGCGGTGCGAGCGCGGACGCCATAAACAGAACTCCCAGAGTCAGATTACGGAACATCGCTGCTCCCCACCGTAAACGTTGCGCCTTAGCTTAGACAATATATTCGGGCCGGTCGCCTGGCGCAATCGTCCGCGGTGTCGGCCAGACTTAATGTGTCAGGCTCTGACCTCGCGTTTTAGCAATCCGAGCCATCCTGCATTTCCGAAAACCCGAGAGATAAAGTTACTTTCCCGACAGGCCGATAAGGCATGTAGTTCGCCGGGGATAGCGTCGGTCTGCCTTGGTGTATTGGGTCGCGTTTGTGCGGGCAGGATCGCCGGTTCGCAGCCGAACCAGATGAGCTACTGACTAAAGCAGATTCCTCACCGGGCTTGTAGCCCGATTCGGAATGACAACGGCACGGGAAGATCTGAGTGGTGTGACGGAGGGTTAAGAGTTTGCCGGTGACTCTTGAACAAAGCGAAGTCGCGAGCACGGTGCGACTGGTGGGAGAGATCAACATCGCTTCCGCGGCGGAACTTAAGAAGGTGCTTATGGAAGCGCTGGCGATGGGTAAGGGAGTGCGTGTGGAACTGGAAAGCGTGACTGAAATCGATGTTACCGCCCTGCAGTTGTTGTGGGCGGCACAGCGCGAGGCGGAGAGCGTTGGCGTGGGATTTGCGCGAAGTGGGCGCGTGCAGGAGGCGATTGCTGCGGTTGCGGATGAGGCGGGGCTGGATGAATTTCCGGTGGCGATGGTGGAGATGGCGGCGGAGTAGTTTCTGACCGGCGAGAGTTGGATTTGGCTGACGACGCATGGATGACAAATACAAACAAGCCTTTCAGGAAGAAGCGCGGGAGATTTTGGCGGAACTGGAACTGGCTCTGTTGGCGCTGAACGAAACTCCTGAGGACATGGAAATTGTGGGGCGGGTGTTCCGAGCCATGCACACCATCAAGGGCTCGGGGGCGATGTTTGGTTTCGACGCGCTGGCGGCATTCACGCACAACCTGGAAAACGCCTTTGACGAAGTGCGCAACCGGCGACTGAAGGTGACGGACGAGCTGACGAATTTATCGCTGGGGGCTCTCGATCAGATCAAAGGCATGCTGGAGGAGACTTCGGGTCCGGGAGAAGAGACGGAGCGGATCCTTGCAGATTTGCGGCGGCTGACGGGGAAGACGGAAAAAGCCGCGACGAAGCAGAGGGAGAAAGTTCAGACGGCAGAAGCGAAGGGGTCAGGTGAGCCGGTGGTTGCGGCTGCCGACGCGCGCGAGTGGACGGTACGTTTTTGTCCGGGACCGGATCTGTTGCGTACCGGAGCCGATCCGCTGTTGCTGTTGCGCGAACTGCGGGCGCTGGGAAGTTTGCGGGTGAAGGCGAGCATGGCGGCGGTGCCTCCGCTGGGGGAGTTGGATGCGGAGCGCTGCTACGTCAGTTGGGACATGGTTCTGAGGACGGCGGCGGCGCGGGAGGCGATTTCCGACGTTTTTATTTTTGTCGAGGATTGCTGTGAGCTGACGATTGAAGCCGTGGAAGAGAGCCGGAGTGATGCGGAGGCAAATGCGGAGGTAATTCGCGGTGATGTGCCTCCTACGGCTGCAGAGGTTCCCACCTTTGCGCAAAAAGCGCGCAAAGATGGGGCACCCACGCCTCTTGCACAAAAGGCCCGCAAAGATGGGGCACCGACAACTGAACGGCGCGAGCGGGAGGTGGGCAATGCGTCGAATCCCGCTACAGCAGAGAAGAGGAATGAGGGTGCGTCCAGCATTCGCGTGCCGGCGGCGCGGTTGGATCAGTTCGTGGATCTGGTGGGGGAGTTGGTGACGGTGCAGGCGCGGCTGGGGGAACTGGCGATGCGGCGCGACGATCCCGAGGTAGTAACCGTGGCGGAGGAGATTGAGCGGCTGACTTCGGCGCTGCGCGAGAGTTCGATGAACATCCGCATGTTGCCCATGCGCAGTACGTTCGAAAAATTCCGGCGACTGGTGCACGACCTGGCGCGCGATCTGCACAAAGAAGTTGAGCTGACCATTGAGGGGGCGGACACGGAGCTGGACAAGACGGTGATCGACCAGTTGAGCGATCCGCTGATGCATTTGATTCGCAACAGCATGGATCACGGGATTGAAGCGCCGGAGGGGCGGACGGCGGCCGGAAAGCCGGCGACGGCCAAGCTGCATCTTTCGGCAAAGCACTCCGGGGCGAGCGTGTTGATTGGGATTGCCGACGACGGCCGGGGCATTGACGCGAAGGCGGTGCGGGAGCGGGCGATTGAGAAGGGACTGGTGGCGGCGGACGCGCAGCTGACTGAGGCGGAGATTTTTGCGCTGATTCTTGCGCCGGGATTTTCTACGGCGAAGCAGATCACGGACGTGTCGGGGCGGGGCGTGGGGATGGATGTGGTGCGGCGCAGCGTGGAAGGGTTGCGAGGGACGATCGACATCGCCAGCAAACCGGGCGCGGGAACTACGGTCACGCTGAAGCTGCCGTTGACGCTGGCGATTATCGATGGGCTGCTGGTGCGGATTGGGGAAGCGTATTTTGTGCTGCCGCTGGCCAACACCCTGGAGTGCATTGAGCTGACGCGGCAAGACATTGAGAAGGCCAATGGCAAGCACATGGCATACGTGCGCGGGGAAGTCATTCCTTATATACGGCTGCGGGAGTATTTCGAAATTCAGACGAAGAGGCCGGAGATCGAACAGATCATGATCGCGGAGACCGAGGGCGGGCGCTATGGATTTGTTGTGGACCAGGTGCTGGGGGATCACCAGACGGTGATTAAGAATCTGGGACGGTTGTACCGGCACGTGAACATCGTGTCGGGAGCGACGATTCTGGGCAATGGCAGCGTGGCGCTGATTCTGGACCCGCAACGGCTGGCACAGGAAGCGGTAAAAAATATGGTGATCGGAGCCAGCAGAGATCATCGCGGCGCAAGGGGTAAGGCTCGAGGCGCAACGGTTTGAGCACGAGCGGTAAGAGTAAAAAGTGGGCGAAGGAATTTAATTTCAAAGGAGCGAGGGAATCATGCGAACGAAAGCGGTGAAAGGAAAAAGCAATGTGCAGGCAGCGGCTGGGGGCAACGGCTTTGGGGAGCGGGGGCGCGGAGCGCGAAAGCCGGCGGACGGCAACCTGCTGCAGGTCTCGCAGGAGATCATGCGGTTGGTGGAGGCGTCGCGGGATGGGCGTCTCAGCGAGCGCGGCAGGGCCGAGCAGTTTGAAGGCGTACATCGGGAGATGGTGCAGGGCATTAACGAAATGCTGGACGCGATCCTGCTGCCGATTGGGGAAGGCAACCGGATACTGGCGCAGATTTCCAGCGGCAAGATCGACGAGTTGATCGCGCAGACCTATAAGGGCGACCACGAAAAGATGAAGCAGGCGGTGAATAACGTTGCCGTCGTGGTGCAGAGCCTGCAGAAGGAGATGGCGCGACTGACGGACGCCTCGAAAGAAGGGCAGCTTTCGGATCGGGGCAAGCCGGAGCAATTTCAGGGGGCGTATGCGGAGATTGTGCGTGGCGTGAACACCATGCTGGACGCGATTCTGTTGCCGATTGGGGAAGGGAACCGGATACTGGCGCAAATTTCGAACGGCAAGATCGACGAGTTGATCGCGCAGACTTACAAAGGCGATCACGAGAAGATGAAGCAGGCGGTCAACAACATTGCGGTCGTTGTGCAAAACCTGCAAAAGGAATTGGCGCGGCTGACCGACGCTTCGAGAGAAGGACAGCTTTCGGATCGAGGCAAACCCGAGCAGTTTCAGGGGGCGTATGCGGAAATTGTGCGTGGCGTAAACACTATGCTGGACGCGATCTTGCTGCCGATTGGAGAAGGGAACCGGATACTGGCGCAAATTTCGAACGGCAAGATCGACGAGTTGATCGCGCAGACTTACAAAGGCGATCACGAGAAGATGAAGCAGGCGGTGAATAACATTGCCGTCGTGGTACAGACCCTGCAGAAGGAAATGGCGCGACTGACGGAAGCTTCGAAAGAAGGACAGCTTTCGGATCGGGGGAAGCCGGAGCAGTTTCAGGGAGCGTATGCGGAGATCGTGCGTGGCGTGAACACCATGCTGGACGCGATCTTGCTGCCGATCGGGGAAGGCAATCGAATCCTCGCACAGATTTCGAATGGGAAGATCGACGAGTTGATCGCACAGACCTACAAGGGCGATCACGAAAAGATGAAGCAGGCGGTGAATAACATCGCGGTGGTGGTGCAAAGCCTGCAAAAGGAATTGGCGCGGCTGACCGAGGCTTCGAACGCCGGGCAGTTGAGCGAGCGGGGAAAGCAGGATCAATTCCGCGGCGCATATGCGGACATCGTGCGCGGGGTCAACTCGGTGCTGGACGCGGTGATCGGCCCGCTGAAGTTTTCCGCCGGGTACATCGATCGCATCAGCAAGGGGGACATTCCACCGCAGATCACCGACACCTATCACGGGGACTTCAACCTGATTAAAGACAACCTGAACACGTTGATCGTGGCTATGAACGACATCACCACGGCGGCGGAAGAGATGGCGGCGGGCAACTTGACGGTGACCCTGCGGGAACGGTCGCCGCAGGACAAGCTGATGCAGGCGTTGAGCGGGATGGTGGCCGGCATCACGCGGGTGGTTTCGGACATCCGCACCATAGCCAGCGAAGTGGCTTCGGCCAGCGGAGCCATCAGCACGACGTCGGTGGAGGTGTCGAAGGGTGCGAGCGCGCAGGCGGCGTCGGCCGAGCAAGCGTCGTCGTCGATGGAGGAGATGGTTTCGAACATCAAGCAGAACGCGGACAACGCGCAGCAGACGGACAAGATCGCCAATAAGTCGGCGACCGACGCGCAGGAGAGCGGCAAATCGGTGCTGGAAGCGGTGGCCGCCATGCGGGACATTGCCAGCAAGATCTCGATCATCGAGGAGATTGCGCGGCAGACCAACCTGCTGGCTTTGAATGCGGCGATTGAGGCGGCGCGCGCCGGAGAGCACGGCAAGGGTTTCGCGGTGGTCGCGGCGGAGGTACGCAAATTAGCCGAACGCAGCCAGAAGGCGGCGGGAGAGATCAATCAACTTTCAAGCACCACGCTGAAGGTTTCGGAGAAAGCGGGAGAGATGCTGGCCAAGCTGGTGCCCGATATTCAGAAGACGGCAGAACTGGTGCAGGAGATCACGGCGGCCAGCAAGGAGCAGGACACGGGCGCGGAACAGATCAACCAGGCGCTGCAACAGCTGGAAAAAGTCATACAACAGAATGCGTCGGCGTCGGAGGAGATGTCCTCCACCACGGAAGAATTAAGCAGCCAGTCGGACCAGTTAGTGAGCGCGCTGGCGTTTTTCCGGACCGGAGACGATGGCCGCACCGCCGTCAGAAGCGTGGCCGCCGCACCGGTCAAGCACGCAGCGGCCGCGGCGGGAGCGAGTGGGCATGTGGCCAAGCACAATGCGCACGCGGGCGCGCCGGCGGCGAAGGCAATTGGGAAAGGTGGAGTCAACCTCAAACTTAAGGACAAAGCGGACGACCTGGATAAGGAGTTCGAGCGTTTCTAAACGTAGCCCATGCGCGGCGGGTGGCCGGCAGGCATCGATCTGCGGGCAGCTCGGGCAGGCAAAAGACCGAAGTGCGGAAGGAGCGACTTATGAGTGTGAGCGAGATTACGGAAACGCGGCAGTATCTCACCTTCAAGCTGGGCAACGAGGTGTTTGCGACCGACGTGGCGAAGGTGCGGGAGGTGCTGGACTTTACGCAAATCACGGAGATTCCGCGGACGCCGGATTTCATGAGCGGCGTCATTAACCTGCGGGGGAGCGTGGTGCCGGTGGTCGATTTGCGCCTGTGCTTTGAGATGTCGAAGACGGTGAAGACGCGGAACACCTGCATCGTGGTGGTGGAGGTGCTTCTGGAAAACGAGCCGACGGTGATTGGAGCGCTGGCGGATTCGGTGGAGGAGGTGATCGATCTGGAGCCGGATCAGATACAGCCGGCGCCGCGGATCGGAACGCAGATACGAACGGACTTCATCAAAGGCATGGGCAAACGCGACAACCAGTTCATCATGATCCTCGACATTGACCGGGTATTTTCGGCGGAAGAGCTGATGGCGGTGCGCACGGCGGAGAGCGGTAAAGGAGCGGTGGCTGAGGCGCCGGAACTGAGCGAAGCGGCGGGAGCGTGACCGGCCGCAGGTATGGCTTATGAACAGTCACGACGAGAGCATCTCGAACGCGGATTTTGCGCGGTTGAAGAACCTGATCTATGCGCAGTCGGGGATCAACCTGAATGCGGATAAGAAGACCATGCTGGAACTGCGGATCAAGCGGCGGTTGCGCAGCCTGCATCTGAATTCGTCCGCCGAATATTGCGACTATCTGTTCGGCCCGCAGGGGCAGAAGGAAGAAATCGCCAGTTTGCTCGATGTGGTGAGCACGAATAAGACAGACTTTTTTCGCGAACCCGACCACTTCGAGTTTCTGGCGCAGAAGGCGCTGCCCGATCTGATGGCGCGCAACGACAGTGGGCGGCCGCTGTTGGTGTGGAGCGCGGGCTGCTCGAGCGGGGAAGAGCCCTACACGCTGGCCATCGTGATGAGCGAGTACGCACTGTCGCACCCGGGCTTTCGTTTTCATATTCTGGCCACCGATCTCTCGCATACGGTGCTGGCCAAGGCGCATAAGGGAATATTCAACAAAGACGTGGTGCGGCCGGTGCCGGCGGGGCTGCAGCGCAAATACTTCATGCGCAGCCGCGATCCCGAATCACATCACATGCGAATCGTGCCGGAGTTGCGGCAGGCGGTGGAATTCGCGCGGCTGAATTTTATGGATGCCGATTTCGGTCTAACGCAAAAGGCGGACGCGATTTTCTGCCGCAACGTGATCATCTACTTCGACCGGGGTACGCAGGAAAAGATCCTGCAAAAACTAGCCGCTCACCTGGCCCCGCGGGGATATTTTTTCGTGGGGCATTCCGAAAGCCTGCATGGCATGGACCTGCCGTTGTCGGCGGTTGCTCCGGCGCTGTACAGGAAAGACGATGCTTGAACTCGAAGGCGAACTGCTGGAAGTGTATCTGCTGCCGGGGGAGTTGCACGTGGCGCGCGAACCCGCGATCATCCGCACAATTTTGGGTTCGTGTGTGGGAGTGACGCTGTGGAGTGAGAGGCTGGGAGTGGGTGCGCTGTGCCATTCGCTGCTGCCCCGGCACCCGGCAGCGGCAACTTCGCCTGGGGGTCTTTCCTCCGGTTTAGCGCGGAGTTCCACGGCGAGTTCTTCGGGCAGCCTGGCGCACAGCCGCCGCTATCTGGATTTTTCCATTCGTGACATGGCGCGTCAGTTGGACGAGATGGGCGTCATCCGCTCCGAGGTGCAGGTGAAACTGTTTGGCGGCGCGGACGTCCTGTCGGTGAAAAAGGCAGCCAATGCGAAACCAACCGTGGGAAAGATGAACTGTGAAGCCGCGCTGGAAGTGGTGCGGGCCGAGGGATTCAACGTGGTGGCGTCGAGTCTGGGCGGCACCACGGGTTTGAGTATCAAGTTCAATACGAGAACTGGAGTGGTGCTGCTGAAGCGGCTGCCGCGAGTGGTGTTTGAGGATGGACTGGAGGACTAAGTCCAGGTGGAGAGAGCAGAAAGAACGAGCTTATGAGCACAAAGAAAATTCGAGTCCTGATCGTGGACGACTCGGCGGTGGTGCGGCAAACCCTGAGCGACATCCTTTCCAGCGATCCCGGGATCGAGGTGATTGCGACGGCGGGGGACCCGTTCGTGGCGGCGGAACGGATGCGCGAGGAAGAGCCGGATGTGATCACTCTGGACATCGAAATGCCGCGCATGGATGGTCTGACTTTCCTGCAGAAGATCATGAGCCAGCATCCGATACCGGTGGTGATCTGTTCGAGCCTGGCGGCGGAGGGTACGCAAAGCGCGCTCAAAGCATTGGAGTATGGAGCGGTGGACATCATCGCCAAACCCAGGGTAGGCAGCAAACGGTTTCTGGAGGATTCGCGGGTCGAGGTGTGCGAGGCGGTACGAGCGGCGGCCGCGGCCAAAGTGGGACTGGTCCGGCCGACGCGTACGGTGGAACCGAAACTCACCGCCGATGCAATTCTGTCCCCGGCGACCCATGCCATGGCCGAGACCACAGAAAAAGTTGTGGCCATCGGGGCCTCGACAGGGGGAACGGAAGCGCTCAGGATTGTGCTGGAAGCGCTGCCTGCTGACGCTCCTGGAATTGTGATTGTGCAACACATGCCGGAGCTTTTCACCCGGGCATTTTCCGATCGGCTGAACACTTTGTGCCATATCACGGTGAAGGAAGCGGAGACCAACGACACGGTCTTGCGGGGCCGGGCGCTGATCGCACCGGGGAATCACCACATGCTGCTGAAGCGTAGCGGGGCCCGGTATTACGTGGAAATCAAGGATGGGCCGCTGGTGTGCCGGCATCGGCCGTCGGTCGACGTGCTGTTTCGTTCCGCGGCGCGCTATGCGGGACAGAATGCGGTAGGCGTGATCCTGACCGGCATGGGCGACGACGGAGCCTGTGGAATGCTGGAGATGAAGCAGGCGGGAGCATCGACGATTGCGCAGGATGAAGCAACCTGCGTGGTGTTCGGAATGCCCAAGGAAGCCATCAAACGGAACGCAGTGGATAAAGTTATGCCCTTGCCATTGATGGCCGGAGCGATCCTGGCGCAAGCACGATAGGGGCAGGGCAGCGGTCAGTCGGGAGAGACAGAAACCCAATAGCGATGAGAGCCGAAAGCAAAACCGAGATCGTACCCGTTCTCGAAAGGTCGCGAAGAGAATTGGAAGCGGTGTCGCGTGCGGTCGAGAACGAGATGGATGCACTGGTGCGCGCCTTCCAGCTCCTTGCCGGTCATGCGGACACGATTCTGAAAATGGTGGCAGCCATTGTGGGTCGCGTGGAAGGGGGAGGAGTCAGCTCGGTTTTGCCGCAGGTACAAGCTCTTGGGGGCGAGGCGAAACGGTTCTTGGGAGAGCGTCTTAAGGCCACAATTGGGATCGTGGAAACGGTGAGCAAAGAAGTGCAGTTGCTGCGGCAGCTTTCCCGGGTTGCGAGCAGCCAGGAGGCGATCGCGCTGGAGATCAAGGCGTTGAGCGTGCTTACCAATATCGAAGTAGCACGGCTGGGCAATGTGGGGGCAGGGTTTCAGTATCTGGCGCGTGAGTTGGCGGATTTTTCGCAGTCCGTCATCAAGGATACGCACGAACTGGCGAGCCACACCGACGGGCGCCGAGAGGCCATCGACGAAACCCGGCGCGTGCTCTTGGCGGAACTTCCACGGCTGCGAGAAGATCTGGCGCGCATCGAGGTCGATCTAGGAAAAGCGTTGGCGGCGGTGGACGCCAGCCTGACCCAGCTTTCCCTGACGCCCGCGCAATTCCGGATAGGGGTGCAGGAGATCGCACAGCAGATTGCGGCCGTGGTGTCGGCCATACAGTCTCACGATATCAATCGCCAGATGAACGAACACGTCATGGAAGGATTAGGAATGATCTGCGCCGCTATGCGTGGCCTGGAAGAACCGCAAGCTGGGGACTCCGACCAGCGGCCCGCCCTGGACATACCCCAGGCCCATACGGGACTCACGATTCAGATTTACCAGTTGAGGATCATTCAGGAAACCGTGGCCAACTGGTCGACTCAAATCAAGTCCTGCACGGGCGGAATCCTGCGTGTGAGCACATCGGAAGTGATGGGAATCGGTCCCACGGTGCTGGAACAGGAAAGGAAGCTGTCTTCGCAACTGGGGCACATCGAAGTCCTGGAGCGCGAAAGCCAGGTTTACAGCGTGAGGATTCAAACCACGCTGGGGGGGCTTTCGCATCTCAAGCAGTTGGTGGGGGAACATCTGCAACGATCGAAGTCGGTCCGGCACCGGCTGAAGTTGCTGGCCTTGAACTCGATTGTCGAAGCCAGCCACTTAGGCACGCAGGCCGACGCCATACTGGCGATCTCCGGGAGCATCCGGGGAATTTCGGCGTCCTGGAGCGATATCACCGATCAATCGATGCGGGCGATGGATGAGATCGGGGAGTTGGTGGGACAGACGAACCAGGTGCTGGAAGTTTTTTCCGAGGCCAGCAATCAGCGGTTACGGGAAGCGCAAGAAAAAACCCGCGCGGGACTGGAGAACCTGCGAACCGCAGCCGAGTTCGCTGCCGGGCAGGCGCAAGAGATGCAAGGCACCACGGAGAAGATGCAGAACCAGATCGCGGAAGTGGGCCGGACCAGCAATCTGTTGGACTCGTCCTTTGGCCGGGGCGATGCGGTGCTGGCCAATCTGGAGGGTTTGCACCGGGAATGGAAGAGCGATCCACGGGTGAATGGCCGATACGACGAGGCGGAGATGGAACGGATGTTCGGGGCTTCGTATACGACGGAGATGGAGCGCGAAATTCTGCGCGCCGCACTGCGGGGAACGCCCCCACCCGCGGCGGAAAAAGTATTTGCGGGAAACAGCGCGGAATTGTTTTGAAATGCAGCGACCAGATTTTGCTGTCCGTACAAGAGAACCGCATTTTGATTACAAGCTGGCGTGAGGGTCAACCATGAAGCGCATCCTGAGCGTGGACGATTCGTCGAGCGTCAGGCAGATGGTGGGTTTTACTCTGCGCAACGCGGGTTATGACGTGGCTGAAGCCGTCGATGGCAAAGACGGATTGGACAAGGTCAGCGGCAGCAAATTTGACCTGATTATTACCGATCTGAACATGCCCAACATGGACGGCATTCAGATGATCGCGGCGGTGCGCAAGGTCGCGGGATATTCGTTTGTCCCCATCCTCATGCTGACCACCGAGTCGCAGGCGGAGAAAAAAGACGCGGGACGCAAAGCTGGGGCCACGGGCTGGATCGTGAAACCTTTCAATGCCGAGCAACTGATCGCCGTGGTGCAAAAACTGGTGAAGTAGGTTTTCGATGGTAACGCCGGCCAAAGAATTTGCGCTCCAGAGCAGCGATAGGAGCTTGCCAGAGGCGCAGAACATCGTGCCCATGGGGAGCTGGGAGCTGGACGCCGAGGGGGTGCGGTTTCGCGGGTCGGAAGGTTTCTTTCGTATTTTCGACGTAAGTGCCGAAAACGGCGCGCTGCCTTTCGCCAAACTGATGGAAGCGCTACCGACTCCAGACCGGGAGCGTATCGGCAGAACCATTAAGAACGCTCTGCGGGATCACGAACCCTTCGACGTAGAGCATCGAATCGTGCGCCACGATGGCACGTTGCGGATAGTGCGCAGCCGCGCCCAGTTGATCGGCGGCGCAGGCAGCAGCCCGGGATGCCTGTTCGGTTCGACCGTCGACATCACTGACGGAAGGTCGGCCCACGAAAGGCTACGGCAGAGCGAGGAGAAATTCCGCGCCCTGGTCTCCAACATTCCCGACGTCACGTGGACATGTGCGGCCAGCGGCCGGACGGAGTACATCAGCTCCAACGTGGAGCGGTTGTTGGGTTTTACTGTAGCGGAACTATCGGGAAAGGATGCAGTGCCATGGCTCGATCGAATCCATCCCGACGACGCCAAGCCTGTCGCGGAGGCTTTTCGCGAGCTTTTTGCGGAGGGACGGCCCTTTGACGTCGAATTCCGGGCACAGCACAAAGACGGCAAATGGATCTGGCTCCATGACCGGGCATACCGAACCTACGAAAAGGACGGTATGCACTACGCGGATGGCATCTTTTCCGACATTACTGAACGAAAACGAGCGGAAGAAATGCGCGAGCGTATGGCCTCCATTGTTGACTCGTCGAGCGACGCGATTTTGGGAAAGACGCTGA
>Ga0302326_10025217_pt1 | contig 12065 bp, 12 predicted proteins | sample Palsa_T0_3_FD_202264 | JGI IMG/M metagenome (GOLD analysis project Ga0302326, IMG submission 202264) | Peat permafrost microbial communities from Stordalen Mire near Abisko, Sweden - Palsa_T0_3 | ecosystem: Environmental > Terrestrial > Soil > Palsa > Peat permafrost | place: Sweden: Abisko...
GCCTCGAAGACGAGCGCGCGCGACGCGTCGTAGACGCGCGTGGTCAGGATCGTACGCGCCGCCTCGTCGGCGGCGGGGTCATTTGCGGCGGCCATGTCGCTTCTCCTTGGCTTGCAGTTTCTGCAGATAGACGTCCAGCCGATCGAGGCGCTCGTCCCACAGGCGACGATAACGCTCGAGCCAGGCGTCGACGGTCTTGAGCGCGGCGGGCTCGATCCGGCAGGGCCGCCGCTGCGCCGCGCGCCGGCGCGCGATCAGACCGGCCCGCTCGAGCACCTTGAGATGTTTGGAGACGGCGGGGCCGCTCATCTTGAAGGGCTTGGCGAGCTCGCCGACCGTCGTCTCGCCCAAGGCGAGGCGCACCAGGATCGCGCGCCGCGTGGGATCGGCGAGGGCTGCGAAGGTGGCGCTGAGGCGATCCGGCGGCATCTTATCAGGAACCATTTAGTTATATAACCAATCGGTTAATATAAGGCGAACGCCCGGCGGTCAAGCGAGATCTGCAATGCGGGTCGGGGAGACTCTATTCGGCGGCCGCGCGATCGACGGTCAGACGGTCGATGATGCCGAGCAGCGCGTTGAAATCGATCGGCTTGGTGACGAACGCGTCGCAGCCGGCGGCGAGCGCGGCGGCGCGCGCGTCCGGCAGCGCATGCGCGCTGAGCGCGATCACCGGGATCGAGGCGGTGTCCGGTCGTGCCTTGAGCCGGCGCGCCGCTTCCCAGCCGCTGATCACCGGCAGCTCCAGATCCATCAGGATCAAGTCGGGTTGCTCGGCCGCCGCCATGTCGCAGACCGCCGCGCCATCGCGTGCGACCACGATCTGGTGGCCCGCGATGTCGCCGAGCCGCACCGTCACGAGAAAGACGTTGTTGTCGTTGTCCTCGGCATAGAGGAGCTTCATCGTGCCGGCGCCTCGACACGATCTCCGGGCCGGGGCGCCGGCAGTTCGACCGCGCCGCTCGCCGCGATCGTCAGGGGCAGCCGCACCCGGAAGGTCGATCCGCGTCCGATCGCGCTCTCGACCGAGATCTCGCCGCCGAGCAGCCGACACAATCGTCGGCTGATCGCCAATCCCAGGCCGGTGCCGCCGAAGCGCCGCGCGGTCGCGCCGTCGCCCTGGGCGAACTCCTCGAACAGCCGGGGCAGCTGCTCGGGCGCGATGCCGACGCCGGTGTCGGCAACCGTCAGCTCGAGCGCGCGCCGGTCGCCGAGGTCGAGCAGCGCGACGCGCAGCGCGATGAATCCGTGCTCGGTGAATTTGCAGGCGTTGCCGAGCAGGTTGAGCAGAATCTGGCGCACTCGCAGCGGATCGGTGGCGATGCGGGGCAGCCCGGCCGGACAGTCGACGGTGAGGCGATTGCCGCGCTGCTCGGCCAAGCCCTCCACCGTCCCGCGTGTTTCCTCGAGCAGCGCCGCGACGTCGACCAGCTCGACCTCGAGGTCGAGCTTGCCGGCCTCGATCTTCGAGAGGTCGAGCACGTCGTTGATCAGGCCGAGCAGATGCCGGCCGGCGTTGCGCACGCGTCGCAGCGGCTCGAGCGCATTCTCGGTGCCGAAGCGCGCCGGATGATCGCACAAGATTTCGGTCAGCCCGATGATCGCGTTGAGCGGCGTCCTGAGCTCGTGGCTGATGCTCGAGAGGAAGGTCGATTTGGCGAGCGTCGCCGCCTCGGCCTGCTCCTTGGCGCTGCGCAACGCGTCTTGCGCCGCCTTGCGGACCGATATGTCGATCGTGCCGATCAGCGCGTGCGGCTCGCCGTCCAAGGTCACGCTGCGGGCCGCGACGAGGCCCCAGAAGCCGCTGCCGCCGACATACCGCATCCTGAGCTCGATATCGTCGACGAATGTCGAGCGCGCGAGCTGGCCGATCAGCGCACGATAATCCTCCGGCGTCTCGAACAGGATCGGCGCACCGCCGGAGCCCGTGGCGATGCTGCCGAACAGGTCGGTCGCGCGCTGGTTGGTGCGCGCGACCGACTGATCGGACAGGCGGACCAGCACGAACGCGACCGGCGCGACCTCGAAGATGCGTTTCAGCAGCTCCTCGCGATGCTCGATCGTCTCGACGAAAAAAGCCGTCGCATGCGCCATCGCGGCGATCTCGTCGGCGCCCTCGGTCGGGATCGCAGCGGCGCGCCGATCGACCCGCGCGAGCATGCTGTCCTGCAGGCGCTGGAGGCGCTGGATCACCGAGCGACGGACATACAGGAAGATCAACGCGCCGGCCGCCGCGCTCAGCAGCGCGAGCGCGACAATCTGGAGGGTGGTGACCGACACGCTGCGGTCGAGCCGGGCGGCGCGCCCGTCGACGTCCTGCTGGACCGCGGCGAAGATCTCGGCGACCGACGCCACCAGCGCCTCGCCGGTCTGGCCGTTGAGCGAAAGCCCGAGCTGGAGCGCCGGCGCCATCTCGATCTCGAGCTGGCGCTCGTCGATGATGTTCCCGGGCCCCTGGCTGAACGCCACGATGTCGTCGTGGACATGGGCGATCCGGCGCTGCAGGGCGGGCGCCAGACGGTTGCGCGCCTCGATCATGGCGGCGACCCGGGGAGCGATCTCGGCGCGCAGGCGGGCGAGCCGCGAAATGTTCGCCATCGCCGGCGCGGCGAGCATCAGACTGGTCGTGTCGAGCGACGTCGACGCCCAGCGCGCCAGTGCACCGTCCGGCTCGGGATCGCCGGCGCTGCGCTCGCTGACCTCGCGGATCCGGGGGACCAGCGGCGGCACGCGCGCCAGCACGTTCTGATAGGCGACGTCGATCTCGATGTGCCGGCCGACCAGCGCGTCGAGGCCCTTGAGGCCGATCACCAGCTCGTCGAGCGTCCGCTGCATCGCCGCGATCCGGGTCTTGTCGACCGCGCGCTCCTCGAGCGTCTTGACCGCGCGCTGCAGCGCGACGAGCTCCTGGCTGAGCTGCTCGGCGACCGCCTCGCGAGTGATCTGGGTGCGCGCCGCCGCAAAGCTCGGCGCGCTCGCGACGATGCTGTGGCTGAGCTCCGACAGGTGCGCGGCGGCGACCATCGCCGGCAGCTCGGCCTGCGCGATCTCGTCGAAATTGCTCTGGAACCGGACCGCCCCGAAGATCGCCAGCGCGCCTTCTCCGAGCGTGAACAGCCCCATCAGGAGCAACCCGGCCAGCACGGTGAAGCCGACGCGCTGGCGGAGTCGGGGCATCATGGCAGCGCGCTTTCGCCGGGCGCGATTTCGGTGGGCGCCATCAGCGGCTCGGCAACTGGTTCAAGACCGCGTCGGCCGTGAAGGCGTAGCGCTGGATCGACGGGTTGCGCGACTTGCTGAACTTGGTGAAGTCGACGTGGCGCCAGTCGATGCTGCCGATATTCGGAAAGCGCGCCGCGATCGGGCGGGTGAACGCCGCCATCGGGAACTGCAGCCGCACGTCCTCCTCGGCGAAATCGCGGCCATCGCGATGATCGCGAATCAGCACCATGACCCAGGCGCCGCCGAGGAAATGACCGCCATGGGTCAGCAGCATCTCGCCGCTCAGCACACGGTCGATGGCGCCCTGGCTCCAATTGAGACCGCCGACCACGACGTCCTTGCCGGGTTGGTAGCCAGCCTCGCGCAGCGCGCGCAGCGCACCGAACGCCATCGGATCGTTGGCCGCCCAGACCGCGTCGATTCGCGCGGCGGTCGGCAGGATCGCGCGCATCCAGGCGTAGCCGCCGGTATCGGTCCAGTCGAGATGCTCGAAGCCGACCTGCTCGACCGCCGGCTTGCCGAGCAGCTGCTGGAACACGCCGATCGCGCGCTCCAGCCCACGCACGCGATCGTTGCTCGCCGGAGTCTCGGCATCGCCCGCGAGCGCCATCAGGCGCAGCGGCCGCGCGCCCTTGAGCCGCTTGGCCTCGCTCAGGATCATCTCGGCGATCTCGTAGCCGCCGCCCTCGTGGTCGGGCACGATGCTGCCGAGCCAGTGGCGGTACTTGGTGCGCGGCTCGCCATACTCGGCCCAGTCGGCCGGATCGAGGTCGTTCGACAACAGGATCAGGGGCACGCCCGCGCGGTCCGCCAGCTTGACGATCTCGCCGCCCGTGCCGATGTCGTTGGTCGCGACCAGATAATCGAGCGGCGGCTGCTCGGCCAGGAAGTCCCGGGTGATCGCCATCGCGCGCGGGTAGTCGCGCTTGGTGTAGCGGATGTCGACGTCGATGCCGAACTCATGCGCGGCGGCCTGCATCGTGTCGGACACCATCAGCCAGAAGAACTCGCCGTCGCGGCCCGGATTGACGAAGCCGACGCGGATGTCGCCCGCCGACGCCGCCCTGGAGAGCATCAGGAGCGCCAGCACCGCCGCTTGGAGACCCCGGATCGCCAAGCCCCGGGCACGTCCCGGCCGCCTCGCCCCGCCTCGCTGCCCCACCGGCTCGCCCCCTCGTCCATCGCGACCAAGCCCCGGCGATGACAGGCCGGCGCCCGACGATGGCTAAAATCCCACGAATTTATGACTAGATGGTTGGGATCGCCTAGCGCGACCTGCGGGACCCTACAAGAGCGCCGCCTCGAGCGCGCGGGTCAGCGCCTCGAATCGGTAGGGCTTCTGGAGCACCGTGCCGGCATGCCCCGGCACCGCAGCGACCGCGATCGTATCGCCCGAAATCACGACCACGCGCAGCGCGGGACGGCGCCGCACCGCGATCGCGGCCAGCTCGAGTCCGCTCATGCCGCCCGGCATGGAAATGTCGGTCAGCAGCAGATCGATGGCGCGCTCGGCCTCGAGCACCGCCAGCGCCGCCGGCGCCTGGGCGGCCTCGAGGACCCGATAGCCCAGCCCGCCGAGCAGGATCCCGGTGACCTGTCGCACCGCGTCGTCGTCCTCGACCAGCAGAATCGTGCGGCCGTCGCAGCCGCTTTGCGTCGCCGGGTCGTTCATCGCCGCACCGCCGTCGTCTCGGCCCCCGTCGTCCGGGCCGTCAAGGCTAACGTGCGGGCCGGCTCGCCGGTTCCTACCCTTGGATTCGCCTGTGGGGCCTGGCGCACCGCTGGCTCGAGCGCCGGTTCGGCCGCGCCTCGGCGACACGGTCGGCGCGCGCGCTCAAGCCTGCGGTACCCGCCGCATGACGGGCCGCGGCCGGCAAACGGCGACTGGAATCGGAGCTAACGGGTCAGCAGCTTGCTGTTGACGTAGCCGGTCTTGTCGCCCGATTTGACCTGCACCCAGTCGCCGTTGGTGCCGAGTACCTCCAGCTTGGTGCCGTGACTCAGGCGGCCCAGCTTGGCCGAGCCGGTCGACGGCTCGGCGCGCAGATTGGCGTAGGAGGTCCGGACCGTGGCGGTGCCGCCGGCCTGGACCCGCACGAGCACACCGTCGGCGCTCAGCGCTGCGCGCGGCGGCACGGCGGACAGGGCGGGAGTCGCGGCCAACAGGCCGCCGAGCAGGAGCAGGGTCGATGACATTGCGTGCCGAGCCGTCATGCTATCCTCCAGTCGGGTCCGCAAAAGGGAAACGTCCGAACGGCGCCATCATGCCACGCGCGGCGCGGTTCCGCACGGCCCCGTAACATGGCCGCGTGGCACGGCGGTTGCGACAAATTTGACCTGCGTTTGACGGGAGAACCCGAGCCATGACCAGCGTGCCGATCATCGATGTCGCCCCGTTGCGTCGCGGCGATCAGGCCGCGCGCCGCGCGGTCGCCCGCGCGATCGACGAGGCCTGTCGCAGCATCGGCTTCCTGGTGATCACCGGGCACGGCGTGCCGGCCGCGCTGATCGAGCGGGTCGACGCGCTGTCGCGCGCGTTCTTCGATCTGCCGCTGGCCGCCAAGATGGCGGTGCGGCGGCCGGCGCCCGACGTCACTCGCGGCTATATCGCGCTCGAGGGCGAAGCGGTCGCGCGCTCGCGCGGCGCCGCGACGCCGGGCGACCTCAACGAGTCGCTCATGATCGGCCCGGTCGACGTGCCCGCCGACGATCCCTATTACAGCTGCGCCGCCGCCGGGAAGCATTTCGCGCCCAATTTATGGCCCGCCGAGCCAGCGCCGCTGAAGCCGGCCTATGTCGAATATTTCCGGACCATGGAAGCGCTGGCCGCCGATCTGATGCGCAGCTTCGCGCTGGCGCTCGAGCTCGCGCCGGATTTCTTCGACGACAAGATCGATCGCCATATCAGCCGGCTGCGCGTGCGCAACTATCCGAGCCAGACGGCGGCGCCGGCGGACGGCCAGCTGCGCGCCGGCGCGCATTCCGACTATGGCAGCCTGACCATCCTGCGCGCCGAGGATCGGCCGGGCGGCCTCCAGGTGTTCACCCGCCAGAGCGCCTGGGAAGACGTGCCGATCGTGCCGGACTGCTTCATCGTCAATATCGGCGACCTGATGGCGCAGTGGACCAACGACCATTGGGTGTCGACCCTGCATCGCGTGAGCAATCCGCCTGCCGAGCGCGCCGGCGACAGCCGCCGGCAGTCGCTCGTGTTCTTCCACAATCCGAACTACGACGCGCCGGTCGAATGCCTGCCGAGCTGCCGCAGCGCCGAACGCCCGGCCAAGTACGAGCCGACCACGTCGGGCGCGTATCTGCGCAGCCGCTTCACCGCAACCCAGAATGCGATGGCGCCGGCCTACGTGGACTAGCACTCGTCGAGTGCGGTACGATATCCGATCATGGTGACGACCGACGATATCCTGGCATCTCGGGCCGCGCGACGATTGCGGGGCTATCGGCGGGCAATCGAGAAGGCGCTGCCGGGGCGTGTCGAACGCATGCTCTTGATCGGTTCGCGTGCGCGCGGCGACGCGCGCCCTGCCAGCGACTATGATATCGTGGTATTTGTTAAAGGGATGATCGAATCGGAGCGGCAGGGCATTCGACAGTTATTGGCTGAAGCGTCTCTCCCTCACGTGGCTGCGGGGTACGATATCATCGGCATGGCGCTGCCGACCGATTGCCTCGGAGCGCCCGCCGACCGCCAGCCGAGCTTCGTCCAAAATGTTCTGCGGGATGGCGTTCCGGTCGCATGAGCCGGCCACCGGCGAAGAAAAAGCCGCCTCCGCTCTCCGCCCGTCAGCGAGCGACCTTTCGGGACGAGGCATTCACCAAAGCGTGCGAACATCTTAGGGAAGCAGGGATCATCGCGAATTCCAATGTCCCGAGATCCTCCGTGCACGCCGCATATTACGCGGTCTATCACGCGGCGACCGCAATCCTGCTGACGAAGCGCGGCGATCTGACTTTGACCGCTATGCCGAGCAATCACGCCGAGATACGTCATCATTTTTCGGCGCTCGTGCAGAGGCTTGCCATCGAGAATCCTGCCGAGGCGGACGATCTGCGCGAAGCGGGCGCTATCCTGCTCGAACGCTATGCGGCTCGTCAGGAAGGCGACTACGGCGCGGCGCCGTTTTCCGGCGATGACGTAAAGCAGTCCGTGGCGCGCGCGCGGCGGTTTTTCGAGATTGGGCGCAAATTATTCGGGCTGAACCGGGCGGACTTCAAATAGATTCCCGAGAGGGCAGCTCTCCGCGCGTCACAGGCAGGGATCCATCACCGGCGGGCGCGGCACCGACAGCATGTCGGCGGTCTGGGCCTGGCGCTCGTCATGGGGCACCGCCTCCAGCTTCGGCAGCGACTGCTCGATGAACTCGGGCGAGCAGGCTTTGCCCGCCGCGTTGCTCTGCGCCCTGGTCTCGGCGCGGCGCGTGGCGACATAGGCCTCGAGGTCGGCTTTCTTCACCGGGGTCAGGCTGTTGGCGACGATGAAGTCGGCGATCGCTTCGGTGGCCTGGAGCAGATCCTGCCGCAGCGCGGCATGCGTGTCCGGCTGACAGACCTCCAACGCGGCCAAGGTGTCGACATAGATGCGCCAGGCGCACAGCACCGCGCCGTGACCGCTGTGATCGACCGCCGCGATCGTGACCCCGCGCTGCCGCGTGATCACGACGCCGCCGCGCCGAATCTCGACGATCTCCTTGCCGCCTTCGGAGCGCCGGATCACCTCGGTGCCGGGCTGCTTCGCCAGGGCGGCGAGATCGAGCTCGGAGCGATCGCGCCCGCCGCAGCCGGCGAGCATGGCCAGGAGCCCGGCCGCCAGAGCTGTCGCGCGCCGCATCGTCCTAGGCCGCCGGCTGGTGCAGCGTGGGCGGCTGCCGCGTGAAGGTTGGGCGGCCACGCTTGAAGCCGCGGAGCGCCGGCGCCAGCTCGGCGACCGCGCTCGCCGCATCGGGCGCATCGAGCACCGTCAGGTCGGCATGATTGCCGACCGCGACCGCGTGGCCGTCGAGCCGCATCAGCCGCGCCGAGCGGCCCGTCACCATGTCGAGGCAGGTCGCCAGGCCGGCCGGCGTGCAGACATGGCAGACATTGGCGTAGAGATTGGCCATGCGGATCAGCGAGCCGTCGCCGTAGGGCGTGAACGGGTTCATGACGTTGTTGGTCGACAGCGAGCAATTGACGCCGAGCTCGATCAGCCGATGCGCCGGCGTCACGCCGCGCAGGATGCTGTGCTCCTGGCGTCGGCCCATCAGGAACAGATCGGTCGCCGGCAGTACCGTCACGGCGACGCCGACGTCGGCGAGTCGCCGCGCGATCGCCTCGAAGCGCGCGCGCGGCAGCACCGACAGCTGGGTCGCATGGCCGACCGCGACCCGTCCGCCATAGCGATATTGCTCGGTCCGGTCGCACACATGCTCGATCTGCATGCCGTCGGCGGTCTCGGCCAAATCGAGATGCATGTCGATATCGACGTCGAAATCGCGCGCGATCTCGAACACCCGGTCGATATGGCCGCGCGGATCGGTGTCGGCATAGGGCACCGCGCCGATCGTGCGCGCGCCGCGCTTCAGCCCTTCGACGAGCAGCGCGTCGGTGCCGGGCAGATTGAGCAGCCCCTCCTGCGGAAACACGCAGATCTCGACATCGATCGCCCAGGCATAGTCGCGCGCGAGCCGCTGCACCGATTCGAAGCCGAGCAGGCCGATGCCGGGATCGACCTCGACATGGGTGCGCATGTGGGTCGTGCCCTGCAGGATGCAGCGCTCGAGCGTGCGCCGGCCGCGCGCATAAATGTCGTCGGCGGTGAAGCCGCGCTTGGCTTGCGCGACCTGGGCGATCGCCTCCTGAACGGTGCCTTCGCGGATCGTGCAGCGATCGAGGATGCAGGTCTTGTCGAGGTGGATGTGGGTCTCGATCAGCCCGGGCACGACCAGCCGGCCGGCCAGGTCGATGACGCGTCCTTCGACCGCGAGCGCGGGCGCGAGCGCCGCAATACGTCCGTCCGCGATGCCGATCTCGACGCCGGTCTCGCGGTCGGCCAGGCGCGCGTTCTTGAGAATCAGGTCCATGCCGAGCATCTACCATGCCGGGCGCGCAGGCGCCGGCCCTATTTCTCGGTCATCACCACCAGGCTGTCGCGGGCGCCGGCGCGCAGGCGTTCGAGATGCAGCGCGACGCAGCCGTCGTCGGGCAGCTCGGCCGCCAGCGCGCTGAATGCCGCCTCGGCGCGCGGATCGCCTTCATCGAGCAGGCGATACGCATCGCGATAGCGCGCGATCTCGGCCGAGCCGCTGCGCGGCTCCTCGACCAACTCGAACACATCGATCGGATCGTGCCGGCCTTTGAGGACGAAGCGTCCGAGCGGCCGCACGCGATCCTCGGTGCAGCGTGCCAGCGTGTCGCCCGAGATGATGGCGCGCGTGTCGAAGAATTTGTTGAGCCCCTCGAGGCGCGAGGCGGTGTTCACCACGTCGCCCAGGGCGGAGTATTTCATCTTGACCGAGTCGGAGCCGACATTGCCGACGAACACCGCGCCGGTATGGACGCCGATGCGGGTCCGCCCGAAGGGCACGTCGTCGGCCTGCTGGCGCCGGCGGAAGCCCTCGGCGTAGACATCGAGGGCGCGCGCGCAGGCGACCGCGCGTGCCGCGTGGTCAGGCTGGTTCTGCGGCGCGCCGAAGAAGGCCAGGATGGCGTCGCCGATGAACTCGTTGACCATGCCGCCGTTCTGCTTGATCACCGCGCAGGCGCCGTCGAGATAGCTGTTGAGGATGGGCGCGAGCACGGTCGGGTCCATACGCTCGGCGAGGCTCGTGAAGCCGGCGACATCGGTGAACAAGAAACTCATCTCGCGCCGCTCGCCGCCGAGCTGCGGCAGCCGATCGCTGGCGACCATCTCGTCGACCAGCTCGGTCGAGAGATAGCGCGAGAACATCTGCCGCAGCCGCCGCTTATCCTTGTCCGCGATCGCGATGCGATAGACCATGACGAGGACGAAACCCAGCACCGATGCGGCGACGGGCGCGAGCAGCGGGAGCACCAGCCCGCCGTGGAACACGAGGGTCGCCAGCGCGACATAGGCCAGGATGCCGAGCGCTAGCGCGGCACCGGCCGGGCCGAGCGGCGCCGTCGCACTCAGGCAAGCCGCGGCAATCGCGAAGCCACCCGTGATCCCGGTGTCGACGGGCGGGCTCAGATCGCGCAGCGGGTCGCGCCGCAGCAGATTGTTGATCGCGGTCGCTTGCGCGAACACGCCCGGGATGCTGTCGCGCACCACCGGCGGCCCCTGCAGCGCCGCGAGCGGCTCGGTCGCGCAGCGCGGCTGGCTGCCGGCGCCCTCGGGGCCGGTGATGAAGCGCTTCGATGTGATCCGCCGATCCTCGACGTCGAGCACGACGCCGATCAGCACCGCCTTGCCGGCGAAATGCTCGCGCAGATAGTCGAGCTTGCCTTCGGTGGCGCAGGCATAGATGTCGTGCAGCGGATAGACCGGGATATCGGCGCCGCCGCCGTCGAAATTGAGCAGCATCCCGTTGTCGCGCGCGGGGATCGACCAATCGCCGAGCTTCACGCCCGCGCCGGCGCTCCAGTCGATCGGCAGATGGGCGGCGCGCGCCGCCAACTCGAGCGGGAACGAGGCTTCCCGCCGGCTGCCGCTTTGCCGGTCGTCGGCCATGAAGGTCAACGGTGCCCGACGAACCACCTCATCATCATCGTTGATCAAGTTGGTCGCACGGATGTTCCGCTCGTTGCCGACGGCGAAGCTGTAGCCGCGCGCGGGCGCGATCGGCAGCTGCGAGTGCTGCACCTTGCCGAGCACGACGCGACCGGCGACCCCGCCTTGATGCAGCGCGATCATGTAATCGCGATCGTACCCTGGCACGACCGGATCGACCGAGGTCTGCAGGATGAGATCGAAGCCGACGGTCGCGGCGCCGGCCTCGAGCACCGCGGTCAACACCTTGCCGAGCTGGGGCGTCCACAAGGTTTCCGGCAGATCCTTGAACGGCGGCACGCGATTGGTCTCTTCCGTGATCGCGATCACGGCAGTCGGCGAGGTCGCGGCCGAGTGCGCCGGACCGAACGCGCGGTCGCGCAGCCAGAACAGACTGTCGATCGACAGGCCGGTGAGGGCGCCGCCGCCGGCCAGCACGACCAGCGCGGTCGCGACCGTCCCGGCGGCGAGCGCAACCAGCAGGTCGCGCGGCTTCATCGCAATCCGGCTACTCGATGCGGACCAGCCGGCCGACCGCCGGCGCGGCGCCCGGCTTGGCGGCCGCATCGACCTTGAACACCACCGAGTGCGTGCCGCCGGACGCCTCGTAGAGCCCGCCCGGCGCCAGCGCGATGTTCTGCTTGACGAAATCGACCGCCGTGCTGCGGCCGGCCTTGGGCTTCGCGAGCGGGAAGTCGAGCGGCGGCTGGCCGGTCTGGTCGAGCCGCTTGATCTCGAGCCGATCGGCACCCGCGAGCGTGAAGATCGGACTGACGCCGTAGACCGTCAGCTGCGGCTGCGGCTCCGCCGTCGGCTTCGGCACGCCGCGGAACACCATGACGCCGCTCTTGGCAGCCTGGTTGGCGGTCAGCTGCATGTGGCCGCCGTCGCACTCGACGGTCTCGCGCAGCACCTGGCCACCGTCGACCCGACTCTCGTCGGTGCCGATCAGGATTTTGCCGCCCGTGATCGTCTCGTGGACGCAGGATTTCAGATAGCCGATCACCACCGTGGCGCGCGGCGGCAGCTGGAGTTGGGTGCCCGCCGTCAGATAGTCGAACGGCTGCACGTCCTTGATGGCGCCCTGGACGTCCTCGACGATGGCCGCCGGCTCGGCAGC